>Ga0316201_10000651_pt1 | contig 20774 bp, 19 predicted proteins | sample CS6wburrow_MG_FD_204516 | JGI IMG/M metagenome (GOLD analysis project Ga0316201, IMG submission 204516) | Coastal sediment microbial communities from Delaware Bay, Delaware, United States - CS-6 worm burrow | ecosystem: Environmental > Aquatic > Marine > Coastal > Sediment | place: USA... | reverse complement strand
GCCCCCACGGCGTCGGGACTGCCCCGTGGCCCCCCCTCCGGGTTTATGTGAGCCCCAATCGATACTCAGAACATCGATCCACTTGTCGTGATTCGCATCCTTGGATTCGCCATCGACACCGTCATATTTCGCAAATACGGCCATAGTAAATACTCCTTATTGAATTAGTGGGACCGCATGCATTTTCAGCAGCGTCCCCGTTCCTCGCGGATCACGGTTCGCTACGCTGGACCCAGGCACAAATCCTCGCTCTGCGTGCCGTACCGTAGCCCGCTCCCTGGTCGGCTCCACAGTCACCGGCTCAGGTGAGCGTGTAGTGAAACCCACCCCCCTCATTGATCGATAACTCAACCGACGCTATTGACTCTCCTGCTGCCATTTTAGACAGAATTTCCGCGGACATCTCCGGCAGCAAGGTGCGACTCAGGATATGGTCGACGTTGCGGGCGCCGGTATCGACCTCGGTGCAGCGTTTCGCAATCTCATCCACCAATTCAGGCCTGTAGGTGAATTCGGCCTTGTAGTGTTCTCGAATCCGTTTGCCCACCTTGCCGAGCTTCAGCTGGATGATCTTGCGCATCACCTCGTCGGACAGCGGATAGTAAGGCGCGATGCTCACACGACCCAGGAACGCGGGCTTGAACGACTTCAGCAGCTCCGGAAACACCGCTTCGACAAACGCATCCGGGTCCGGCGTGGTATCGGGATCGGCGCACAGATTCTTGATGAAGTCGGTCGCCGCATTGGTAGTCATGATGATGACCGTGTTTTTAAAGTCGATGTCGCGGCCTTCCCCATCTTTCATGGTGCCCTTGTCAAACACCTGATAGAACACGTCCTGCACACCCGGATGGGCCTTTTCCATCTCATCCAGCAGGACCACGCTGTAGGGCTTGCGCCGTACCGCTTCGGTCAGGACCCCACCTTCCCCGTAGCCGACGTAACCCGGCGGCGAGCCCATGAGCAGCGACACCTTGTGCTCCTCTTTGAACTCCGACATGTTGATCACGGTCATGTTCTGTTCACCGCCGTAGAGCAGGTCGGCGAGCACGACGGCGGTCTCGGTCTTGCCTACCCCACTGGTGCCAACCATCAGGAACACACCGATCGGCGTCTTCGGATCACTGAGGTTGGCCCTGGAGGTGCGGATGCTCTGGCTGATGCGCTCCAAGGCATGAGACTGACCAATGATGGATTGCTCCATCATTTTCTTCAGGTTGAGGATAGTCCTGATCTCGTCCGCCACCATGCGCCCCACTGGAATGCCTGTCCACGAAGCCACCGTTTCCGCAATGGCCTGCGCGTTGACCCTGGGATGGACCAGAGGGGTGTCTTGTTGAAGCTCGGCAAGTCGTTCGTCCGCGCTGCTCAGTTCGGTGCGCAGCCGTGTCAACTCGGCTTCAGAAAGAGGCTCGCTGGCTTCATCCGGCGATAGCGTTTCGGCGTCCCCCCGAGTCGTCGGCACTTCATCTGCGGGCGGAGCCGCAGCCTGGCGCTCCTTACCGTGGTTGGCAGTAACCTTTTGCTGCAGTTCCTGGATCGTGTCGACCAGCGCGCGCTCTTCCTGCCAGCGGGCTTCCAGGCTGCTCAGCTCGTCTGTGGCCTCGGCAAGCTCCTCGCGAAGGGCCACGAGCCTTTCGCCGTGCCCGACACCCAGCGCTTCCTCACGTTCGAGCATCGCGATCGCTACCTGCAACTGGTCCATGCGCCGGCGGCAATCGTCCAGCGCAGGCGGGGTCGACGTCTGGCTGAGCCCGATCCGCGCGCACGTCGTATCGAGCAGGCTGATCGACTTGTCAGGCAGTTGTCTTGCGGTGATGTAGCGGCTGGACAATTTCACCGCCGAATCAATAGCTTCGTCGAGAATTGGAACCTCGTGGTGGTTCTCCAGGGTCGTCGCCAGACCCCGCATCATCGCAACCGCGGTCGCCTCGTCCGGCTCTTCCACTTTGACCACCTGAAAACGCCGGGTGAGGGCAGCGTCCTTCTCGAAGTATTTCTTGTATTCGGCCCAGGTTGTTGCCGCGATGGTCCTCAGCTCGCCGCGGGCCAGTGCCGGCTTCAATAGGTTGGCGGCATCGCTCTGGCCACCACCACCGCCCGCGCCAATCAGCGTATGCGCCTCATCGATGAACAGCACGATCGGTGTCGGGGAACTCTTCACCTCGTTGATCACCGACTTCAGCCGGTTTTCAAACTCACCGCGCACCCCTGCCCCGGCCTGGAGCAGGCCAAGATCGAGCGTGCGTATGGACACATTCCGCAGCGAAGGGGGCACGTCTCCGGAGGCCAGTCGCAGCGCGAAACCCTCGACCACCGCGGTCTTACCCACCCCGGCTTCACCCGTGAGAATCGGGTTGTTCTGTCGCCGCCGGGTCAGGATATCAATGAGCTGGCGTATCTCTGAGTGGCGTCCGATGACCGGATCGATCTCGCCGTCGCGGGCGCGCATCGTCAGATCAATGGTGAACTGATCGAGTGCCGGCGATGTCGTCGCGCCCAGGGGCGCTCCTGCGTCTGCAACGGCAGATCCAGCGGCAGATTCTGCTTGTTCCGCACTGGCAGCGATGATGCTCGGGAAGTCTTCACGCAGCTTCTCTGGTGAGATGCGCTCCAGTTCGCGGGAAGCGGAAAACGCCGCCCGCGCAAGAGACGGCTCGGACACCAGTGCGCAAAGCAGATGTCCCGACCGGGTTGCCGACGCCCCAAAGTCCACCGAGCCGATGAGCCACGCGACCCGTACGAGTTCGACCAGGTCGGGACTCATGGACGGGGACCGCGAGCTGCCCGTCTTGATGCGGTCAAGCGCGCGCGTGAGATCCGCGGTTACACGTGAGACATCGATCTCGAAATGCTGCAGGATGGCCGCCACATCCGTGTTGGGCTCCTCAATCAGTTTCAACAGCCAGTGTTCGATCTCGACATTGTAATGGCTCCTCGCGAGGCACAGCCCGGCCGCCCCCTCCAGGGTGCGCCGCCCGACGGCATTCATTTTCCCGAGGAGTTGTTTCAGGTTCAGCTGTACCATGGTGAGCCTCTTCGCTATCGAATCAGTTGCCAGCGGAAGACGCGGCCGCAGAACAATTCAAGCCGTTAGACACCGTCACAACAGGTGGCTTCATTGCCGATCCATTCCCTTTCATTGCACCGAGTATCCATCCACCTGAAAAACAGCATCGTCCACATCACGGCCTATGGGGCGCCGTCCTTGGAGCCAACAGTCCCAGCCGAGGCTCGAGCCCGCTTTGCTCCCACCGCCAAGCTGGCAGGCCGGCACCTCATCGCGCCGTAACACCAGCTGTACGTCGAAGTCCAAATCGGGGCCGACGTAGCTGCGAACGAATTGCGCAAGCGGGGACAACCACCTCCGCCCCGGAATCAGCTCTCTAAATTTAGAATAGCTCAAGGGACCAAGGCGGACACGAAACTTGCTCTCGATACCCCACACACGTTCTCCTGCGACGGTCGACCTGCCCAGGCAATTGTTGCCGAGCGAAGCGTCCGACGAAAGTCGGGTTCTGTCGGCGCTACGCAATTCAAGCCATTGACCGACAAACTGCTCGACCCTGGTTGGCCATCCAAAGTGGTCACCAATCATTCGCTCCAGCGAGACTGCCGTGCGAGGATGCTGAGCAAACTGACCGGCATAGTAGAGCAGTCCCTCGTCGGGAATTTGTTGGCGCTCCCTGAGACCGCCCGTACCCATGCCTATCAAACTGTACATGCCGTACAAAAACGGATCCCTCAGCGCCGACTCGCCCGATGCCTCTCGCATTCCGTGCCGATTAACCCGGGACGCAAACTCGTAGGTAATCGCAAAGTGATTCTTTCTCCATGCACGGTAGAACAGCGAAATTATTCGATGGTTGAAGATATCGAAGAACTCGCGCATGCCTTCGTCTTCGCGAAGTTGATCAATCAACCTCTGCGTATAGTGTCGTGGGAGGACGCCGCTGGGGCCCGTGAGCCCCATGAAAGAGACCGTCATCTGAGCGCGGGAACGGGCATCGCCTTGACCGTTGCTCTCGACGGGTACATCGAATCCCACGATTTCGCTGCCCGGGAAACCCTGCGAGGCTGCAGCTCGAAAACGCACACTTTCGCTGCCCGGCTCAAAATCTTCGCCGACTGGATTGGCTTTGCACCATTTACCCGTCTCAAGCGCCGAAACGCCGGCGAGTTCGATCAGCCTTACGGCCTGGAAGAACTCGAAGCCGTAAGGACGCCTAACAAACCGACCCAACACCGTCGAGTCATGCTCCAGCGTGTCCCCACCCGGCGAGCCAGGGATCACACTATCGCTTTCGGTCTTGCTGTTCACAGAAGCTGTTTCTCACCGGCTCGAGGGGGCCAGGTCTTGAGCGGTGCCGCGCGCTTGTTCGTGGTTGCGATGGTTTGGGAAAATGAATTGATAGAGCTATACATCGCCAAAAACCGTTCCAGCACCGAAGCAAAGAGGAACAATCCGCGGCCAACGTATTTACTCTCGTCGAACACCAAAGTCACCTCGATTCCCCGGCAGAAACCGGCCGAGATACCGCCAGCGACGCGGCCTACGACACGCCGGCTGCCGACACTCTGCAGACCTTCGATCAGGGATGCGGATGCCGCTGAGTCCGTCGGGTTGTATAGCCGCAAGATCTCACGCAATGCTTCTGCGCCATCGTTTCCGTCGGCAAGAGACAGATGACCAAGAGTGAGATGGGAGATGAGCCGCCAACGCGTTCCCTGACCAAGTTCCGGCCGACGCGGCGGCGTGGGTGCGGTCAGACATTGCGGCTCCTCGAGCGGACCACCGCTTTCCAGGTACAGATGCGGCTCCCCGCCACCGAAATCGAATTGGCTGGGAAGATCACGATTGAAGCAGGTGGTCTCCACACTCAGAGTCCAGTCGGCATCTCCGGCCGGCTCAAAATCCAGATCCACCAACGTCAGGAAAAGCTCCGTCCCGTGATCGCTACCGGTACCACCCCGAACGGCCGGCCGTCGACTCGCATACCAGAACCTCGGTGCCTCGCCGGGCTCCTGCCGGTGGCGGACAGAGTAAAAGGGCACATAGTCCCGTTCTTCGCCTTCTGGCGAAATGGCCACGACGCGATCCACCGAATGTATCTCGAAATGCGAGGGCAGCCTGTCGTCCGGGACGATACGGTACTCCGAACGCTGGTGCGTCAAATTTATCGGTGAGGCGCGTTTGCTGAAAAGGTTCACAATTGGGCAGCACCCGAGTTGGAAAGTTTCGGCGTTTACGTTGCGCTCCAGCTCCGGCGATTCGCGATCCAGAAACAGGTACAGCTCGAGCTGCGGCCTGTCACCGACCTGCCGCAACCGGTCGGGCGTCAGTCCGAGAATATCGACAAACAGGTACTTCTCCGGTAACGCGAAATACTCGCTGAGTAGCCGATAACCAAGAAAGGACTGTGCAGAGTAATCAATCAGCCCTTCATCACGCTCAAAGCCCACGGGTTGGATGCAATCCTTGGACAAGATGACAGGGGACTTCTCATCGACCGACCCGGCCACCCCCATCGCCAGCGCGCCGTTGAGCATGCACTCATACAATTGATGCATGTAGGGGGTATGCCCTTTGAGATAGAACCGAAGCGCATCGAGTCGAAACAGCGTGAACGGTGTCTTGTCGGTGAAGGAGCGGAGGACGATTCGGACAACGCTCTTGGTGCCCTGCACCGAATCGATCCCCGGAACACTCGCTCCGGGGCCCAGAAATTCGGCTTTCTCGACCACCATCGGCCAGAGCTTCACCGGATAACACGTTCTGAATCTGCAGGGTTCGCCATCGATCGGTTCAGTAAGAACGCCGGCGCCACGTTCGATCGTGTAACCATCGGTTTGCTCGGCCTGGCTAGCGTCCAACTGGAATTTCATCACAGCGGCTGAGGGAAACGGGGCCAGGTAGTGGGGATACAAGGTGCCAAGAAAGGCCTCTGTAATTTCCGGAAAATCGTCATCAATTTTCTGCCGCGTGCGCGCGTTCAGGTAAGCGAATGCCTCGATGAGTCGCGACACGTGGGGGTCTTCGATACGATCCTGCGAAATTCGCAGATGCTCGGCGACACCCGGATTGGCAATGGCGAACTCCGAGGCCACACGTCTGATGTACGCCAGTTCCCTGTTGTAGTGGGGCAATAGAGGATCAGTCACGTCACTTCACCGTAAAGACCGCAGAAGCCGGCTCGAGGCTGGAATCAAACATGACCTGTTGAGGCGCCGGTTCAACATTGAGCGTCGCTTCGATCTCGAAGTGGAGCGTGCGATCCAATGTGCCTTTGTTCCCTACCGCCGTAACGTGGACCGAGAACAACCGGCTCTCGTAGCGACGTATCGTGTCCTCCAGCAGTCGACGCAAACGCATCTGCTCGGCCGTAGCGCTCATCTTCACGCCGGTAAAGTCCGGCAACCCATAGTTCACCAGGGAAGACTTCAACTCCACCAAGTCCACGGGCAATACGCCGCAGCGACACCGGGTATTCAGCAAATCCTCCAGATCCTCGGCAACGAACTCTTTGAGGTCCCGCAGCGCCCTTCTTCCGCGCCGCTCAACCAGAAGGCGGTCCAGAACCGACGGCACGAGGGGTTGAAGATGCGGGCGCCTTACCATCGTAGTCCTATACTTGCGGCTTGATCTGTAGCCGGTTGATGTCCAAGACCGAACGGGCCTCATCGCCAACCATCAGCATACGCAGACCTCGCCCGCGCACAGGTGCGCCATCTCCACCCTGCCATTCCGTTGCTCTTCCCATTCGGATGTTTTCCTGATCATCCTGAGCGCTGCCGGCATACAATGTGGGCAGAAACACGAGGCCCTCGGGCCCCTTCTCCATCGACAGGCGAACCGGCCGCCACAACAGGTCCGCAAGCGTCTCAGGCGAAGGCATTTCCAGGCTGATCAACTCGTTTAACGGGACCCAGTAGTACTTGCCTGTACTGGTCAGTGCTTCCAGTACCGGCGCTACCAGGTCATCGAGATCGCGCAGGTCCTCGAATGCTTCACCATCGCAATGCCCTCCCACATGGGGGCGCATGCTTTCCGCCTCGGCCAATAACTCGACGGCCTCACCCTGGTTTCCCTCGCGTACCGAAATCGACGCCCTGATGTGGAGTTTGAGGTTCTCCGACGGCTCACCGACGAACTCTGGAAGCCGGCCCGCGGTGTAAAACTCCTGTCGGCACAACTCGGCACGCAACAGCTGCCGAGACAGCGCGACGCCCACAGCGACCTCCGAATTCACACTCGACAGCGTCGACAGTTGTCGGTCAGCTTTCTCAAACTCGCCATTGAAACAAAGCAGCATCGCCAGCCGATGACGAATGAGGGCATCCATCGGCTTGCTCTTGACCTCGCTGTAGGCAAACTGAATCGCTTCTTTCAAACGCCCTGCATCCCACGACTCCTGTGCGGTCATCTTCCGTCTCCGTCTGGTTCCGTCAGGTGCTTCATAGTTAGCTCAAATACTCCCGTCCAAAAAACAGTGTTCGCCCGTTCAAGCCGGCCTACACTGGCCGAACTGCGCTCATTCGAGTATCGAGCCGGATCGCGGCCGCCAACGCCTCGACTTCGAAATGCGGTTTGAGCTGGATGAAACAGCGATACGCCCCAGCCATACCCGGCTCCTGCACCAGCTGTACACGACCATCTTCAAGGGGGTGTGCCGCCTTGGTCTCGGGAGAAGCGTCAGCATCGCAGATGTAGTCGGCAATCCAGTCATTGAGATAGCGCTGTAGCTCGCTCGTGTCCAGCGAGCCGATCAAGTCGCGTGCCATGACCTTCAGATAGTGAGCAAAGCGGGAAACACAAAACATGTGCTGTAGATTGGTGGACATACGAGCGCTTGCAGTCGCCTCGGACGAACTATACTGCTCCGGCGCCTGGATAGACTGGCAACTATAGAAAGCAGCGTACTTGGTGTCCGCGCAATCACACAGGGGTATGAACCCTAGCTCACTCAACGTCAGCTCGAGGTTCTCCGATACCGCGACATCGGTCGACGGCTTGAGCGCGACGCCCGGTGAATCCGTATCGAATGATTCCAGCGCGGGTCCTGCCACCAGCCCGCCCCCGTCGATGCCGGCTTGAACACCACGGGTATCGACGAACCAGTCTGTCTGTGCGAACGACCGCATCAGAACATCGGCGAACGCATATGCTGCGCTTCCCCACAGATACTTGCTCACGTCGACACCCTGTTCAACGTCCTCGCGAAACCGAAATCCGTCAACACGTTGCGGGTCGTCGGCGTAAGGCGTGCGCATCAGCACGCGAGGCAGGGTTAAACCGATAAATCGTGAATCTTCCTCCTCGCGAAGCTTTCGCCAACGAAAAAAACTCGCGTCGCCGAAGTATTTCCTCAGGTCGATAGTCCGTTCCAGACGACTGAAATCCCGAAAGTCGAACATCGCGGGACTCGTCGCGGCGATAAAGGGACAGAACGCTGCCGCCGCCACCTCGGCGATCGAACGCAGAATGGCCACGTCATCGCGTTGGTATTCTCGCGATAGGCGTGGCCGAATCTCGAAGTCGCCGACAAGTACCCCAAAGGGCAATCCACCGGCCTGTCCGAACTCTTCCTCGTAGACACATCGGAACAGATGGCTTTGGTCGAATTCACGTTGCTTGCGAAAATCACGCTCCAACTCCTGCCACGACGCATCCAACACCTTTAGCTTGAGGTCCTCCCGATTTTCATACAGCATGCGCTCGTGCAGAAACGCGATTCCTCGCCACGAGGCCTCGAGGCGCTGGAACTCGGGATGGTGCAGAATGGCATTCAACTGCCGGCTGACTGCGTCATCGATCTGCGCGATGACCAGGCTGAGCGCACGAGCGGCCCGATGCGGGTCCGCCGCGGCTGCCGCTCCCAGCGACGATTGGCCGAGGACTTTCGCCAATAGACTCGACGCCGTCTCCTTGCCGCGGCGTTCGACCGGCGTGCCGATACCGGCGCCCAACAACGCCTTCAAGCTCAAGCCGATCGCATGCTTCGCAAACCCGTCCGACCCAGCGCCGTCGCCCCGACCAGGGCCGTGCAGCTTCTCCTCACTGGATCCCATTGCACCGGCCTTCCCGTGGCGCATCGAAGATCGCTCGTGAGTACACGGCAAGCATGATCGCTATTTACCGGTCGGGATTTCCGTTACGAGTGACATTGCAGCATTGAGCTCCTCGAGCTGTAACCACGGCCTCAGGTAACACACGGCATTATATGCGCCGGGTTTGCCCGGAATCGCACTGACCTCGACTTTGGCCTCGGCGAGAGGATAGGTCGCCTTTTCTTCCTTTGAGGGTGACCCCGTCGAGACATACTCAGCGATCCAGTTGTTCAGCCATTTCTCACAGTCGGACCGTTCCATGAAATCGCCGATCTTGTCGCGCGCAATAACCTTGAGGAAATGCGCGATGCGAGACATCGCCATGATGTAGGGCAAGCGCGCCGAAATCTGCGCATTCTCATTGGCAAACTGGACGTCCTTTTTCTTGCCGAAGTACTTCGGCTTCTGCACTGATTGCGCGCCGAAAAACACCGCATAATCCGTGTTCTTGTAATGCGCCAGCGGAAGAAAGCCCAGCTTGTCCAGCTCAGCCAGCCTGCGATCCGGGATTTGCGTCTCTATGGGACACTTCAGTTCCAAGTCTCCCTCGTCGGTCTCGAAAATGTAAGCCGGCAGGTCTTCAACCTGCCCACCGCTCGAATAGCCGCGAATCGCTACGCAAAAACCGGTTCTCGAATATGCGTCAGTGAGCCGGGTAGCCAACACGTACGCCGTGTTCATCCAGCAGAACTGACCGTGTTCCACTGCAACCGACTGACCGCGCTCTCCGAGGGCTGCCTCCTCGAATTGGAACTCTTCGATCGGTTTGGTGTTGGAGCCATACAGGTCGCGTGCCTGGGTTCTGGGCATCGTAAGATATGCAAATCGCGAGTCTTCACTGTCTCTAAACGCTTGCCACTTTATGTAGGCGCTGTTGTCAAACACCTTTGCCAGGTCCCTTGGCTTGTTCAAGTCTTGCCAAGAATCCATCCCAAACAGCGCCGGAGAGGCCGCCGAGAGCAGTGGCGTGAAACTCGACGCGGCCACTTGAGTCAATTCTGTAAGTAAACTGATATCGTCGTTGTGATTCGTGAACTCATAGTCCGCGACCAGCGCGCCGTAGGGGATACCGCCGGCCTGACCGTACTCGGTTTCATAGAGCTTTTTCCACAGCATGGACTGGTCGAATTCAGACGCCTTTTCGAAGTCGCGGAGCAGTTCATTCTGCGCGGCATTCAAGACCTTGATCTTCAGGTCCGTCGCGGTTTCTGTGTTCATCACCGTGTAGTTGAGACCACGCCACGAACCTTCGAGCTTCTGGAAGCTCGGGTGGTGCATGATCGCGGAGAGCTGCTTCGAAAGCATGCGATCTATCGCCTGCTCTCGTTCTTTGAGCGAATGGAGCACACTCTTGCTGACCGTGATCTGGTCTGACATCAACTGGTCGATCAACGCCCCCAGTACGTCATCAGCCTCTTTGTCTGGTAACTTCGTTGACTCGGCCAACTCTTCCCAAGAGATAGCCGTGGTCTCTTCCACGACTGCCGCTGCTTGTTTCTTCTCGTCTTGTTCCGCTGGGCTCATGACTTTTCACCTCCCGGCTCCTCACCCTCGGCTTGCCCCTCCGAGGCGTCTTTCGGCCGCTCAGCATTCAGCTTGTCCCGGAGTTCCGTGTTCTTGATGATCTCGTCCAACTGATCTTCGAGATTTGGGTCCATCTCGACCTTCGTCTGTAATCTGCGCAGCTTTTCCCTTATGTCGAGCAGCTCTTTGAGCGGAGGCACCTGTTGTGCGACACGAGCGGGTTCGAAGTCCTCCATCCCTTCAAACTGCAGGTGCACCGGTATTTCCGTATCGTCGTCCTGAAGCAGGTTGTCGACACGAAAATTAAGCTCGGGTTTCAGCCGCTTCATGACCTGGTCGAAGTTGTCCCGGTCGATCTCGGTGAAGTGCCGCTCGTCGAGTCGCTCGCGTGGCTCAGTCGGGTTGCCGGAGAAATCGCCGATGACCCCCACGACGAATGGCAGCTCCTTGAGTGGTTCCAAATTTCCGTCATGCACCTTGTACGTGATATGCACGTGCGGTTTACGGACGCGTGACAGCTTGTCGTGAACGCTTTCCTTTCCCATCTGAAATGCCTCCGCTCTTTACATTATTAAATTAAACGATTCGAATATTGATACCCTGCCTCACCTAACCTGAAAACCGACGAAGCCTACCCAGTAACCCGAGACGTCCGTTCCCATCACATTAGAGTATCTTAGTCCTTGCCGCTGGATTCCTCTCGAACCCCAGTCAACTTCAGGATCTGGCTGCGCGTGTTCGGATCGTCGGCCAGCACCGACATCATGTCGGACCAGGACAGCTTGCCAAGATAAACCGCCTGCCGCAGTACCGAGGCGACCGGTGAGTTTGGCTCGTACTTTTCGAACAGAGCGGCCTGACGCGAGATCTCACTGAACGCCTGATCGCGGTCCCACCCCGTTTTCTGCTGCGTATCGCGATTTCGCCCGTCAGCGCCTGTGCCTGTTGCGCTGGACGCTGATTGATTGTCGGTGTCATCCTCATCAGCTTGAGGCAAAAAGGGTTCGGCTAAATCGACAACAAGGTCCAGGGTTTCCTGAAATCTTTCCGCCGCCTTCGTGCTCGCCGGCGCATCGTCGCCACATCGGTCATCCAGGAACTTGAAAAGATCCACAAAGCCGTCTCTGGCCGCCTGGGCATCTTCTATCAGTTCGCTCAGAAATTCCGCGCCGCTGTTTCCGACGCGAGCCTCGAATTCCGCGATGCTGATGACGCCCCTTTGGCGGTAGGTGTCTCGATCCGCATCTGAGGGAAGCCCATCCATCTCAGTGGATTGGTCGTAGTCCGCTGTTGTCATCCCGTCGCCGGTGATGGGCATCAGGGGTACCAATTCAGCCAACAAATTGCCATCCAGTTGCGCGAGGGTAAATCGGACCCCGTCAATACTGTCAGGCCGAGGGTGTATCTGGTCCCAAAACCGCTGACACAGGCAGTAGATTAACGCCAACCCGTCACGGAGCCCCCGAAAGCCGTCTCTTCGTGCCAAAGCCTCCATGAGCCAGGCTGCGGCCCACAAATCCTTGGATTTGTAGAGCAGATCCGTCGCTGCTTCGACGACCTTTCCCCAGTCCGGCTCCGCGTAATTCCGCCGCTCTACAGAACCCTCGGGAAAGAGATACATCTCCTTGATCTTCCGTTGGTTTCGTTGAGCGTCACTCTTTGCCGAATCCAAGACCGAATACAGCTGATCGCGAATATCGGCATCATCTCGCCAGTAGGGTCCCGCCGGTCGGTCCTCCGAGACCGGTGCGCACAAGGCTTCGATGTCGATAACCTGATCAGACGCCATCAGATCCTTCTTTTGACCGCCTTGGTTGAGGCGTTGTTTCTCCGGATCAGCCAAAATTCAGGCCGATCACCCGTAAGAGAACTCGCCGAACTGAAAATCGGACCACAACAAATCCGGAAGCAAGATACCCCGGTCGGCCTCGCGGCGAATTGTTCCCAGTATAGTACCACCGACTGGGATACCCAAGCCTCGAACGTTTATTTGCACCGACCACTAAACTGCTGGAACGCCACGAGAAACTGCGTATCCATGCCAGCGCGAGAAAGGTTTCGGCTGGTCGCAAATCGAACGTCTTTCACGCTGTTTCTGGGCGGCCATTCGAATTTGACGGGCCATCACAGTCCAAGAGGCATGACCAGCCCGCTACTGATAACGGCCCGCCGCCGGCCATGGCAACCCGTGCTCGTCGCCAATTCTGACCATATGAAGCAAGATGCAACCCGATCACTCGCCAACCGACTCAGTGCATCTGCGGCGCTCGACGGCCTTTCGGGGCCTGCACACAATTAAGCGCGGAACGGTGGATCGATCGTGTCAGGGAGAAAACCGGCACGATATTCAGTGAGCGGGTCCCAGGCATTTCGCACTATCGACCCGGGAGGCTACACCTTCTGACAGGATCATCAAAAGCCTTCCAACCAACAAGGACTCAGCGTCTACGGTTGCAAGCCCTTGTTGTTGATCGGAAAATGCTTCGAATGTCGACGCCGATCGTTCCAGCTATAGTTGCTACGGTTATGGACACCGATCAATCCGGAGGTTGCCCGACGTGCACGCCAAATTTCTTGTGCTGCCGAGTCACGCCATCGCCACTATGCACACTTTGAAGTGGCGAAGGGCTTGTTTGTGGGCCGTCCTCGGCATGCTTGCTTATGGTTGCCAATCAGTTGAACCGAGAGGCTATTCAGTTCTCGGCGCCAACGACGATTATGCGGTGGTTCATGTCTCTGGCCCAACCTCGCTGGGCGCCCTGGCACAGGACTTCCTCGGCAGCGAACACCGTGGGTGGGTCATCGGTGATCGGAACGGCATCACTGAATTGGAACCGGGAGACACTGTGGTCATACCACTGCAATCCCGGAATGCGGTTGGCATTCAGTCTGGCGCCTACCAAACGGTGCCGATACTCTCGTACCACCGATTCGGGCCCAACAATGGGCGCCTGTCCGTCACCGGCGAACAGTTTCGACTCCAGTTGGAATACTTGAAGACGAACGGCTTCACGGTAATACCATTGTCCCTGGTCTACGACTTCCTACAAGGAAATCAGGCGCTTCCGAAGCGCTCGGTGGTGATCACGATTGACGACGGCTATCGTTCGACATACGAAATCGCATTCCCCATCCTGAAAGAATATGGGTTTCCAGCCACGGTGTTTGTGTACACCGACTGGATCGGCAAAGGGGGGCTGACCTGGACACAGATGGCAAAGATGAAAGCGTCTGGACTGATCGACATCCAAGCCCACTCGAAAAGTCATTCGAATCTAACGGTTCGGCTCGAGAACGAAACACTACAAGAATACCGAGCCAGGGTTTCTACTGAAGTGCAGCAACCAAAGACCCGTCTGGAAAAAAATCTCGACGGACCGATTGAAAACTTTTCTTATCCATACGGCGCTACCAACGCCCTGCTTGTCGATGAGCTTCGTCGCGGTGACTACCGTTTGGGATTAACGGTGAAAAGAGGCGGGAATGCGTTTTTTTATCACCCCTACACACTCAGGCGCACGATGATATACCGAGATGATGGATTGGAAAGGTTCGCGCAGGCGCTTCAGACATCGATTCCGCTGCCTAATAAATGATGGGCGCCAGGACTTACGGGCTGATCACCCTGGTGGGAATATCACTCGCCGGCTGCGCCATCAAGGTGCCAGTACCGTCGTTCGGAGACCTGGATCGAATTCGGGAGCGGACCTTGGAAGCACACATCTCTGCCGCTCAAGCCTATGAAAACAAAGGCGACACATGGGCCGCCATCGAGGAGTGGCGGGTGGTCAGTGCACTGGAACCCGACTCAAGGGAGATCTCCGCGAGAATTCGTGAGCTGGAAGCCAGTGCAGCTGCCTCATCGGTCCGCCTTCTGCAGCAGGCCCGAGGTGAGAAAGCCCGCGGTTCGCTGCGCAGCGCGCGGAACCTGACCCTGGCCGCGCTGGCATTCGATCCGGATAGCGGCGCGGCCCAGAAACTGCTGAGGTCAATCGAGGCAGAACGATCGCAACACTCGCTGGCGACCGAGCCTTTGGAACCCGCACCATCAAAACCCGAGAGCAAGTACTACAGCAATCTGGTATCCGAGGGGGCGACAGACGACACAAGTGAACCCTCATCGGCCGGTCCGAATCTTGCCGAAAAGGCCTATCGGCGAGGGCTCGCCTTGTTCGGCAAAGACAAAGGCAAAGCCGTACGTGCGTTCGATGAAGCTCTCAAATACGACCCAGACCACCGGAAAGCCCGAACTTACAGGGATACGCTGCGTCGCTTGGGTTTCAGGTGAGCGGAATATAGGAAGATGTTAGTTTTTGTTGTCGACCTCTTCTGTCAAGACCCTATGCATCATCCGTGCCTCGGCGTTGTACTTATCGATTTCCAACACCCGGTCCCAGGTGGCAATTGCGCCCTCCAAGTCACCACCGTCATCTTGCTCGTAAGCAGTGCTCGCCAACGCATTGACGTAGTCAGCCTTGATTCGCCGAAAAGCCGTTCCCACATCGGTATTCAAGGGATCGCTGTCCAGCGCAGCCTTGGCGAATTCGTACGCACTCGACAGATCACCGCTCTGTTCTGCTTCAAGCGCCATCGTTAGCTGGTCAGTCTCTTCTGTGCCTGTAATCGGCGACGGTGGCGGCTCGCTATCGTACTCACGTGACGCGTCTCGCTCGGGTTCTGTATCGGGCATGGGCTCACACCTATCCCCCGGTACCCTGATTCGCTGGCCGTAAGCTAATCCCCGGGGGACCTCGATGTCGTTCAGACGAGCCAAAGCAACAAAGTAGTCCCGATCGCCAAGACAGGCTTCGGCGATCTTGCTGAGCGAGTCGTTGACCTGGACCACGTAGGTCACGGCCCCCGCCCCGAACTTTGATCGGAAATACGACGCAGGCTCGGTTTTCAGTTGCTCGAGAACGCTGCGAGCCATCGCACTGTTTGGCGATCGCTTCAGAGCGCAGTCAATCAAGCGGCGCCCCATACGCCAGTTGCCATCGTCGATTTCCCGCAGTGCTTTCGCTGTAAGGCTGGCCGCGCTGCCTTTTGGGCACCCCCTTTTCGCACAGTCACGGGCGCCAGGGTCCTTGGCACAAGCACAAGCCCTGGAACTGGCGTCGCGGCCGCACAGACATTTGGCGGAACCAGGGTCTGTTGCACAAGCACATTCGATCGATTCCGGCTCGGTTGCGCAGAGGCACTCGACCGAATTTGGAACTTCCACGCAGGCCTGAGACGGTTGCTTCGTTGCGCATCCGCCGATCAGGAAGACGAGCACCGAAACAGCCAAACCCTGCAGTAGTGCGCTCACGCCACCACGAATTCTGAACACTTGAAGCCTCCAATCCCAGCACGAAAACAGCGCCACGCATGGCCTAGTCGAAGAATAGCATGAAGGGTTTGCAACTTTGAAAACAACGGACTGCTGTTAGAGCAGGCCGGTGAGCCGCCGGCGATGTCCGCTCAAGAGGGCGTCCCATTTGCGCAATTTCCCACGTCACAAATGGTTTGAATTCAGGGGTGCGGTCAACCCAACCCAGCATCGCTGCCTTGTTGGGCAAAAAATGGCCGTCGTCGCTGTGCCTCGCGCAGTGAAAGCAGGCCCTAGTGAGTCCGCTGCTCGTAGACACCGTCTTTGAAACCACTGAACAGGTCATCCAGTGCGGGGTGTGAAACCGGCGCCTTGTCCGGGGCGGCCTCGAGATGACGCTCGGCGACGTAGGTCTCATGCTCGCCGCCATCGACCACGACGCGATACCAGGGCTTGTCCTTGGGGGGACGTGACCGCGCGACTTGCTGATACCAGGCCTCGGAGCCCTGAAAGTCGGCGTCGACATCGACGATGACCCCACGGTAGTCGAAGCGATTGTGATGAACGATCTGCCCGACGAAGAACTTGGGTGTAGCCATTGTTTTAATTCTCCTCAACCGGCATTTTCAGGCCTCTGCAATCAGAATGGCGCGCCTTGGCGCCGGATAACCCTCGATTGTGAGTCGGTTATCGGCAGGGTCCAAAAAATCTGCAAGTGACTCGAAACGCATCCAATCGGTGGCGCGTTGCTCGGCGATTGACGTCGTGTTTATGTCTACCGTTTTGACCGCACGGAAGCCGCAACGTTCCAGCCAGCGTTCGAGCATCGCACTCGACGGAATAAACCAGACATTGCGCATCTTCGCGTAACGCCCTCTGGGCAGCAGAAGCCGGTCGACGTCACCCTCGATAACCAGCGTTTCGAGCACCAGCTGTCCGCCTTCCCGTAACGCATCGCGCAGGGCGATGAGGTGATCCAGCGGTGAGCGCCGATGGTAGAGAATCCCCATCGAAAACACCGTATCGAACACCCTGAGACCCGATGGCACAGCCTCCATACCCAGTGGCAAGAAACTCAGCCGTTCAGCCAGTCGCGGCGCCATGGGTTCCAGCATGCTGCGAATCGCCAGGAACTGCGCCATGAACAGCGCCGTCGGATCGATACCGAACACCTGCCGCGCGCCCGCTTCAACCATACGCCAGCAGTGATAACCATTGCCACAACCGACGTCCAGCACCAGCCGTCCCTCGAGCGGCGCCAGATGCGGTCGCACGCGATCCCACTTCCAGTCCGAGCGCCACTCGGTATCGATCATGACATCGTCGATTCGGTAGGGCCCCTTACGCCAGGGACGCAGCAGCTGCAGTGCCTCGATCAGCGCCTGTCGCGCATCCGGTTCAAGCGGATGCGCCGGCCGAAGAGTCAGGCAACCACCATCGACATCCACCTGCCCTGGCCCGAGCAGGGGCAGCTGTTGCAGGGCGGCACGCCAGCGACCCCAATCGCCATGCCGGGCATCGTTCCAGAACCCGACCAATTGCTGCTCGATCCGATCAGCCCAGGCAGGCATTCCCTCGCGACGCATGATCGCCTCGATCACACCAGCTTCGCTCATCGACGCGCGACCAGAGAGACGAAGTTGAAGCACTGAAACCAGACGTCACTGCGTGCAAACCCCGCTTGCGCCAGACGTCCCTGATGGGCCGTCAGCTTCTCGGGCAACAGGACCCTCTCCAATGCCGTGCGTTTGCGACTGATCTCCAATTCGCTATAGCCGTTGGCGCGCTTGAAGGCATGATGCATATCCGTCAACAGCCTATCCGCATCGGCATTCTCGCCGGCGATTTTCTCCGACAGGATCAGGATGCCGCCGGAGCGCAGGCCGCCGTACACACGCTGCAGCAATTGCAGGCGTTGATTCGGTGGCAGAAACTGCAGGGTGAAATTCAATACGACAACCGAGGCATCCTCGATCGCGATATCGCGCACATCGGCACATACCCAGTCGATGCCCGGATGAGATTCCCGCAACGCGTTTTGCGCCCGTGCCAACATGGCCGGAGCATTGTCGACACCGACGACGCGGCAGTCTTTACCCCGACTGCCGAGCGCGAGCGCCGACGTGGAGGCACCGAGTGAACATCCCAGATCGATCAGCAGACTGCCCGCCTGGGCATGGCGCTCTGCCAACAACTGGATCATATTGATGATGGCCGGATAGCCGGGAACCGATCGCTGAATCATGTCAGGAAAGACCGCCGCCACCGCCTCGTCGAAGACAAAGTCGCCGGCCGGCGCATCAGCCGTGGCAAACAGCTCATCGCGCCGTCGCCCGTCGGTCACTTTGCTGCAACCCGGAGGCGTCGCCCCGAATCGATACAGAAGGATACTGGCACCGTCTTCACTCAACGACACCGCCGTAGTCGATCGTGATTTCCTCGCCGCGTGCGATCGAACGCAACGCGTAGAGGTCAAAGTCTTCGAACTGCGCGTTGCAGGGTCGCTCGTGATTCAGATAGCGCAACAGATTGCGTCCCCTGCGCCCGGTTGGCCGGTCGTTTTCATCATAGACCCAAAGGACGTAACAACCATCCCTTTGCGCCTCTGGTCCGTGAAAGGTCCCAATGTATTCGCCCGAGGCGATTTCGCGCGCCGCGAATACGCCACGACCATGGATCGCCGATTCGGCGACGCTGACGATGCCACGCAGCGCTGAATTATTGCGCCGTTCGGTCATGCCTGCGGCACCTCGATACTCTGAATCGCCATATGATCCGTGCTGCCGGTCACCCTGCCCCAGCCGATCTGGTGCTCCGGCAAGGTCGCCATGTCGGCTTCTTGCAGTAGATCGCCGAGCGCCCGCAGCGAACCTTCCTGCCCTTTCCACATCACCAGCAATTTTTCCATCAAACCCAGGCGGTCCAGACCCTCACGTTCAGCACTGGCCGCAAAGACATGGCCGGCGGGCAGCACGCGGCAACTCTCTGCGTACAGGAACTCGTGCACATTGTGGTCGTTGACGCCGCCGTGCTGCAGCATCTCGTCAACGGTCGGCAGTGTTGTCGGGATCTCGGGTACACCGGAGCGCTCGCCCTGCAGTATGGGTCTGTACGGCAGTTTCCCACGCGTCAGCGACGAAAAAGCAAACCTCGACCGATCCAACTCGGCCATCAGGGCGGGATTGATCTGCCAGGCCGGCGTGGCCAACGCTATCGGCTCATCAGCGACCTCGTCGGTATAGCGCGCCCACAGAGCGCCACATTCGCGTTGCACCCAATCGGATTCCGCATGCGCCAGACGACGCGCCCAGATTAGCGGTGACAAGCCAAACAGACCCACCTCGTGACCGTTTTGACGTGCCGTCACAAGCCATTGCTTCGACACCCGCCCGAGCGCCGGTGGAATCAGCAGGGTGCCATAGGCCAGCGAGGCGAACCCAAGGTGTCGGCGAGACCGCCATGCCTGGACGGGTCGCCGACCTGAGAGATCCCGACCCATCGGAAAGAAGAAGCTGGCGCGGACCTGAAACTCGCTGAACAGCCGCATCAGATTCGGCACGCCTTCGCGCAAACCGCGCAGGGTCTGAACGTCAACCCGCAAGGCAACTCGCATAAAGTAAAAAAATTCTGAAGTTTGGAAGACGCTCAGTCTGAACGTGCCGGAGACACGTTACAAGTTGCCTCAACCGGCAACGCAACTGCCCTCGTAAACCGACATGATTGCCTTGAGTTCCCGCACCACGAGACGAATCTCAGAGGCTGAAAGCCCCTTGGCCTCGGGCACGAATCGCCCGGCCTCGAGCGCATCGATATCAGACCAGACGGCCCGACAGCCCTTTTGACAGACCTGCTCCACGCACTGGTCTACGCGTCGGTGATCCAAAACCACGTCCCAATCCGGAATGTTCTATCAGTATAGTGCCATATTCTCACCCATTCATCTTTGCCACCCTTGTTGCAGCGCAACGCCGATAATTAGTTCTTGCTTTGTTCTCTTTTTGCGCTATCCTGAAAGAGAACTTAAACAGAACCATGAACCGGCCCAGCGAATGAAATCGCGCGCCGCTACCAGTGAGAGCCCCAGGAGACTACGGATGAACAACAGCCCTTACTTCATGCGTGACCTTAATGGCGACAAGGTCGACAGCATCATGGAATTCAATGTCGCGTTGAAACGGCCGCGCTCGCGATCCGTGTTCGAGATCAGCCTGTTTGCCGGCGCGTTGCTGAGCTACCTGTACGTTCTGGCGTTTACCGCCTGAACAAACACTGTGCCCTTTAGGAACTCCCCCTGGCAAAGGACTGCCACCCCCCTACTGATCCATTCCGGATAGTCGCCCCGCGTTGACCCCAGGCGGCTGACTGTCACCAGACCACATTGTTTATACTCTGACGATTACGACGGCGATTTGGGGTATCTTCGGCTCGTCATGGCACAGTGTTCAGGCGCCTATCACACCTTCTATCGCTGGCTGATATTTATCGGGCTCGTCGCATTCGGTGCGTTCCTCGCGTTCATCAACGACCTGCCGGGCCAATTGCTGAGAAGCGATAACAGCTATCTCTCGGGAATTATTCTGGCGCTGTTCCTGCTGGCCAGCCTGGACGCCGGACGCCGCGCCCACCAGCTCGGGAAGGAACTCTGTATCGTGATGCGGCTATCGCAACACATCCGCACCGGTGGGGGTCTGTTCGAGCTCACCGAGGCCGGGGACGTCGCTCTGATCGATTCCCGGAACCGTGCATCTTACGCACATCACCATCTGCTCCTGTTGGCCAACAAGACCTATCAACACGGTCGTTTGTGCAGCCAGGATCTGCTGTTGGAGCGCCT
>Ga0316201_10000650_pt1 | contig 20778 bp, 21 predicted proteins | sample CS6wburrow_MG_FD_204516 | JGI IMG/M metagenome (GOLD analysis project Ga0316201, IMG submission 204516) | Coastal sediment microbial communities from Delaware Bay, Delaware, United States - CS-6 worm burrow | ecosystem: Environmental > Aquatic > Marine > Coastal > Sediment | place: USA... | reverse complement strand
TGGCTGCCTTGCGTTGCGCCTCTTCCTTCGACACCACGCCCTGCGCCAACAGCTGTTTCAGGTTCTGGTCCAGCGTCTGCATTCCCACGTTTTGTCCGGTCTGGATGGCCGAGTACATCTGCGCCACCTTGTCCTCGCGGATCAGATTGCGGATCGCTGGTGTGCCGATCATGATTTCGTGCGCAGCCACCCGGCCACCACCGATCTTCTTCAACAGAGTCTGCGAAATGACCGCCTTCAGGGACTCGGAAAGCATCGAGCGCACCATGGCCTTCTCCGCCGCCGGAAAAACATCGACAACACGGTCGATGGTCTTGGCAGCGGAACTGGTGTGCAGTGTGCCAAACACCAGGTGACCGGTTTCCGCCGCCGACAGCGCCAGGCGGATGGTTTCCAGGTCGCGCATCTCACCTACCAGGATTGTATCTGGGTCTTCACGCAACGCCGAACGCAAGGCTTCGTTGAACCCCAGCGTATCGCGGTGGACCTCGCGCTGGTTGACCAGGCATTTCTTGCTCTGGTGTACAAATTCGATTGGATCCTCGACGGTCAGGATGTGACCATACTCGCTGTCGTTTTTATAATCGACCATTCCAGCCAGGGTGGTCGACTTGCCGGAACCGGTTGGCCCGGTAACCAGCACGATGCCACGCGGCAGTTCCGAAATTTCGCGGAAGATGCCCGGAGCATTGAGATCCTCCAGCGACAGGATCTTGGACGGGATGGTGCGGAATACCCCGCCGGCGCCGCGGTTGTGGTTGAACGCGTTGACGCGAAAACGCGCCAGCCCGGGAATCTCGAACGAAAAGTCGGTCTCGAGGAACTCCTCGTAATCCTTACGCTGCTTGTCGCTCATGATGTCATACAGCATGTCGTGGACCTGCTTGTGGTCCATTTCGGGCACGTTGATCCGGCGAATATCGCCGTCAACCCGGATCATCGGCGGCAACCCGGCCGACAGGTGAAGATCCGAGGCGCCCTGCTTGACGCCGAAAGCCAGTAGTTGAGCTATATCCATGATAAATCCACTTGACGTTATTCGTTATAATTAGCCGGTACAGAGCCCTGTCCCATCCCAAGTTGACTATAGCAAACCCTATGTCCAACATCGAAAAAAATCTCGCCCGGATAAGGGCCGACATCCAGCGCTTCGCTGCGGCCAGCGGGCGCTCCGCAGAGGAAGTCAAGCTGCTCGCGGTGAGCAAGACCAAACCAGCGTCGGACATCCGCGTCGCGGTCGCCAGTGGTCAGCACGATTTTGGTGAAAACTATCTGCAGGAGGCCCAGCGCAAGCAATCCGAACTCGGCGACCTTGACCTGACCTGGCATTTCATCGGGCCAATCCAGTCCAATAAAACCCGCGCAATCAGCCAGGCGTTCGACTGGGTGCACAGCGTCGACCGATTAAAAATCGCGCAACGCCTGAATGATCAGCGCCCGGACGACCGCGCGCCGCTGAACGTGCTGCTACAGGTGAATATCGATCGCGAGGCGTCCAAATCCGGTGTTGACCCCGAACAAGTCCACTCGCTGGCGACGCAACTCGCCGGCCTGAACCACCTACGCCTGCGCGGGCTGATGGCGATTCCGTCGATCGACGGTGCTATGGACCAGCCCGACAACGCGTTCTCCCGCATGAGACAACTGTTCGACGAACTGCGCAACGACCATCCGGCGTGCGACACGTTGTCGATGGGGATGAGCGGCGATATGCAGGCGGCCATTGCACAGGGCTCCACGCTGGTTAGAATAGGGACCGCCATTTTCGGCGAGCGGAGCAAACAGACCCATGAATGAACCCACCCTGTGTTTTATCGGCGCTGGCAACATGGCCTCGGCGATGATCGGTGGTCTGATCGCGGGAGGCTTTGCACCATCACGCATCACCGCCTGCGATATCGACGCCAGCGCCCTGCAGCGTCTCGCCGGGCAGTTCGGTATCCTACCCGCGCAGGATGCGCAGCAGGCCGCGCGGTCAGCCGACTGCGTGATCCTCGCGGTGAAACCGCAAGTCATGCAAAAAGTCTGTACCAGCCTCGATGACATAGCACACCAGCCGCTGTTCATTTCAATCGCCGCCGGCTTGCGCAGCACCGATATCGATCGCTGGCTGGGGGGCAACCGTGCAGTGGTGCGCTGCATGCCGAATACGCCGGCGCTGGTGCGCCTCGGCGCCAGCGGCCTGTTCGCCAACGACCGGGTCGACACGGTACGAAAGGACCTGGCTGAATCCATCATGCACAGCACCGGCATCACCGTGTGGGTCGACGACGAGGCCCAACTCGACGCGGTGACCGCGATATCGGGCAGTGGCCCGGCGTACTTTTTCCTGTTCATCGAAGCCTTGCAACAGGCTGGACAGGACCTGGGGCTGGAACCCAGAACCGCGCAAGCCCTGGCGCGCCAGACCGCGCTGGGCGCGGCTACCATGGCGCTCGATGCGGATGCCGCGGACTTGCGTCGCAAGGTGACTTCACCCGGCGGCACCACCGAGCAGGCCATCGCCAGTTTCTCCCGCGACGGCCTGAGCGAATGCGTCGCACGGGCGACCCGGGCCGCGTACGATCGCTCGGTCGAACTGGCCGACGTGCTCGCACGCGGCGACTAATCACTGACTCTACCTGATTTTACTATGGGCTCCGGATACCTGACTTCACCGCTTCTGCTGATTATCAACACGCTGTTCGACCTGTACGTGCTGCTGGTCCTACTGCGCTTCCTGCTACAATTCCTGCGCGCCGATTTCTACAACCCTGTATCGCAGTTCGTGGTGCGCGTGACAACACCGCCGTTGAAACCGCTACGCAAGGTGATCCCCGGGGTTGGCGGACAAGACATCGCAGCGTTGGTGCTGGCCCTGCTGGTTCTGCTCGTAAAGTACCTGCTGATACGCTCGCTGGGCATGGGCGCGATCGACATCGCCAACGTGTTGGCGCCGGTCGGTGCGGTGGGGCCTGGCGGACTGGTGATCATTGCCTGCGCCGAAATATTCGCTTCGTTTATCAATATCTTCCTGTTCGCAATCATCATCCAGGTGATCCTGAGTTGGGTCAGCCCGGGCGGCTATAACCCCGCGGTGGCGTTGATTCATAGCGTGGCACAACCGGTGATGCGACCGATCCAGAAGTTCATTCCGCCGCTCGGCGGCCTCGATCTGTCGCCGATATTTGCCACCCTGGGCCTGATGGTGGTCAAGATGTTGCTGGTCCCACCAATCGTCTTCGTCGCCACCAGACTGTAAAGCGCTGGCCGCCAATGCAGACAGCTTCGGCGATTAGACGCTACAATAGGCCGATGGCGTCGTCCGACTTGAATCCGGGCGGCGTCTGCAAAGCCATCATCGACGCCGCCGGGCGTCGGCAACCAACGATAAGCTGAGATTACAGCAGCGGAGGAGACCACCATGAGAAACACCTTGTTCATCGTCCTGATCGGATTGATGTTGGGCCTTGCCACCTCGGTCAGGGCCGAAAACTCGCAGGAAGTCGGCGATTACATCGTCCACTACAACGCGCTTTCAACCGAGTCTTTACCGCCAACCGTGGCACGCGCCTATGGCATCACCCGCAGCAAGAACCGGGGCCTGCTGAATGTTTCGGTGCTGAAAAAAGGCGGTTTGTTCGAGGGAGTGAATGCCGATATCGACGCCACCGCGACCAACCTCACGGGGCAGTTGCGCTCGATAGACCTGCGCCGGGTGCAGGACCAGAACGCGGTTTACTACCTGGCCGACTTTTCCGTCACCGACCGGGAAACCCTGGATTTCTCGCTGATGGTAACCACACCGGACGGCGCACGCGGCAGTATCAAGTTTCGCCAGCAGTTCTACAGCAACTAGTCAGGTCTCGGCCAGGTGCCGGGCGCGGATGAAATCCGCATGCGGTACGTACAATAGCTCGGCAACCTGGCGCAGCAGATGCTCCTCGTAGTGGTGCTTGTCGCCATCGGCGTAAACCACGCGCCACATCAATTCGATCACCCGCACCTTGTCCTGCTGCGACATCTGTTCGTTGAGCAGGCGGGTTACGTGCTGCAGCGAGACCAGTTGCGCCGACTCGTCGTGGGCGTTTTGCAACAGCGTGTCGACTTCGTCACCGCTCAGTGAAAAATGCTCGAGCAGCGCTCCCCGAATGGCTTCCAACTCGGCCTCATCCTGGCAGAAATCGGCACGGCTGACCTCGACCAGCAACACCGCGGTTGCCAGTTCGACGGCCATCTGCGGCTGCTCTTGCCTGAACTGCTCGAGTCGTGGCTTGAGAAATTGATCGATCAAGGATCTCATCGGTTCATCCTGGTTAACTCATGACACATTTCAATAGCGACAGACGATCGAAAAACATTTTTTAATTGAATTCGAGACGCTGACACTCCACACTATCGACATCATTTGTCTGGCTCAGTTTCATTGCATGACCCTCACCGAGTTACGCTACATTGTCGCCGTGGCCCAGAACAGGCACTTCGGCAAGGCCGCGCAAGCCTGTTTTGTCAGCCAGCCAACCTTGAGTATCGCGATCAGAAAACTTGAAAGCGAACTCGAGATCAAGTTGTTCGAGCGCAGTTCGAAAAACGAGATCAGGATCACCGAGATCGGCGCCCGGGTCATCGAACAGGCGCAGACCATTCTGCGTGAAACCCAGGTCATCAACGAAATCGCCCAGCAGGGGCGCGATCCATTGTCGGGCAATTTCCGCCTGGGCGCGATATACACCATCGGCCCCTATCTGTTGCCCGAACTGATACCCAGATTTACCGACGCCGCGCCCAACATAACGCTGATCATCCAGGAGAATTTCACCAGTAACCTGACCCGCAGGTTGCGCGATGGAGAACTCGACGCGATAGTCATTTCGTACCCCTACGACGAACCCGGCATCGAATCAGCGCCACTGTACGAGGAACCATTCCTGGTCGCGGTGCCTCATCGACACGCCTGGCACAAGCGCGAGCAGATTCAACCCGAGGAACTGGTCGGCGAAGACCTGATGCTGCTCGGCGCCGGTCACTGTTTTCGCGACCAGGTGCTCGAGGTCTGCCCGAAGTGCATGGCCGAGAGCAACGAGCTAACCCGCACCCTCGAAGGCAGCTCGCTCGAAACCATCCGTCACATGGTCGCCGCCGGCACCGGCATCACCGTGCTGCCCTGCACCAGTATCGTCAACAACCACAGCCGAGATCCCTTGATCCGGATGAAGCCCTTCGCTCCGCCCGAACCTACCCGCACCGTGGCGCTGGCCTGGCGCAGGCATTTCACCCGGGAACAGGCGATCCAGTTGATTATCGACACCATCCGGTCCTGCCAGTTACCCGGCACCCGGCCGGTCGGGGCAGATTCGTGAGCGATCCTGAAATAACTTCCAGTGAGTTGCTGCACGGCAAGATCAACAGCGAAACCGCGCGTATCCGCTGGAAGGATCTGCAACGCTATTTCGCCGGTGGCTACACCCTGCTGGTCGACGACAGCCTCGACCTGGTCGAGGTCGCTTACCAGATGCACCGCGACAACGCGGCGCAGGTCGAGCAATGGATGCTGCAACAGCAAATCCGCCAGGTCAACAACGAAGAGGCGCGCCAGTGGTACAACGACGACCTGGAACTCTGGGCCTGCGTGGTCAAACCCTGGGTTCTGATCCAGGCGTCGCTCGATTGAATCACAGAAGGATCTGTTCTGACCTCATCGGGTCAGAATGCAGCAGCCACAACAGCAAGATCAAGGAGGAAAGTCATGCCCAAAACCCTTAGACGCCAGGAACCCGACCGCAACGTGGTCAAGCTGCAGGATCTGCTCGCCGCGCAGGGCTACTTCGCCGACAAACCACCGGTCCATGGTATCTTTGAAAGGATAACCCATGAAAACGTCCTGCTGTTTCAACTGCAGCACATCGATCGCAATGGCAAGGCGCTACTGGCCGACGGCGTGGTCGGACGCAAGACCTGGTGGGCCCTCAAGAACCCTACCGGCAACGCCCAGCGCAATTACTATTCTTCGGTCGTCGCCAGCGGTTTAACCCATTTGCGCCAGCAACTGCTGGAAAACCTTCTGGAGGAATACCACAAACCGGTTTTCGAATCGCCCAACGGCACCAACCGCAGTCCGGATATCGACCACTACTGGGGCGATACCGGTGTTATCGGCCAACCCTGGTGCTGTGCCTTCGTTTCCTGGGCATTGCACGACACCCTGGGGCACTACCCGATCGATGGCCAGCATCACCTCGGTGTACAGCGCATGTGGCGCGCCGCGCGCCGCCTTGGCCTGGAAGCAACCAGCGCCAAACCCGGCGACGTCTTCATTCAAATCAAAGCCAACGGCAAGGGCCATACCGGTTTTGTGGCCGCAGTGTCGCCCGACGGCAAACACGTCTACACCTGCGAAGGAAACTGTGGCAATCGGCTCAAACTCGGCAAGCGCCGACTGCAATCGATCGATCACTTCATCGATTGTCTGGAAGACGATCAGGACAATGAATTCGAGCGACTGGATTTCGAAATAGACGATGTCGGTCGCGAAGGCACCCGCTGATGCATGCAGTTTGGGAGACTACATTAGTCTGCATGTTGCATCAGTATCCCGAAGAATCACGCCGCACAGGATTGTGTGACGGGGCATTAACAATCGTTGCGGTGCAATTACTCGAAAAAGGATACCGCTTCCTGGGAAGAGACCACATGGCAATAGATCATGTTGAGAATTTCCAGTTCCCTGGCATGCAACTCATCCGTCCCCGCCGCGCAACAGTCATCCACCAGGATCACGTTGAAGCTCTCATCCGCCAAGCTTCTGACTGTTGATGAAATGCACTGATCGGTAAAGATTCCCGCTACCACCACCTGCTTGATACCCATGTTGCTGAGAATCAATCTTAGATTGGTGCCGGTCAGCGCGCTGTCGGTCGTCTTACACACGACAATCTCGTCGTCCTTGGGGGCCAGTTCGGGAACGATTTGAGAAGCTTCCTCGTCTTTGGGCAGGAGCAGGTAGTTCCAGCCCGGCTTTTTCTGGCTCAGCGATCGATCCCGTCCGTCTTTTTTCAAACAGGCGATGCGCGCAAACAGCACGTCCATCCCTCGCGCGCGAAACTGGTCGATCAGTTTGACCGTGTTCGGGATCACAATTTCACGCATACGACTCATGAACGGCGCCCAGCGTTGGCGTAATTCGGGATCATCCGACTCGTTCAGATAAGTATTTTGAATATCAATCACCAGTAGCGCAGTTTCTCCCTTCTTGAGGACAATGTCTTCAGGCTCAGGAGCACCATCGTAATAAAATGATCTGTATTGGGTCTTCCAGTTCATTGCAGTCTTCCTCTCAGAAAAGCCATGGTCGGTTATGAGGTTTCAGCCCGGATGAAGAACGTTTGGAATTATTCAATCCTTAAGGCCACCTGGTTCGGTACCCGCAAAGGTACATACCGCATGCCGTGGCTGGTTGATCAACCATTGCTCAAGACAACGTCTGCGGGATTTCGGCTCAAGCTCACTCAGCTGTTCTACCCGGGCATAAAAGCGTGGCAAGTCCTCTCGAGCATCACGGTAGATCGACAGGAAAGCCGGAACCCAGTCATGGTAAGTCGATACCGAGAGCAGTTGTGCATTGTTGATGTCGCGCGCGAACCAGCCGCTGAATCCATCTTTAACGTCGAATCCGGCTGACAGGTCTTGGTAGCGTTGCTTGAGGTCGGCAATCACCCGCTGTTTACCCTGTCGCATTACGTCCGCTTCCAACCCAAGCGCGTACAGGTCGGCCAGTTGCTGACGCGCCTGCTGTATTAACTCGAACACCCGGTGTCGGTTGGCCTTGCGCGTCTGGTAGCGGGCAAACTGCCCAGGCTCTCCGTGCGCGCTCAACCATCGCTCGACACCGATCTGCTCTACCGCGCTGGCAAACGACTCGTTGAACTGCGAATCATCCTCTATATATAGTCGCTGGTGCGCCAGTTCGTGGATGATCAGGCCAACCAGCCTGCTTTGCAGACGGAATACGAAGGTATTGAGTACCGGGTCATCAAACCAACCCAGCGTCGAGTAGGCCGCAACAGAGGCGACATACACATCGTGCCCACTGGCTTCGAGGCCAGCGACAAAATCATCGAGACGCGCTTCGTCGAAGAAGCCCCGGTAGCGCGTGCAGCCGGCGACAGGGTAACACCAACGGACCGGGTCAACCGAAAACTCGGGCGCCGCAAACAGGTTTTTGACCACCCAGGGACGCCCCAGGTCGGCGTAACTGTCGTAACTGCCGGATTCGGGCAGGTGCATTTGATCGAATGCAAACCGTCGAACCTTCAGCACCAACTCAAGTTGCTGGCGGAGATGATCCGGGGTTTCCTCATCGGTCACAACCTGGGCAATCGGTCGACGCTTGGAAATCAGGTCAAGTTGCCCGTTGGCAACGTGCAGGTAGTAACCCAGGTCGGCGCAACCCGACAGGCTGATCAACAGCATGGCGAAGCAAATCGAGCGGTTCATTAGCTGGTGTAGTGTCCCAAACTGCGTGCCTGACTGAAACCGGCCGGGCTTCTGCTGTCGCGAGAATGACGCGAAACCGCTGCCAGCAGGACGTTGCTAATTATAGCCGATACGCAACCGACACGACGACCAAGGTCCACCCCGACGGTGAAGGGCGGGCAAAATCCTCCGCGCCTGCAGGTCCGAGTTCGGTGTGCCTATGACTAATCCAGAGGCTTTGGCGACACAGGGATGCGTCGCCAAAAGCGATGAAGACAAGCCATTTGTTAAAAATCTGCAAAATCCAGATTCAACATGCGCGCGTCGTTTTAGAAACCCGCGGTTGGTGTTACCCTCTGCGCCACTATCCCAGGCATCTATCGGAGACATTGATGAAACCCAGGCTGATCAGCTTCAAACTATGCCCGTTCGTCCAGAAGGCCCTGCTCACCCTGCTGACCAAAGGGGTCGAGTTCGATATTGAGTACATCGATCTGGAAACCCCCCCACGATGGTTTCGCGAGATTTCACCCCTGGGCCGGGTACCACTATTGCAGGTGGGCGATGAAGTCCTGTTCGAATCGTCGGTCATTGTCGAGTATCTCGACGAGGTCCACGGACCGTCGCTGCATCCTGCAAATCCGTTGAACAAGGCACAAAACCGCAGTTGGATCGAGTTCGGCAACGAATGCCTGATGAACAGCTTCCAACTGATCGTCGCCGCCGATAGCGAGAGCTTCGACCAACAGCGCGGCGCTTTGCTCGACAAGCTGGATCAACTTGAGGCGCAACTCGGCAATGGACCGCATTTCAATGGTGAAACCCTCGCCCTGGTCGACCTGTGCTTCATCCCGTTTTTCCAACGACTGCAGTACATCGACGCGGTCACCCCGGGCCTGCTCGACCCGGCGCGCCGCCCAAAGACCAGCGCCTGGGCCGATACCCTGATGTCGTTTGAACACGTCGCCGATTCTGCAGTTGCCGAATTGCCCGATCTATACCGCAACATGATGAAAAACCGGGGTGGCCACTTGTCCACCCTGATGAACTGACCGCCAGCCGTCAACGGTATGAACCTGCGTGACCTCAAGTACCTGGTCGAGGTAGCTGAAACCCGTCATTTTGGCAAGGCGGCTCAGCGCTGTTTCGTCAGCCAACCGACGCTCAGTGGACAGATCAAGAAGCTCGAGGGTGAACTCGGCGTCACCCTGTTCGAGCGCACCAACCGCAGTGTCGAGGTTACCCCGGTCGGTGAGGCGGTGATCCGCCATGCGCGGCAAATTCTCGAGCAGGCTGAGGCCATGCGCCAACTCGCGCGCTCATTTCAGGACCCATTGGCCGGGTCACTCAAGGTCGGTGCGATCCCGACCATCAGCCCTTACCTGATTCCGCTTTTCCTGCGCTCGATGAAGCAGGATATGCCGCAAATGCGTCTGATCCTCTCGGAGGAGCAAACCGATGTGTTACTGGAACGCCTCAAACAGCACGAAATCGACGCCGCGCTAATCGCCACCGAGCACCCGGAAACGGACTTCAAGGCGATTGCTCTGTACGAGGAGCCCTTCTGGCTGGCTCACCCTCAAGACGATCCGCCACCCAGCACCGATGTGATCAGGCAACAGGACCTCGAAGCGATGGAAATCCTATTGCTGTCAGAGGGACACTGCCTGGCCGACCAGGTGATGGAAGTCTGTCACCTGCAGGAGCGCCAGCAGCAGGGAGAGTTTGCCGACCTGCGCGCTTCCAGCCTGGAAACACTGTTGCAACTGGTCAGCGCCGGCTACGGCTCTACCCTGGTGCCGGCGCTGGCAATGGATCCGACAGAATTGACAGGTCGCGGCATTGCCACGCGCGAGTTGAGCCTGCCGCACAGTGCGCGCCGGGTGTCCTTGATTTTTCGCGAGAGCTTCCCGCGACCTGCCGCCCTGCGAGCCCTGGCGAACCTCATCCTGGACCATTTACCGGATAGCGTTACCCGCCTGGATGGATCATAGGCAGCAGCTTTCGTACCCATAATCAAAAACGATTTTTTTATCGTTCTCGCTTGACCATAATAAGTAAGATTGTTAACTGATAGCATCCAATGGTGGCGCCCAGATCTTTGGGGCACTGCATGCTGTGATGCCAAGCGGAGTCAACCATGAATCACTATGATCTGCTGGTAATCGGCGGCGGCAGCGGAGGCCTCGCGGTGGCCGAGAAAGCTGCCCAGTTCGATCGGTCGGTCGCCATTGTCGAAGCGAAACGGCTGGGCGGCACCTGCGTCAACAACGGTTGCGTGCCCAAAAAGGTCATGTGGTATGCCGCCAACCTGGCGCACGCGGTGGACGACGCAGCCGACTTTGGTATCGACGCTCAACGCGGCGCCACCGACTGGTCGAAGCTGGTTAACGGTCGTGACCAGTACATCGCCGCAATCAACCGGTTTTGGGATGGATACGTTGCCGATCTGGGGATCACGCGGGTACATGGAGTGGCCCGCTTCGTTGATGCGACTGCGGTCGAAGTCGATGGCGTACGCTACAGCGCAGAGCAGGTCGTCATCGCCACCGGCGGTCAACCAATTGTTCCGCCGGTGCCTGGTGCCGAGTTGGGCATGACCTCGGACGGGTTTTTCGAATTACAGGCATTACCTGCACGGGCGGCGATCATCGGCGGTGGTTACATCGGCGTCGAACTCGGCGGTGTACTCAACGCGCTTGGCTCGCAGGTCACCCTGGTGACCCTCGACGACAGGCTGCTGAGCCTGTTCGATCCGATGATCAGTCAGGTATTGTCCGCCGAGATGTCCCGCCAGGGCATCGAGGTGCACACCAGCTTTCAGGTCACCGGCCTGACCAGGAATGACGATGGCATCAACATCCAGAGCCCGCAGGGAGCGCTCGACGGTTTCGACGTCGTGCTCTGGGCGGTAGGTCGTAGCGCCAATACCAGGGCCCTCAACCTGGACGCCGCCGGCATAGAAGTACTGCCCAACGGCACCATTCCGGTCGACGAATACGAACGCACCAACGTAAAAAACGTTTACGCGATCGGCGACATCACCGGCCGGGTGCAGCTGACCCCAGTCGCCATCGCCGCCGGTCGCCGACTGGCGGAGCGACTGTACAACAACAAACCCGACCTGCTGATGGACTACAGCAACATACCCAGCGTGGTGTTTGCCCACCCACCGATCGCGACTGTGGGCGAAACCGAGCAGCAGGCGATGGAAAAACACTGTGGGATAACAATTTACCAGAGCGAATTCACGCCTATGCGTTACGCCTTGTCGGACGAGGGCGCAACCACATCGATGAAACTGATCTGCGCCGGCCCCGACGAAAAAGTCGTGGGCATCCACGTCATCGGTGATGGCGCCGACGAGATGATGCAGGGCTTTGCGGTGGCACTGAAAATGGGCGCGACCAAGGCTGACTTCGACCGCACGGTGGCGATTCATCCGGGTAGTGCGGAGGAGCTGGTGACAATGAAAACGCCATTACTCGACAAGCCCTGCCATGAAGTCGACGCCGGCAATGAATGGAAACAGTCTGGCTAGTCTCGCCCAAACAGGCTCTTCCATAACCAGCTTTGGTAGTGCACCCGGCCGGTACAGACATAGCGCAACACGTTTTCCTGCTGCAGGTTCCAGTACAGGCGGGTCAGGTTCGAAGACGGACCACACACCAGGAAGCGGTCATCCTCACGCACCAGCGTATCGTCCAACGGCAACAGTACCTGCTTATCGTTGTGGCGCAACATCAGGACAATGCATTGCAACGGGTTTTCGCGCTGCCAGGGGTCGCGTTGCAGTTCGCCGTAGCGCACCGCCTCGCCCCGGTCGAGCATGCTGACCACTGCCGGCGCCTGTTGCGCATCGATTCGGATCTGCTCCAACCTGGGCGTATGACCGCCAATCAGCGCCGAAATCCGGCTGATCAGTTCGCAGGCCCATTCGTTATCCAACTGCTTTGCCAGGGTAAAAAATTCATGCAGCATTGGCATGCCGAGCAATACCCGGATCTTGTCGGCGATGATCTTACTCGGATGCATTACGATATCGGCGTTGACCGCATCGATGATCGAACGGTTACCCGAATGGTTCTGCCGCACCACCAGGAACAGGTCCGGGTTGAGTTCGCGCGCGGTGACCACGATCGACAGGTTGTTGGCATCGTTGTCGGTGCCGGCGATCAGCCCGCAGGCTCGCTCGACCCCGGCCTCGACCAGGGTGTCCGCCTCGGTACCACGGCCGCGCACCACGCCGTCGCGCGGTTCGCCGGTTTTTTCCGGCTCGGCTTCGATCACCACGACCTCGACACCCTGCTCAACCAGGCGCTTGTGTAATGCCTTGCCAAAACGACCGTAACCACAGATAACCCAGCGTTTGTCGCGCGGTGGGTACACCGGCTCGCTCAGTACCTGGTTGCCCCCAGCCGAGAACAACCAGTTCTGCATCAGGTAAAGGCAGGGCATATTCAGCGCAGTCGCCAGGTAGAGCGCGAAGGTATCATAGGGATCGACAATGTGATTGGTACCGAACGACGCCATGTTCTTCTCGACATCGTGCGAATCGGCTCGACAAATCACGTTGATTCGCGGATGCAGCAATTTACTGGTAATCGCGATCTTGAGGTTGGCATCGTTGTCGTTGGTTACCGCAACCACCGCCAGGCACTGCGGGTGCTCAAGCCCCGCCAATCTCAAGTAGCGCGGTTTGCGCGCATCTCCGTGCAGTACTGGCACGTGTTCACGCAGACCGTCGAGCTTGATCAGGTTACTGCGAAATTCGTCGATCTCGATGACCACCGCGTGTCGGCCGGCATCGGTTAGCCCCCTGACCAGCGCTGCACCGGTCTCACCGTAGCCGCAGATCAGGTAAAAGGGTTCGCGTAGCGATTTAATGTGTCGTGCAATCCGGCTCTCGGCCAGCGCACGCTGAAAGGTCTTGTCCTGCAGCAGAGAGAAAATATTGCCTATCGCGTACAACCAGGCGATGACGCTCGCGTACAGCGTAAAAGTTACCCACAGCCGCTGCGCCGGGGTAAATGCGTGGGGTATTTCGCCGAAACCGATGGTGGTCGACATGTAACTGACGAAATAGAAGGCATGGAATATATCCATGTGCCAGGTATCGCCAGACTCGGTTTGCCCCGGGATGAGTACCAGACCCAGAACCGCAATCGCGTAGACAATGACCAGAGTAATCAATGGCCGGCGCATGCGCCGGAAGATCAGGAATACGATGTTGGACATCGTGCTGCAAGCCGCTCTAACGGCGTAGCATCGTGGTTTCGATGATCAGCAGGATGACCGATATCACATTGGCCAGCAAGGCTCCGCCCGACAAAGAAACGATGCTCGCGGTAACCACCGGCGTCAGTCCCGACCCGGTAATGTGTACCGCGGCGACCCAGATCAGGGTGGCTGCAACCAACTGCAGGATCGCCACCAGGCTGGTGGCGAGCAAAACCGCGCCCATCTGGCTGCGGTCGCCTAGTTTGAGGATGGTTGCGATCAGGTTAACCACGACGACCGCGAATAACTCGTAAACATGATGGTGATCCGGGTCGTCGATTTCGCCGAGGAAGAATCCGAAATTCAACGTCAGTGCCAGAACGATAAAAAACCCAAACACCACCTTTTCCGGATTCATCCCACGCTACCCTTTATTGTTTCATCAAAAATTCAGTTTGCGTCAGAATATGGGGCGAGTCAAACCACTGCACGCGGGCTTGCGCACAGGTAAATTCTGTTACGTAAAGTTCATAATTATCTGCTAAAAGATATTAAGCGGTCTGGTTTGCATCGGGCTTAGGCCACGGCGGGTCAATCAGGCGGTCAGTTGCACCATAACCGTTCAAACCGTGACCTGCATCATTTAGTGTTGCTCTCCCCCTGCAGAACAATATATAACGTTGATTAGCTGATTTCGACCGCCTTAACACCACCCAGTACAGGAGCACTAACCATGGCTAAAGCACCCAGCACCAAGAAAGCCGTCAGCAAGAAGGCGGTAAGGAAAAAGGCCGTCGCCAAGAAAGCCGTCAGCAAAAAAGCGGTTGCCAAGAAGGCAGTCACCCGCAAAGCCCCAGCCAAGAGGGCACCTTCCAAAAAAGCCATCAGCAAGAGCAAGACCCTGAACTACCAGGTGCGATACCAGAAGATCGCCGAAGCGGCCTACCTGATTTCCGAGCAGCAGGGCTTTGTTCCAGGCAATGAAATGGATAACTGGTTGATCGCCGAAAAAGAGATCGACACCTGGATCAAGAAGGACAAGATCAAGCTGGTGGAATAAACCCGCTGAACGGGAGTGTGCCAGCGGACCCGGGGCCCTGGCAACGTACGGACCGGCCAGGCAATGTTACTTAGCCTGGTTCACGACCTCAATCGGAATACACCCAGCGACGCGATGCTGGCGGCATCAGGCTCAAACCTGAGAAATCTGGATTTCAAAGGCGGGCCGGAATGGACTCCCTGGGGATGCCCGGTCTCATGACCCTCGATCCTTTTCCCACTGGGAATCCCAAGCTGCACCAGGAGCAAATCACGACGGATTTGCCAGCCTGTCGTTGTCTATACACGGTCTACACAAGGTCTACACCGGTTAATCAATGAAGACTATTAAATCCTTCACGCTTAAAAAGGGCCGCCAAAATTGCTTTCTGTTAACGTCTGGGGCACACTTCGGTGGTTTGTGGTGCCACTCCGCTTAATTGGTTGCCCTGCAAAATAAATAATAAATATTTAAAATAACCGGTGTAATTGTCCCCTGGGGGGACTGAACGCCAACACTCTGGAGAACAGCATGAGTACATCTCGCGATGCATACTGGAAAGCTAATATCCGGATCGTTTCCATCCTGCTGACGATCTGGTTCGTGGTTTCCTACGTATTCGGTATCTTGTTATTCGAGGTATTAAACACAATAAAAGTTGGCGGAACCGGGCTTGGTTTCTGGTTTGCCCAGCAGGGTTCCATCTATTCCTTCCTGATTTTGATCTTCGTTTACGTCAAGCTGATGAACAGGCTTGATAAAGAACACGGCGTAGAGGAGGAGTAAGCATTATGGAACTTCAAACACTGACCTATTTGGTCGTTGGCGCCACTTTCGCCCTGTACATCGGCATCGCGGTCTGGGCCAAGGCCTCGACCACCGGTGACTTCTACGTCGCCGGCAAAGGCGTCCACCCGGTCCTCAATGGCATGGCCACCGGCGCCGACTGGATGTCTGCTGCATCGTTCATTTCGATGGCCGGCCTGATCGCGTTCACCGGTTACGGTGGATCGGTATTCCTGATGGGCTGGACTGGCGGCTACGTGCTACTCGCCCTGTTGCTGGCTCCGTACTTGCGCAAGTTCGGCAAGTTCACCGTTCCTGAGTTCATCGGTGAGCGCTTTTACTCGCAAACTGCGCGGATAGTGGCGGTTATCTGCCTGATCATCGCGTCGATCACCTACGTTATCGGCCAGATGAAGGGTATTGGCGTGGCGTTCTCGCGTTTCCTCGAAACCAGTTACGAGGTTGGCTTGTTCGCTGGCATGGGAATAGTTTTCGTCTACGCGGTATATGGTGGTATGAAAGGCATCACCTACACCCAGATTGCCCAGTACTGCGTGCTGATCTTCGCCTACACGGTGCCGGCGGTGTTCATTTCGCTCAACCTGACCGGCAACCCGCTGCCGCAGTTGGGTCTGATCAGTGACATGGCCGGAACCAGCGTCAGCCTGATGGACAAGCTGGACATGGTTGTTACCGACCTCGGATTCAAGGAGTACACCACGTCCAAGCTGGGCGGCACGCTGAACATGTTCGTCTACACCCTGACCCTGATGATCGGCACCGCGGGTCTGCCACACGTCATCATCCGCTTCTTTACCGTACCAAAAGTAAAAGACGCTCGATCTTCTGCGGGTTGGGCACTGGTCTTCATCGCCCTGCTTTACACCGTGGCACCGGCTGTCGGTTCGATGGCGCGTCTCAACCTGATGAACACTATTCAGACCGGCCCGGTCGGTGACCCCACTGCCAACCTGGAGTACGAACAGCGCCCGGAATGGTTCAAGAACTGGGAGACCACCGGTTTGCTGGTATTCGAAGACAAGAACGGTGACGGCCGCATCCAGTACTACAACGACAAGAACCCTGAGTTCGTCAAGAATGTCGCTGAACCTGCAGGCTGGAAAGGCAACGAAATGGTCAAGGTCGACCGTGACATCATGGTCCTGGCCAACCCGGAAATCGCCGACCTACCCAACTGGGTCATTGCACTGGTGGCTGCCGGTGGCCTGGCTGCGGCGCTATCGACTGCGGCAGGACTGCTGCTGGCGATTTCATCCGCCATCTCGCACGACCTGCTTAAAGGCACGTTCACACCGAACATCTCGGAAAAACAAGAGCTGCTGTTCAGTCGGATCGCGATGGGCGGCGCCATCATAGTGGCCGGATACCTCGGGCTCAACCCGCCCGGCTTTGCCGCGGGGACGGTGGCAATCGCCTTTGGACTGGCGGCGAGTTCCATCTTCCCGGCGCTGATGATGGGTATCTTCTCCAAGCGCATCACCGACCGCGCGGCGATCTGGGGCATGGCTTCGGGTATCGGCGTGACCATGCTGTACGTGTTCCAGCATAAGGGTATCTTCTTCATTCCGGGAACCGACTTCCTGGGTGGTATGGACCCCAACTGGTTCTTCGGTATCTCACCCAATGCATTCGGTGCCATCGGTGCAGCGGTCAACTTCGCTGTAGCGTTCTCCGTATCCGCGATGATGAAAGAAGAGCCGCCCGAGCACATCCAGCACCTGGTCGAAGATATTCGCGTGCCCAAGGGCGCCGCTGCAGCAACCGGTCACTAGACCACGCTACAAGCTGTAACTTAAATGCCCCGCGCTGCGGGGCATTTTTTTTCTTGTCCTACCAATCCCGGAATCGCTAAGCTTGGCCTACAACTGAACCCACAGACCATGGAAATTGAACTTGTAGAAATCCGCGACTTCGTCGCCGAACATCATCCCTTCGACCTGTTGAGTGAAGAGCAACTCGACCAGATCCCGGAACAAATAGAGGTGCGCTACCTGCGCCGTGGGAACTGCTTCCCGCCGGCCGACAACGATGGCCAATACCTGTACATGGTGCGTACCGGCGCGATCGACCTGCGAGACCTGAACGACCAACTCGTCGGCAAACTGGCCGAGGGCGACCTGTACAGCACCGAGTGCCAGTTGGTCGAGGTCAACGAGTCCTCCTGCCACAAGGTGATCGAAGACTGCCTGCTGTACCAGATGCCCTGCTCCTTCATCAAGCGGTTGCGCGACCATGCCGAGGAGTTCTATCAGCATTTCGAGGCCGACCTGACCCAGCGCCTGCAGAGAGCCGCACGCTATTCGGACCGCGAAGCCAACCTGGACATGGCCAGCATGACCATCGAAATCGGCAAGCTGATCAAGAAGGACCCAGTCACGGTAGACTCCTCGGCGACGATTCAACAGGTCGCCGGTATCATGAGCGAGTTCAACGTATCGTCGATCATCATCACCGACAACGACCAGCTTGCCGGCATTCTGACCGACCGAGACCTGCGCCGGCGCTGCGTGGCCAAGGCGCTTGACGTGCAGCAACCGGTAACCCAAATCATGACACCAGATCCTCATACCATGCATTCGAAAGACCTGGTGTTACACGCGCTGATGACCATGACCAAGCAGGGCTTCAACCACCTGCCTATCGTCGACGACGGGGTCATCCGCGGCATGCTGACCGCAACCGACCTGACCCGCCACAGCAGCGGCAACCCGGTCTTCATGAACTCGCAGATCAACAAATCCAACAACGTCGACGAGTTACGGCGGATTTCCGAGCGCTTGCCCAGCCTGCAGGTGCTGCTGGCCAATACCAGCATCCAGGCGAAACATGCCGGGGAAACCATCTCGTGCATCACCGATGGGCTGACCATTCGCCTGATCGAACTGGCGCAGCAGGAGCTTGGGCCCGCCCCGGTGCCTTTCGTCTGGGTGGCCGGCGGTTCCCAGGCCCGCCTCGAACAGACTTCCCATTCAGACCAGGACAATGCGATGATCATCTCGGACGATGTCAGATCGACTGATATGGGCTATTTCGAGCAACTCGCAAACCGCGTTTGCGATGGTCTGGATGCTTGCGGTTTTTACTACTGCCCAGGCGACGCCATGGCCAGCAACCCAAAATGGCGCCAACCCCTGAACGTATGGAAGCGGTACTTCAAGGACTGGATCAAAAAACCCGATCCAATGGCATTGATGCTGTCGAGTATCTTTTTCGACCTGCGCCCGGTACATGGCGATTTTTCACTGCATAAAAAACTGCAAAAGAAAATTCTTAAGTTGTCGCGTAAGAACACCCTGTTCATCGCCCACATGGCCAACAACGCGTTAACGCACCGGCCACCGCTCGGGTTCTTCCGCACCCTGGTTTTGATCCACGACGGCGAGCACGACAAAACCTTCGACATCAAACACCGCGGCATTGTGCCGATCACCGATATTGCCCGCGTACTCGCGCTGGCTGAAGGCATCAAACGGGTGAATACCAGCGAACGTCTCGCGGCCCTGTCCAGCACGAGTTCGATGAGCGCCGAGATGTCGGCCAGCCTGCGGGATGCACTTGAGTTCATCGCCAGCCTGCGCATCAGCCACCAGGCTGAACAGATCCGTAGCGGCAAGCCGACGAACAATTACCTGCCTCCAGGCGTGCTGTCGTCACTCGAGCGCAAGCACCTGAAAGACGCGTTCGAGATCATCAAGGATGCCCAGGAATCGCTGGAAAACCGCTACCAGATGGCCTGAACATGCTCGACTTTCTGCGCAGCTTGGAACAGCGTCGTGGGCAGGCTCTGAAAAAGGCCGGCCACCCGGTGATGCAGCAATACCTGTCGACGCCGTTCCCCGGCCGCAACCAGGCATGGAACGATACCTCGATCGTATCCCTGGATTTTGAAACCACCGGCCTCGACCCCCAGCAGCACCACATCCTGAGCTATGGCAAAGTCGAGATCGAGCGCGGCCTGATACGTCTGGCCAGCGCCGAACACCGCCTGGTGCGCACCGAATACGATATCCCCGAGGAGTCGGCGATCATCCACCACATCACCGATGACAAGGCCAGCCAGGGGGAGAGTTTCAAACAGATCCTGCCGCGTATGCTCGAGTTCCTGCGCGGCAAGGTCATGCTGGTCCACTTCAGCCGCATCGAATTGGGCTTTCTCGACGCTGCCTGCCGGCGCCTCTACCAGACTCCGTTCCTGATACCCACGATCGATACGCTGGTGTTGGCTGAACGGGTGCTGCGCCGGCGCAATCACTCGTTGGCGCCGAACCAGTTGCGCCTGTTCAATTTGCGCGAAGCCTTCGGTCTGCCGAAGTACCGCGCACACGACGCACTCAACGACGCTATCACCACCGCGGAACTGTTTCTCGCGCTGGAATCCGATATCACCCCGGGTGGCGACACCCAGCTCAAGGACCTGACCCTGAAATGAATAAGCAACGCGAAACCCTGGAAATGTCCAAACTGTACAAGACACTGTTTTTTCTGGCGATCGTGGTCGGCCCGATTTACTGGCTGATGTTCACCGATGACGGTAAAAGACGCACCGATATGATGGTTCTGTGGCTGGCTGGCGGCGCGACGATCGATCTCAATTTTCGCGTATTGGAGAGTGCCTTCAGCGAGCGGGACTGGAAGGAAGTCTACAACGACCTTGACTGGACCTGTGTTGCTAACAGCTCGTCACTGGGGGAAAAGCACTGCACGACCGAGATCGCCAGCTACAACGGCATCCCGAGCAATTACCTGATGGTTTATTTCACCGGCGATCGTACCAGCGCGATCAAGCTCGGCTACCGCGACCAGTACCACAGCGACATTGGAAATGACCTGGTCCAGCAATTGGGGCAACCTTTGAACCTGGAGGATACACGACAGGAAATACTATTCTGGAACGCTGGTGATGGGCGACTGTTCCTAAAGCGCATCCTGCAGCGCAGCGAGGATCCGGTTTTACTGTGGGTCAGTGCAGCGTTGCAATCCGCCTCACCTTCGGGTGACAGCGACGGGTAACCGGGTACTATTGGGCCGCGCGGTTGACTCCGCCAATACGGTCAATCGGCGTCAGCCGGCCGACCAGCTGGACCATAAGAATGCCGTACAGCGGCACAAAAAACAAAAGGCTGATACCCAACTTGAAGGCGTAATCGACCAGCGCGATTTCGACCCAGTGCTCGGCCATGAACGCATCCGAACTGCGATAGAACGCCGCCGCGAAGAACACCAGCGTATCCAGCGCGCTACCCAACACGGTCGACGCCGCG
>Ga0316201_10000649_pt1 | contig 20779 bp, 18 predicted proteins | sample CS6wburrow_MG_FD_204516 | JGI IMG/M metagenome (GOLD analysis project Ga0316201, IMG submission 204516) | Coastal sediment microbial communities from Delaware Bay, Delaware, United States - CS-6 worm burrow | ecosystem: Environmental > Aquatic > Marine > Coastal > Sediment | place: USA... | reverse complement strand
AGCGAGGCATTCGGATTTTGGTCTTGCAACCTAAATCCAGCGCGTCTGCCAATTCCGCCACCCTCGCTAGGGTTGTGATTTCGGACGGCTAGCACTTCGGCAGCATGGTTCAAATCGGCGTCCCCAATGATGCCGAGTTCGAACCAAGTGCTGGGGTTCCTCACCGATTGGAAGGGGCTGCGCTTAGCTGTCTTGGTGCAAGTCCAGTACCGCTAAGAACTACGGCACGTAGCCATCGGAGAGTGTTTTCAGGAAGGCCACAATCGCCGCTTCCTCTTCCGGCGTCAGCCCCAGATCGCCCAGCTCGTCCGCGTTGACGTTGACCGCCACTTCCGGTGCCGGCCAACAACCCTGAGCTAGCGCATCCGCTTCAGTGGTGAAGGGATCGCCGCACTCGGGTTTGATGTCCCTGGTGTTGTAGAAGTGCACAATGCCCTCGAGGCTCTTGAAGTAGCCGTTGTGTGCATAGGCTTTGACGATGCAATCAGGATTTTCGGGCTCAGCTTCACATGAACCCTTGCCTACGTTGCGCAAGGTGGGGACCTTCTGCTTCCCCAAGTTCGCATCCGCATACTGATGGTAGTCCATTCTTGTTGCGAGGAATCCACCCAGGCCTTCGTCGACCCAGTCGAAGCCGTCAGGATTGAACTCGGGATCCATGTAGAAGGGATTGTCCGGATTCCTAGGCACACCCAGATTGTCGTAGGTGAAATCGGTGAAGAGCGCCTGCTGGCCGTTGCTGGTATGGCACCTGTGGCACATTCCTTTACCTCGGAAAAGAGCGAAACCGCGCTGTTCCTGCTTGGTCAGTTTCGCCTGGCCCCTAAATGTGTCGTCATACTTGGAGTTGAAGGCGTTCACCTCGGGCGAAGCCTCATACGCGGCAATGGAGAGGGCGATGTCATCGTAGGCGGCGTCCACATTCGATGGATCACACGCTTCTGCTCCCCAGACTTGCCTGAAAAGATGGCCGTAGTTCGCAGCGCAAACCAGCTCGACCACGTCAGCTGGCGCAGCAAGCGCCTGCTCCAGCGGGTTCAAGAACGGCCCCTGGGCCTGGTCGGCAGCCGGATTGCCCAATTTCTCACCCGTAGCACGGCCATCCCAGAAATTACCGCCGATGAAAAGTGCCTCTTTCTGTTCAATCACGAAATGCAGGATGGGACTCGGCGTGGCATATGCCGAGCTGGGGGGTTTTCGGTTTCCAAAACGGTCCGCGATCGAGCCCTCGTAAACCGCGCCGTGTGCGTTGATGTCCGAGAGTGGTCCAGTCCAACCGGCTTCAGGACCATGACAGCTCGCGCAGGACTGGTTCCCGTTAACGGAGAGATTCTCATCGAAGAAGATAGACTTCCCTAGCTGCTCCATGTCGGTGAGGACGGGTGCCGCCTTCATCGATGCCATTGCGAGCGTTTCCGTCGGCTGGCTTTCGCCCCCACATGCGATGACTCCCACTGACAGCGCGAAGCTCGCTACCGCGAAGATGATCCGTTTCATGCCCGGCCTCTCTTTCTGCCCGATCCGCAAGTGCGGGCGACTGTGAAGTGGAACCAGCTGGGCTGCACAACGCGTGCCATCAGTTTCCGCCGGAATCATGCGATGGACACGAGCTCTGCACGCATGTTTTTCGTTGCGCTCAGCCAACGCGCAGCGATTGCGCAGCAACGAGGTTTGTGCCGCATGCCCCGGAAGTGGCCCTCTCACAAACTTGTGAGGTTACTCACAGATTGGGAGGTGCTCCGGAGGTTGGCGGCCTAACACCGAAGCGAATACCCCGAGCCCCAACTGGAACCGCCGTCGACTTGTTGGGCTCTCTTAGCCCATTGGGCTCAAGGTGGCCCCGAATTTCGCGCTGCTAGATGTGATGTCACGTGGGGGAGCGTGCGGGGAGGGCCTTTGTTTCGGCTCAGTCGCTTAGCCGCGTCAGGGTGGCGGTTTCAGTCGAGCCCGCCGCCGGCCGTCGCGCTACGGAATCACGACTCAATCGGTCCTTGCTTGCACCGTTCGCGCCGACGTCGGTAGGCTCTCTTCGTTTCAGAACGCCGACTCATCCATGTCCATGAGGGACAAGTCTGAGCCCTTGAGTTGCGCGATCCGCATGTCGAGCTTTGGCAGGACGGTGCTCGCGAAGAAACGCGCCGAGGCGACTTTGCCCCGGTAGAATGCAGCGTCGGACTCAGCAGCCGCTGCGAGCTTCTCGTTCGCGATCACGGCCTGATCCAGTAGCAAGTACGCGATGAGCAGCTCCGCGAGTGAATCCAGAAGACGGTTGGCATTGAGGCCGACCCAGTAAACCGACTCTTGCATTCGGCCGAGCGCAGTCTGCATGCTGTCTTGCATGACGCTCAGCGCGTGTGCCAGCTTCGCGCGCTCCTTCACGAAAGCGGCGCCGCCGCGTTCCTCAGCGACCAACTTTGCGGCATCGCCGAGCACGGCCTGAAGGGTCTTCCCTTGGTCCCTCGCCACTTTTCGAAAGAAGAGGTCGAGCGCCTGAATGTGTGTCGTTCCTTCGTAGAGCGTGTCGATCTTCTGGTCGCGAATGTACTGCTCGATGGGATAGTCCTTGCAGAAACCCGAACCGCCAAAAGTCTGAAGCGAAACACTCAAGAGCTCGTAGGTTTTCTCCGAGCAATAGGCCTTGATGATCGGAAGCAGCAGATCGCTCTTGCGGGCCGCGGCCACACGTGCATCGTCCTCGTCGCTTGATGCGACTTCATCTTGCAGGCGGGCACCGTAATAGATGAGCGCGCGCATTCCCTCGGCGTGCGACTTTTGCAGCATGAGCATGCGCCGCACATCGGGGTGTTCGATGATCCGCACACGGGGCGCCTCCTTGTCGGCCATGCGCTTCATGTCGGGGCCCTGAACGCGTTCCTTGGCGTACTCGAGCGCATTGAGATACGCGGTCGACATGGTGGACATCGACTTCAAGCCGATACTCATCCGCGCGTATTCAATGACATGAAACATTTGCCGGATGCCGTCATGAACGTCGCCGAGCAACAAGCCCCGACACGGACCGCTCGCGCCGAGTGTCAGCTCACAAGTTGCCGATGCGCTGAGGCCCATCTTCTTCTCGATACCTGTGACAACGGCGCCATTGCGCTCCGCAATGAGGCCCGTCTCATCGACCCAGTACTTTGGCACCACGAACAGACTGAGGCCTTTGGTGCCTGGCTGTGCGCCTGTCGGCCGCGCCAAGACGAGGTGAACGATGTTCGCAGGGCCGTCGAAGTCTCCATTGGTGATGAATCGCTTCGTGCCTTCGAGCTCCCAGACATCGTCGTGAAGGTGCTTGGCGGTCGTGCGCCCCGCGCCGACGTCGGAGCCTGCATCGGGCTCGGTGAGCACCATCGTCGCGCCCCAATGGCCGTCGACCATATTGCTCACGTACCGCGATTTCTGTGCGTCGGTGCCGAGCTTGTCGATCAGCGCGGCAACGAACGTGCCAAGAAGATAGAACGTGGCGGCCGGGTTGCCGCCCCAAAGCAACTCGAACGAGGCCCAACGAAGACTCGGCGGCGCACCCACACCACCCAAGTGCTCCGGCAGCTCGAGCCCTTGCCAGTCGGCATCGTAGAACGCCTCTACCGCGGCGCGAACACTCGGCGGCAAGGTGACGTCGCCATCCGCGAGAGTAAGCGGCGTCCGGTCCCCTGGCTCGAAGCTTTCGGCAAAGGCGCCCTTCGCCAGCTTCTCCACCTCGAGCAACACATTGCGGGCGGTTTCTTCGTCCATGTCCTCGAACGCCCCGTTACCCATCACGTCCTGCGTGCGGTAGTACTCGAACAAGTTGAACTGAATGTCGCGTAAGTTGCTCTTGTAGTGGGCCATGAAACTCCTCGGTCGACTCGGCGGGACACGGGTCGAACACCGCCAGTCTGCCTAGCGGACTGGGTGCATGCGAGCAACCGTCAGCGACAACCGCGCATGGCGACGAAAAGCCGTGCTCGCGAGCAGGCCGATGGCAGCCGATGCAGCAAGGAACATGAAGAAGTGTTGGTGTCCTGCGACACCCGGGGAGCGGTCCAAGAGCCAGCCAGCGACGAGATTGACGAAGATGTCGGGCGTATATCCGATGAAAGAGACGAGCCCGACCGCGGTGCCGGTTGCCGCGAGGGAGACCGATGCTTCCTCAAAAAGCGCGAAGTACACACCACGCAGCCCAAATACCGCGCTGCAGGTCAACAGCACGTTCGCGTAGAGAACCCAGATCATGGCCGGCTTCGGCGGCGCCAACGCCAGCCACAGATAGGAACCGATGAGCAAGGCGAAACAGAGCTCACAGACACGAGAGGCACGGGTTCGGTCGCCGAGCCAGCCAGCTCCGACGGCAGCGATGGGTCTCACCCAGGCGCTGAGCGCGGATACCTTTGCGCCCTGCACTTCGTCCATCCCGTAGGCCTGCACGGCGAAGAGTGCGTAGTCGTCGATGCCTTTGTAGCCGATGTAGGCGCAGACCACGATGATCGCTTGCAGCCAGACGCCCGGCATGCGAACCACGCCACGCACGTGCGCCAAGAGCGCTCCATTGCTTGGGCCCACGCCCTCTGGTTCAGGCACGAAGAGCCAGCACAGAAGCCCCGCACCCGCAGTGACGGCGGTGTATGCGTAAATGATGCCACGAAGCCCGTGCGCGCGTTCGAAGTCGGTCGCTGATGCAGGGTCGTCCGGGAGCAGCACCTGCAATAGCAAGACGGCGGCGGCAGCGAGGAGCGCTGCAAACAAGCCGCGACCAGCATCGAGGATGCCGTACGCGCGCCCCTGCTTGCCTTCGCCACCCCATTCCCGCGTCGCCCGAATCAGCGCTGCCCAGAATAGAAGAATCGTCGTTAGCCCCCAGAAAGCGAAAAGGACCCAGAGCCCTCGAAGCGGCGGAAGAGTCCCGAAGTACAGCCCCCCGAGGCTGGTGGCCATCAAGGAGGCGGTGAGCAGACGGCGCGCAGGGAACCGATCGGCGAGCGGCCCCCCAGGAAAGTACGCGAGCATCGCCACCACGCCGTACGCTGCTTGAACGGCACCGAGCTCCGTGTTGCTGAGCTCGAACACCTGCAAGACGGTCGGCCGGAAAAACCGAGCTACGTGAAACGGGAGCGTGAACACGGCCTCGCCGGCAACGATCAGCGTCGCCATGAAGGTCACACGCTCCAATCGGCTAGGGCGGGTCATCAATTGCCGCCCAATCTACCGCATCTGGGCGCGACAGCGCGATTGAGATACGATGCGCCCATGGCGAGCCCCCCGAGTGTCTGCATCATCGGCGCCGGCGTTTCCGGCATTGCGACAGCTCGTGCCTTGAAGGACCGTGGCGTCGCCTATGACTGCTTTGAGGCGTCGCCCGTGCTCGGTGGCAACTGGGTGTTCAAGAATCCGAACGGGATGTCATCGGCCTATCGCTCGCTGCACATCGACACCTCGAAAAAGAAGCTCGAGTTCGAGGGCTTCCCCATGCCCTCCGACTATCCGACGTTTTGCCACCACACGCACATTCGTCAGTATTTCGAAGACATCGTCGACCATTTCGGTCTTCGAGACCCCATCCGCTTCGAGACCCCGGTCCGGAAGGCCGAGCGCACGGAGCATGGCCCTTGGCGAATCACACTGGACGAAGAGGTCCGGCACTACGACCATCTCGTCGTAGCGACAGGCCACCACTGGGATCCGAAGTGGCCCGACTTTCCCGGTCAGTTCGACGCGCCGGCCATTCACTCCCACCAGTACATCGATCCGTTCGACCCGCTCGACTTGAAAAGCAAGCGCGTGCTGGTGGTCGGCATTGGCAACAGCGCCGTCGATATCGCGTCCGAGCTCAGCAACAAGGGGCTCGCCAAAAATCTGGTCCTATCTACTCGGCGGGGCGCGTACGTCGTGCCCAAGTATCTTCTCGGCAAACCCATCGACCAAGTAGTCGAAACCAACCCGTACATCCCGCTTTCGCTCCAGCGTAAGGCCGCGGCGCTCCTCGTGCGGGCCCTGGTTGGAAAGGTGGAGAGCTATGGGCTTCCAACCCCCGACCATGAAATCCTGACGGCGCATCCGACCGTTTCGAGCGATCTGCTCCAGCGCGTAGGGAACGGCGACATCATCGTGAAGCCCGACATCGAAGAGCTTCAGGGGGACCGGGTGAAATTCGTCGACGGCAGCGTCGAGCCGTTCGACGCCATCATCTACGCGACCGGCTATCGAATCACGTTCCCGTTTTTCGATCCGGAGTTCCTCTCCGCGCCTGACAACGTACTACCGCTCTTCAAACGCGTCTTCGTTCCCGGCATCGACAACCTCATGTTCGTCGGCTTCGCTCAGGCGATCCCAAGTATCATCGGCTTCGTGCAGGACCAGGCAGCCTGGATCGCTGCGTATATTGCCGGCGAGTACGCCTTGCCGACACCCGATGACATGCAAGCGGCCATCCAGAAAGACGAGGCACGCATGATGGGGCACTACGTGAAATCGACACGCCACACGATGCAGGTCGACCACGTCCTGTATGCACGCGACCTGGCCAAGGAACGAAAGCGCGGCCGAAAGCGAGTGCGGAGTTGGGCTGCTGGGTCTTCCTAGTGTCGGGCAGGTCTTGGTGCGGGAAGGTCCGCAGCTGGACGAGATCGAAGTGGACGATGGCCCGCGGTCCTCGTCGCGTCCGTCCCCACGCATATCGTCGCCCTCTCTGCACTGCACATCAATCTGCACCTGGCGGCGAAATCAGAGCTCAGTTCGATCGACGTCGCCTTCAGCATCGGGTCACCGCCAGTGGCGCCCGATGTGCCCGATCCCGCCGAGCCCCGGGTACCAAAGAGCGTGCAAATGTTGTCCGAGGTCGAACCTTTCGAGAGCGTCGCCGACCTTCCCAAGGTGCGGCTACCTGCTCCTAGAACCGAAAGCCTGACGGGATGGGTTGCACTCTGCGAGCGGCGGTTCGGGTTTCTCGTTTGCGGTTTCGAAGCTCCCGGACCATCGCGGAGAGGGCCCAGGCGTGGAACGGGAGGAGAAGCGCGTTGGGGATCAGCAGCGCGTAGCCGAAGCCGTTTCCCCGGCTCACCGCGATGGCTCCGCCGATGAAGTTCATCGTGCGGAAGATCGTGTCTACGCTGACGAAGCCGACGTTGGTGCGCGCGCGGCGGAGCGTCATCCACTCTCCCGTCTGCCCGCGGTAATCGCTCAGTGACATGCCAGCGACGACGAGCCAGCCGAGGTTGGCGGCTGCGGTCGCAGCCGTCGCCGATCCGATCGCGTAGCTCGTGCGCCTCCAACGCTCTCTGGATTGCTTCGGCGCGTTGACGAGCCAGGTGGCAGCGCTGAACGGAAGTAGGGCCACGTTGACGGAGGCGGTCGTCACGGCGTGTCGAGACACGCCGTGCCCCCCGGCCTGCTTCTCCTCCCACGAGCGCTCATCGGGTGGCGAGGCGCTGGCGTCGGCGGAAAGCGAGAGAAACGCAACAAAGCACAAGAGGATAGTCAGCCGAGCGCGCATGACCGTCGGAAGGTAACACGCGTTCTGTGTCGTGGCTGAATTCCACTTCCATCCTCGAGTCTGTCCAACCGAGCTTGCCGACTACAAGAGCACGAGGGAGCGCTCGCCCTCACGGTTCCGGTCCGGGTCGAGGAGGAAGTAGCGTCGGGTGGTGCGGAAATCGAGTGCGCGTTTCCTAGAGCATCAGCCCACCGCTGCTCTGCAGCACCTGGCCGGTGATCCACGAAGCGTCGTCGCTTGCCAAGAACGCCACGGCTTTGGCGATATCCTCGGGCCGCCCGAGGCGCCCGAGGGGCGTTTGCGCGATCATGCCGTCGAGCATTTCCTGCGGGATGCCAGCGCTCATGTCTGTTTCGGTGATGCCCGGGGCGACCGAGTTGAGTCGAATGCCTTGCGGTCCGAGCTCCGCGGCCAAGGCCGAGGTGATGCGCTCGACCGCTGCCTTCGTACCCGAGTACGCCGACGCACCGGGCATCGACGCCTGGGCAAGGGTCGACGAGATGTTGACGACAGCGCCGCGGCTCTTGGCCAGGTGCGGAATCGCCTCGCGCGTCGTGATCAACAGACCTCGTACATTGACCGAGAGAACCTGTTCGAGGGCGTCGTCGTCGAGCCCGACGAGTGGCGCCAACGTTCCCACGCCCGCGTTGTTGACCAGGACGTCCAGGTGGTCGAAATGCTCGATGACAAAACGAACCGCGGCTGCCGGCGCGCCTTTCTCGGTGACGTCCGTGCTGATGTAGCGAACGGCATCCGGGTGTTTGCCGGCGAGCTGTTCGAGAGGCTCCTCCCGACGGCCGGTGATGACCACCTTGGCTCCTTCAGCGACCAGTGCTTCGGCTACCGCTCGGCCAATACCTGTTCCTCCACCGGTGACGAGTGCAACTTTGTTCGCGAAACGTGACATGACTTCTTGTTCCTTCGTTGTTGGGCAATCGGTGAGCAAAATGCCGTTCTTGGTCGAATGCCCGCGTACTGAATTTGTGGGAGCCGGGCTTAGGTGGAATCGCCAGGTGTTTGGGCAACCCGCGCACGCAAAGCCCGAACCGTTCGGCCCGCAGCTCGCTCGTTCTCCCGACTGAAGATGGACGACGGCAGCGGCAGGTCTGGGTCCACGTAGATCCTAAAGTCGATCTCCGTGCCTGCGCCGTCATCGGTCGGGGTGAGCTTGAAGCTCGCATCGAAGGCGTCGATGTTTCCGTCCATGAGGCGGCCTGCGACCACGCGCGAGACCCCGTCCTGGGGACGCTCGTCGAGGTCGAGCTGCCCGTAGAGCGTGTACATGCCCTTGGCGACGCTGACTTCCATGTAGACCATGGCCCGGCTCCCGCGCTGTGCGAGCACCTTGGACTTGGTGAAGTTGGGCATGAAGCGCACGTAGTTGGCGTAGTCGAGCACGATCTGGAGCACCTCCTCGATCGGTCTGTCGACAACGATGACCGCCTGGCCCGTCGCAATGTTCGAGCCTTCGACCGGGATCTGCGCGGTGAATATCCCCGCGTTCTCCACGTGCGCCTCCACCGCGGCGGCGTGGCTTGGCATCAAACCAAGGGCTGACGCAGAGACGAGCGCCCCGGTCAGAGTGACTTGAAGCATCGTGCGGCGAAGGGTTTGAAATGAATTCTGCACGGCGGGTCTCCCAAGGCTCCCAGGTTGAATCGATCTCTCGAACTGAAGCCTTGGAACATTAACTACCGCTCGGTAGTAAAACGTCAAGCCATTTTGCTACCGAGGGTTCCAATATTGTGTAATGTGTCTATGGTATGGGCATGAGCGGCACGAATATGCGGTCCCGAGGCCGGCCGCGGCTCTTCGACGAAGACGCCGTTTTGGACGAATTGACCACGCTTTTCTGGCGAAAAGGCTATTCGCAGACCTCGATGGCCGATCTCGTCGAAGCCAGCGGCGTCCACAAATCGAGCCTCTACAGCACCTTCGGCACCAAGGAGGAGCTGTTTGCGAAGATCCTCCAGCGCTACCTCGCGGGCCGGATGGACGTGATGTCCGCGCTCGTAGAGCAGGCCGGGCCCGGGATCGACGGAATCCACGCCTTCCTCGAGATGCTGCGAGGCGACCTCGTCTCGGGGACCGGCCAATGGGGCTGCCTCCTCGTCAACAGCTCGAGCGAGCTCAGCGGCAGCGCCCCCGGCTTCGAAGGCTTCGGCGTCACGTTTCGCAAAGCACTGCGCGAGCGGCTTCGAGCACTCATTCGTCAAGCGGAGCCCGAGGGGACCGCCAGCAACAGCCTTACCGACCAACGAACCGACCTGTTCATGACCTTCATGCTGGGCCTCAACCTCACCGTCAGGGGCGGCGCCGACGAAAACGAAATCGGACGGGTCATCGACGCCATGCAGGCCACCGTCGACACCTGGCGGTAGAGACGGCGGCACGCTTTGTTTGTGGGCACGTCAGGCGAGTGCTTGCTCCGTCCCCTCCTCGCGCCACTCGATGCGAGCCCCGCGTTCGACCAACTCGCTTTCAACCTCCCCGAACACGCGTTGGTAGCGGTACCAGGGAATGGTCGTCCAGAGATGATGAATCAAGTGGTAGTTCTGGCCGAGGAGCACTGCGTTCAGAAAGCGACCGGGATAGATGCGCGTGTCGAGGTAGCGCTCCCTCGACGCGTACGGGTAGTGCGGCAAGAAATCAAAAGCCAACGCCAAGGCCACCACCGCGATCACCGCCGGCGCCAGCCAGACGATGGCAAGCGTCGCAAACGTCCCTGTCGCAGCCGCCAAGACGATCGCGCCCAGCAAGAGGCACTCCATCGCGATCGCTTCGATGAGATCTGAACGGTCGCGCCACATCCGTCGGCCAAAATAATGTCGCCGATACTCAAGCATGATCGCCAGGCACCAAAACGGCAGGGCCCATCGCGGGCCCCGGTTGACGATCAGGTCGGGGTCGCGTTCGGGGTCGTTCGTGTGCGAGTGATGCTCATAGTGGACCGCGCGGAACAAGGGCATCGTGACCGTGAGCGGCAGGGCTGAAAGTCGGCCGAGCAAGTCGTTTACGAAGCGCGATTCATGCGCGGTGCGGTGCATGCTGTCGTGCATCACCGTGAAGAGGAGATAGATCGCGGTGGCGTTGATGGCGATCGTTGCGGCCACTGGAAGCCACCCAAGGAGATATCCCGTGATTCCAGCAGCCAAAACACCCATCCCAACCACGAAAAGCCAGAACGTGGGGTTCCTGAGCGTTCCGGCCGGGGCACCCAGCCACTCACGCGCAACCTTGATCCTCGGCGCCGCCTTGTGATTGGATTCATCACGTCGACTCATGTTCGTAACCTTTCATGCGCACTGTTCGCTTTGCAGCACGTCGAGCACGGGCTGAAAAGAAGAGATGAACAAATCGATCAGCTGACTGGGGGACGCGCCACCGGTCACGGTCCACTCGGCGCAGCCGTTTTCGACGAGGCTCACCCATCCGTAAATCGCGATCCGTGACAGAGCGGACGGCTGATGGATGCCCAGCCGTTCGAGGATCCTGTTCATCGACGTCACGCGCACGCGGTCGAGGAGCTCATTCACCTCGGTGTCCGAACCAAGGCCGCCCCGAACGAGCGCGGTGTAGATCTCGCCCTGCTCCTGCACGTAGCCGACAAAGCGCGTCACCATGACCCGGAACGCTTGGTCGAATGGTTGATCGGCCGGCGGCTCCGTGATCGCGATCACTTCATCGGTCACGGCGCGGACGGTCTCCATGTAAAAGCCGCGTTGGTTCCCAAAGTAATGATAGAGGAGCCCCTTCGAGACCCCGGCCTGTTCAGCGATCGCGTCCATCGGCATGGCTTCGTAACCGTGCTCAGCAAAGTGCTGCCGCCCGAAACCGAGCAGCTGCTCCCGTCGAGCTTCAGTCGTCATCCGCCTGGGGCCGAGATCCATGCCGATGACTCTATCACCTCTATTGACGATTCGTCAACAAGCAAAAAACAAGGCAATTCCCGGCTGGGCAAGCCGTCGCCGGCGGCGTCATGTCACCGGCAGGCGGCTATGGCAGCTCTCTTGGCCCATCGGCGCTCATGCTGAGCGCCGAATTGCACCGGACTGAATGTTATGTCGCCCGGGCCGCGAATCTGAAAGGGCTTCTGTTTCGGCTTCTATGGAAGGAAGGTAAAGAATTACGTATAGACTTTTTTCAAACAAAGACGTACCGGTCATTTTTCATGGATGTTCCGGGATTCCGGGCATCAAAAGGAAGGAGGACACGATGAAGTACTGGATAATTGCGATTGCTGGGGGCGCGCTCGCCCTGGGGCTCATCATGGCGCCTGAAGCCGAGGGCCGGTGGAGCAGGGGGCCGGACGTCGACCTTCGCTTCGCGGGGAGCAGCACAGTCATCGACGTCGATGAAGAGACGGGTGACACGAGCACCCTGCAAGTCACACAGGCGAAGGGCAAGCGCGGAAATGCGCACCTCAACTCCAACGTCGTGTATGGGCCGGTGGGCCCGTACGAGGGATGCCCGGTCTTCGGGGCGGACGCGACGGTGACTTGGGTGGCGACGTACAACGACGGCTCGGTGCTCACCGGTTCGGGCAGCGGCTCGGTCTGCACGGACGGAACGGTCTTCGTAGGCGACGTGAGCGGTGAAATCACCGGCAGCATCGGCCGATTCGAAGGGGCGAGCGGCAGCTGGGAAGCCCAAGCGTCCGTCCTGAACAGCGCGTTCACCGGAACGCTCACCGCCGACTTCGACTAACGGTCGAAACGGCAGAGCCGACAAACGAAAGGAGCCCCCCAGTCGGAAGGCCGGGGGGCTTTCGTTTGCGAAGACAGACCAGTCGAAACCCTGCTCCTCCGGACGCCGCTTCAGAGAAGTAACTACAAACGCGCTTTGAGGTTCGCGGTCCACGCGAGGCGATCCAAATCATGGCAGCCCGTTCTTCCCGCGTCGCAGCATCGGCGACTAACACCCCACTTCCGCCTTTCGCGCGTCAGGCGTAGCGGTGCTCGGTTCGTGATGACGGTCTCTTCGTCAAGGCCAGTCATGATAGAACCGCCCTGGCAAACGCAAGAGCTGCACGTCCGGTAAAGAAATACGTATTTCCCCTGAAGAATTACGTATTCCCACGCGCCCTCTTCGTACACACGTATATGTATGCGGGCGGACTCAATGCCAGTTGTTTTGAATGGTCGCCCGCGAAAGGGGGATGTCATGAAAACCTCAGCCAAGAAGTTCATTTCACTGAGCTCGTTTGGTCTGTTGTTGGCAGTGGCGTTGGCACCGGCACTGTTGCAGGAGACCTGCGAAGTCGAACTGCCCGACCCAACGGTATTGGCGAACCTCGAATTCCGACCTTTCCAAATGGGGTCGGAGCTTCCACATGATGTGATGACATTCGAAAGTGGAGTAACGGAGTACGCAGTAGTGCTTCCAACCTCTTCTACGGAAGCGATGATCGTCGCGGAACCGGCAGTGGAAAGCTCGACGGTTAGCGTCCAGTGCATCGCTGGAGGCACCATCGATGGGCATATCTGCGATCCGGACCTCGATTGGACCATGATCGCACTTCCGGAGGGCAACAGCATCGTGCAAGTCGTCGTTCGCGCGAGCCCCGAGCTGGGCAGCGGAACCGGCATGTACACGATCAACGTGACTCGGGAACAACCTGACCCGACGGTTTTGGTGAACCTCGAGTTTCGACCGTTCCAGATGGGTCACGAGCTGCCCTATGACGTGATGACGTTCCAAAGAGGAGTGATGGAGTATGCGGTGGAGATTCCGGAGTCGGTCCACGAGGCGATGGTCGTCGCGGAACCAGCAGTGGAAAGCTCTACGCGTACGATCCAGTGCATCGCGGGAGGCACCATCGATGGGCACGCGTTCGATCCGGACCTGACTTGGACCATGATCGACGTGCCTGAGGGCAACAGTATCGTGCAGGTGTTCGTCCGCGCGAGCCTCGAGCAGGGCAGCGCACTCGGCATGTACACGATCCACATCACGCGAGCGCCTGGAACGAGCTAGTGTCGCCACGGCTCTCAAGAGCGACCCGGCTGTGATCCTTCACAGTCGGGTCGTTGCTGTGGAGCGTCTGCCCCAGGATCTTTCGTGAGGTTTATGGGTCCCGTGCAGGCTTGCAGCGGAGGGCCGAGCGCGTCGCAGCCCCCTAGGCCGTATCAAAAAGGCGGTTGGCTGGGCAGTGATGCCCACGGCCGAAGGCGAATGGCTTCAAGTGTAATAGCTACGACCTGATCTGACCGTTACCCGAGGCTGCGATTGTCTGTCAGTTCAAGCTCAAGCGGCTTCGTATCCATGGTGTTTGTCTCTCCAATCGCTCAGGCCGTCAAGGAAGGGTTGTAGGGGCGTTCGGCCGCAGCACATCTTGCCCAAGCGGCGCTCCTCGCGCCTCTACCCTAGAGCAGTGAGGCGAAAAGCCAGTCAGTATCCTTCAAAACGCAGAGGGAAACCGTCCCGGGACTCCTAAGTGAACGGCATTGCGTCGTCATGCATCACCACGTTGAACCCAACCACGCAGGGCACCACGCGGTTTCGGGGAAGGCAGTCACGGAGCAGGTCCGGAGAGTCGAATTCGGAGTTCGCGCATGACAAGCATCCCGTCACTCAAAGCAAAGGTGTCGCCCGGGAAGTGGAGGACGCGGTTGTATGCCCGCCGCTCGAACCGGTAAGCTGAGGAGCGGGGGTGATGTGCACGTACTGTGGCTCAGCGGGATACTCTTGATTGCAGCCTGTGGGGGCCGTCAATCGTCGAGACCGACCGCGGTGCACAGCGGCGGCGCCAATGTGCCGACCGACGCGTCGGTCGAGTCGCCATCCTCAGCCGAGCTCGACGCGGTCGCGGACGAGCCGGTTGATCTAGAGGCCTTCGCGAGAGAGCCGAGCATCGAAGAGACAGACGTGGTCAACGAAGAGCCGCCACCCCGAGATGTTAAGATGATGTCCTACGAGGAGGCGATGACGCTCCCCATCGAAATGGGCGACGCCACCCGCGAGGGGGGCGAGGCGCAACTGAGCGCAGCGGAGGTCGCGCGCTTCATGGATAGCCACCTCGATGACATGTACGAGGAATGCATCCGAAAAGAGCTCGAGCGCGGCAACGAGCTCGGCACAGTCACGATGGACCTCGCGATTCGAGGCGAGGATGGCATGATCCTAGGCGTGACCATCGAACCGGGCCGCCGTCGCTTCAAGAAGTGCCTCGAAAGCTACGTCGAGGACGTCCGCTTTCCGACGTTTGCCTCTCCGCGAATGGGCGCCCGCTACCGTTTCCACGCTAGCTGAGGCCGGTCCACCTTCTAGGCTTGCAGGGACCGTCGCTCGAATCCGCCAGCAACTCTCTTAGCCCATCGGGCTCAGGCCGAGAGCCGATGTCAAAACCAGACGTTGGTGTCCGGTGGTTCAGCCGGCGGTTAGAAATGTCCGCTACCGAATGAGGACTGTGGGGCAGGGGGCAAACCTGGCCGGAGCTTTGTTCTTACTTAAGGATGGAAGCGAATCGCCCAGATGTCGCGTTCGGTCGCACTGCTGCCATCTCCCCAGAGGAGCATCGCGCTGCCGTCGGCCCCATAGGCCACATGCGGGAAGAGGGCATTGCCCTGGACGCCGTTGGCTTCGATCACCGTCGGGGGCTCCCAACCCACACCCGCGACGTAGCGAGTCGCCAAGATGTCCGGCACGGAGGGCACGGCTTGAGAGACGAAGAGCGCACCCCAGGCCACGATCGCGTTGCCTCCGCCGTCGATAGCTGCGGTGGGCTCACCGAACTGCCCCCCGGGATGGATTTCCTCGGGGGCTTGCCAGGCTCCCTGGGTGTACCGCATGGCCCACAGGGAACTCGTGGGATGGTTGTCGGTCCGCCTCCAAGTGACCAGCACGTCCCCTGCGTCGTTGAGGGCGACGGCCGGTGTTTGGTTGTAGCCCGTGGGGGCGCTGTAAATGAGTTGCTCGCCCTCCCAACCCGTGGCTGACGCGTAACGATTCACATAGATGCCATCCTCGGCATAACATGGCCAAGACGGGCAGGTGGACCAGGCGACGACCGCTTTGCCATCGGAATCAACCGCCATGCGCGGACCACGCGCTGCACTGGAGCGGGAGACGAATAGCGAAAATGGGCCCCAGCCGGAGCCTACCGTGTAGTTCGATGCATATACCCGTTGGTTGCCGCCGTCGACGTTAGCTCGCCACCGCCAGAGCGCGATCGCGTTGCCCGCAGCGTCCATGCCGACCTGGGGATCCGACGCGTTGCCTGAAAGATGCACTTGCGCCTCCCAGCCTCCGCCGGGTGTGTATCGACTGACCACGGCGTTGTAAGTGAGGTCGTTTCCGACTTCAGGCGGCTCGGGGGCCACCAAAAGCCACGCCACCATCGCGTTCCCAGCCGCGTCGATCCCAATCGATTGCGCTGGACCGAGGCCGGGAAACGGAAGCTCGGCGTCGCCGGTATCGTCTGTTTCGGCCAGGATGGCCCCGCCCCAACCGACGCCCACCGTGTAGTGGTTGGCCCAAAGGTTCGTGCGGGTCCCGTCCGACTGCTGCCACACGGCGATCGCGTTTCCAGATGGATCCATGGCAACTTGAGGGGCCTCCGCGATGCCATCTTCTGTTTCGAGGACTTCGGCCAGGCTCCAGCCTGTGGCTGGTGTATACCGGCTAGCCCAGATGCTCCTAGGATCGAGGAAGCCGGGACCGCCCTGTTGCCAGACCGCGATCGCATTGCCCGAGTCATCGACCGCGACCCTCGGATATCGCGCGTCGGCTGTGTTGGCGGTCTCATCGAGGGACCTCGGAACGCCCCATTGTTGACTTCCGGCCGGGGCGCACTCGCCTGCACCGTCGCAGAGCTTGTCTTCGATGGAGCCAAGATCACAGGCGGTTTGCGCGGGGACGGGTGTCGGTGGGGGACAGAGTCCCGTACCGAGATCGCAGGCCGCGTCCAGCGTGCATTCGTTGCCATCGTCGCATTCCCCTTGGCTGCCGCACGCGGGATTGATACGGACATTGTAGAGGCCGACAGCACCGCCGGTCGGGCGTACCGACACATTGATGAAGCTCGGGCCGTCGGGAAGGTCGAGCGTGACCTCTCCGCCACCGATGCCGAGGGACCCTGTCTGTGTCCCCAAGAACCAAACGACGTTGGCGCTGAGGTCGGTCGGCTGCGCGCGCAAGACGGCCGTGCTGGGCCCTGCAGTCGTCCAAACATCGTACGCACGATCACCCGTCGCAAACCCCAAAACTTGATTTTGCCCCGCGACCTCCAGCTCGAGCAGCGAGAGGGTCGTGTCCCCAGTCGGACGATTGCAGTCGTTGGCCTGGAGGAGCGCAGCCCAAAGGACTGCGGCCAGCACGATTGTCGGATAGCGGACGATTCGCCTCATCGGTTCGAACGACGGTACACCCGAGTCCGTGAGAGGCACAACATCTGTTTTCAGCGCCCTGTTCTGCGCTTCCGTGTTGTCCCGATGGGCGAGTAGAACGGTCCCGGCATTCCGACGGCTCGACCACGTTTGGGCTCGTCGACGGCCCCACGCTCGTAGACAGCCACAAGCTCGTCGGCTGTCAGCTCTATCTCTACACCCTCGCCATGTGCGCCCGACAGCTCGGCATCCTCGCGCACGCGGTCACGCTCATGTCGACGCACGAGCACCTGGGGGTTACAGACCCCACACGGCGCCTGCCCGATTTGTTGCGCCCGCTACCAAACCCTCGGCACCAGGCGATACTGCACGCGGCTCATGTACTCCGTGTACCCCGGCAGGGTGTCCCGCAGATGTCGCTCCTCGACGTGAATGCGAACGACCAGGCTTGCAAGCACGACCGGTAGAGCAATCGCAGCCGCGTAGCTCCCAAGCCAAAGCGCCAGCCCGAATAGCGCGATGAGAAACCCCGTATAGAACGGATGCCGCACGCGCCCATAGAGCCCCGTATCAACTAGGGTCTGTCCTCGCTCGCTTTGGTCCCTTACGACCGGAGTCGCAAAAGCGTTCTGGTAAAGAGCCAGCAAGATCAGCGCGAAACCCGCGAAGCCGACGACCGCGCCGAAGCGTGACATGTCCAGCGACGGCGCCGGCAGCAGCTGCAATCGAAAGACATCGATCGGAATGAACACCAACCAAGCGCCAACGGCGACCCCAATCAACGCAGTCGCCCAGCGGTCCGCCACCGGTTGCTTCTTGCTGATGGCCGGCTCCAGCCGCGCTTCCAAGCTCGACGGCGCTGCAATCGCCAACCAGACGGTCGAACCGAACAAGACCACACCATAGACGACCAAGAATTGAATTGCGCGCGGCCAATTCCAAGTACCCGCCGGAACCAGCAAGAGCGCTCCGAACAGCGCTAGCTGCAACGCACTCCCGGCTAGCCCCTTAGCAATCAACATCATCGCCCAGCATTCGCCCCTTGGCTCCCAGTCTTGCTCGTCGCTCGCTCAGCTCCTGAATCGCGCAGAACGCCCTATCTGTCTACTTTCGATTTCAGGAAAGAAGCGGTTTGTGGTGGCTATCAGCTGACGCTGACGCTGCGGTATTGTCGTTCTCCTTAGACGCCAGAGGAGATTTCAATGCGATGGTTCTTGGCTTGCGCGCTGCTCATGGTCGCCGGTTGCGGCGAATCCGAAGAGGGACAGGGAACCACGTTGGTCACAATCGCGGTTCCGGGCTTCGACGTCATTCCCGAGGCCGGATTTTCGTGTTGGGACGACCCGTGGGGCGACACGGAGTTCAACACGGACTCCGGTGAGTATGAGTGGTTCATCGAGCCCACCCCGGGACCCTGCAGGTTGCTCATCAGGCTCCGCGACCTGTACACGGGTGAGGAGATCTGTGTGCAAGAAGAAGCCTTCGTGGTCTCAGAGGTCGGCGACACGGACGTGGCCATCACAGTCGACGACTGCGAACCGGTCAGCATGCCGTAACCACAAGCAATCACTCGTCTTACTGAGCTCTCTAGCCACGGACGAAGCCTTCACCCGGACGCCGCGCCTGGGTACAAGCTCAGGTACGAGGAGTACCGGATTCAAGAGCTCGAGCGCGGCGCACGCCGGTCGCGCTCCTTCGCTCTCGCGAGCACGCCGTTCGAGCCGCGCGTGGACCGTTGGGCAAGCCGCAGAAGTCGAGGCGCAACGTGAACAGTTTCGTGACTTCATCCGAATCGAGGTGGTTCGCGCGCAGGTCGCGTTTCACGCTCCATTTCAGTCGGTCCGCGCCGCGATGCGTCAGCCAGAGGCCGCCGAAGAAGCCTACGCCCCAAAGCGCCGCGGTTTCGAGGTCGGAATCTTCGACGCTACCGAAGTCATCGATGCCAAAGTCGACGTCAACCGCGCGCGGCATGCGCTCATCGACGCGGCAGCCGGCTTGAGAGTTCGACAAAGCGCTCTACGAACCGCTATGGGAGAACAGCTCTGAGAGTAGTCGAGCGTTTCGAGCACGCACACGCTTTCATGAAACTCAGGAGTGAAAAATGACGAGAAGCAACACAGTTCACACGTTCATCTTCGCAATGCTGGCACTCGGGTTCTCCGCGCGCGCCGCGGCCGACGAAGAGACGGGGAGCGCTGCGGCTCTTCTGACGGTCGACGTTTCGAACATCCCCAACGACAAAGGGCAGATCGGTTGCTCGCTGTACTCGAAAGAAGAGGGCTTCCCCTCGAAGCCTGAAAAAGCGGACTCCATGATGTTCGTCAAGTCCAAGGCCGGGAAGGCTACCTGCGTCTTCAAAGGCTTGAAACCCGGTAAGTACGCGGTCTCTGTCATGCACGACGAAGACAAAGACGGAGAGCTCAAGACCAGCATGGTTGGGCGCCCAAAGGAATGGTGGGGCGTCTCCAACGATGTTCCTCCAGAGCGCTTCGGCCCTCCCAAATTCAAAGCGGCTTTGTTTTCGTACACTGGCGAGCCAAAGACCATCGAGGTCAAGCTCCGGCTGTAGCCGCGAGGCCTCGTGCTGCGCGAGGTTTGAAGCAGTGAGCGGGTCTGCGGGTCGCAGACGACGATCGACCAGAAGTCTTGTGCGGGGATGTCCTTGGGCACGCACGCAGCTTGCATCGGGCACATCCTACGGTCAGCCGACGTTCAAAGCCGGCTTGTAGCGCACGAGGCGCCGGTCTTGTGGGCAGCTCAGCGAACACTTCTTCGGGCCACCGGCAACAGGCCTTGATGCACGAGGCGACCCAGCGGTGCGGTGTCTGCAAGAGCTTCGGATCTTCTACCAGGTTTCGTTGAAAGGTCGGACGTCGACTTCGAATGTCCAGGCCGATTTCGGCTGCGTGGCGACGTGGTACACCGTGGCGGCGATGTCGCTTGGACGAAGCTTCGCCTCGTCGCCGCCTTGCTCGTCGGTCCCGATGCCGCCGTCGACGATCAGCAAGGCGACATGAATGCCTTCGGGCCCGAGCTGGCGTGCGAACGATTGCGCCAGGCTTCGTTGGGCCGCCTTGGCTTGGGCGAACGCGGCGGTGAACGGCTTGCCGCGGAGGGAGGCCGTGGCACCGGTCACGATGATCGCGCCGCTCCGCTTTTCTCGCATGTGCCCCACCACTTCACGGACGCTCTGAAGAAGACCGCGGACGTTGATCTGCCAGCCCTTTTCGAACGCCTCGTCCGGCACCTCGTCGAAGGTCCCGAACTGGCCGGAGCCCGCGTTGTAGAGAACCACGTCGACTTCGCCGAGGTCCTCGCGAACCTGGGCGAAGGCCCGCTTGATGGCGGCTGCGTCGGTCACGTCACAGGCGTACGCCTTGCCACCGAGCTCGGCAGCCAAGCCGGTCGAGTAGTCGGTCGAGCGCGACAAGAGCGCGACCGCGTAGCCCTCCTTGGCGAAGCGGGCCGCAAACGCCCTGCCGTTTTTTGGGCCGATTCCAATCACTGCACACACTGGTTTGCTCATGGCACGTCCCTAGAGCCCGACGAGCCGATGTCCGGGGGTACCATGAAGAAAACCGAGGCGCCCAGCTCGAACGGAAACATCGTCGTGCTGGTGGGACCGCGGATCAGAAAGATATGCTTCGAGCCGCGCTACTTCAGAATTCCCAGCCCCGTCTCGCCGGCCTTCTTGGCAGCCTTCGCCGCCTTCTTCGCCTTCTTCTCTTTCGTGGAGAGCTTCGGCTGGTTCTTCGTATCGGTTCTCTTCTGATCTTTGCTCATGGAGATCCCTTCGTCGTTCGATTGCGGCCCAGCCGGGTTACGGCCCGATTCGCAGAACGAGCTCCAGTATCCGGCGCACGCGAGACAGAGCAAGCCGATCTGACCTTGCCCCTTTTGTCTCACGGCTTGTGCGACCAATCCCCGCGAGCTGCTCCCGCCGCCCGCCAAAGCGGGACACTCTCCGGGTAGACACGTACCC
>Ga0316201_10000648_pt1 | contig 20782 bp, 15 predicted proteins | sample CS6wburrow_MG_FD_204516 | JGI IMG/M metagenome (GOLD analysis project Ga0316201, IMG submission 204516) | Coastal sediment microbial communities from Delaware Bay, Delaware, United States - CS-6 worm burrow | ecosystem: Environmental > Aquatic > Marine > Coastal > Sediment | place: USA... | reverse complement strand
GTAAACTGGTCTACACGCTATGGCACGCCTGGCAGACGCAACTCAGTGAAAACCAGTTATACGATGAAACGACGGACTACCTCTCGCGCCTGAGCAATGCCCCTGCAGCCATCGACAAAAAACATTTCATCTGCCTTGGTTTTGCAAACTACTCCAGGACCGAACAGGAATTCATCAATCTTCTGGTCAGCAGGCAGCAATGCCAGGTCATTGATTATCGCGATACTATCGATGCCAATAAAAGCACACTCCCTGACCATGCTTTCTCAGTATTCATCAGTGAGGCCTTCCTGCAGTCACCAGAGTCGATCAAACAGCGAGCACAGAGATTTTCAGACCACTATAGCGACACCTTTGCTGACAACCCGCCATTTAGCACGTACATGGCAGGTAATGAAGAACAACAGATTCGTGCCATAGACTTTTATATCCGCAGTAACATCATCAAGGGCAACGACAATATTGCGGTTATCAGCGAAGACCGAAAACTATCACGACGTCTGCGTGCCCTGCTGGAACGTGCCAGGGTACAACTACAGGACAGGGCTGGCTGGTCACTGGCGACGACCCAGGCATCGACCATCATCGAACGCTGGCTGGAGTGTATCGAAGAAGATTTCAGCGCCTACCCTCTGCTCGACTGTTTAAAATCACCCTTTTTAGAGATAGCTACGCCCGCGACTGATTTCAAACAGAACATCTACCGCTTTGAGCATGACCTGATATTCCATGAAAATGTCAGCAGTAATATCCCGGCATATAAAAAGAAACTTAGAGAGCGGTTAGAACGCTTAAGCCACTGGCCACAGGATGCCTACAAGTCTCTGATCGAAACCCTGGATTATATCGCTGACAGTGCAAAAGTATTGTCGGCCCTGCATGCCAGTAAGAAATCGATCCGCCTGTCCAGTTTTATCGATGAACTGTTAGCCAGTCTTCAGCAGCTCGGCGTTCTGAAGAGTTATCAAAATGACGATGCCGGACTGATATTACTAAATACCTTTGACTCACTCAGGCAGAGCCTCACCCATTCAGACCCCGAACTCAGTTGGCAGGATTGCCGGCAGTGGCTTGGCATGGCTCTGGAAACTCAGCACTTCACGCCACCGACCATGGATTCCAAAGTACAGCTGATGACTCTGGAACAGGCTTCCTACCAACATTTCGATTGTGTGATAATCGCAGCAACGGAATCACAGCACTTTCCCGGTAGCGCAAAAACCTCGCCTTTCTTCAACCAGGCAGTACGTGAATCACTTGGCTTAGACACATGGCAGAGCCAGCGCTCACGGCGCCATCAACTTTTTAATCGCGCACTGTTATCTGCACCAGAGGTGTTACTAACCGCCTGTAATGAAGAAAAAGGTGAAGACAAACCAGTCTCACCATGGCTTGAATTACTGACAAATTTTTACCAGCTGGCATTTGGCAGAGCGCTCCACAACCAGTACCTGCAAGACCTGGTGTTATCGGACAGTGAAGTTTTTAATTGCGATGACCCGTCCCTGCCGCAACAGTCTGTCCAGCCCATGCCCGCCATCCCGGACGATCTGATCCCCGAAAGGCTATCAGCAAGTTCATATCAACGAATCATCAATTGCCCTTACCAGTATTTTAGCGCCGACGGACTTGCTCTCAAACCACTTGAAGAACTCAGTGAAGAGTTAAAAAAATCTGACTATGGCAAGCGCATCCACCTGATCCTGCAGGTCTTCCACAGCGGACATAATAAATACGGTAAAGCCTTTGACAAACCTCTGACTGAAGAAAACCGGTCTTCAGCAGAAGCCTTCCTCAGCAGGCTATCAGAAAAAATATTTCTCCAGGATCTGGATAATAATGTTTTACACCGAAGCTGGTTATATCGCTGGAAAAAACATATCCCGTCCTATATCGACTGGCAACTCCGCCACCAGGCAGACTGGGCGATTTTTCAGAATGAAAAAATGCTTGAGACTGAACTGGATGGCTCGGTGAAGATCTATGGTTTCCTCGACCGTGTTGACCGTAACAGGGAAAACAATACTCATGCCATCATCGATTACAAGACCGGGATGACAGCCAGGCAGCAAGATGTCGATTCAGGAGAAAATGTCCAGCTCTCCACATATGCACTGCTCGATGACACGGCCAGTGAAGTGAGTTACCTGTCGCTAGATTCGTCTTATCAGAAAGTTGAGACTAAATCCTGTTTATCTGGTGAAGACCTGAGAATTAATTGCGAACATAACAGATCACGTGTACTGGAGATATTTGATCAGATGAAAAACCGCACGCCGCTCACCGCCTGGGGCGATGACGACGTGTGCCGTTACTGTGACTTTTCCGGTCTATGCCGAAAACAGGAATGGACCGAGTGACAGCACACTAATGGTCATCTCCACACTGGAGGACCGTTTTACCGAGTGCTGCAATATTTATTTCACTGCAAACAGCGAACCTTTCACACTGTTAAAGTAGACATGTCCATCATCGATCACTGCTGCAGAATAGATATTACCATCGACTTTATACTTCCAGCGCAAGGTGCCCTCATCTGCGCTTATTGCATATAGATAGCCATCGGTACTACCGACATAGGCCGTATTAGACGCGATGCTGACCGGTGCAAACACCGCGTTTTCAGTGCGATATTCCCATTCACGGGTGCCATCTTCAGTATCGTATGCATAGATATAGCCGTCTTTGCTGCCGATATAGACTTTATCATCATAGATTGCTGGGGATGACAGCACTGGACCTGCTGTTTTCTTCACCCATGTTTGCTGGCCGGTATGTATATTGACCGCATAAACACGTTTGTCATCGCTTCCAAAATAAACATTGTTATCATCGACCGCTGGTGAAGAGTGTATTTTACCGGTCGCTTTGAAGCGCCAGTATTCCTGACCGGTATTCTTATTAACTGCAAACAAGTGACCATCCAGGGATCCAAAAAAGACAAGATTACCTGAAACTGCCGGCGAGCTGTAGATGGAGGCACCCGCATTAAAGCTCCACTTTCTATAGCCATTGCTGGCATCAGCCGCATACAGATTTCCATCTTCGCTGGCGAAATAGATGATACCGTCAGAGATGATGGGGGATGAGGAGATCGGTCCATCTGTTTTCTGCTTCCACACCAGTGCCTGGGTATCGTCTTTGATAGCATACAGGTTCTTATCCCAACTACCGATATAAACGATACCATCGGAAACAGCCGGAGTAGCCTCTATGTTGCCACCTGTTCTAAACCGCCATTTCATCTGTCCTGTCTTTTGATCGATGGCGTACATATGCTTGTCATTACTGCCAAGATAGACCTTGCCATTGGCAACGGTCGGTGAAGAATAGGTTTTATCAGGAGCGCTGTATTTCCAGTCCAGCGAGTCTAGCCGGGTAGGACCGTCCCCAGGATAGACTGCTGAGTGACTGGAATCTGAGCGGAACATGCTGGTTTTACCTGCACCACACGATGTCAGTGTCATGGCCATTGCGGTGATGCCGGCAACTAACAATTTATTATGTAATATTTTCTTATCGATCATGAATTACTCCATCATTCCCCAAACTTTCTTATTATGTTTTAGTCTCTCGATCACAGATCGCTTAGCAGACTGTCGAACATTAACTTTATAATTAAAATTTAGCGCTAATTTATCTCATAGAAGAATAGACCAATTTCGCTATAATTCGCGTAATAAAGGCTATTGACGAATAGAAAAATAAGCCGCACCGGCATTACACATCAGCTCATAGGCAATGGTTTCACTCGCCGCAGCAATCTCATCGACACACAACTCCCTGCCCCAGAGAACCACCCTGTCGCCGGTAGAAGCTTCGACACCCGTCAGGTCGATACTGATGCTATCCATCGAAACCCGACCGAGCAGCTCGCAGCGCTGCTCGTTTATCCATACCGGCGTGCCATTCCGGGCATGCCTGGGGTAGCCGTCACCATAGCCGGCAGCGACAATGCCCATGGTGATATCCCTGTTAGCCACGTAAGTACTTCCATAACCGACGGCATCACCCGCTTTCAGCTGTTTGATGCTAAGCAGCTCTGCCTCAAACTGCATAACAGCCTGCAAGCCAAGTTGCTCAGCGGTGACATCAGGAAAAGGTGAAGAGCCGTACAGCATGATCCCCGGACGCACCACCTCGAAATGACTCTTAGGCATCGCTACGATGGCCGCAGAATTGGCCATGCTGCAATCGACATCTATGTCATTAGTCACCTTAAGAAAAGTCTCTAACTGCTTGTTATTTAATTCATTATCAGTATGGTCAGCATTGGCAAAATGGCTCATGATATAAACCTTTGCGACATTGGGTGAGTTTCGTAAGCGGCCAAAGTAATCTTCGGCGTCATCGGCCGGAATGCCCAGTCGATGCATGCCAGTATCTACTTTCAACCAGGCATCAATAGGAGTATCCAGGTTACTCTCTAGCAGTTCATCGAGCTGTTGCGACTGATGGATGACGGTAGAGATTCTTAATGCTGAAAACCTGTGAAGCTCATCGACATGATTACAACCATGCAATACCAGCAGCGGCTTTGTACAACCGGAAGCACGTAAGGCAAAAGCCTCCTCTGGCATCGCCACGGCAAACATATCAGCGGAATCCATGACAGTTGCGGCAGTCAGCATGCCATGTCCATAAGCATTGGCTTTTATCACCGCCATGACACGGCTTTTTGGTGAATAGTCTCGAACCCGATTCAGGTTGTTTAAGAGTGCATCTGAATTGATGAGCACCCTGGCCCGTCGCCAGTGCTGCGAGGATTTCTCTTCACTCATTCAAAACCGTCAGTGTTGTACATTTCAGGAATATAGTTTTCGAACTTGGTGTATTTGCCCAGGAATGTGAGCAGTGATTTACCGATCGGACCATTACGCTGTTTGGCAATGATTATCTCAGCAACGCCTTTCTGCGGGCTATCCTCATTGTAGACTTCGTCCCGGTAGATAAACACGATCAGGTCGGCATCCTGCTCGATCGCACCGGATTCACGCAGATCAGACATTACCGGTCGTTTGTCCGGGCGCTGCTCGAGGCTACGATTAAGCTGAGATAATGCGATGACCGGTACCTTGAGCTCTTTTGCCATGGCTTTCAGGCTACGCGAGATCTCCGAGATCTCAGTCGCACGGTTCTCGCTGCCGCCATGCACCTGCATCAGCTGCAAGTAATCGATAACGATAAGACCCAGGCCATGCTGACGTTTCAGGCGGCGAGCTCTCGCCCTGACCTCGTTGGGTGACATCGCAGGCGTGTCATCGATGTAGATTTTGGCTTCTGACAGGATGTGGATCGCAGAAGTTATCCGCGCCCAGTCTTCATCGGTAAGGTTGCCCGTCCTGATATGGTGCTGGTCAACACGACCAAGCGAAGAGATCATGCGCATCGCCAGTGCATCACCCGGCATCTCCATACTGAACACCGCCACCGGCACCTTGTCGCCGATAGCTGCATTTTCAGCGATGTTCATGGCGAAGGTTGTCTTACCCATCGATGGGCGACCGGCAACGATGACCAGATCAGCTTCCTGGAGACCAGTGGTCATCTCATCGAATTTATCAAAGCCGGTAGAAACACCGGTGATACCGCCATCGCTATTAAACAGGTGGTCGATCTTATCGACAGTTTTTGACAGTAGTGACTTCATGTCCTGAAAACCACCCTGACCACGGGCTCCCTGCTCGGCTATCTGAAAAACTTTTTTCTCGGCACTATCCAGCAATTCCTTGCTATCACGGCCTTCAGGTTGAAAGCCGCTGCCGCTGATGTCAGTACCGACAGCGATCAGTTGTCGTAGCACCGATTTCTCACGCACGATATTGGCGTAAGCGACGATATTAGAGGCACTGGGTGTATCTTTTGCCAGGCGCCCGAGATATAACAGGCCACCGGCCTGTTCAAGATGACCGTTATTGTCCAGGCATTGTGATAGCGTGACGGCATCAAATGGCTCATTACGCGATTCCAGCTGACGGATTGCGGAGAATAACAGGCGGTGATCATTACGGTAAAAATCTTCCTCGACCAGCTTGTCAGCGATCTGTTCCCACGCCCTGTTATCGAGTAGCAGACCACCTATCACCGCCTGCTCCGCCTCTACCGAATGTGGTGGCACCCGTAGATTACTGGTCTGCTCATCGGGCATGATATCGGACGTTGGAAATGCTGCTGTTTCTGACATAGTTGAACCTTCAAAATATAATATCGATTATAAAGACTGGCGACAGCAATCGGAAGGTATTTCTAGAAAAGATTTTTTTACGCCGGGATATCGAGTAAATCGTGGTACCAGCATCCCGGCTCGTGGCGTGATACGAACGCCGCCGTCCCCTGGCTCTTTGCGTCATAGCGTACATCCCGACATCGCCGCACCGCCATCCCTGGCTCTCTGCGTCATACCGTACATCCTGTACATCGCCGCACCGCCATCCCTGGCTCTCTGCGTCATACCGTACATCCTGTACATCGCCGCACCGCCATCCCTGGCTCTCTGCGTCATACCGTACATCCTGTACATAAAAAAGGCCCGCTCGATGCGGGCCTTCGAATATCAGCTGGTGAAAAAAGCGTTTAGGCTTCTTCTTGACCGATGATAGTAACCTTTGCTACTGCATCAACATCTGTATGCAGATGCAGGGTGATATCGTACTCACCCGCCTGACGGATAGGACCTTCAGGGAGACGTACATCACGTTTTTCAACCTCGACGCCCGCTTCAGTGAGAGCCGCAGCGATATCGATGTTGCCGATCGAACCGAATAATTTACCTTCAGTACCTGCCTTGGCGGTTATGCTGATGCTTAACGCTTCGATCTGCTCGCGGCGCTGTTCAGCAGCTGCTAACGCTTCAGCTGCCATTTTTTCAAATTCAGCACGGCGTGATTCGATCTCAGCCTTGTTTTCGTCTGTGGCAGGTTTAGCTTTGCCCTGAGGTAACAGATAGTTACGTGCAAAACCGGCTTTTACATTAACCAGATCACCAATACCGCCTAGACGATCAATTTTTTCAAATAAGATGACTTCCATCTTTCTAACCTCAGTTTAAATTCGTTATGTTTTAAATATTATGTATAAATCTTCTATTTCATGTCTTTTCAGACACCGGACTGATACGTTGCCGTATATCCAGCCATGGATCTGCAAAGCTTGCAAGCATCAGTAACAAAAGCACATGCGGCACAAAAAACATGATCAGGTAAATCAAAAATAACCATGCAGCATTAACTTTCCGTATCTCGATTGCCGCATGTAATAACGACAATGACTGTATTCCATACAGTACGAATACGACTGTAACCATGGCAACAGCAAATACGCTATCAACAATCGCTGCTATCAGCATTAACGCCATAGCACACAGTGCAGAAACCTTTCCCAGGTTCAAGCTTCGAAACTCTTTGCCAAATCCGCCTGGATTATATAAAACCGCCTGCCACCATCGTCCCAGGAACAGACTCACCATAGTGCCGAACATGACGCTACTGGCAAATAAACCTGGCAGAAACTCGATTATCCAGTCTTCGGTCTGTTTCAGTTCCGCCAGAGTAAAATCTGTGGACTGCTCTGCCAGTTGCTTTACCATGATGTCCAGAGGTTCCCTCCAGAGTTCCCCTATGTTCGGGTACAGCAGGTAAAGCATCACTACTGCCAGCAGGCTCATCAATGTCAGTATCTGCAGGCTATAAGCCAGTGACACTGTCTGTCTCAGTACCGTGGCGATCAACCAGGCCGGTAACCAGGCTATCAGCACAAATATCACTGCAACCTCTGGCGCTGAAAAGATCAGGAACGCAAATATCGCGGCGCCGACCAGAGACATAGCCGTGGTAATCAGGCCACTCCTGGGGCCATTTACCAGTGTAACCAGCACTACCGCAGCTGCGCTAATCCATGCCGCCGGCGGTATTGCCAGGCCTAAGACAGCCATTGACGCTGTTACCAGCGCTGCCTGACTTTGGCCTCTTAATATAAATCTTGCCAGAAATAACACTCACACACCTCGATCAAGTGTCAGTTCTTTGTTACCTGTCTTATGAGTCATAATCAGGCAAAGATAGACAACCTTACAGTACCTGCAAACAGGCCTATTGGTGGCTATCTGTATAAGGCATAAGCGCAAGATAACGCGATACTTTAATCGCTTTGGTTAACTTACGCTGGTATTTCGCCTTGGTGCCGGTAATACGTGCCGGCACGATCTTGCCACTTTCTGATACGAAAGATTTAAGCAATTCGATGTCTTTGTAATCTACGTCAGTAATACCTTCTGCAGTAAAACGACAATAACGTTTACGTCTAAAATTAGCTGCCATTATCTTCTCCTACTCTGCAGGTGCTGATTCTTCAGCATCGGTGCTTTCTTTAGTTTCTTCAACTGCTACTGGTGCTGCAGCTGCACGTGAAGCACGTTCTGCTGCTGCTTTTTTCTCAGCGGCATCTTCTTCACTCTTTGCCTTAGCCAGTACAGACATATCTGTGATCGCTTCGTCTCGCTTGATGATCAGGTTACGGATAACGGCATCATTAAATCGGAACGCGGTCTCGATCTCATCACGTACGCTCTGGTCACATTCGACATTCATCAGAACGTAATGTGCTTTGTGAATTTTGTTTATCGGGTAAGCAAGCTGACGACGACCCCAGTCTTCTAAACGGTGTACTGTACCGCCATTTGATTCGACTGATGATTTATAACGCTCAATCATCGCTGGCACTTGTTCGCTCTGGTCTGGATGCACCAGAAATACGATTTCGTAGTGACGCATAATGTTCCTCTCGGTTAAAGCCCCCCATCGACCGTATTATTATCTGGCGCGGTGGAGCAAGGGATATTCAAATTGTAGGGCGCGGATTATACGGGAAAAACCCGGTAAAACAAACCATGAAAAGCAAAAAATCTTTAAAAACAAGCCGATACACTGTATAAAACCTGTTTTCGTGTATCAAATGCCTGCAATAGTACCAATCCCTGCAGAATGTGAGCTCAGGATGGCCACGAAACCTGTTCCGTTATTCACTACACAGCTATGAGCGGCGCCAGACGGTTTTACCGTCTTTATCTTCAACCACGATACCCATGGCGTCCAGTTCATCGCGAATACGATCGGCTTCAGCCCAGTCTTTGTTCTCCCTGGCCGCATTCCTGGCATCGATCAGGGCATCGATATCAGTACCGTCTTCACTTTCACCGGCACCGGACTGCAAAAACTCGACTGGATCCTGCTCCAGCAGACCCAGTACATTGGCCAGTTTTTTGAGTACAGCGGCTTTTTGCAACGCGGCATCTGCATCTGTCTCACGCAGCCGGTTGACCTGGTTCGCCAGATCAAATATTACTGCCAGGGCTTCTGGTGTATTGAAATCATCATCCATCGCCTGTTTGAATGTTTCGACAGCAGCATCATTTTCATCAAATTCATCAGGCATATCGAGATCACGCAGCGTATTGTATAGACGTGATAAGGCGGTACGTGCTGTATCAAGAAGCTGGTCAGAGTAATTCAACGGGCTGCGGTACTGGCTGGCCAGAACGAAATAACGGATCTCTTCACCCTTATATAATTTCAGGATCTCCCTTACGGTAAAGAAGTTACCCAGGGACTTCGACATCTTTTCGTTATCGATACGAACGAAACCATTGTGCATCCACAGGTTGACAAAGGTTTCACCGGTAGCGGCTTCTGATTGTGCGATCTCATTTTCATGATGCGGAAATTGCAGGTCCTGGCCACCGCCATGGATATCAAAATGATTCCCCAGGCAGCAGGTCGACATCGCTGAACACTCGATGTGCCAGCCCGGTCGCCCCTTGCCCCATGGCGAGTCCCAGGAAGGTTCACCGGGTTTTGCCGCTTTCCATAACACGAAGTCCAACGGGTCATCCTTACGCTCGTCGACAGCAACACGTTCTCCGGCACGCAGGTCTTCCAGCTTCTTGCCGGATAATTTGCCATAGCTTTCAAATGTACTCACATCATAATAAACATCACCCGGAGCATCACCTTCCGCTTTTGCCGTATAAGCATGGCCCTTTTCGATCAGGACCTGCACCATGTTGATGATATCCTGCATGGAAGTAGTCGCACGCGGTTCTTCGTCAGGCGGTAGAACACCCAGCTCTGCTGCGTCTTCATGCATGGCCTGGATGAAACGATTAGTCAACGCAGCGAAATCCTCACCGTTCTCGTTCGCCCGTGCGATGATCTTGTCATCGATATCAGTAATGTTACGCACATAAGTTACATCGTAACCGCTGAACCGGAGGTAGCGTGTTACCGCATCAAATACCACCAGTACCCGGGCATGACCGAGATGACACAGGTCGTATACGGTCATACCGCAGACATACATCTTTACTTTTCCCGGCTCGATTGGCTGGAAGATCTCTTTCTTACGAGACTGACTGTTGTGTATCTTTAACATATGCTTATTGATTTAAAAAAGATGTGGAATAATAACGGATAAGCAGCTGGAGCGCTAACCAAACAGCCGAAGTCGGGTAAACTACGACTTTTTTGAATACTACATAGAGTTTTAGCATGGTAAAAGTATTATTCGTATGCATGGGCAATATCTGCCGTTCACCGACAGCGGAGGGTGTATTCCGTCACATGGTGGAGCAGATCGATACCGAGCAACAGATCGCTATTGATTCGGCTGGCACCCACGCTTACCACGTCGGCAAGCCGCCCGATCCGCGTGCGCAGGAGGCAGCACGTAAACGCAACATCGACCTGAGTAGTCAGCGTGCAAGACGTGTCAGCAGCGAGGACTTTATCGAGTTTGATTATGTTATAGCAATGGATGAGAGCAACAAGTACGATCTCTTATCCATCTGCCCTTCCGGCTATGAAGACCGTGTTCACCTGTTTCTTGATTTTGCAGAGGTTACAGAGTCAGAAGTGCCAGACCCTTATTATGGACAGGGCCGCGGTTTTGAAATCGTTTTGGACCTGGTAGAAAATGCGTCTCAAGGATTACTGAAACATATCCGTGAGAATCATTGAGCTTTCACTCATATCAAAACCGCTACTGACTAAAGCGCCAGGTCATGTTCGATTTTATTGATGCATCATGAGCGCCTGCCACAGGTTAAACACGTTATTCAGCTATAACCATCGGCAAAATAACGCCCCCTGTAACTGGCAGCTCAAAACAACATATCTAGTCTTCAATCACTGATATTGCCGGCCTGTTCTCATTGGATGAAGGCTGTTTTTCAACATCTTTCTTTACAGGCTCAGTGGTTTTGCCTTGAGCTGGCTTTGGCTTCTTTTCGACAGCAGGTTGCGCAGAAGTTTTCTTAGCTTCGGCAGGTTTATCTGCAGCCGGTCTGTCTGCGGTCGGTTTATCGGCAGCTGGTTTTCTCTCGCTTGAGGTATTCCGTGCAGATGGTTTCGCTTCCTGCGCAGCAGTAGCCTGTCCAGCTTCCGCTGGTGCCGACTTTGTTTCTTTTGCTGGCTGCTGGCTCACAGCTGCAGATTCCTTGGTTGCAATTTGTTTATTTGCGTCATTACCCTGCACGTCAGTAGTGTTCGATTCGGTATTTTTCGAACGGTTACTCGGCCGACGACGGCGGTTGCGACTCGATTTCTTTGCCGGCTGACTACTAGTCTGCGCTGAATCTTTTGACTGCTCGGTGGCATCTTTTGCTTGCCTGGCGGCAGCTGGTTTATTCGCAGCCTGTTTAGCCGCCTGTTTTTTAGGCTGACTGGAAGCTCCCTGCCCTGAACTACGATTCGCATCCGGCTTACGGTTGCGAGTACGACCGCGGCCACGATTGCTACGGCTTCGGTTTTGACCGCCGCCACTTCGCTGATTTCGACTTTGACCAGTTCTCGCCTGGCTCTCGGGTTTCTTCGGCTCTTCTTTTTCTTCCTTGTCTCCACTGAAGATCGAAACGATTTTTCCTAGTAATCCTGTACTGGCGGTTTTAGTTTCAGCGACGGGTGCCGCAGCAGTGGCCGCAGGACGCTGTCCAGGTGAAATCGAAGAAACCGCAGCCTTTTCAAGCTGTATCGGTTTTTCCTGCGTGATCTCAACACTATACTGATCATCTTTTTCAGCGCGCTGGTAGCTTGCAGTGTCATCATTTTCGTCGAAATCACTCTTGCGTACACGCTCTACTTTATACTGCGGTGTTTCCAGCGTTGGATTTGCCACGATAAGAACATGGACACCGGTCTGTTTTTCAGTATCCAGGATGACCTGTCGTTTCTCATTGAGGATATAGGTAGCCACATCGACAGGTACCTGAATATCGACACGAGCAGTGCCCGCTTTCAGCGCCTCTTCTTCGATGATACGAACCAGTGATAAAGACAATGACTCTACCGTGCGGATGGTACCCTGACCTGTACATCGAGGACAAACGATCTGCGTTGACTCACCCAGAGAAGGTTTCAGTCGTTGGCGTGACATCTCCAGCAGACCAAAACGCGAGATACGGCCTATCTGAACACGCGCCCGATCCAGCTGAACTGCCGCATTCAGCCTGTTTTCAACCGCACGCTGGTTTTTATTATTCATCATATCGATGAAATCGATCACTACCAGTCCACCCAGGTCACGAAGGCGTAACTGCCTGGCGATCTCATCTGCCGCTTCGAGATTGGTATTGGTCGCAGTCTCTTCGATATCCCCGCCCTTGGTCGCGCGTGCAGAGTTGATATCGATAGAGATCAGCGCCTCGGTATGATCGATGACGATGGCACCACCTGAAGGCAGAGTCACTTCACGGCGATAAGCCGATTCGATCTGGTTCTCGACCTGGAAGCGATTAAACAGTGGCACCGTATCTTCATAGAGTTTGATCTTATTGACACTGTTGGGCATCACCTGACCGACAAAATCCATCGCCTGGTCATAGACCTCTTTTGAGTCGATCAGCACCTCAGCGATATCACTCCTGAAATAATCCCGTAGTGCTCGTGTAGTCACATCGCTTTCCTGGTAGATCAGGAATGGTGACGGCCTCTCGGCAGCCGCTTTCTCGAATGCTGTCCACAGCTTCAGCAGGTAATCCAGGTCCCATTGCAGCTCTTCTGTATTGCGGCCAACACCGGCAGTACGCACGATCAACCCCATACCATTTGGCACTTCGAGCTGACTCAGCGCTTCGCGGATAAGATTGCGGTCCTCTCCTTCTATACGACGAGAAACACCACCGGCACGAGGATTATTTGGCATTAAAACCAGGTAACGCCCGGCCAGGCTGATAAAGGTCGTCAGCGCTGCACCCTTGTTACCACGCTCTTCTTTTTCCACCTGGATAACAATTTCCTGGCCTTCTTTGATAGCCGTGCGGATATCAGGACGACCGGAAGATTTCTGTGCTTCCTCGGTGAAATACATGCGTGACACTTCCTTGAAAGGCAGGAAGCCATGGCGCTCGGCGCCGTAATCAACAAAACAAGCCTCTAGACTAGGCTCGACGCGGGTGATTTTACCTTTGTAAACGTTGGATTTTTTCTGTTCTCGGGATGGGACTTCGACGTCCAGATCGTAAAGTTGCTGACCATCGACCATGGCCACACGTACTTCCTCTTTCTGGACTGCATTGATAAGTATTCTTTTCATGTGCAGTTAAACCTGTTATTGGTCCCGCTTTCATAGCAGCTTCAACATTTCGTGACAGGACGTCTTGTAACAAGCGACCTGTATACTGCAATGCGCAGAATATAACCAGTATCAGCCACATCATTAAGATAGGGGCGAACAATACTGACTCTGGCAGAGTAATGGTGTTAGAAGTATAGAAAATCGGGAAAATCATTAATCGTATATAGTTTTTTACTAGTTAGTCTGTATCTGCCATCTGCATTGAATGAGCACAAATAACAGTGACAGCAGATACATAAAATCAGTTGTTTTACCGTAAGCAGCCTTTTTTACAAAAGCACGATTCTTATAAGAAATGCTTTGAACTGGCTGGCATCATCGGTGTTTTGTAGCGAAAACGCCACCTTGACGACCTTTCGTCAAGCCTCTATTCCGTTAGTTTGCGCCTTTTATTTTTTGTTTCTGGCAAAATTCCTTGCTGATGCAACAGCTTATATAAATATCATCTTAGCTGGCATCTGACCCTGCAAGTCTGTCAAAATGCGAGGCTGCGGTCAACTATAATTAGTCATTCCTAAGAATCGCCGCATTCAGAGACACAAAATCCGAGTCAGGCCACCCTGAAAACACATTATGGATATAAATAAAAAAGGCGTCAGCCAGGTCACGGTCAGTGACGCCCAGGCGGGACAGCGCATCGATAATTTTTTAGTGAAACACCTGAAAGGCGTACCTAAAAACCATATCTACCGTTTATTACGCAGCGGCCAGGTCCGGGTAAACAGCGGCAGAAAGAAAGCACACTACAAACTCCAGCCTGGCGATATATTGAGATTGCCACCGGTTCGCATCAGCGAAAACCAGACCAGCCCTGTTCCAGAGGGCGTCATAAGGCTGCTGAAAGACTCTGTGATCTTTGAAAATGACGACATCATCGCCATCAATAAACCATCTGGCATAGCCGTGCACAAAGGCAGTGGCTTAAACTTTGGCGTGATCGAGGCATTCAGGCAGATCGATCCGGAGCAGCCTCTGGAACTGGTACATCGCCTCGATCGAGAGACCAGCGGCTGTTTATTACTGGCAAAAAACCGGCAGATCCTGGCCCAGCTGCACGAGATGCTGCGTCACGAAAAAACGGTTCATATCGAAAAGAGTTACATCGCATTACTCGATGGTTGCTGGTCAAACGGTAAAACAACGATCGACATCGGTATCAGCAAGGTTAAACGCAGTGGTGAACACATGATGCAGGCGGATGATCTAGGTGACCGTGCACTCAGCCACTTCGAACCGCTTGAAATATTTGACAAAGGTTTGACCAGGCCATGCAGCCTGATGAAAGTGACGATCGAGACCGGCCGCACACACCAGATACGTGTTCACGCTCAACATAGTGGCCACGCTATTATCGGTGACACTAAATATGGCGACAAAGAGGCCAACAGATATTTCCGTGAACTGGGATTAAAACGGCTATTTCTTCATGCTCAACAGTTGTATTTACCGCTAGCTGACCCTATAGAGATAAATGCACCACTTACGGATGAGCTCGAAAGTTTTCTACAACGATTACGCAACCAAACCCAGAGATAATGTAAATAATGAATCACTTCCCGCTATTAGTATTTGACTGGGACGGTACACTGGTCGATTCCATCGAACGCATCGTCACCAGTTTGCAGTTCGCCAGCAAACAGGCAGCTGCTATCGATCTCGATGAAAAACAGGCAAGAGACGTTATCGGACTCGGACTGACGGAAGCGATATCAAAACTGCATCCGCAGCTGGACAGTGTTCAGCATGCCGACAGCTTGAAAAAAATAGCCGACGCTTACCGTCAGCATTACCTCTATGACAACAGGGTACCCGCTCCCCTGTTTGACGGCGTCATTGAATTGCTCAACGAGCTTCGTGATGACGGTTATATACTGGCGATCTCGACCGGCAAGAGCCGTGCGGGCCTGGACCAGTCGATCAATGAACACGAGGTGGCCGATTTTTTTGCGAGCACCCGCTGTGCGGGAGAGAGCCGCTCTAAACCGCATCCCGAAATGCTGCATGAGATCCTGGGTGAACTGAATTTCACCGCGTCACAGACACTGATGATAGGTGACAGCGAACATGATTTAAAAATGGCGAACAATGCCAATATGCAATCTATCGGTGTCACCCACGGTGTCCATGACGCGGTGACATTGAACCAGCATAAACCATTAACCTGTTTGGCAGATATCACAGATTTATATTCTTACTTGAGCCATAATCATGCAACATCATAGAAACTTTTTATTGAGAATGACATTCTTACCTAAACCAAGAAGAAACCAACAATCAGGAAAATATTATGAATGACAATAACACTTCCTGGGAAAGAGAAGTCGTTACTGAACTGGCCGAGTCCAGTTTACGAGAACAGCGCCGAGCAAGGCGCTGGGGCATATTTTTCAAATCACTGACCTTTGCATACATCGCAGCGTTGATATTCATGTATGCCGACACTGATATGTCACACGTTAACCTCAATGAGAAACATACCGCGCTGGTAGAATTAAATGGGGTCATATCAGATAAAGATGAAGCCAATGCCGACAGTGTCGTTACCGCACTGCGCAACGCTTTCGATAATGACAACAGCGCTGGCGTGATACTCAGGATTAACAGCCCCGGCGGCTCCCCCGTTCAATCAGGTTACATCTATGATGAGATGCGTCGATTACGGGAGAAACATCCCGACACGCCTCTGTATGCAGTAGTGACCGATGTATGTGCGTCGGGCGGTTACTATATCGCTTCTGCGGCTGACAAGATCTATGCAGACAAGGCCAGTATCGTCGGTTCTATCGGGGTGCGCATGGATAACTTCGGTTTCGTCGAAGCTATCGATAAACTTGGCGTCGAACGCCGCACGCTTACCGCCGGAGAGAACAAGGCTCTACTTGACCCGTTCCTGCCGGAAAATGAAAAAGCAAAAGCCCACATGCAGACCATGCTAGACGAGATACACCAGCAATTTATCGACTCGGTCAAAAAAGGTCGTGGTGATCGTCTGGACACTACTGTAGAAGGCATTTTCTCAGGACTGATCTGGACCGGTGAAGCTGCTGTAAATATCGGCCTGGTCGATGCGCTTGGCAGTTCCAGCCATGTGGCACGTGAAGTTATCGGTGAAGAGACCATCGTCAACTATACCGTTAAGCAGGATATTTTAGAACGATTCGCCGAGCGCCTTGGTTCATCGGTAGCACAGGTCATCAGCACTCAATGGCTCAACCCCTCGCTACGATAGAGAGCATCTTCATGACTGATCCATCTGAAACCTGAGCAGGTGGATCAGTCACTACTATTTGGATCAGTAGGACAATAAACACATGATCGTTACAGTTTCGTAATCATCTGCGAATAAGGGCCAAACTTTCACATTATATCGATCCGAGATGGATCGATGACGCCATCCCCATGCTGCCTTACCCGCCTGAACAGCTTGTTTTTACTATTATTTTTGCCTGTATTTACAAGTAATATGATTTTTATGTCTAAAATCATCGTATCTATGGTTTAAGAAATTAAATCTATAAAAATAAGAATAATAAACCACGAGTAGCCGGCAGGACGTCTTTTACTTTTGGTGGATATATAAGAGTAAGGCCAAAGGGGCACAACCATGAAAAACGGAGTTTTAAAAAGCGACTGGTTTACCGGTCTCGTTATTATTTTAATCTTCCTGATTTTCGCCGGCTCCGATTTTATCGCCAGCATCGAACGCAGTGCTTATGATTTTGGCGTCCGCTCATCATCACGCATCCCAAGCGATAAGATAGCCATCATCGCCATCGATGACCAGAGTATCGATAATATCGGCCGCTGGCCCTGGCCTCGTGACATCCATGCAGCAATGCATGACATCCTTGCCGAAGGCGGAGCAAAAGCCATAGGCCAGACGGTTTTCTTTTCTGAACCTCAGCTCGACCCAGGCCTGCAGTTTGTCCGGGAACTGAAACAGGCTTTCGAAGAGAGCAGTATTGCAGCGGTACCGGTGTATGTTGAACAACTGGCACTCACCATCGAAGACAGCCGCGCAATGTTAAAAAACAAGCGTGACGCCAATGGCCGCACCGCCGTTCAAAAAATTTCGAAAGCACTCGAAGAATCACCGCTGAGAAACCAGGTAGCCGAAGAACTCACCGCCTACATGGAGTACATCAACACAGCAGAAGTCGTACTGGACACTGACAACAGCCTTGCACAGAGCATGAAGGAAGCCGGCAATGTCGTCTTGTATATGCCGGTTGTGCAGGGCAATCCAATCGGTCAGCCCGATGAGTCACTGCCAGCTTACGTAGTAAAGAACCGGTTACCTGAAAGCAACATCATCGATAGCGCGCTCATCAATCCTGATGGTTACACACCGTTACCGGTCATCGATGCTTATCCTCCTATTGCAATACTGGGCGAACAGAGTGGTGCTATCGGCGCATCTGTGCCTCTACCTGATGTCGATGGCGGCATCCGCACTGAACCACTGGTCATCGATTACTACGGTGAATTCTATCCATCGATGGCACTGATGCTGGCGGCTAGAAGCCTGAACCTCGGGATCGAAGACATCCAGATTACCGTCGGTAGCGATGTAAAGCTCGGCCGATTGAACATCAAGACCGATGGCTACTCTCTGATGAACACTTTCTTCTACCATGACGAAGACAATATCGCGGCTTTCCCGGTAGATTCTTTTTATGATGTACTAAAGGGCAAGATACCCGCAGAAAAATACAAGGACAAGATCGTTCTGATAGGCGCCACTGCCCTCGGTGTCGGTGACACTTTCGTAACACCTATCAATCCGACCATGTCACCGGTAGTCACACTGGCTCACTCGGTTTCAAGCATCCTGAACGAAGATTTCTTCGTCGAGCCAGAGTGGGGTTTTTATGCTCGCCTGGGTGGCTTACTGCTGGTTGCTTTATACATCATGTTAGTACTGCCCAGACTGAGTGCTGTCGTTGCGTTCATCATCACCGCCATGTTGCTGCTGGCTCTCTTCATCACTCACTACATCATGATGACGACTCAGGGTATGTGGCTGCAGTTGATGATGCCTTCCCTGCTACTCATCGGCGGACATGTCCTGCTGACGACAAAACGTTTCTTCCTGTCAGAGAAAGGCAAGGCCCGCCTCGACATCGAATCCGCAGAGAGTAACCGTATGCTCGGCCTGTCGCTGCAGGGCCAGGGTCAGCTGGATATGGCATTCGAAAAATTCCGCAAGATGCCGCTTGATAAATCGGCGCTCGAAGTACTATACAACCTGGCCCTCGACTACGAACGTAAACGCCAGTTTAATAAAGCAAAGTCGGTCTATGACTACATGGCTGATTATGATGCCAAGTTCCGTGATATCAAACACCGCGCTACTCGCGCGCAGTCGCTCGAAGAAACGGTTATCCTCGGTGGCGGTAGCAATGCATCGCCGGGTGGCACGCTGATGCTCGACGGCGGCGGCGTAGAGAAGCCCATGCTGGGCCGTTACGAGATCGAACGAGAGCTTGGTAAAGGTGCTATGGGTGCAGTCTACCTGGGCAGAGATCCAAAGATCTCGCGTACCGTTGCGATCAAGACCATGGCACTTTCTCAGGAGTTTGAAGATGACGAACTAGAAGAAGTTAAAGAACGCTTCTTCCGTGAAGCAGAAACTGCCGGCCGCCTCACACATCCGAACATCGTCACTATCTATGATGCTGGCGACGAACACGACCTGGCATACATCGCCATGGAGTTCCTCAAAGGCGACGACCTGAGTAAATATGTAAAAAAAGATTCACTGCTTCCGATAAAACAGGTGCTTTCTTTGATCCAGCGATCTGCTGACGGCCTCGATTATGCCCATCAGTATAATGTCGTTCACCGTGATATCAAACCCGCTAACATCATGTGGGACCCGGACAGTGATACGATGAAGATCACCGATTTCGGTATCGCACGTATCACCGACTCCAGCAAGACAAAGACCGGCATGGTGCTGGGCACACCGTCTTACATGTCACCGGAACAGCTGGCGGGTAAAAGGGTAACCGGTCAATCCGATATCTTCTCTCTCGGCGTCATGTTGTTCCAGATGGTCACAGGCAAGTTACCTTTTACCGGTGATTCGATGGCATCACTGATGTACAAGATCGCCAATGAAGCGCACCCTGCCCCGGAATCCATTAATCCCGATGTGCCGCGTTGTGTGACCGTGATCATCAATCGCGCCATGGCTAAAGATGTCGAAAAACGCTACCAGCGCGGCAGCGAGATGGTGTCCGACATCCATAAATGTCTGAAGATTTTAGACGTCGAGAAAAAGGTTTGATCGATGAGTCTTAAAGGAAAACTATTAATGCATGGCAAGACTGACGTTGGCTTAGTGCGTGACCATAATGAAGACGCCATCGGTTGTGATGAGAATATCGGGCTAGCGGTACTAGCCGACGGTATGGGTGGACACCGTGGTGGTGAAATGGCAAGCGCTATAACGGTCAGCACCATTCTCGAAACTGTCACCGACAAACTGAAAAAGATAAATTCCGCTGATACCGATGATGAAACCGGTTACAGCCTGGAGAGCCTTGTCGTACATCAGGCCGTAGCGCAGGCAAATAAAAACGTACATGAATCGTCAGAAGCGAATGCACAGTACCGTGGCATGGGTACCACTGTTGTGGTCACCCTGTTCTATGATAATCGTTTCACTGTCGCACATGTTGGCGATTCTCGACTCTATCGTCTGCGAGACATGGAGCTGGAACAGATCACGCGCGACCATAGCCTGACGCAGGAACTGATAGACCGTGGTTTCTATACGCCCGAACAGGCCAGGAGCTCTTTGAACAAGAACCTGGTTACGCGTGCTATCGGTATCGACGACAATGTACAGATCGATGTCCAGGAGGATATCGCGATGACCGGAGATATTTATCTGCTATGTTCGGATGGCGTCACCGATATGATCGAAGACCATCTGATCAGGTCAACGATGCTGGATAATGAGAATAACCTTGAACAGGCAGCAACAGAAATCATCCGTCTGGCTAACGAGCATGGTGGAAAAGATAATATATCCGCCCTGCTGGTAAAGCCAATTAAATCGTTCCCTGCTAAAAATAGCTTGTTTTCTCGATTATTTGACTTATTCTCTTAATATATACATAAAAAAAATAAAAATGCATATGAATGTATT
>Ga0316201_10000647_pt1 | contig 20799 bp, 14 predicted proteins | sample CS6wburrow_MG_FD_204516 | JGI IMG/M metagenome (GOLD analysis project Ga0316201, IMG submission 204516) | Coastal sediment microbial communities from Delaware Bay, Delaware, United States - CS-6 worm burrow | ecosystem: Environmental > Aquatic > Marine > Coastal > Sediment | place: USA... | reverse complement strand
CTGGAGCTCACAACCCGATACTGAACACACCAGCATGCTGCCTTGCTCGTACCAGTCACCCAGCACGATTCGTTGCGACACTTCACCAGCCACATCCAGCTCATGCACGCCAGGGCGGTGGGTGTGACCATGGATCAGGCGTATAACCTGCTGTGCGCGCATAACATCAATCACGGCATCACTGTTTACATCCATGATGGCCTCGGGCTTGCCACCCGTCTGTTCACGGCTGCTGGCGCGCATCTCCTGCGCCATCAGGCGTCGTTCTTCAAGCGGCCTGGCCAGCATGGCGGACTGCCAGGCCGGGTCGCGCACCATTTTGCGAAAGCTCAGGTACCCGGTGTCATCGGTGCACAGCAGATCACCGTGCATCAGCAGTGTGGGTGTTCCATACAGATCGATGCGTGCGGGGTCATCCAGCAGTGTGACTCCCGATTGTTCTGCAAAGACCGAGCCCAGCAGGAAATCACGGTTACCGTGCATGACATAAACGGCCGTGCCGGATTTCGCACAGGCCCTTAACGCGCGGCACACAGCCAGGTTCATGGGTGCATCATCATCGTCGCCAACCCAGGCCTCGAACAGGTCACCGAGGATATAGAGTGCCTCGGCCCGGGCAGCCCGCTTGTCCAGGAACGTCAGAAACAGCTCCGTGATAGCCGGGCGCTCGGGATCGAGGTGCAGGTCCGAGATAAACAGCGTCTCAGGCATCGAAACTTAACCCGCGGACTAGCTAGTCAATCGTTACCTTCTCGATAATTACGGCATCAGTCGGCACATTCTGGTGTCCGTTGTGATTGCTCGTGGAGACCTTTTCGATAGCCTCCACGACATCTATACCGGACGTAACGGAGCCGAACACGGCATAACCGTAGCCCTGCACGGTAGGCGCCTGGTAATCAAGGAAGCCGTTGTCAGCCACGTTAATGAAGAATTGCGACGTGGCCGAGTTCGGATCACTGGTCCGCGCCATCGCGACAGTACCCTTGGTGTTCTTCAGGCCATTGTCTGACTCGATCTTGATGGGCGGGTTGGTGGACTTTTGCTTCATATCCGTGTCAAAGCCACCGCCCTGAATCATGAACCCGGGGATAACCCGGTGAAAAATTGTACCGTCATAGTGTCCTGCCTTGGCATAGGCGACAAAATTTTCCACGGTATCCGGCGCCTTTTCAGCGTCGAGTTCCAGGGTGATGACACCCTTGTTTGTTTCCATGGTGACTTTAACCATGCCTGCTCCTTTTGAGTTGGTTGAGTTTTTCTGCGAATAGCCGGTTAATGGCGACAGGCCGACAATAGTGCCCAGAATCAGGCCAAGCATCTTTTTCATTGATTGCTCCGGTGCGTATTTCAGGTGCGCCAATAATATAAGCTCTGCTACTGTTTACAAGCCCCGCAGGCCCTGAAAACCGCTTTGTGGCGCAGTCTGCTTTCCGTTACCATCCATCCGCTGAATCCGCGGAATGACAGGAAAATCCGTATTGCAATGCTGAAAATCTATAACACGCTGACCAGTCAGAAAGATACCTTTGTCCCGATCGATGCTGGCAAGGTACGCATGTATGTCTGCGGTATGACGGTCTATGACTACTGTCACCTCGGCCATGCCCGCGTCATGGTGGTGTTCGATGTTGTTGTGCGCTACCTGCGTGCCCGCGGTTACCAAGTGACCTACGTACGAAACATCACCGATGTCGACGACAAGATCATCAAGCGCGCTATCGAAAATGGTGAGGATATACACACGCTCACCGAACGCTTCATCAAGATCATGCACGAGGATGCCAGTGCGCTTGGCGTGCTGCCCCCCGATATCGAACCGCGCGCCACTTCCTCGATGGACGACATCATCGACATGATCAGGGTACTGGTCGACAACGGCCACGCCTACCAGGGTAACAACGGTGATGTTTATTACGATGTCAGCCGCTTCGAGTCCTACGGTACCTTGTCCGGGAAGAACCTGGATGACCTGCAATCCGGTGCCCGCGTTGCCGTCAATGAATCAAAAGACGACCCGCTGGATTTTGCACTCTGGAAAGTCGCAAAACCCGATGAACCCAGCTGGCCATCACCCTGGGGTGATGGCCGTCCCGGCTGGCACATCGAATGCTCTGCCATGTCCACCCGGTGCCTGGGATCACACTTTGATATTCACGGCGGCGGCATGGACCTGAAATTCCCCCACCATGAAAACGAGATTGCCCAGGCTGAGGCGGCAACCGGCGAACACTTTGTGAATTACTGGATGCACAATGGTTTCGTCAGGGTCGACGATGAAAAGATGTCGAAGTCCCTGGGTAATTTTTTTACGGTCAGGGAAATTCTCAAATCCTACCGGGCCGAGGATATCCGCTACTTCATCCTTGCCAGTCATTACCGCAGCCCGCTGAACTATTCACAGGAAAACCTGGAAAACGCCAAGGCCGCGCTGACTCGCCTGTATTCCACGTTGCGGGGCCTGTCACCGGACAACAGCAGCGACAACCGCTGTGACCAGTATTACCAGGCCTGTTACCACGCCATGGATGATGACTTCAATACACCCGAGGCCATTGCGGTCCTGTTTGAAATCGCGCGCGAGATCAACAAGCAGCGCGCTGCGAATCCGGCAACGGCAAACCGGCTGGCCGCTTGCCTGGTTGATCTCGGCAAGCCACTTGGCCTGTTACAGGACGACCCCGAACACTATCTGCGCGATGCAACCCCCGGTGCAGCTGGAGAGGATGGCGCCCTCTCTGCAGAGGCCATCGAAGACCTGATTGCGCAACGACTCAGGGCGCGTACCGAAAAGGACTGGACCGAGGCAGACCGGATACGTGACGAACTGGACGCCGCCGGTATCATTCTGGAGGATGATGCCTCCGGCACACGCTGGCGCCGGAGTTAACGATTCAGTCGGCGTGCAACTCGGTGGCTGCGTACAGGGTGTTTTGCAGCAAGGTAGCAACCGTCATGGGGCCAACCCCGCCGGGCACCGGCGTAATCCAGGCTGCGCGTTCACGGGCAGCGTCAAACCCGATATCGCCGACCAGGCTGCCGTCTTCCTGCCGGTTGATACCGACATCGATGACCGTTGCACCCGGCTTGACCCATTCGCCCTTGACGATACCCGGCTTGCCGACAGCAACGACCAGGATGTCCGCACGGGCCACGTGCCCCTCAAGGTTTTTGGTGAAGCGGTGGCAGGTCGTCACCGTGCAGCCCGCCAGTAACAGCTCGAGGCCCATGGGACGACCGACTATATTGGAGGCCCCCACCACGACGGCTTCCCGCCCGTAAAAGGTCTCACCGGTATGTTCCAGCAGGGTGATCACGCCGTGCGGCGTACAGGGTCGCAAAGACGGGCGTCGCTGCGCAAGGCGGCCGATATTGTAGGGGTGAAAACCGTCTACATCCTTGTCAGGGAGAATCCGCTCGGTCACCTTGTCCGCATCGATCTGTTCTGGCAGGGGAAACTGCACCAGAATACCGTCAATGGCACTGTCGGCATTGAGTTTGTCAATCAGCTCCAGCAGGTGGGCCTCGGTTGTGTCAGCTGGCAGGGTATGGGCATGCGATATTAAGCCGGCATTATCACAGGCCATGCACTTGTTGCGTACGTAGATCTCCGAGGCCGGGTCCTGGCCCACCAGCACCACGGCCAGGCCTGGCAGCCGCAGGCCGTTTTCACGGCGCTCATTGATCTGCGCCCTGACGGCATGACGAACCTCGGCGGCAATCGCCTTGCCATCGATCAGTTTTGCAGCCATAGAGTTAACCGGACATCCACATGAGAGGTGCGGATTCTCGCACGTGACCGGCAGGCTGTACACTGGCGCCATGTCTACCCCCCGGTTGATAGAGCAGGGTGACTGGAACCCCGCTGCAGCAGACCAAAACCAAATGCACCTGCTTGATTGACGCTTTTCCGGGCAGCACGTATTATTCCGTGGCTCGAACGGGCCGGATGCCGGGGTCCCTAGAGGCTTGTTGAAAACGGGGTATAGCGCAGTCTGGTAGCGCGCCTGCTTTGGGAGCAGGATGTCGGGAGTTCGAATCTCTCTACCCCGACCAATTTTGCCCGGTTTGAGCAGGCAGGTGCTGCGCCCGTAGCTCAACAGGATAGAGCACCGGCCTTCTAAGCCGACGGTTGCAGGTTCGAATCCTGCCGGGCGCGCCAATTATTGCGCAGATGTACCGGTAGTTAGCAGGATCAGTTTTTATGGTGGGCGTAGCTCAGTTGGTAGAGCCCTGGATTGTGATTCCAGTCGTCGTGGGTTCGAGTCCCATCGTCCACCCCAGTTTGGGCCGTTAGCTCAGTTGGTAGAGCAGGTGACTCTTAATCACTTGGTCGAAGGTTCGAGTCCTTCACGGCCCACCAGATTCACCCGTGCCTTGCACGGGTTTTTTGTGGGCAGGATTCGGCTTTCGCCAGGCTTTCCAGCCCTGCACAGGCACTGTACAGACGAGCCGGATAGCCAAAAATAGGGGTGCGCGACAGAGAGATAAATCGTTATAATTTCAGGCTTGTATCAATACTGGTTTGGATCAGGTAATTAGCGAAAGTGGCGGAATTGGTAGACGCGCTGGTTTTAGGTACCAGTGGGGGAACCCGTGAGAGTTCGAGTCTCTCCTTTCGCACCATACGTGTGGAATGTGGTCATTCCAGTATGAAGAATTCAATAACACTGGCTCGAGCCACGAGACCAGGAAGTATATAAACGCCACAGTTGAAGAGGTGAAGGGATGGAAGTTTCCATAGAAAATACCGGCGGGCTATCACGCCGCATGACCGTACAGGTCCCGGCCGATCGTGTTGATCAAGAGGTTGGATCCCGTCTGCAATCCATGAGCCAGACCGTAAGGCTTGATGGCTTCCGCCCGGGCAAGGTCCCGGTAAAGGTCATTGAACAAAAATACGGGAAACAGGTACGACTGGAAGTCGTCGACCAGATCGTCAACTCAACCCTTCATGACGCACTGACACAGGAAAACCTGCGACCAGCCGGCACACCCAATGTCGAGGCCGCAGAATCACAGCCTGGCGAATCACTGCAGTACACGGCCACGTTCGAGATCTTCCCGGAAATCAGCGGCGATATTGCCTACAGCTTTTCAGTGACAAGACCCATTGTCGAAATCGCTGAAACCGACGTGAATGACATGCTGGACAACCTGCGCCGGCAGCGTGCGACCTGGAACGAAGTCGCACGACCTGCAGCGGTTGACGACCAGGTGACCATCGATTTCGAAGGCACGGTGGACGGCAATGCATTTGCGGGTAACAAGGCAGACAAGATACCGCTGGTGCTTGGATCAAACACCATGATACCCGGCTTTGAAGACCAGCTTGTCAACGCGAGTGCCGGCGAGGAAAAGATCCTCGATATTACTTTTCCGGACGACTATCCCTCGGCCGAGGTAGCAGGCAAGGCAGCAAAATTCACCGTCAAGGTACACTCTGTCTCGGAAATGTCCCTGCCTGAAATTGACGATGATTTCGCCAGGGCATTCGGCATATCAGAGGGCGGGGTTGAAGCACTTACCCGGGAGATCACCAACAACATGGAGCGTGAGCTCAAGGGACTGATCAAGTCCAAGCTCAAGAGCCAGGTATTTGACGGCTTGCTGGATAGCAATCCGGTCGATGTACCCACGACCCTCATCAATTCAGAAATCGCTACATTGCAGCAAAAGGAAGACAGCAAGGGGATGGATGCCTCAGCCTTGCAGGCCAGTGCCGAAAAACGTGTCAGACTGGGGGTGATTGTCAGTGAAATTGCCAAACACAACCAGATACAGATTGACCCGGATCGCGTCAGGGAGCTGGTGGAAACCATCGCGGCATCCTACGAGAAGCCGGAAGAGGTCGTGCAGTGGTACTATGGCAACCAGGAAATGCTTTCCGGTGTTCAGTCAGCCGTCATCGAGGAACAGGTTGTGGAGTGGATCATTGAACACAGCGGTGTTGACGTAAAGGATGAAAACACCACGTTCTCCACACTCGTCGAAGAAGCCAAACAGTCTCAAGGATAACCCGGAAATGACCGATAACAACCCTATGCATCGCGCACAGAATACACAGGCCCTGAACCTTGTCCCGATCGTCGTTGAGCAAACGGCACGGGGTGAACGTTCCTATGATATCTACTCACGTCTCCTCAAGGAGCGCGTCATCTTCATGGTCGGCCCTGTCGAGGATTATATGGCCAACGTCATTGTGGCGCAGATGCTGTTTCTCGAATCGGAAAACCCTGACAAGGACATTCACCTGTATATCAATTCACCGGGTGGCTCGGTTACGGCCGGTCTGGCCATCTACGACACCATGCAATTCATCAAGGCCGATGTCAGCACCATGTGCATCGGTCAGGCCGCCAGCATGGGAGCACTGCTGCTGACCGGCGGCGCCAAGGGCAAGCGTTATTGCCTGCCGCATTCCCGCATCATGATCCACCAGCCTCTGGGCGGCTTCCAGGGGCAGGCCACCGATATCGACATTCACGCCAGGGAAATCCTGCTGATCAGGGAAAAACTCAACCGGATACTTGCCAACCACACGGGTCAACCCATTGATACGATCAAGAACGACACTGATCGTGACAACTTCATGGGGGCTGAAGAGGCCAAGGCCTATGGCCTGATCGACGAGATTATTCAAGAGCGCACAGACGAGACGACCCCGGACATCAGTTGAACACACGGGGGCTCGTAAATGTCCAGGCTATGGCGTGATAGCCGTTGAAATGAATCAAAACCCTTGGAAATGGTATGGTGGATTTTACCAAATCGGTATCGAAGGAGTTGATTTATAATAACAATTGATGATACATATGGGCAGCAGCTGGATACCGTTAAACACACGCGAGGGTATTTATGAGCAACGAACGTAACGGCAAGGGCGAAGACGGTAAACTGCTCTACTGTTCCTTTTGCGGCAAGAGCCAGCACGAGGTAAGAAAACTGATTGCCGGCCCATCGGTATTCGTGTGTGACGAATGCGTCGAACTGTGTAACGACATCATTCGTGAAGAAATGCAGGACAAGGCCACGACCGGTGGCGACAAACTCCCCAAGCCCCAGGAAATCAACGAAGTTCTGAATGAATACGTTATCGGCCAGCACCGTGCCAAGCGCGTGCTCTCCGTTGCCGTTTACAATCACTACAAGCGTCTTGATGCCCAGGGCAAGAAAGACGATGTAGAACTTTCCAAGAGTAATATCCTGCTGATCGGACCAACCGGTTCAGGCAAAACACTGCTCGCCGAAACCCTGGCCCGCCTGCTGGATGTGCCCTTTACGATAGCCGACGCAACCACGCTCACGGAAGCAGGCTATGTCGGTGAAGATGTTGAGAACATCATCCAGAAACTGTTGCAAAAGTGTGATTACGATGTCGACAAGGCCCAGACGGGTATTGTCTACATCGATGAAATCGACAAGATTTCAAGGAAATCGGACAACCCCTCCATTACCCGTGACGTTTCCGGTGAGGGTGTGCAGCAGGCACTGCTCAAACTTATTGAAGGAACCGTTGCCTCGGTACCCCCGCAGGGTGGACGCAAGCATCCCCAGCAGGAATTCCTGCAGGTCGATACATCAAACATATTGTTCATCGTCGGCGGTGCCTTTGCCGGACTCGACAAGATTATCCGTAGTCGCTCCGAGAAGGGCGGCATTGGTTTCTCGGCGGAGATCAAGAGCAAGAACGAGGAACTGGATCTCGGCGAGGTGCTCTATGACGTCGAACCCCAGGATCTCATCAAGTACGGCCTGATACCGGAATTCGTTGGACGTCTCCCTGTGGTTGCAACCCTCGAGGAACTCGACGAAGGTGCCCTGGTACAGATCCTCACCGAACCGAAAAATGCCCTTACCAAGCAGTACGAGAAGCTGTTTGATATGGAAGGCTGCGAAATTGAGTTCCGGGAAGAGGCGCTGCGCGCCGTCGCACGCAAGGCCATGGAAAGGAAGACCGGTGCACGCGGTCTGCGAACCATCCTGGAGCAGGTACTGCTTGACACCATGTATGACCTGCCATCGCTGGAAAACGTCAGAAAAGTGGTCATTGATGACAATGTTATTGTCGGTGACGCCAAGCCATACATGATTATTGACGCTCCGGATGCCATCGCCGCATCCGAGTAAATTAAAATCTTCATAATAACTAACAAGTTAGCTGGTTAGTTTGCCTGAGTGCCTGTCTGGCACGGTCTTTGCTGTATAGTTTGTACCTGTCAATTATTGTGGTTGAAGTGCCAAATCAGGCCCCCATATAAGTCATTCATGGTTGCCGAAACGAGCAAATCACACAGATTGACAGGCGAGACCCCGGAAATGGCAGTTACCGTCAATTATCTGACCGATAACGTGCAGCAACCCGGAAAAATCGACTTACACAGAAAAGGATGGGCACTGATATGACAGATCAAGCCACTGGCGCTTTACCGGTCTTGCCGCTACGGGATGTTGTTGTGTATCCCCACATGGTGATCCCGCTGTTCGTCGGACGAGAGAAATCGATTAATGCGCTGGACACCGCCATGCAGGAGGACAAGAAGATCCTGCTGGTGGCTCAGAAAAATGCCGAAATTGATGACCCATCCGTCGAGGATATTCACGAAATCGGCACACTCTCGACCATCCTGCAGCTTTTGAAACTCCCTGATGGCACCGTCAAGGTGCTGGTCGAGGGCGCCGAACGCGTGCGCGTCACTGGCTATGAAAATACCGATGCCTTTTTCACGGCAGAGGTCGAGGTGCTGTCACAGGAAGAAGACGACAATGAGCGCGAACTGGATGTACTGACGCGATCACTCCTGACGATGTTTGAACAGTACGTCAAACTCAACAAGAAGGTCCCGCCCGAAATCCTTACCTCCCTGTCTGGCATCGAGGAACCCGGCCGGCTTGCCGACACGATTGCCGCACACATGTCCCTGAAACTGGAAGAGAAGCAGAAGATTCTCGAGATCATCAGCAGTCATGAGCGACTGGAACGCCTCATGGTCCTGATCGAGGGCGAGATCGATATCATGCAGATCGAGAAGCGCATCCGCGGCCGCGTCAAACAACAGATGGAGAAGAGCCAGCGCGAGTACTACCTGAACGAACAGATGAAGGCCATCCAGAAAGAGCTTGGCGACATGGATGATGTCCCCAACGAGCTTGAAGAACTGGAACAGAAGATCGAGAAGGCGGGCATGAGCAAGGAGGCCAAGGAAAAGGCCACCTCCGAGATGAACAAGCTGAAGATGATGTCACCGATGTCCGCCGAGGCAACCGTCGTTCGCAACTATATCGACTGGCTGGTCGGTGTTCCCTGGAAGAAGCGTTCCAAGATTCGCCATGATCTCACCGCAGCCGAGGCCGTACTTGAGGAAGATCACTACGGACTGGACAAGGTCAAGGAGCGTATCCTCGAGTACCTGGCTGTGCAGCAGCGCGTCAAGAAACTGAAAGGTCCTATCCTGTGCCTGGTTGGACCTCCCGGCGTCGGCAAGACATCTCTGGGGCGTTCCATTGCACGCGCAACCGGACGTAAATTCACGCGCATGTCACTGGGTGGCGTGCGTGACGAAGCTGAAATTCGCGGCCACCGTCGCACCTATATTGGTTCACTGCCAGGCAAGATTGTGCAGAACCTGTCCAAGCTGGGTGTAAGGAATCCGCTGTTTCTGCTGGATGAGCTGGACAAGATGTCCATGGATTTCCGCGGTGACCCTTCATCCGCGTTGCTTGAAGTGCTAGACCCCGAGCAGAACAATTCCTTCAACGACCATTACCTTGAAGTTGATTTCGACCTGTCTGACGTCATGTTCGTTGCCACGGCAAATACCCTGAACATTCCGGGTCCGCTACTGGATCGCATGGAGGTTATTCGGATTCCCGGCTACACGGAAGACGAGAAGATCAACATCGCCATGCGCTACCTGTTGCCGAAACAGATTGACAGCAATGGCCTGAAGGAAGGTGAGCTTTCTCTCAGCGAAAATGCCATGCGCGACATCGTGCGTTACTACACGCGGGAAGCCGGTGTGCGTAACCTCGAACGCGAGGTTTCCAAGATATGCCGCAAGGTCGTCAAGGAACTGGTGTTGCACGAGAAAGGCAAAAAGGTCTCCGTTACACCGAGAAATATCGAGAAATACCTGGGCGTCAAGCGCTTCCGTTACGGCCTTGCCGAGGAATACGATCAGGTTGGACAGGTCACCGGACTCGCCTGGACCGAGGTGGGTGGTGAATTGCTGACGATCGAATCTACCATGGTGCCTGGCAAGGGCAAGATGATTCACACCGGCCAGCTGGGTGAGGTCATGCAGGAATCGATTCACGCCGCTACCACGGTTGTACGCAGCCGCTCCGGGGCACTGGGTATCGATCCCGAGTTCTACCAGAAATATGATATCCATATCCATGTCCCTGAAGGTGCCACACCGAAGGACGGGCCGAGCGCCGGCGTGGGCATGTGTACCGCACTGGTCTCTGCGCTCACCGACATCCCGGTTCGCTCGGACGTTGCCATGACGGGCGAAATCACCCTGCGCGGCGAGGTCCTGCCGATCGGTGGCCTCAAGGAGAAACTCCTCGCGGCACACCGGGGTGGAATCTCTATCGTGTTGATTCCTGAGGAAAATCGCAAAGACCTTGCAGAAATTCCGAAGAACGTCAAGGACAAGCTGGACATCCGTCCAGTGCGCTGGATCGACCAGGTCCTGGAAGTGGCCCTGACACATCAACCGACACCACTGGCCGAGGCGGGTCCCAAGCAGGCCACAGCCAAGACGTCAAAAAGCAAAACCAAGCCGAAGGACAAGCCGTTGAGAGCTCACTAATCCCGACTGCGGCCCCTCAAACCCGCCGTCAGACCGGTCCATGATCGGCTGTTGGCGGGTTTTTTGCTGGGATTAACTGTGCTTTAATACCTCCTGCTTTATGACAGGGGGTACCCGGCATGAAAACCGGGCGGATAGTTTTGAGAGCACCTGTTTCTTCCCAACGACATAGAATCGAGGAATATAAATATGAATAAATCTGAACTGATTGACGCCGTAGCCAGTGGTGCAGACCTTTCCAAGGCCGATGCAACACGTGCCACTGATGCCGTACTGGACAGCATCATTGAGACGCTTGGCAAGGGGGATCAGGTAAACCTCGTGGGCTTTGGCACCTTTACGGTACGCGAACGTGCAGCCAGGAGCGGCCGTAATCCGCAGACCGGCGAGACAATTCAGATCAAGGCGTCCAAATCACCTGGCTTCAAGGCTGGCAAAGCCTTCAAGGATGCCGTAAACTAGCGCGCCTTCGGGTGCTTAGCTCAGCTGGGAGAGCGTCGCCCTTACAAGGCGAATGTCGGGGGTTCGATCCCCTCAGCACCCACCAAGGATCAGGAGTGGTAGTTCAGCTGGTTAGAATACCGGCCTGTCACGCCGGGGGTCGCGGGTTCGAGTCCCGTCCACTCCGCCATACTGGACTCAGAAGGGCGTCCTGCCGGACGCCCTTTCTTTGTCAGCCTGGCACATAGACCCCGCAGTTTTCAGACACCCCCGTTTATTTCCCGAGAGACTCTTTCATGTTACTGGCAATACGAGAACGTATTATGGGCGTCGTTGGGTGGATCATCCTCGGCATCCTGTTCGTCGCATTCTCCCTGTTCGGCCTGGATTCATACCTGCAAAGCAGCGTGACAAACTACGCTGCGGCAGTCAATGACCAGGAAATTCCGCTGGCCCGTCACCAGCGTGCCTACCAGCAGCTGCGCGCACGCATGACCGAAATGCTGGGTGAAAATTATGACCCGGCGTTACTGAACGAGGACATCCTCAAGGCAAACGCCCTGCAGCAATTGATCAGCGAAGAAGTGCTCCTGCAAGCGGCCAATGAGGCAGGCTTTGCAGCCAGCAACCGCATGGTCGCTGCGAGCCTCGACTCTATTGATGCCTTCAAGGTAGACGGCATTTTCTCCAAGGAGCAGTACGAGCGCATACTGGGTTATCAGGGCATGCGCCCGCCGCAGTTCGAACACAGTCTTAAGCAGGAAATAATCGCCAATCAATTAAAGAACGGTATTCGCTCAACCTCCGCCGCCACCCGAAAGGGCCTGGATAATGCCTTCCTGCTGGAAGGCCAGCAGCGAAAGTTCAGTTATGTCGTGCTGCCAATGCAGCCATTCATCGACAAGGTGGCCGTTACTGATTCGGATATTGAGGACTACTACACGGCAAACAGCAGTTCTTTCATGACACCGGAACGTGTCAGGCTCGAGTACCTTGAGCTGAACGCGGCAGACATCGACCCGGGCATCGATGTCGATGAAGTGGCCCTGCAGGCGCTTTACGACGAGCAATCCGCAAAATATGTCACGCCGGAAGAACGCCATGCACGCCATATCCTCGTGGCGTTGTTACCCGATGCCGACGAAGCGACACAGGCCAGTGCCCTTGAAAAGGCGAATACGCTTGTCGCAAGGCTGGATGCCGGTGAACCCTTCGATGTGCTCGCGAAAGAACTGTCCGACGACCCGGGATCGGCCGCAACCGGTGGTGACCTGGGTTTCTTTGCGCGCGGCATGATGACAGCCAGCTTCGATGAGGCCGTTTTCGCATTACAGACCGGGGAACGCAGTCAGCCGGTCAAAACGCCGTTCGGCTACCATATTATCGAGCTTCTGGAAGTAAAACCGGAAGTCGCGACCCCGCTCGCCGAGGTGCGAGACGAACTGGTCAACCAGTTACTTGCCGAGGAACGGGGTGACCTGTTTTTTGAACAATCTGAAGCACTGGCAAGCCTGGCATTTGAACAGCCCGACTCCCTGCAGGGTGCTGCCGACGAACTGGACCTGGAAATCAATCAGACAGACTGGGTTGAAAAATCCGGCGGCACGGGCATTGCAGAACATGCCAGTGTTATTGAAACAGCCTTCAGTGATGATGTGCTTCTCAATGGCAATAACAGCGCACCGATCGAGGTCGGCAATAATCACCTGATCGTTGTGCGCATCCTGGAACACCAGGAAGCGGCGCAACAGCCCCTGGAGCAGGTAAGAGCGGATGTCAGCCAGCTTGTTCGTGACGAACAGGCCCGACTCATGACCCAGGAGAGGGGCAAGGAACTGCTTGATAGCCTGTCTGCGCCTGACGCCACGCTGCAGAGTCTGGCCTCTGCCAATGAACTCACGAACAACAGCACGGAATTACTGACGCGCAATGCGACCGAGCCTGACAGGGCGATCGTCTCGGCGGCATTCTCGATACAACCTGCAGAAGCCGGTGCAATTTCCTACGACGGCCGACAGCTGGCCAATGGTGATTACGTCATTATCGCGCTTGAAGAAACCAGGCAGGGCAGTTTTGCAGACCTGCCGGAAGCTGCACAACAGCAGGCCTGGCGTGCATTAAGCCGTGTGCAAGGGGAGGCCGAAGGCAATGCCTTCCTGAGCGCATTGCGGGAACAGGCGGTCATCCAGATACCGGAATCCTCTGACGACCAGTAACGGGCGGTAAGCGTGTCTCTGTTCAGGCAACTCCTTGGTCTGAAGCTGCACTGGCAAATTCTTGTTGCGCTGGTGCTTGCCGTATTCGCCGGCTGGTTAAGCGGCGTCGACAGCACTATCTTCGGCGTTCGTTACTACGCGATCTACACCTTTCTCGGCACGATCTTCATGAATGCCCTGAAGATGCTGATCGTTCCACTGGTGCTTTCATCCATCATTACCGGTATCGCCGGCATCGGCGACAGCGGCGCAATGGGCCGCCTCGGTGGCAAGACCCTGCTGTATTACGCCACCACCAGCCTGCTTGCCATCATCGTCGGCCTGTTCATGGTCAACCTCGTCAATCCCGGTATTGTGGATGGCGAGCCGGCAACCGAGATCGTCGCCCTGTCTGAGCAGGACACCACGGACATTGCGGCAAAGATACAGGATCGCGGCGCCAGTGACGTGGTCGATATCTTCATCCGCATGGTGCCTACCAACATTGTCGCCGCCGCCGCCGATGGTCGCATGCTGGGCCTGATCTTCTTCAGTCTGCTGTTCGGTTATTTCATGACCCGGATCGAGGGCGAGGCGGGCAGGGTGCTGAAAGACTTCTGGCAGGGTATCTTCGATGTGATGATGCTGATGACTGGCTGGGTCATGCGCTTCGCGCCCATCGGTGTCTTTGCACTGGTCGCCAAGGTAGTCGCCTCAACCGGTTTTGCAGCCTTCCAGCCACTGATGGCCTTTTTCTTTACCGTACTCGGCGCCTTACTGATTCACTTGCTCATTGTATTGCCGCTGCTGCTGCGTTTTATTGGCAGGGTCAACCCGGTACGCCATTTCCAGGCCATGTCGCCCGCCTTGTTGATGGCTTTCTCCACGGCATCATCGTCAGCCACCCTGCCGGTCACCATGAACTGCGTGGAGCACCGCGCCGGCGTCTCCAACCAGACAACCAGTTTTGTCCTGCCGCTGGGCGCAACCGTCAACATGGATGGCACGGCACTGTACGAATGTATCGCTGCCATGTTTATTGCGCAGGCCTACGGGATTGAACTGGGGTTTACCACGCAATTTACCGTGGTGCTGGTTGCCTTGCTGACATCGATTGGCGTCGCGGGTATCCCGGCCGCCAGCCTGGTCGCGATCACCATTATCCTGTCTGCCATCGGTTTACCGCTGGAGGCTGTTGGCCTGATACTGGCCGTGGACCGGGTGCTCGACATGTGCCGCACCAGCGTCAATGTCTTCAGTGATTCCTGTGGTGCCGTGCTGATCGGCCGGCTGGAAGGTGAAACGAATATCCTGACCAGCAAACCAGCCAAGTGACTGCTTACTCCAGCGGTGCCATACCCACCGTGTTATAGCCACCATCCACGTAGGTAATCTCGCCGCTAATACCTGCAGCAAGGTCAGAACACAGGAACGCCGCGGCATTACCCACGTCTTCAATGGTCACATTGCGTTTCAGTGGTGCCGTGTTTGCGAACACATCGAGCATCTTGCGGAAATTACTGATACCCGCCGCAGCCAGCGTCCTGATCGGCCCGGCAGAAATGCCGTTCACGCGAATGCCCTCGGCGCCCAGACTCTGCGCAAGGTAACGCACGTTGGCCTCGAGGCTTGCCTTGGCAACACCCATGACATTGTAGTTGGGAATGGTCTGTACCGCGCCAAGGTAACTCATCGTGAGCAATGCACCATTACGCCCGCGCATGAGCGGCCGACCCGCCTTGGCAAGCGCCGCAAAGCTGTAGGAACTGATATCGTGTGCAATACGGAAGCCATCCCGGGTCACGCAATCCAGGTAGTCACCGGCCAGCTGGTCTGCCGGGGCAAAGGCCACGGAGTGCACGATGATATCGAGCCCGTCCCAGTGTTTACCCAGGTCGGTAAACAGCTGTTCAATCTGTTCATCGCTGCTGACATCACAGGGCAACACGATATCCGAGCCGCACTCGGTGGCCATCTTGGTGACACGCGCGCCGAGTTTCTCATTCGGGTAACTGAAGGCGAGTTCTGCACCCTCACGTAACATGGCCTGGGCAACGCCCCAGGCAATAGAGCGGTTGCTTGCCAGCCCGACAATGAGTGCGCGTTTTCCGTTCAAGAAACCCATAGAAATACCCTGAATGCAGTGAGATGAGTAAATAGACTGATTCCCGGCGTATCTGCCGGAAACTGTGTCGCTACGGTACCGGAAAATACTGGCAACGTGAAGGGGTTAAAGCTATGAATCACGGTACAACGGTCATTATAATGCCCGGTCATGTTCATTCCTCATGCCCTTGGTGTCGCGGCCGGTCTTCTTCCTTGCGGGTGGAGACTGTGGCTGTCCCTGGCGATCATGGGCCCCTGTCTGGCAGGCTGCGACGGTCAGCCCTGGAACCGTCCCTATCCGGCAGACAGCGCAAGCGACAACGTTTTCTATTCCCTGTTTCAGGAACGGCCCAAGCATCTCGATCCCGCCCAGTCCTATAGCTCCAACGAGGCCACCTTCACCGGACAGATCTATGAACCCCCCTTGCAGTACCACTACCTGAAGCGCCCGTATCAACTGATCCCGCTGACCGCGACCGAGGTACCGGTGGCCAATTACCTTGGCAGCAATGGCGAGAAGCTCGCTGATGATGCACCCGTCGACGAGATTGTTTACAGCGTCTACGACATCCATATCCGGCCCGGCATCATGTACCAGCCGCATCCGGCGTTTGCTCGAGACGAGCACGGCGCACTGCGTTACCAGTCACTCACTGCCGAGGATCTGTCTGACATTCATGTACTGGGCGACTTCAAACACACCGGTACCCGCGAGCTGACGGCCGCGGACTATGTCTACCAGATCAAGCGCCTTGCACACCCGCACTTGCATTCACCGATATTCGGCTTGATGAGCGAGTACATCGTTGGTCTGGAGGCCTATGCCGAGACGCTGAAGACAGCGGCTGATGCAACAGCCACTGACGGCGAGCAGGGCGCCTATCTCGACCTGACACGATACCCGCTGGCAGGTGCCGGGGTTGTCGACCGCTATCACTACCGCATCAAGGTGCACGGCAAATATCCACAGCTGCTTTACTGGCTGGCCATGCCGTTTTTCGCAGCAGTGCCGCAGGAGGTTGACCAGTTCTATTCACAGCCCGGTATGAAACAGCGCAACATCACGCTGGACTGGTACCCGGTCGGTACCGGTCCCTATATGCTGACAATCAATAACCCGAATCGCCAGATGGTGATGGAGCGCAACCCGAATTTTCACGGCGAGAGCTATCCAGTCGAAGGTGCACCCGGTGACAGACAGGCCGGCCTGCTGGACGATGCCGGCAAGCCACTGCCGTTTGTTGACAAGGTTATTTTCAGCCTCGAGAAGGAAACCATTCCCTACTGGAACAAGTTCCTGCAGGGCTACTACGACACCTCGGGTATCTCCTCTGACAGTTTCGACCAGGCCATCAATATCGGCGCCGGTGGTGAGGTCAACCTCACGGACGACATGCTGGAGAAGGGCATTGAACTGAGCACCGCCGTGTCTACATCCATTTTCTACCATGGTTTCAACATGCAGGACCCGGTCGTCGGCGGTTACACCGAGGCCGCCAGGAAGCTGCGCCTGGCGATATCCATTGCCATCAATACCGAGGAGTACGTCTCAATCTTTCTGAACGGTCGCGGCATCCCTGCACAGGGCATGATCCCGCCCGGTATCTTCGGCTTTGTGGAGGGCAACGCGGGCATCAACCCCTATGTCTACGAGCCCTCGGCACGCGGGCCGGTTCGCAAACCCATCGAGGTTGCACGCCGCTTGCTGGCCGAGGCGGGTTATCCCGAGGGGCGCGACATCAACACCGGCAAACCGCTGATACTGCATTTTGACACGCCGCAAACCGGGCCGGACGCCAAGGCACAGCTTGACTGGCTGATGAAACAGTTTGCCAAGCTGAATGTGCAACTTGTCATACGCGGTACTGATTACAACCGCTTCCAGGAAAAGATGCTGAAGGGTACGGCACAGATCTTTCAGTGGGGCTGGAATGCAGACTACCCCGATCCCGAAAATTTTCTGTTCCTGCTCTACGGGCCCAACAGCAAGGTTGGCAAGAATGGCGAGAATGCCGCCAATTACCGCAATGATGAATTTGATCGCCTGTTCGAGCAGATGAAAAACATGGAAAGCGGTCCGCCGCGCCAGGCCATCATCGACCGCATGATGGACATCGCCCGCCGCGACGCCCCCTGGGTGTGGGGTTTTTTCCCCAAGCAGTTTTCCCTGCAGCATACCTGGGTGAAAAATTCCAAGCCGAACCTGATGGCCAACAACGCCCTGAAGTACAGGCGCCTTGAGCCGGCGTTGCGTGTCGAACTGCAGAACGCGTGGAACCGGCCGGTGCTCTGGCCCCTGTATGCCTTTGTCATCATCGTCGTTCTCATTATTCTGCCGGCAGCCTTCAGCTTCCGCAGACATCAGCGCGAATCGGCCTACCGGGAGGTGCACTGATGCTGGCCTACATTATTCGGCGCCTGCTGTATGCCATCCCGATTCTCATCGGTGTAAACCTGCTGACCTTCTACCTGTTTTTCGTGGTGAATTCGCCGGATGACATGGCACGCATGCATCTCGGTATGAAGCGGGTAACACCCGAGGCGATTGAGAAATGGAAGGCCAGCCACGGTTACGACAAGCCGCTGTTGATAAATAGCGAGGCGGCCGCGCTCGACAAGCTTACCGATACCATCTTTTACGAAAAGTCCGTCAAGCTGTTTGCCTTTGACTTCGGGTATTCGGATGACGGTCGCGACATCAGTTTCGATATCGGCCAGCGCATGCTGCCGAGTCTTGCCATCGCGATCCCCTCGCTCATCATCGGGCTCATGGTCAATATCACCTTCGCGCTGCTCATGGCCTTTTTCCGGGGGACCTATATCGACATATCAGGCGTCATACTCTGCGTCGTGCTGATGTCGATATCGGCCATGTTCTACATCATCGGCGGACAGTACCTGCTCGCCAAGCTGTTCCGACTGGTGCCCATATCCGGCTTCGAAAGCGGTATTGATGCACTCAAGTTCATCATCCTGCCGGTGGTCATTGGCGTGGCCAGCGGCATCGGATCCGGTTCTCGCTGGTACCGGACCTTCTTTCTGGAGGAGGCGGGCAAGGACTACGTGCGCACCGCGCGCGCCAAGGGACTGTCCGAGTCGCTGGTGCTGTTCCGACACATCCTCAGGAACGCGCTGATTCCGATCGTGACCGGCGTGGTCGTCCTGCTGCCACTGCTGTTCATGGGCAGCCTTCTGCTGGAATCATTTTTCGCGGTCCCCGGGCTCGGCAGCTATACCATCGACGCTATCAACAACCAGGATTTTGCCATCGTCCGCGTCATGGTGTTTCTCGGGTCGGTGCTCTACATCATCGGCCTGATCCTTGTGGATATCACCTATACCATCGTTGACCCCAGGGTGCGCCTGACATGATGCCTGTCGTTCTCTGGACAGATGCCCTGATCTTTCTGCTGACCTCCGTGGTGGTTCTGTTCGTGCTGTACGCGCGTCGCAAGCCGCACATACGCGCCCCCTGGCAGCGCGTCTTTAGCGGCCGCATCGCCGCCACCTCCGTGGTGATCCTGCTGGGCTTTATTGTCATCGGCCTGCTGGACTCACTGCACTTCCGCCTGTCACTGGCTGACAACGGCAACAGTGACGAGACGCATTACTCGGTCGAGGTACTGAGCGTACTGGACGTCATCCTGGGTCCGGTCAAGACACAGGTGGAGAAGACCTACTCGGCACCGTTCGCCACCCACCTGTTCGCCAAGGAGACCATCGAGCTGGCAGACGGCACACAGGTACGTGATTACCCGCGCCTGTTGTACGGCGGGCGCCACCTGCCGGATAACGGGGCAGGGAAGTGGCGCGATATACTGCAACGCTCGCTACTGGCACTGCTGCAGGCCTTCATGGTCGGTGCAATTATCTTTTACCTGGCCGCTGTGCTGCTGGGGCGGCGTGCAAACCGTGACAGCAGGTCCATGTTGCGCGCCATCCTTGCCCGACAAACCCGGCTGCCGTGGCGCACCATGCTGACAACCTTGACGCTACTGGTCTTGCTGGTCCTGCTGGCGGTCAACCTTGCCAGCGCCTACCACGTGCTCGGTACCGACAAGGTGGGGCAGGACGTGCTCTACCTGACCCTGAAAAGCATCCGTACCGGCCTGGTCATCGGCACGCTGACAACGCTGATCATGCTGCCCTTCGCCATTTTCCTCGGCATCGTTGCCGGCTACGCGCGCGGCTGGACCGACGACGTGGTGCAGTACGTCTACACGACGCTGAACTCGATACCCGGTGTGCTGCTGATTGCCGCCTCCATCCTGATGCTGCAGGTGTATGTCAGCAACCATCCAGAGTATTTTGAAACGACCGTAGAAAGGGCGGATATCCGACTGTTATTCCTGTGTATTATTCTTGGCATTACCAGCTGGACGGGCCTCTGCCGGCTGTTGCGCGGCGAGACACTGAAGCTGCGCGAGACCGAGTACATCCAGGCTGCCGTGTCATTTGGCGTGGCACACGGCAAGATCATCACGCGCCATATCCTGCCCAATGTCATGCACGTGGTACTGATTACCGTGGTACTGGATTTCAGCGGCCTGGTGCTGGCCGAGGCCGTGCTGTCGTATGTCGGGGTAGGCGTGGACCCCACCATGAACAGCTGGGGCAACATGATCAACAGCGCACGCCTCGAGATGGCACGCGAGCCGGTGGTGTGGTGGTCACTGATGTCCGCCTTCCTGTTCATGTTTGTGCTGGTACTGGCAGCCAACCTGTTTTCCGATGCCGTGCGCGACGCCTTTGACCCGCGCACCCGCGAACGCTGATAGCCCTGGAACCCCTTCATGTCTGAGACCCTGCTTACCCTTGATAACGTCTGCGTTGAACTCGGCTCCGGTGACTCGGCAATTCGACCCGTTGACGGTGTCAGCCTGGCCATCAACAAGGGCGAGACCTATGCCTTGCTGGGCGAGTCCGGTTGCGGCAAGTCGATGACGGCCCTCTCCATCCTGCGACTGCTGCCTCAGCCGATCGGTCATATCACCTCTGGCCGGGTACTGCTGGGTAACGATGAACTCACGGCCCTGCCGGAATCCGAGATGCGTCGCATCCGCGGCCGGCGCATCTCGATGATCTTTCAGGAGCCCATGACCTCGTTGAACCCGGTACTGACGGTCGGCGACCAGATTGCGGAGGTGCTACGACAGCACCACGGCATGAAGGGCCGCGTTGCGCAGGACCGTGTTCTGGAACTGCTCAATGCCGTCGGCATCCCGGACGCCCGACGGCGT
>Ga0316201_10000646_pt1 | contig 20801 bp, 23 predicted proteins | sample CS6wburrow_MG_FD_204516 | JGI IMG/M metagenome (GOLD analysis project Ga0316201, IMG submission 204516) | Coastal sediment microbial communities from Delaware Bay, Delaware, United States - CS-6 worm burrow | ecosystem: Environmental > Aquatic > Marine > Coastal > Sediment | place: USA... | reverse complement strand
TCCAGTGGTTTACGCTTCGGCCTTGCAGGGATACGCGGGACTCAATGACGATGTCCGTGATGGTGATATGACACCGCTGTTTGAAACCATAGTAAACGAGGTCGAACCACCACAAGTGGATCTGGACGGGCCTTTCCAGATGCGCGTGAGTACACTTGACTATAATACCTATGTCGGCGTCATCGGCATCGGCCGGGTACAGCGAGGCAGTGTCAAACCCAACCAGCGTATTACTGCGATCGATCGTCATGGCGAACAGCGTAACGCGCGCATATTGCAGGTGCTGGGATTTCGAGGGCTTAAACGCGAGGAAATTCCGGAGGCAAATGCCGGTGACATTATCGCCGTAACGGGCGTCGAAAACCTGAGCATCTCGGACACACTTTGTGATCGTGAAGCAACCGAAGCCCTGCCACCCCTGACCGTTGATGAACCCACTATCAGTATGACCTTCCGGGTCAATAATTCTCCGTTTTCAGGCCGGGAAGGTAAATACCTGACCAGCAGGCAACTGCGCGAGAGGTTATTGCGCGAGGCCAGCCATAATGTGGCCCTTAGAATTGAGGAAACCGCGGATGCAGAAAGATTTCGTGTATCCGGCCGAGGTGAATTGCATCTGTCTATCCTAATAGAGACCATGCGGCGCGAAGGCTACGAGATGGCTATTTCGAGACCGGAAGTCATCCTGCGAACGGTCGACGGCGAGACACAGGAACCCTACGAATCACTGGTTGTAGATCTCGAAGCAGATTACCAGGGCGCTGTCATGGAGAGACTTGGGCAACGCCGTGGTGTCTTACAGGACATGCAACCCGATGGGAAGGGCCGCATCCGCATGGACTACCTGATTCCGGCACGCGGTCTGATCGGATTTCAATCGGAGTTTCGCACGGTAACCGCAGGTACGGGCCTGATGTTTCACACGTTCGAGAACTATGGCCCCTACAACCCGGCTCCGATAGCGACCCGTAATAATGGTGTGCTCATATCAAACAGCACAGGCAAAGCCGTAGCCTACGCTCTGTATAACCTGCAGGACAGGGGCCGAATGATCATTCAGGATGGTGTCGATGTCTACGAGGGACAGATTATCGGGGTTCACAACCGCGGAAACGATCTGACGGTCAACCCGTTGAAAGCAAAACAACTGACCAATATCCGAACCGTCATCAAGGATGACAATATCTTGCTTGCCGCACCCAACATCATGTCACTGGAGCAGTCACTTGAGTTTATCCAGGATGATGAACTGGTGGAAGTGACACCTGAGTCCATCCGTATTCGCAAACTGTATCTGAAGGAACACGAACGAAAAGCCGCGGGAAGGGCCAGCAAAAAGCAGGAAACCTGACAGCGTTCAAATATTAACTTGGGTCCTGACCCAGCAGGCTTTGCAGCCGCCTGATATCACGTTTTCCAAAATCGGATTTGAGCACGATGTCAAAACGGTCCGGAATTGCGCTATCCAGCGTGATATCAATATTCAAAATCTTGCCACGGCGGGATATGATCAGCCCGGTTTGCTCCCCTGGAGTGAAGCTTTTCATCAGGCTGTCCAGGTTGTCCTTCGTGAGCCTCTCACCTCCAATGGCTAATATTTCATCGCCAGGCATCAGACCGGCCACCATGCCGCCGGTGCCATCCAGCACCGACTTGACCACCATTTCGGGCTTATTATCATTCCACAGCACACCAAGCCCACTTTTCAGCGGTTCTTCATCTGCCTCACCTGTTACCAGTATCTCACCACGGTTAAGTTCGAGTCCGTACCAGTCGAGGGCGGCATCGACATCTGGCTCGTTAGTGGTTGTCAGCAGGGACCTGAGGAGCGAACCTGCTTCATCTCCTCCGATTTCAATGACAATCCTCTCAAATGCATCACTGTCATACGGTTCGTTTGCATAAAGACTGTACATTTTGCGCATGACTTCATCCAGGTCATGACGGCCTTTGCTTGTCTTCCTGATATGGGTGTCGAGCACAAACCCAATGACAGCCCCCTTGGTGTAATAACTAATGGTACTGTTCAGCGAATTCGAATTTGGCCGGTAGTGCCGAATCCAGGCGTCCAGCGAGGCCTCGTCGACCGGGCGCAACAATCGTCCCGGTGTTGTTTCGAGGCGATGAATATCGCTGGCGAGTAGTTCCATGTACTCTTTGGGTGTGATCAAACCGGCGCGCGACATGAGCAGATTGTCGTAATAACTGGTCAGCCCTTCAGCAAGCCATAGCTGGTTTGTATATTGTTCGCGTTGATAATCATATTGCGCCAGTCCAAGCGGTCGCATATTTCGCACGTTCCATACATGGAAAAACTCGTGCGTCATGACACCCAGCCATTTTATGTAGTTGTTGCGTTCAAGCATCTGCCGGCGACCGGTCATGATTACGGTGCTGTGGTCATGTTCAAGACCACCTTTACCTTCAACGATGAAATTCATGAACCAGTAGGGTCTCTTGAGGGGGTTGGTCCCCCAGAATGACTGTGTCGCAGCGACGATTTTTTCCAAATCCAGCGCCGCCTGTTTGCCATCCCAGAACTCATTTTCACCGACATTCAAAAGCACATAGTCCTGCTTTTCGTGCGTGAAACGATAGCTCGGAGCACGGGCCACAGCAACCGGGCTATCTACCAGTTCATCATAGCTCTCCGCCAGGAAACCACCGTCGTCCGGTACAGGCTTCATGGCGGAAAACGCCTTACCCCGTGCCTCATCGCTGATAATATTCAACCGCTGAGGCAGATTTTCAGTTTGCGAGGTATACAGAAAAACCGATGGTCCATTGATGAGGGAGAACTCCCTGCTCGCCCAGCTTGTGCTGACGTTCAGGGTGGGTGTGAACAACTCGTAGTCGACTACCAGGGTTTCAGCCTGGCCGGTATTGACCTGCCAGCGGTCCTTGCTGATTTTCTTAAGCGAGAGCACAGTTCCCTCTGCTGACCTCGCAGAAATACGATTGACGTTGGCTGCGTAATTCCTGATCAGGTACGAACCCGGCGTCCAGTTTGGCATGATCAACTCTGTCACGGGCATGCTTACCGGAAATTCGGAACGGACCAGGAACACCTGTTCCTTATCTGCCGGGAAACTGATCGTATGCTTGACTTCACCTGCCGCCTGCGTCGCTTGTGCCAGCAAACACATCCCGACGGCAGTAATACCGCGCCAAAACCGAATAAATCTGCGAGATTTCACCCCTGATACACCTGACAATATCTGCAAATTTAAGTCAGCTTGTCAAACTTGCTGACAATCAGCATCGACAACTCAAGGGCCTGCTCATAATTCAACCGCGGATCCACGATTGATTTGTAGGCTCTTTCCAGATCGATTTCATTCAGGTTCCTGGCGCCTCCGGTACATTCGGTAACGTCCTCACCGGTCAACTCGAGGTGCACACCACCAAGGTGAGAGCCGTGGTGATGGTGGATTTCGATGGCGGATTCCGTTTCGCTCATGATATTGCGAAACCGGCGGGTCTTGATACCTGACACGGTTGTCTCAGTATTGCCATGCATCGGATCAACTACCCACAACACCGGCGACCCCGTATCCTGTGCCGCCCTGATCAGTGGAGGCAATCCTTTTTCGATTTTGGAAGCGCCCATTCTGTGAATCAACACGATTCTACCCGCCTCCGAGTCAGGATTTAGAATTTGCAACAACTGCTGCAGGTGCTTTGCATCAGCGGTTGGCCCTATTTTTATCCCAATCGGATTACGTATGCCCCTGAAAAACTCGACGTGTGCGCCATCAACATCGGCGGTGCGCATGCCAATCCACGGGAAGTGTGTAGTCAGGTCAAACCAGCCCCGTTGGCGCGGGACCTTGCGGGTCAGTGCCTGCTCGTAATGAAGATGCAGGGCTTCGTGGGAAGTGTAGAAATCCACGCGCTTGAGCGACCCTGCACGGCGGCCTGAAATGGTTTCCATAAAGTTTACCGCGCGGCCAAGACTATCCGCCAGGCGCTGAAACTCCTCGGCCAGCGGCGAGTGTTCCACCCAGCTCAGGTTCCAGTACTCGGGATGATGTAAATCTGCAAAGCCTCCATCGACCAGGGCGCGCACAAAATTCATCGTCATCGATGACATCGCATGGCCCTGTATCAGACGCCGGGGATCGGGTCGTCTTGCTTCGGGTGTAAACTCAACCGAGTTAACCAGGTCTCCGCGATAGCTTGGCAAGGACACACCATCACGTGTTTCGATATCCGATGAACGCGGCTTGGCATACTGTCCGGCGAAGCGGCCAACCCTGACAACCGGCTTTTGAAGTCCATGTGTCAAAGCCAGGCTCATCTGCAGCAAGACTTTCAGGCGGTTGGTGATGACCGTTGAGTTGCATTCCTCAAAGCTCTCAGCACAGTCACCGCCCTGCAGAAAAAACCGGTTGCCGGCCTGGGCCTGTGCGATTTGTTCCTTAAGGGACAAAATCTCCCATGAAGTTACCAGCGGCGGCAGCCGTGACAATTCATCGAGAGTCGTTTGCAGTTCGACCTGGTCAGGATAGCTGGCCTGTTGCTTGGCCTCCCTTGTTTGCCAGGAGGTTGGCTGCCAGTTGTTTTCCTGGAGAGAGGTTTCCAGTTTTTCTGCTTTTTGATTCATACTTCAATTTCCAATTCAGCCGTGTCCAAACTATCCCAAGATTGACCGTTTGTCATCGTTTTACAGGACGATAAGTCACCCATAATGTCAACAGGCCAAGTATGACATACCAGGTTAAAGTCCACTGTGGCATGCTCATTCCCATAAACGTCCATATTACCTCGGCACAGCTTCCGGAACCTCTCAACACCGTTGACAGAACCTCCGTAAGTGGAAAATTGTCCAGCATATAATTCAGGCCGGGACCGCATTCCGGTACCTCATCCGGCGGCAGACCCTGCAACCAGACATGGCGGCCAGCTATCAGCGCACCTGTAATAGTGCCTGCCACCAACAGCCAGGCGTATATTTGCTGACCTACCCTTTTGGGATTGTGCAGGGCTGCCAACAGCGCAATGCCACCCACTGTAATGAATACAACCCTTTGGAAAATGCACAGGGGACAGGGATCAAGATAGTCAACGTATTGATTGTAGAGTGCAAAACCCACCAATGCTGCGCAACAAAAAACAACAATCCAGTTCCATGTTCTCGGAGTAACTTTGTTCAACATTCCCATTCCACGTATTTACCGGTTAAACCGTAGTGTAATCAATTTCACTGCTATAATTTAAGCAATAAGTTTCAGGGTAGTGACTGTACAGTAATGGACGCGAAAATTGCACAATTAAAGAAAGAAATAAGGGCTCCACGTGGCATTAATTTGACCTGTAAAGGTTGGCATCAGGAAGCTGCAATGCGAATGCTGATGAACAACCTCGACCCGGATGTCGCCGAGAAACCCGATGAACTGGTCGTTTACGGGGGCACCGGCAAAGCCGCCCGCAACCATGAATGTCTCGAGAGGATCATTTCTACACTTAAACGTCTTGAGAATGATGAAACCCTCTTGATACAAAGCGGCAAGCCGGTAGGTGTTTTTCGCACACACGAGGAAGCTCCAAGGGTTCTCATCGCGAATGCCAACCTGGTCCCCAGGTGGGGTAACTGGGATGTTTTCAGGGACCTGGAATCAAAAGGTCTGACCATGTATGGCCAGATGACTGCCGGTTCATGGATTTACATTGGGTCACAGGGTATTGTGCAGGGCACCTATGAAACATTCGCCGAGTGCGCACGCCAGCATTTCGATGGCAGCCTTCGCGGGCGCTTGACAGTCACCGCCGGCCTTGGCGGAATGGGCGGCGCCCAGCCACTTGCGTGCACCATGAATGAGGGCAATTGCCTTGCCGTCGAAGTGGACCCATGGCGCATCCAGCGGCGCGTTGAGACAGGTTATTGCGACCGCATGGCTGAAAGCCTTGATGAAGCCCTCGAAATCATTGAATCCTCGAAAAAACCGGTATCCGTGGGTTTACTGGGTAATATCGCCGAGGTCTTACCCGAACTGGTGCGGCGTGACTTCGTACCGGACATTATCACCGACCAAACGTCTGCCCACGATTTACGGGAAGGTTATATCCCGATGGGTTATTCGCTGGAAGAGGCGGCTCGCCTGCGGGAATCCGACCCCGCTGCCTATGACAACAAGGTACTCGATTCAATGGTGGTGCATGTGCGAGCAATTCTTGAAATGCAATCACGTGGTGCGATCTGCTTTGATTATGGCAACAACCTGAGGGGACAGGTCGCCGACTTTCGTAACATGCCGGAGGCTTTTGATTTTCCGGGCTTTGTACCGGCCTACATCCGTCCATTATTCTGCCGCGGAGCCGGACCTTTCCGCTGGGCGGCATTATCAGGTGACCCTGAAGATATCCGTGTAACCGATGAGGCTATCCTGGAATTGTTTCCCGAAAAACCAGCACTTCGGCGCTGGATAGAAAAGGCCCAGAAACAGATCAGCTTCCAGGGCTTGCCCGCAAGAATCTGCTGGCTCGAGTACGGGGAACGTGCAAAGGCTGCCCTGAAATTCAATGCGCTTGTTCGCGAAGGAAAAATCAAGGCGCCTATTGTGATTGGCCGTGATCATCTCGATACCGGGTCAGTGGCCTCGCCCAATCGTGAAACCGAGGCCATGCTGGACGGCTCTGACGCAATTGCCGACTGGCCATTACTCAATGCCATGTTGAACACCGCATGCGGTGCCAGTTGGGTTTCCATTCATCACGGTGGTGGCGTAGGTATCGGGTATTCACAGCATGCGGGTATGGTCTGCGTCGCCGATGGCAGCGAAATGGCCGACAGACGTTTGCAAAGAGTGCTCACCGCAGACCCGGGTACCGGGGTGATGCGCCATGCAGATGCAGGTTATAAAGAGGCTATCGACATCGCCAATGAAAGAGGTGTTGACCTGCCCATGATAAACGGCGATTGAAGCCCATGAGCGCGGTCAAGCTTCGCCTGGATCATCTTTATTCTGATCTGGATCAGAGCATGTTGCAGTTGCGCCAGCAATCTGAGCCTGTCAGTGAGTCGCGGAAAATTGTCGAACAGGCGCTACTTGACGGACACGCACACTATGGCATTAACACTGGTTTTGGGGTTTTGGCCAACAAACGTATCTCCAAAGACGACCTGGCCATGTTGCAGAAGAATATTTTATTGAGCCATGCATGCGGTGTCGGGGAACCCGTGCCGCCAACCATCACCCGCCTGATGCTCCAGCTTAAAATCCATTCTCTCAGCCTCGGCTATTCAGGGGTTTCTGAACGGACATTTTCACAACTGCTTAAACTCGAGGAACACGGCATTCTGCCATGGATTCCCAGTCGTGGCAGCGTCGGTGCGTCGGGTGATCTGGCGCCACTCGCGCATATGTGCCTGCCCTTGATTGGCCGCGGAGATGTTTGGGACGATACCTTGACTTCCAGGGTGCCAGCCGCTCCTGTGCTGAAGGCAAAAGGGATTCGACCGGTGAGCCTGCAGGCCAAAGACGGCCTTGCGCTGATCAATGGTACGCAAATGATGGCGGCCTATGGCGCTTTCGTGCTTGAACACACGTTCAAGCTGCAACGCCAGGCAGATTTGCTGGCTGCGATGAGCCTGGAGGCCTTGCAGGGCAGTTCCGTACCATTTGATGAGCGCATTCACGCAATCAGACCGCACCAGGGTCAACAGGCCGTTGCATCCAATATCAGGAAACTGCTGGAGGGCAGCGAGATTCTTGCCTCGCACCGTGACTGTGGCAAAGTACAGGATCCCTACAGCTTACGTTGTGTACCGCAGGTGCACGGCGCCAGCAGAGATGCACTGTCCTACGCTCGTCGATGTATTGAAACAGAGCTCAACTCGGTGACCGATAACCCCCTTGTATTTGAACAGGGTGACATACTCTCAGGCGGCAATTTTCATGGCCAGCCACTGGCTTTGGCGATGGACTTCGCAGCGATAGCACTGGCCGAACTGGGCAGTATTTCTGAGCGGCGGACTTACCTGTTACTCGAAGGCCACGACGGTCTGCCCAAGCTGTTGATGCAGGATACCGGCGTCAACTCCGGTTTCATGATTCCGCAATATACGGCGGCAGCCCTGGTATCCGAGAACAAGATTCTTTGCCACCCCGCCAGCGTGGACTCGATTCCTACAAGCCTTGGACAAGAGGACCATGTCAGCATGGGCTCAATCAGCGCATTCAAATTGCTCTCGGTACTGAAAAATATCGAACGCATTCTGGCGGTTGAATTGCTGACTTCCGCCCAGGCACTGGATTTTCGCAGCCAGTTTTCACCCGGCCATGGTGTTCAACTTGCCCACAAGGCCCTGCGCAGGGAAATCAAGCATGCGGTTCATGATTATGAAGTGAGGAATGACCTGGACCAGTGTGCTGAAATATTACGGAAAGGTTCCTTGTTGGCCGAGATTGAGAAAGAATTGGGTTCGCTTCACTAGTGACCGTCTTGCACAACATCGGGCAACTGGCCACCTGCCCCGCCAATGCACCCCAACAGGACGCGGGGTTGATAGATGCTGCAGCACTGGTTTTTGAAGGCAGGCAGGTCGTCTGGATCGGCCAGGAGCGGCAATTACCCGCTTCATACGCCGGACATGAGTTCATCGACTGTGAACAGCGCCTGGTTATACCGGGTTTGGTAGATTGTCATACTCACCTGTGTTTTGGCGGTTGGCGTAATGACGAGTTCGAGATGCGTTTGCAGGGGCGTAGCTATCAGGAAATCGCGAACGCCGGGGGCGGTATAAGAAGTACCGTGGCGGCCACTCGCGAAGGTTCTGTTGAGCAATTGTTGGAAAAGGCCCTGCTCTCACTCGAGGGCATGCTTGATCTGGGTGTGACAACGGTAGAGTGCAAATCGGGTTATGGTCTTGAACAGGCCACTGAATTAAAGCAGCTGCACGTATACCGGCAGTTGGATCAACTGCAACCGGTGGAGCTGATTTCAACCTTCCTGGGCGCACACATGGTGCCGGATGAGTATCGGCACGACCGCGAGGCCTATATCCGTTTACTCTGCAAGGAATTAATTCCCGCGGTAAGTGAGCAGGAGCTTGCGGACTTTTGCGATGTTTTTGTTGAAGAAGGTGCTTTCAGCTCAGCGGAGGCCAGGGTAATACTTGATGCTGCAAAATTGGCCGGCCTTGGAATAAAAGTTCATGCCGACCAACTCAGCAATGGTGGTGGCGCAAAATTGGCTGCATCCGCCGGTGCGGTGTCGGCTGAGCACCTTGAATACGCCGATTCAACTGGAATAGAGGCCCTGGCGCATGCCGGCACAGTAGCTGTCAGCTTGCCGCTCGCGTCACTCTATCTCAATGAACGATATCTACCGGCGCGCGAGATGCTCCAATCGGGCGTCAGGGTGGCAGTAGCAACCGATTTTAATCCCGGTTCTGCCCCCAGTTATCACCTGCCCCTGGCAATGACGCTGGCCTGTCTGAACCAGAAAATGACACCGCAGGAGGTCATCATGGGCGCCACCACGGTTGCCGCCAGGGCCATATCGGCCGAGCAGCGCATCGGTTCATTGCTGCCCGGCTATGATGCGGATATCGCGATCATTGATGCACCATCCGTTAATCACTGGCTTTATCACTTTCGTGCCAATGCCTGTTGTGGAGTAATCAAGTCGGGAATCTGGGAACGAAGGCTTTTCCAGGCCCTTTTCACCTCCCGATCAAATAATTAACTGCGGTGCCATCATGTTTTCTACTCATTTCAATTCGAAATGATTCACATTTAATTGATCTGGGTTATGTAACTCGCACTCTAAGATGCTTTACAATATACCTGTTAATGCGAATCACTCTCATTTGCGTTCAAAGGACAATTATGACACTTGCAGACTTGGCGCGTGGCGATGTAGCCAAACTTGAAGAAATAGATACCAGGGACCCCGGAGTTATACGTCTGATGGTGTTGGGCATGGTCGAAGATATCACCGTGCGGATGGAGAATATCGCCATCGGTGGCGATCCGCTGGAGGTTGGATTTTTTGGTAGCTCAGTTTCATTGAGAAAAGAACAAGCGCGGCATTTCAAGGTCACACGGATAGCGGCAGGTGATTGAAAGCACCGAGGTTAAGGTACCTGTAAGCGGCATTGGGATCAGGCGCAAAGCACGGGCCTCCGTCGCCGTAATTGGCAACCCTAACGCCGGCAAGAGCACGCTGTTCAACCGCCTGACCGGTCTGCGTCAGACAACCGGTAACTTCCCGGGAGTGACCGTTGAAAAGCACCTGGGTACCGTGCAACTTGCCCACAGCGCTTTCAATCTCGTAGACCTTCCCGGGATTTACAGCCTGGATGGCATCTCGACAGACGAACGTATTGCCGTAGATGTAACACTGGGACGTGTACCCGGCACAGAGCGCCCGTCCGGCCTTCTCGTGGTGATAGATGCCACGCACCTTTACCAAGGCCTGTACCTGCTGGAGCAACTCCTGGAATTGCAACTGCCCACCATGGTCGCATTGACCATGATCGACGCAGCTACCGCGAACGGAATCAGCATTGATATCAACGCATTGCAAAACGCTTTGGGCGGCATCCCCGTTTATCCTGTAAACAGCATCAGCGGGCATGGGCTGGATTCCTTGAAAGAAGGCCTGGAACACATTACCTCTATCGGCGTCCCGCCCATTCCCGCTTCATGGCCACAATTAAGTGAGACAGCTGAACGGCTTGCTCAGCAACTGGGTTCTGACTGGCAGCGAATCGATGTCATACAGGCGTTATTGCAGACCCATCCGGGGTTTTCGGGAAAACTGGGGCATGAATTAGGGCCGGAGGCAATAGCCGAACTGCGGCTACAGTTATTCGGCGATGCGCCACCAGCGGCAGCAGAAGCGCGTCAACGCTATCGATGGGTCAAGCAGGTGATCGCCGATGTGCAGGAACACGCGCCTTTGTACAGCAAAGTCGGCGCCCGTCTGGCACGGTGGACAAACAGGCCCTGGCCGGCCACGATTTTGTTTTTCGCAGTTATCTTGCTTGTTTTCCAGGCAGTTTTTACCTGGGCCACTCCGATGATGGATGCCATCGATAACCTGACCTCAGGACTGGGCCGTCTGATCACGGCACAAATGGGTGAAAACGCTTTTAGCAGCTTCCTGGCAGATGGGGTCATCGCGGGTGTGGGAAGCGTGCTCATATTCCTGCCTCAAATCCTGATTCTTTTCCTGTTTATCATTGTTCTTGAAGACACGGGTTACCTGGCTCGGACATCGTTTCTCATGGACAGGGTGATGCGCGGAGTCGGCCTGTCCGGCCAGTCAGTAATTCCGATGATATCGAGTTTTGCGTGTGCCGTCCCATCGATCATGGCAGCCCGGGTCATTCCTGACCGCCGGGACCGAATCGCAACGATACTTGCAGCACCATTTATGACCTGTTCGGCCAGGCTGCCGATCTATGCATTACTTATCGCTGCGTTTGTGCCCAACCAATCCATAGGATCGATGAATCTACAGGGCCTGGTCCTGTTCGGGCTGTATTTGCTCGGAATTCTCGGTGGCCTGGGAACGGCGTTATTGCTGAAGTCCTCAGCTCTGCGGGGACCAAAACCTCATTTCATGTTGGCGTTACCGGAGTTCCGCGCACCAAACCTTCAGACAGTTGCTCTGAAGCTTTTTGACAGGGGCAGGATATTCCTGAAACGGGCGGGTACAGTGATCTTTGTTGTTGCGATTCTGGTCTGGACGCTTGCCTATTTCCCCCGCCTTGACACCAGTGAATATCCGACTGCGATGAACGCAAGCGCAACTTTTGAACAAGCAGACACGGCCAATGCAAGAGCAGCTGCACAGATGGAACAGAGTTGGTTAGGGCGAATGGGCCGCGTAATCGAGCCCGTTTTCAAGCCGCTTGGCTGGGATTGGCGTGTATCTTCTGCCGTGTTGGCCGGCTTCCCTGCCCGTGAAGTTGTCGTAGCGGTCATGGGTACCATTTATGCGGTGGGTTCAGACGCTGATGATCAAAGCCTATCTCAAAAACTAAGATCAGCCAAATGGCCCGACGGCAGACTCATTTTCACTCTGCCAATGGTTCTCGGGCTGCTTGTTTTTTATGCCTGGTGCTTACAGTGTGCAGCAACCCTTGCGACTATCCGCAGAGAGACCAACAGTTGGCGCTGGCCTGCTTTCGCATGGGTCTACATGACAAGTATCGGCTATGCCGGCGCCCTGGTCATATACCAGGTGGGTAGCTTGCTCTAGTGCTGATTGGGCGGACAAAAAAAAGCCCGGTATAACCGGGCTTTTAATTTTTTATCTGAATTAACGTTATTCAGTGTCTTCCTGATCATCCGCACGTGGACGGTCCACAAGCTCGACATATGCCATCGGGGCCTTATCACCGGCTCTGAAGCCGCATTTCATGATGCGCAGGTACCCGCCGGGTCTCTCCACGTAACGTGGCCCAAGCTCATCGAACAATTTGCCAACCGAGGCTTTGTCCCGCAAGCGATCGAATGCCAGGCGACGATGAGAAACACTGTCACTCTTGGCAAGCGTGATAAGCGGTTCAGCAACGCGGCGTAACTCTTTTGCCTTGGGCACGGTTGTTTTAATAATCTCATGCTCAAACAGCGAATTTGCCATATTTCGAAACATGGCTTTTCTGCTACTGCTATTGCGGTTAAGTTGACGTCCGGATTTTAAATGACGCATTTCTCTTTCCTGTTTCTGTGTGCTTATGCAGAGGCTGGCTTAATAGCCCTTATGCGTCTGCCAGCGCGGCCGGTGGCCAGTTTTCAAGTTTCGTACCCAGTGACAGTTCGTGCTGGGCCAATACATCCTTGATTTCAGTCAGCGACTTCTTACCAAGATTTGGTGTTTTTAACAATTCCACTTCGGTTCTCTGTACAAGATCGCCGATGTATAAAATACTTTCCGCCTTGAGACAGTTGGCTGAACGTACTGTCAGTTCGAGGTCATCGATCGGCCGAAGCAATACGGGATCAATTTCCTGCAGCTTCTCCTCTTGCACGATTTCCGTGCGAGCCTTGAAGTCAACAAAGACTGCCAACTGGTCAGCGAGGATATTAGCCGCCATTTTTACTGCGGCCTCACAGTCCATGGTGCCATTGGTTTCAACGTCCAGGATCAGTTTATCCAGATCTGTGCGCTGTTCCACACGTGCTGTTTCAACGCTGTAGGATACACGACGCACCGGACAGAATGAGGCGTCCAGCATGAGGCGGCCAATAGGACGGCTCTCTTCGTCGCTGACCAACTGCTGATTCGCAGCCTGGTACCCGACACCTCGACGCACTTTAAGTTGCATGTTGATGCTGCCGTTTTTAGACAGTGTGCAAATCAGATGATCAGGGTTCGTCACTTCTACGTTGTGATCGACCTGTATGTCACCTGCGGTCACGGGGCCCTGGCCCTTTTTGCTGAGAGTCAAAACAGCTTCTTCCCGCTCAAACATTTGCAAGGCAACGCCCTTGAGGTTCAACAGAACTTCAATGATGTCCTCCTGCAAGCCTTCAACTGCAGTGTACTCGTGCAAAACACCATCAATTTCGACTTCTACAATTGCATAGCCGGGAATAGAAGATAACAACACACGACGCAGGGCGTTACCGAGCGTATGCCCAAAACCCCGTTCCAAAGGTTCAAGTGCTATACGTGCGCGGTTCGGGCTGATGTTATCGACACCAACCGCTCTCGGCCTTAACATGCTTTCAATCACATCCATCATGGGATGTACCTCACTCATTAGTTAATCTGATTAAGTTTTTCCGCCGTATATCGGCAGAAAAACCAGGTTATTACTTGGAATAAAGCTCAACTATCAAACTTTCGTTAATGTCGGCCGGCAAATCCAGTCGATCAGGATAGGTCTTGTAAACGCCTTCCATTTTATCGGCACTGACTTCCATCCATACCGCGACCAGGTCCATTTCCTGGCTCAGCGTCATCGCCTCTTTCACACGTAGTTGATTCTTGGCTTTATCAGCAATGTTAACGATATCACCTGGTTGAACCTGGTATGACGGGATATTCACCTGTGTTCCGTTCACATGAATTGCCTTGTGAGAAACCAGTTGCCGCGCCTGTGCTCTCGTAACTGCAAAACCCATGCGATAAACCACGTTGTCAAGACGGCTTTCGAGAAGCCGCAGCAGGTTTTCACCAGTCGCGCCTTTTTGTCCGGCAGCCTTCTTGTAGTAGTTGCTGAATTGCTTTTCCAGCACGCCGTAAATACGACGAACTTTCTGCTTCTCACGCAACTGGGTTGCATAGTCTGACAAACGCTGGCGCCTTGAAGCACCGTGTTGCCCGGGCATCTGGTTCAACTTGCACTTGGACTCCAGTCCGCGTGCAGGGCTCTTGAGGCCCAGGTCTACACCTTCCCGACGCGCGAGCTTACAGGTTGGTCCTACATATCTAGCCATTTCTATAACTCCTAAACGCGACGTTTCTTAGGCGGACGGCAGCCATTGTGTGGAATCGGCGTAACGTCAACAATGTTGGTAATCTTGTATCCCAGTGCATTGAGTGCGCGAACTGATGATTCGCGACCAGGACCCGGTCCCTTGATGCGAACTTCCAGGTTCTTCAGACCGAACTCCAGTGCTGTCTTCCCTGCAGCCTCTGCGGCGACCTGCGCGGCAAACGGCGTACTCTTACGTGAACCACGAAAACCGGCGCCGCCGGATGTGGCCCAGGAAAGAACATTACCCTGCCTGTCACTCAGTGTAATAATCGTATTATTGAAAGAAGCATGAACGTGCGCGATACCATCGACCACGACCTTTTTGACTTTCTTTTTAACCTTTGTGTTTGGCTTTGCCATTACTTATTCACCTAAACCGCTTAACGCTTGATCGGACGCCGGGGTCCCTTACGGGTACGGGCATTCGTTTTTGTACGTTGGCCACGCACCGGTAAACCACGGCGATGGCGAAGACCCCTGTAACAACCGAGATCCATCAATCGCTTGATATTCATTGCAACTTCGCGACGCAGATCACCCTCTACGGCTATCTTTGCGACTTCAGCTCGAATATTCTCGACTTCGGGTTCCGAGAGGTCTCTGATTTTTGTGCCAGGCTCTACCTTGGCGGCCTCACAAATTTGCAAAGCGCGCGTGCGCCCGACCCCATAAATGGTGGTCAAAGCAACCCATGCGTGCTTCTGATCTGGTATGTTGACTCCCGCTATGCGAGCCATACTACGTACTCCTGCTACTGTTGGTACTGTTTAAAGTAAACAGCACATTATATCGAAACTTCTTATCCGGCAAAAGGTGAAAATCACTTATTGGTGAATTGTTTCAACCTTGCCTTTGCTTGTGCTTCTTATCCTCACAGATAACGAAAACCACGCCCCTGCGACGGACAATTTTGCAATTCCGGCAAATTTTTTTAACTGAAGCTTGCACCTTCATTGCAGCTCTCCTTAGATAACAAAGGCGGTGGCGCTATTCCGTTTTACCGGTTTGGCGCATCCCGCCGAATATTGCATGACCGAGTCATGCTCTCAATTACCGATATTATCGGCGTACCACACCCGAACGTCCGTAGGACTTCAGGTTTGCCTTTTTCATCAGGTTATCGTACTTGTGCGAAATCAAGTGAGCCTGCACCTGGGCAATAAAGTCCATGATTACAACCACCACGATCAACACCGAAGTACCTCCAAAATAAAATGGCACTGCCCAAATTACCCTCAGGATGTCAGGCAGTAAACAAACTGCCACCAGGTATAAAGATCCAACCATTGTTAACCTGGTCAGAACATTATCGATATAGTCCGCCGTATGGCGACCAGGACGAATTCCGGGGATAAACGCACCGGACTTCTTCAGGTTATCTGCTGTTTCTTTGGAATTAAAAACCAGTGCCGTATAAAAGAAACAGAAAAATATAATCAATGACGAATACAGTATCGTGTACGGCAAATTACCCGGAGTCAACGCGGCTGAAACGGTCACCAACCAGCCAAGATTTTCCGACGTTGAAAACCAGGTAGCCAATGTCGACGGGAATATGACGAGGCTCGATGCAAAGATCGCTGGAATTACGCCGGACATGTTCAGCTTCAGAGGCAAATGCGTCGCCTGGTTTTGATAAGCAACCCTGCCCTGGCGTTGTGCGTAGTTAACTGTAATACGACGCTGACCGCGCTCAACACGAACGATGAAGTAAACTACAGCGATTACGAGAACCAGGATAAACAAAGTTGCCGGGATACTTAATTGACCGGTATTGACCAACTCCAGCGTCCCAGCAATTGCGCGAGGCAAGCCGGCGACGATACCCGCAAAAATGATCAACGATATACCGTTACCCACACCCCGTTCGGTAATCTGCTCACCGAGCCACATCAGGAAGATGGTGCCCGCTGTCAATGTCACTACCGCGGTAAATATGAATCCGAAACCGGGTGCAAACACGACCGACCCCTGGCCTTGCAGGGCGAGGGCCACACTTCCGGCCTGAACCCCGGCCAGAATTACCGTGAAAATACGTGTGTACTGCGTAATTTTCTGACGGCCGCTCGAACCTTCTTTCTTCAATTGTTGTAACTGCGGTACGGCACTGCTCATCAACTGCATGATAATCGAGGCCGAAATGTATGGCATCACACCCAATGCGAACAGTGAAAACCGCTCTAATGCCCCGCCGGTAAACAGGTTGAACACATCAATGATGGTTCCCTGCTGCGAGTCCATGAACTGCAACAAAGCTTGCGGATTCACGCCCGGCACAGGTATGAAAGTACCGATGCGGTACACGATCAGTGCCACAAATACGAACAAAAGACGCTGGCGCAATTCGGTCAGACGACCGATGCCACCGAGCGTATCAGCAACCTGTGAAGGCGTCTTCGCCATTACTCGACCTTTCCACCCGCCGCTTCAATCGCCGCTTGCGCACCCTTGGTAACCGCCAGTCCCCTGAGGGTTACTGCACGACCTACTTCGCCGGTATTGATGACCTTGACCTTTTGCACATCGTGCTTAACGACACCGGCCTTCTTCAGCGCATCGACATCAATAACGTCATCACTCATCGCGGCAATATGATAAAGCCGGACTTCTGCATTGTAACGTGATGTAAACGAGGCGAAACCGCGTTTAGGCAAACGACGTTGCAACGGCATCTGGCCGCCCTCGAAACCGACTTTGTGGAACCCGCCAGAACGCGACTTCTGGCCTTTGTGTCCGCGCCCAGCAGTCTTACCATCGGTTGAACCAATGCCGCGACCTACGCGTTTACGGCTTTTTTTGCTGCCCTCAGCGGGACTGATTGTATTCAATTTCATGTCTGTACTTTCCTCTTATCAGGCTCGCAGAAACGGCTTAGGCCTCTTCCACTCGTACCATGTAATAAACCTTGTTAACCATTCCGCGAACCGAAGGTGTATCTTCCAGGGTCACAGTCTGGTGCATGCGCTTGAGGCCGAGGCCCCGAACACATTCCTTGTGCTTGGGCAATGCGCCGATGGGTGAACGAATCAACGTTACATTTATCTGTTCTTTGTTAGCCATTTTTCTACTCAGTTATGGTTCGCCAGGATTTCATCAACTGATTTGCCACGTTTGGCAGCAATTGATTCCGGGTTGTGCATGGCCTTGAGGCCCTTGATGGTCGCCCTAACCAGGTTGACAGGTGCGTTTGAACCTACACTTTTTGCAAGCACGTTACTGACACCAACTGTCTCGAGTACCGCTCGCATTGCTCCGCCCGCGATGATACCCGTACCTTCCGAGGCAGGCTGCATGTAAACTTTGGAGCCACTGTGTGTAGATTTTACCGGATGCCACAAAGTACCATCCTTAAGAGAGATGGTGACCATGTCCCGGCGAGCCTTTTCCATTGCTTTCTGAATAGCAACGGGAACCTCTTTGGCCTTTCCATAACCAAAACCAACTTTGCCGTTACCGTCACCAACAACGCTCAACGCGGTAAAGCTGAACACACGTCCACCTTTCACAACCTTGGCAACCCTGTTGACGGCTACCAGCTTTTCCAGCATCCCGTCGCCAATTTCTTTGTCCATTCTCGACATCTTTATACCTGCTATTCTGATTCAGTCAGTGGGGCGAGCTAAAACTTAAGCCCGCTCTCGCGTGCGGCTGCAGCCAGTTCTGCAATCCTACCGTGATAACGGTAGCCGGAACGGTCAAATGCCACATCTGTTACGCCTGCAGCCACCGCTTTTTCAGCCACTGCTTTTCCAACGGCTTTCGCTGCATCCTTGTTGCTGGTGCTCTTCAAGCCAGATTTCAAATCTTTCTGCACGGTCGATGCCGCCGCAATCACGTTGCCATTCTCAGGCGCAATAACCTGCGCATAAATGTGGCGCCCACTGCGGTGGACTGTCAATCGTGCAATACCCAAACGACGAATGTGTGAGCGGGTTTTTTTCGCCCTGCGCAAACGTGCTGTTTTCTTATCCATTACCTATTCCTCTTAAGCAAGCCGAGTCTCTAAAAGACCGAACCATGTAAGACCTGAGTTATGCCTTCTTGGCTTCCTTCCTGGCAACACGTTCATCTGCATAACGCACACCTTTGCCTTTGTAAGGCTCGGGTGGCCGGTATGCCCGTATTTCCGCGGCAACCTGGCCGACTTTTTGCTTATCGCAACCACTAACTACAATTTCTGTCTGTGAAGGTGTCTCGATCGTAATTCCTTCGGGTGCAGCATATTCAACCGGGTGCGAAAACCCGAGTGCCAGGTTCAGCTTGTTTCCCTGGGCTTGCGCACGATAACCAACGCCGACCAACTGCAATTTTTTCTGAAAACCAGTACTGACACCGGTAACCATATTGCCTATCAACGACCTGAAAGTGCCAGCCATGGCCATATTCTTGTCGCCAACCGGCTTGACCATATATTCACCATCGTTCTCATCCAAGCTCACGCCAGGATGCAGATCTACTGCGAGATCACCCTTAGGACCCTTCACACTCAATTGCAAACCGCTGATATTGATATTTACACCGGAAGGCAATTTAATTGGATTTTTCGCTACGCGTGACATTTGTGTCTCCTAATTCTCTACAGGCACTAAGCCACGTAACAGATGATTTCGCCGCCGTAGCCAGCGGACCTTGCTGCTGCGTCGGTCATAAAACCACGTGAGGTACTTACAATCGCAATACCGAGACCATCCAGAACGCGGGGCAATTCATCCTTGCCGCGATAAATTCGCAGACCCGGGCGGCTTGCACGCCTGATATTGTCGATGACACCACGGCCCTCGAAGTACTTGAGTGTTACCTCAAGATTTGGCTTGCCGTCGTTCTCATCAACCCGAAAGTCGGTGATGTAGCCCTCGTCTTTCAACACGGCGGCTATACCTACTTTTACTTTCGAGGTCGGCATGCTTACCGAAACTTTCTTGGCTGACTGTGCGTTCCTGATACGGGTCAGCATGTCGGCAATCGGATCACTCATACTCATGATTTAATACCTTGTTTCAAATTTATAAGCCAGGTCAGAGACCCGCTTGATACCTGTTACCAACTGGCCTTTCTCAGACCAGGCACATCACCACGCATCGTCGCTTCGCGCAGTTTATTGCGCGAAAGACCGAACTTACGATAAAACCCGCGAGGACGCCCTGTTATCTGACAACGGTTACGCTGCCTTGCGGGACTTGAATCCCTCGGCAATTTCTGCAGTGCAAACATTGCCTCCTGCTTCTCTTCAAACCCAACATCCGGGTTCGATATGATTGCTTTGAGCTCGGCACGCTTGTTGGCGTATTTTGCAACCAGCTTGGCGCGCCGCTTCTCGCGATTAATCATGGATACTTTTGCCATGTGCTTAGGTCCTTACCTATTTATCTTTGAAGGGAAAGTTAAACGCCTGCAACAGCGCAAGTCCTTCCGAATCGTTTCGTGCACTCGTGGTAATGGTGATATCCATACCGCGAATAGTGTCAATTTTGTCGAAGTCTATCTCAGGGAACATGATCTGCTCGGTGATCCCGAAACTGTAGTTACCACGCCCGTCAAACGATTTACGGCTGAGGCCACGGAAATCCCTAATACGCGGGATTGAAATATTAACCAGGCGGTCCAGAAATTCGTACATACGTTCACGACGCAATGTGACCTTACAACCCACCGGCCAACCATCACGGATCTTGAAAGACGCGACAGACTTACGTGAGTTGATAATGATCGGTTTCTGACCTGATATCAGAGTCATATCCGAAGTCGCATGCGCCATGACTTTCTTGTCAGTCACGGCCTCACCCACGCCCATATTCAACGTGATCTTGGTAATTTTCGGCACTTCCATGATGTTTGTAAGCTCGAGCTTATCCATCAGCTGTGCGATCAGGTTTTCTTTGTAATGTGTTTGTAATCTGGACATTTTACTGATCTCTAGATGTCGACGGCTTCGCCGGTGGATTTGAAAACACGTACCTTGTTTCCGTCTTCCAGTGATTTAAAACCAACACGGTCTGCCTTGCCTGTTGCCGGATTGAACATCGCCACGTTCGAAACGTGGATTGGAGCTTCTTTCTCCACGATCCCGCCTGGTTTGTTACGACCCGGGTCGGGCTTCGTGTGACGCTTAACCATATTGACGTTCTCAATCAGCAAGCGGTCAGCATCGAGCACCTGGAGTACATGACCCCGTGTTCCCTTGCTACGACCTGTAATAACGATGACTTCATCGCCTTTATGTATACGTTTCATTCTCTACTCCTCCCGCTCAGAGCACTTCTGGCGCCAGCGAGACAATCTTCATAAACCGTTCCGAGCGCAGTTCACGCGTAACCGGTCCAAATATACGGGTGCCGATAGGCTCAAGCTTGGGGGTCAG
>Ga0316201_10000645_pt1 | contig 20808 bp, 23 predicted proteins | sample CS6wburrow_MG_FD_204516 | JGI IMG/M metagenome (GOLD analysis project Ga0316201, IMG submission 204516) | Coastal sediment microbial communities from Delaware Bay, Delaware, United States - CS-6 worm burrow | ecosystem: Environmental > Aquatic > Marine > Coastal > Sediment | place: USA... | reverse complement strand
AATCCGAGGTTCTGCATCCGCTGGTTGTTCCAGGAGCCCTGCAGGGAGAGGCTGCGCCTGAACAGGGACCGGCGCAAGCCGGCTTCCAGCCCCGCCGGGACCTTCCCGGCGTCGTGCAACTGTTCCGTGCCCGGGCGCGTGCCGCTCATAGCAGGTAACCGGTGACCGCATAGGCGACCACCAGCCCCGGAACCACCCAGCGCCAGCTCGCGCTGATCCCGTAACGTTCGATCATCTTCCCCACGCCCAGCGCCGGCAGCAGGAACGGCAACAGACCCAGCGACTCGTGGAGGCGCTCCGGCAATGCGGCGAACAGCGGTAGCCACAACTTCAGGACGACCAGCAGAAACAGCAGGGTCACGACCGCCCCGCGCACGAAGGTCGCCTGCAGGCACCGGCGGTGGAGCCTTTCGATGCGCGTCAATGATCCGTCCCGGAGCGTCAGGTGCCCCTCCTGCATCCACAGCCCGTGGGCCCGGCGTTCCAGCTGGATCAGCGGGGAACCGGCGACGCTCAGCACGGCGGCGCCCAGCAGCATCCAGCCGAGAAGTTCGAGGGACAGCCCGCCAGCGACGCCGGCGACCGTTGCCGCCGGGCGCCACACGGCCGCCGCCACAGATGCGATGACCGCACTGGTCTGGTCGCCGACAAAAGTCTGGCCGACCGGTAGATCCCCTGCCAGAACGAGCTGCAGCGGCAGCGCCACCATCAGCCCCACGCCGGGATCCCCGCAGACGAAGCCGGTCAGGATGCCGGCGACCAGGGGCAGGGAAAACCAGGTCTGGCCGAGGGCGGTGTCATCCAGGGCCAGCAGCCCGCCCAGCAGGCCCACCGCCAGGGCAGCGGGCACCGATAGTTCAGGGAAGAAACCGCCCGGGACCATCAGAACAGCTCCTCCATCCGGCGCAGATCCTCGAGTTCGAGCGGGAACTCCCGGCCGCCGGGCACCTGCTGGGCCGTCAGCGTCACCCCCCGGTCCAACAGCCGCCGCAGGGCCTTCAGCTCCTGCTGGTCCACGTAGACGAAAGGCAGCATCTCCTTCTTGCCGGCGCCAAAATGCAGACCGCCGACGTTCACCTGCCGCAAGGGGGCGCCCAACCGCACGAGTTCGGCCATCTCCGACGGCCCGCCGGTCAGCAGCAGCAACCGTTCGGCCTCGGCCGGCGGTTCGGCCAGCACGGCCGCCGCGCGGGCGACCGACAGGATCGATACGGTGATGTGCGGGGGTACGGAACTGGCGTAGACCCGGCTCTGCCAGGAGTCCGCGGCGATGGCGTTGTCGGCCAGGAGGATCGTGTCAGGACGCAGCTGGACGCTCCAGCCCACGGTGACCTGGCCATGGATCAGACGATCGTCGATACGGGCCAGGACTACCTCCATCACCGTCTCCCGACAAGCGTGATGGCTTCACGACCCTTCGTGACGATCCTGGCCGCCAGTTCCTCGAAGTCGGAACTCTCGCGCCAGGTCACGAATCCCAGAAGCATGGCCAGGTTCACGCCGCTGATGATGGCCGTGGTCGGATCGCCCTTACAGGCCAGCTGGGCGCCGGTCGAACAGCTGCCGCCGTAGTCGTCCAGGAGAATCAACTTCAGATCCTCGCTGCCGTCAGCGGTCGGCGCTGCGGCCAGCCACCGCTGGACTTCGGCCACGATATCCGGCGCCGATTTCCCGCGGTTGGTCAGGCCCGTCAGGCCCGGTACCGGACCGAGAATCATCTCGGTCACGCGCACGAGTTCGATACCGAGATCCCCGTGGGTCATCACCAAGGCCCTGATCATGCTGGTCCTTTCACGGCAGGACTATTCCGGGTCCTGGTCGAGGTAGTTCCGCAGACGGTTGCTCGATCGCATGGTGTCGAGGATACGCTCGTTCAGCACCTGAGCCGCATCGTAGCCGTAAATCTTGAGCATGAAGTTCAACGCGATCACCTCGCTGATCACGGTGATGTTCTTGCCCGGGAACAGGGGGACGGCCACCTGCGGTATGTTCACCCCCAGGATCTCGGTGAACCGGTTCTCCATCCCGATCCTCTCGTAGTCCACGCCGTCGTCCCATTCCTGCAGAACGACCTCGACCTCGATGCGTTTCTGCATCCGGATGGCCCGGATACCGAAGATCGCCTGGACGTCGATCACGCCGACCCCGCGGATCTCGAGATGGTGCCGCAGCACGTCACGGTAGCGGCCGATGATCACGTCCTCGCTGGTGCGGGTGATCTCGACGATGTCGTCGGCAACGAGCCGGTGGCCGCGTTCGATCAGATCGAGGGCGCACTCGCTCTTGCCGATACCGCTGCGCCCGGTGACCAGCAGACCGACCCCGTAGACATCGACCAGGGTTCCGTGGACTTCCGTGCGGGGCGAGAACAGCCGCTCGAGGTGCCGGGTGATCTCCGCCATGAACTCGACCGCCGGCAGCGCCGAACGGATGAGCGGGAAACGTTGCTCGCGCAGCAGGTTCATGATCGGCGGGGGAACCGTCTGGTCCATGGCCACGAAGATGACCGGCGGCGTGAGGCTGAGCACCCGCTCGACGGCTGCGCGCTGCCCTTTGCCGTCGAGCGTGGCGAGATAGGTCGTCTCGGTTTCCCCGAGAACCTGAATCCGGTCCGGCAGGAAATTCTCCGCGTAGCCCATCAGGGCCATTCCGGGACGGTGGATGTCCGCGGCCTGGACGGGGATCGGCTCGGCGGGCATCTCCGTCAACAGCTCCAGCAGCAGCTGCGCCTTGAGGTCTTCGTAGATCGACTGGACCGTGACCCTGTTCATCGGGAAACCTGCTTTCAGCGCGGGGCCGGTTCAATCGTTTTGGGACTCCATGTGGCCGACATCCCCGTTTTCCCGCTGGTAGACCACGCCGATCCGGTCGGTCTCGGTATTGCGGAAGATCAAAAAGGGCATCTCCCCGGGTCGAAACGCCTCCTTGGCGGCGGCCAGATCCATGTCCCGCAGGACGAAGCCTTCGGGGGCGGCCTCCGGGGCGGCGTCCAGGATTTCCCCGCCGACCATCGCCCGGCCGAGCCCTCCCTGCTCGCCCCGCTGCTTGCCGCTGATCTTGCCCTTGAACTTGGTCAGCTGGGCGCGCAGATTCTCGACCATTTCATTGACGGCGAATTCCGGCTCCATGGCTTCGCCCTTGGCGCGGAAGTCGTGGCTCTTGAGGTGCAGAACCGAATCGGAAAAGAACCGCCCGGCCTCGTGCGTGATCGTCATCTTGAACTCCCGGACCGGACGCGGACTGAACCGCTCGAGCTTCTCGACGGCGGCCTCGATCAGTTCCCTCTGTTCCTCCGACAAGGTGAAATGGCGCGTAATGATTTCCATCTGCATGACGTCCTCCTCTGTGCGGATCCGGTACTGAACGGTTCGTCACCTTCTCGCTCAAAACTGTTTGCGCATTCTGGCGCTCAGGATTCCCATCTGTTCACGGTACTTCGCCACGGTCCGGCGGGCGATCTTCAAACCGCTCGTCTGGAGCTGGTCGACGATCTTCTTGTCTGACAGCGGTTTTGCCGTGTTCTCGTTGTCGATGATTTCCCTGATCATGATCTTCACGGCCTTGGCCGACACGTCGTCGCCGGAATCGGAATCGAGACCGGCGCTGAAGAAGTACTTGAGGGAGAACACTCCCCGGGGCGTCTGGACGTATTTCTGCCGCGTGACGCGCGACACCGTGGACTCATGCATGCCGATGGTCGAGGCGACCTGCTGCAGGGTCAGGGGCCGCAGGGCGATCGCGCCCTTCTCGAAGAATTCCTTCTGTTCGGCCACGATGGCCTCCATGACCTTGATCATCGTGCGGCGCCGCTGTTCGATGGTCTTGATCACCCATTCGGCGTGCCGTTTCTTCTCGTCGATGAACTTGACCGCATCCTCGTTGCCCTTGGCCGCCCCCTCGTAGGCCTGGCTGACGCGCAGTCGGGGCAGGTTGGAATCGTTGAGGTACACGGCGTACTCATCGCCGTCCTCGTCGACCTTGACCACTTCGAGATCCGGAACCACGGCGCGGGCCCCCTCGGCATTGACGCTCAGGCCGGGCCGCGGATCCAGCTCACCGATGTGCTGCGCGATATCCTGGACCTCGCGCGGGGTGATCTTCATCTCCCGGGCGATGTCGCCGAACTTGCGGTTCTTGAGGGCGTCGAAGTGGTTCATGATGATGTGGGCTTCGTCCGAGTCCTCCTGCCCGCGGGCCTTCAACTGGAGGATCAGGCATTCCTGCAGGTTGCGCGCGGCGACGCCCGGCGGATCGAATCCCTGCACGACCCCCAGTACCTTTTCGACGAGCTCCACGTCCACCTCGTAATAGGTGGCGATCTCGGCGACGGGACAGGCCAGCAGCCCGTCCTCGTTGAGGCAGCCGATGATGTACTCGCCGATCATCCGCTCGATCCCCTCGGGGACCGCCATCTGCAGCTGCTCGCTGAGATCTTCCTGGCCGCTGGGGATGTACTTGAGCGGCCGTTCGAGTTCATCCTCTTCCTCGTACCCGGACTCGTTGGCCAGCCCCCGGAATCCCTCGTCCCAGCTGTCGCCCCAGTCACGGTCCTCGTCCTGGGGATCCTGCTTCGTCTCGCGGAGCTGTTCATCGATCTCGGCGATCTCGGTGTCCCGAACGGTCTCGTCCTCGAGTTCCTCGTCCGGCTCGATCTCCTCGAGCAGAGGATTGCCCTGGAGTTCCTGGCGCAGGATCTGTTCGAGTTCGAGAGTGGGAACCTGGAGCAGCTTAAGGGCCTGCTGGAGTCTCTGGGTCATGACCAGCTGCTGGCGCAGCTGCATGCTCTGGCGTAAGCCCATGTTCGGTGCCATGTCCGGTTGCCTTCCTTTTGCGAATCACCCGCGGGAGTCCGTTCCCGACGGTATGGTCAATCTCGATTCCTAGAGCCTGAACTTCTCGCCCAGGTAGATCGCCCGGGCCTTGTCCGAAGATACCACCTCGGCGGCCGTGCCCGCCATTTCGATCCGCCCTTCGAACAGGATGTACGCCCGGTCGGTGATGTTGAGCGTTTCCCGTACGTTGTGGTCGGTGATAAGAACGCCGAGGCCCTGGTCCTTGAGCTGCGACACCACGGTCTGGAGATCCGCGACGGCTATCGGGTCGATCCCGGCAAAGGGTTCGTCCAGCAGCATGAATTTCGGTTCCGTCACCAGGGCCCTGGCGATTTCCACGCGGCGGCGCTCCCCGCCGGAAAGTTCGTACCCCTTATTGCGACGGATGTGGGACACGCCCATCATCTCCAGCAGTTCATCGCGCCGGCGCTGGCGATCGCGCCGGCCCATCTTGAGACTCTGCAGAATGGCCATCACGTTATCTTCGACCGAAAGTTGCCGGAAGATAGAGGATTCCTGCGGGAGATAGCCGATTCCCAACCGGGCGCGCTTGTACATGGGAAGACGGGAGATCTCGCGGCCGTCGAGGTGGACCTGCCCGCCGTCCGGCGTGATGAACCCGACGATCATGTAGAAACTGGTGGTCTTGCCGGCGCCGTTGGGTCCGAGCAGCCCCACGATCTCGCCCTGGTTCAGCGACAGATCCACGCCGTCAACCACGGCCCGGCCCCGGTAGACCTTGCGCAACCCCTTGGCTTGAAGCGTTGCTGACCGCTGACTATCGGTCACTGTTGTTCGCTTTCATCGGGTGCTTCGTCCTCAACCTCGGCCTCCACTCTCTGCTTGATCTCAATGTACTCCAGATCCGGCGTCGCCTCCAGCCCGATTCCCGTCACGACATCGCCGTCCCGGGTGAAGCGATCGAAAACATCGTTGTGGATCAACTGCGTTTCGTTGTTGAAAAACAGCTCCTCCGTCTCCAGGCGGCGTCCGTCGTTGGTCACGACGACCACGGCGCCCCAGGTGTGGATGTTCCGGGTGTTGCGATTGATCAGCCCGCTGTCCGCGGTCAGTGTGGAGAAATGTTCACCTTCGCGGAAGAAGTCCATGTGCATGGTGACCAGCAGGACGTCCTGCTCGCCGGTGTACTTGAGCATCTCCTCGCTTTCAAGGACCCATTGCCTCACGCCCAGTTTGGATTCGATCAAACGGTAGTCGAAGATCTGCTGTTCCGGTGAACGCCCCGTACGACCGGCGGCAGCCGTCGTCGAGACGGCTTCCTCGTCACCCTGGCAGCCGGCCAGCAAGAACAACATGCAGCAGGCGGCGAACCGCAGCTGTGAACCGGTGGCTTTGGCCAAGCGACTATACACGGACAATGCATCCTCTTTTCCGTAACAAAGGCCGCAGGTCATTCCCCGGTTGCCGGCCCGGTGTCCTTGATGTGCCAACGGTCATGGAACCACACCCATTCCGCAGGGTTCCGCCGGATCAGTTCCTCGAGGGCCAGGTTGGCCCGGGCCAACAGGGTACCGGTACCTTCGGCATCGTCGGCCAAACCGACGACATCCAACGTCGGCAGGTCGACCACCTCGTGACGTTCGTGCACCGGATTCCAGGCCATCGCGACCGGGACCACCGGCGTACCGTACCGCAGGGCCACCCTGGCCAGCCCCGGCGCCGTCGGCGCCGGCACGCCGAAAAACGGCACCGGATCCCCCTGTCCGCGAAGATTCTGATCGAGTAGGATCGCGCCCACGCCTCCGTCACGCAGATGGCGCAGCAACGGTCGCATCCCCTCCCGGCGGGGCATGACGATCAGACCCAGCTCGCGTCGCCGGTCCTGCAGCAGCCGGTCCACCGCCGGGTTGTGCACCGTTCCGGTCACCGTCGCCAAGGGTCCCAGCCCCCGACGTTCCAGTTCCCGCGCCAACCAGCCGCCCAGGAGTTCCCAGCAGCCCAGGTGTCCGGTCAGGATCAGGACGCCCTTGCCCCGGCCGGCCAGCTCTGCGAGCCGGTCACCCAGCGCGGGCTCCCCGGCGTCCGACGCGACTCCCTCGGTCACGGCCCCGGGCAGCTTCAGAATCCTCCGGGCCGCCACCGCGTCGAACAGGGTGCGGCCCAGCGCCACGGTGCTGGCCTGCAGGAGGCGTTCACGGGCGGCGGTGTCCATCTGCGGGAACGCCAGAGCCAGGTTGGCCAGCGCCAGTTCACGCTCGCGGCGTCGCAGACGAAACGCCAGGCGCGCGAGCTGGCGGCACAAGGCGCGACCGCAGCGCAACGGCACCAGATCGGCCGTCTGCAACAACCCGACCGCCAGGACCCAGTAGAATCGCCGCCGAAACCTGCGGTAGAGGGATAGATCACCCGCCATCACGGTGCGGGTCCTCCTTTCCGCTCGAAACCCGACCAGTGCGGGGGTTTCCGGGGCCCTGCCGGTACATTGACCCGGTTGCGGCCCGAGCGTCAAGCACAAGTTGTGCCAACTGGTATTTTATTTCAATTGAAGGGCTTGCGGGCGACCGCGGCTGAAGAATTGATGAATGGTTACAGCAGCCCCGCCTGCAGGACATCGTGGATATGCAGCAGGCCCACCGGATGGCCGGCGGTGTCGGTCACGATCAGCAGGGTCACCGGACCGCGCTTGCGCTGTTCCATCATCCGCAGGGCACTGATGGCCAGCATGTCCGGTTCGATGGTTGTCGGGCGGTCATTCATGGCCTGGGTGATGGGCATATCCAGGGCGGCGTCGCTTTCCAGCAGCACCCGTTTCACATCGCCGTCGACGCACAGCCCGACCAGGCGTCCGTCGTCGTCCACGACACAGGTTCCGCCCAGGCGCTTATCGACGATTTCCGGCAACGATTCCCGGAGAGTCAACTTGTGTGAAACCACCGGCAGCTCGTCGCCGGTGTGCATCAGCTCGCTCACCTTCACCAGCAAGCTGCGGCCCAGAACGCCGCTGGGGTGGAACATCGCGAAGTCCTCGGCCCGAAATCCGCGCAGCCGGATCAGGGCCACGGCCAGAGCGTCGCCCATCGCCATGGCCGCCACCGCGCTGGTCGTCGGTGTCAGGTTCAGCGGACAGGCCTCCCCGGCGATCGGAGTATGCAGGACGATGTTGCTGGCCTTGGCCATCCCCGAAGCCTCGCCGCCGGTGATCGCGATGACCGTCATGCCGAATTGTCGGCACCGCTCGGACAGCGTCACGACCTCCTGGTTGCTGCCGCTGCGCGAGATGCCGATCAGGATGTCGGCTCCCTGCACCACACCCAGGTCACCGTGGGCGGCCTCGACCGGATGAATGAACTGGCTCGGCATCCCCGTGCTGGTCAGGGTCGCGGCCAGCTTGCGGGCCACGAAACCCGATTTCCCCAGACCCGTGACGAGCACCCGCCCCCGGCAGTCGAACAGCGCCCGGACAGCCTGGGCAAAGGCCCCGTCGAGGCTGGCGGCCACCGCTTTCAGGGCGTCGGCTTCCTGGATGAACGCCGCCCGGCCCATGGCGATCAGTGCGTCGTCGGCGAGTTCGTCGGGCGCGGGGCGCCGGCTGGGAATCTCCATCATGGTCCATGCTCCTTGCAGGGCCGATCGCCGCGCGCGCGACCGGGTCCCGTCACTGGACGGTGTCTTCGACGTCGCCGGCGGAAGTTTCGCTGCTGCTGGGTTGCCAGGTGCGGTCGCCGAGCCGTTCGAGCGCCAGCGTGAAGAGCCCCGAACTCTTGAGCACCATGTCCACCACCTCGCGTACGGCGCCCTGTCCGCCGACCCTCTCGGTGACGTAGGAACTGTACTCCTTGACCTCGGTGGGCGCGTCGGGCACGGCAACCGGTACGCCGACGGCATACATGGCCGGCAGGTCGATCAGATCGTCCCCCATGTACAGGGTCTCGCTCGCTTCGCAGCCCGTCTCGGCGAGGATTTCCTGCAGGGCCGCGAGCTTGTCGAACCGCCCCAGTTTGATGGCGTCGAAACGGAGTTCCCGACACCGCCGGGCCACGATCTCGCTGTTGCGGCCGGTCAGGACGGCGCGCTTGACGCCGGCCACCCGGCCCATGACCAGCCCGAAGCCGTCGTGACTGTGGAATTCCTTGAACGCCTCGCCCTGGGGGCCGTAGACCAGGTTGCCCGGTGTCAGCACGCCGTCGGCGTCGAACACCATCAACCGCACCCGGGAGAACCGGGTGGCCAGTTCTTCACCCAGGATGATGACTGCTTCCTGGCGGTAGTCCTCGTCGGTCCGCGGCGGCCAGGGCCCCGGCCCCTTGGGCGAGGGATGACGGTCGCGGCTCATGACGATACCTCCAGATGAAGCTGCCGGTAGCGAAGCAGCTCCGCCACCAGCGGTTCGAATCGCGCCAGGGGCAGCTGGCTGCCGGCGTCGCTGCGCGCCCGCGCCGGATCGGGATGGACTTCCAGGAAGAGGGCATCGCAGCCGGCGGCCATCCCGCAGCGGGCCAGCAGCGGGATGAGCTCCGGTTTACCGCCGGTCGTCACGCCGGTGCTGCCCGGAGACTGGACCGAATGGGTGGCGTCGAACACGACCGGGTGGCCCAGTTCGCGCATGATCTGGATGGAGCGGAAGTCGACGGTCAGGTCCCGGTAGCCGAAAAAGGAACCGCGTTCGGTGAACAGGATGCGTTCACAGCCCGCGGCAGTGAGCTTGCCGGCGGCGTGGGCCATGTCGGCCGCCGCCAGGAACTGTCCCTTCTTCACGTTGACCACCTTGCCCGTCCGGCCGGCGGCCTCCAGCAGGGATGTCTGACGGCACAGGAATGCCGGGATCTGCAGCACCTCGGCCACCTCGGCCACGGCGTCGGCCTCCTCGGGATGGTGGATGTCCGTCAGCACCGGCAACCCCACCGCCTCGCCGATCCGCTCGAGGAGCTTCAGCCCGTCATCGATACCGGGACCGCGGTAGGAGTCGGAGCTGGTGCGGTTGTCCTTCCGGTAGCTCGACTTGAAACAGCAACCGACGTCCAGCCGCGCGCACACCGCGGCGATGGCCTCGGCGGTTTCCAGCATCTCGTCGGGGTCTTCCAGGACACACGGTCCGGCGATGACATACAGCGGCTGTCCCCGCCCCACGAGGTGCCTGCCGACCCTGACGGGTGTGGCCGTATTCATGTCGGACGCTCCTAGCTGGTCGCCTTGCCGGCGGACTGGTTGCGGGAATTCTCCTGGTCGGCGACAGCCGCGGCCACGAACTCGCGGAACAACGGGTGCGGCCTTCCCGGCCGCGACTTGAGTTCCGGATGGAACTGGACGGAGATGAAGAAAGGATGGTCCGGCAATTCCATGATCTCCACCAGCTTCTCGTCGGGCGACAGGCCGGAAAACACGACCCCGATCTTCTCGAAGGCCTCGCGGTAGCTGTTGTTGACCTCGTAACGGTGCCGATGGCGCTCGCTGATGGCCAGCTCACCGTAACATGCGTGGGCGCGGCTGCCCGGTCTCAGCCGGCAGGGATAGGCGCCCAGGCGCATCGTGCCCCCCAGGTTCGCAATGCCTTTCTGCTCCTCCATCAGATGGATCACCGGGTGCGGCGAATCCAGATCGAATTCGGCGCTGCCGGCCATGTCCAATCCCACGAGGTCGCGACCGATCTCGATCATGGCGCACTGCAGGCCGAGACAGATGCCCAGGAACGGAATCCGGTTCTCGCGCGCGTAGCGGATCGCGTTGACCTTGCCTTCGATCCCCCGGTCCCCGAACCCGCCGGGCACCAGCACACCGTGGCAATCGGCGAAGATCTCCTCGAGACGACGGTCACCGACCTCGGCGCCCTCGAGAGATTCCGAGTCGACCCACACCTTCTCCACCTTCACGTGGCTAGTAATGCCGGCGTGGATGAAGGACTCGATGATGCTCTTGTAGGCATCCTTCAACTCGATGTACTTGCCGACAATCGCAATCCGGACGGTGCCCGCGGGGTTCAACACACCCGCGACCATGCGCTCCCAGTCGGTGAGGTCCGGTTCCTGCGAATCGAGCCCGAGGCGCTCGCACAGCAGGTGATCGAACTGCTGCGCGTGCAGATTGAGCGGCACCTCGTAGATGCTCTCCACGTCGCGGCCGTCGAAGACATGTTCGACCGGCAGGTTGCAGAACAGGCCGATCTTGCGGCGGGCCTCGTCCCCGATGGGCATGGTGGCCCGGCACATCAGGAAATCGGGCTGGATGCCGATGCTCCGCAGCTCCCGCACCGAATGCTGGGTGGGCTTGGTCTTGATCTCGCCGGCCGCCGCGATGTACGGCACCAGGGTCAGGTGGACCGAAGCCGATTCGTTCGCCGGATGCTCGAGTCTGAACTGACGGATGGCTTCGAGGAACGGCAGGCTCTCGATGTCGCCCACGGTGCCCCCGATCTCCGTGATGACCACGTCCACATCCGGGTTCTCCTGCGCCGGCAGGATGATGCGGCGCTTGATCTCATCGGTGACGTGTGGAATGACCTGAACCGTCCGGCCGAGGTATTCGCCCTTGCGCTCCTTGGCCAGGATGGTCTCGTAGACCCGGCCGCTGGTCAGGTTGTTGATCTGCGACAGGTTCGTATCGGTGAACCGCTCGTAATGGCCCAGGTCGAGATCGCACTCCGCGCCGTCCTCCAGCACGAAGACCTCGCCGTGCTGGAAGGGGCTCATCGTGCCCGGATCCACATTCAGGTAGGGATCGAATTTCTGCAGGATGACGTTGAAACCCCTCGCCTTGAGCAGATTGCCGAGCGAAGCGCTGGCGATGCCCTTGCCCAGGGCCGAAACCACGCCGCCGGTCACGAAAACGAACTTGGCCATTGTCAATTCTCCCGGACGCGATCCGTCGCCGCGCAGGTTCAGGGTCCTGTTACCTGTTTTCCTCTTCACCATGTCGGGCCAGCCAGAGGCGGCGAGCCCTTTCCAGATCTTCCGGGGTGTCGACGCCGACCGGAGCCTGGTCGATACCGATCACCTTGATGCGCATTCCGTTCTCCAGGGCCCGCAGCTGTTCCAGGCCCTCGCAGCCCTCCAGGGGGGTCGCAGTCAGAGCCAGAAACCGCTCCAGCGCGGGCCGCCGGTAGGCGTAGATACCGACGTGCCGCTGCGCGATCTCGTGCCCGAAGATCGTCCCACCCGGAAAGGTACCGGGTATCGGCGCCCGCGAGAAGTACAAAGCGCGGCCGCGGTGATCGACAACCACCTTGACCGCGTTGGGATCTTCCCACTGGCGGCGGTCGGCGAAGGGATGGGCGCAGGTTCCGATGTCGCAGGTCGGGTCGTCAAGCATGGCTTCGATCAGGTGGTCCACGTCGCGCGGATCGAGTAGCGGTTCATCCCCCTGGAGATTCAGGATGATCTCGGCCTCGTGGCGGCCGGCGACCTCGCCGACCCGGTCGGTTCCGGTCGGATGCTCCCCGGTCATCTCGCAGGCCAGGCCCGCGTCCCTGACGGCGGACGCGATCCGCCGGTCATCCGTGGCCACGATCACCTTGCCGGCCCCGCGGATACCGCGCGCATTCTCCGCCACACGCACCACCAGGGGACGGCCGCCCAGGTCAGCCAGCGCCTTGCCCGGGAAACGGGTCGATCCGTACCGTGCGGGAATGACGACCAGCACCCTCGCGGCGGTTCCCTCAAACTGATTCACGGCAGTCCAGCTCCCGGGTAAAAGGGAAGCCCGCCCCATGGGGGGCGGGCCGGGTGTCGTCGGTCATCCATGCGCCAGTCAGATTGGCTGGATGTTGACCCGCTTCTTGGACCCTCGAAAGTCCTCGAACTGGACGGTCCCGTCGATGAGCGCGAACAGGGTGTCGTCCCCGCCCTTGCCCACGTTCTTGCCGGGATGGATGCGGGTGCCGCGCTGCCGCACGATGATCGTGCCGGCGCGAACGGCCTGCCCGCCGAACCGCTTGACGCCCAGATGCTGGGCATTCGAATCCCGCCCGTTCCTGGTACTTCCGCCTGCTTTTTTATGAGCCATGGTCCTACTCCCTGCTCTCTCATCGCCGGCCGGGGCCTGATGGCGATCCTGTCACTGGCCGGTTATCGATTGATGCCGGTGATCTTGATTTCGGTGAATCCCTGACGGTGGCCGTTCTTCCGCCGGTAATTCTTGCGGCGCTTCTTCTTGAAGACCACGATCTTGCGGCTGCGGCCGTGGCCCAGCACTTCGGCGGCGACCGAGGCGCCCTCCACGTTGGGGGTGCCGACCTGGATGTCGTCACCGTCGGCGAACATCAGGACCTCTGCGAAGGTCAGGCTGTCGCCGACCTCGCTGTCGAGCAGAGGAACCTGGACCTTGGCCTCGGGGCTGACCCGGTACTGCTGGTTCTTGATTTTGACTACGGCGTACATCGCGTTATCACTCCGCAAACGGGTTGATGCTAGGGTCCGGCGGGCATACAAAAACGTCCGCCTGGGAGACCGTTGGCAGGCCAGGCCCCCCGGAATCGAATTGCAAGCCGATATAATAATGTTTCCCTGGGGGTTTCGTCAAGGAATCCTCTTATTTTTGTCGGCTGGCCCATCTGCCGCCCGCTGCCAGGTTGACATCCGGCGGGAGTTTCGTAAGGTATGCAAAACCGATTTTGAAACCCGCCGACCATCGGCCCGCACCGCAACCAGGGAGCATGCGCGAAAATGAGCGAGAACAAGGACTTCAGGGTGATCATCGTCGGCTCCGGGCCCGCCGGATACACGGCCGGACTGTACCTCAGCCGCGCCAACGTGCCCAACCTCCTGTTCGAGGGGGAACAGCCGGGCGGTCAGCTGACCATCACCACGGACGTCGAGAACTACCCCGGCTTTCCCGACGGGATCGAGGGGCCCGAGCTGATGCAGAAATTCAAGGCCCAGACCGAGCGTTTCGGCACGGTCATCAAGGCCGAAACCGTCACCGCCGTCGACCTGGGCGCGCACCCCTTCAAGGTCACCACCAACAAGGGCGAATACACGGTGCCGGCGGTCATCATCGCTGCCGGCAGCTCGGCCCGCTGGCTGGGTCTACCCGGTGAGGAGGCCTTCTTCGGCAAGGGCCTCAGCGCCTGCGCCACCTGTGACGGCTTCTTTTTCCGGGAGCAGGAGGTCGCCGTCGTCGGCGGCGGCGACACCGCCCTCGAAGAGGCCACCTTCCTGACGAACTTCGCCGCCAAGGTGACCCTCATCCATCGTCGCGACGAATTGCGGGGATCGAAGATCATGCAGGACCGGGCCCTGAACAATCCGAAGATCGAGATGGCCTGGAACAGCACCATCGACAGCTATATTCCCGATGACCAGGGCAACCTCGTCGGCCTGAACCTCAAGGACACCCAGGACGGCTCGCTGCGGGAACTGCCGGTGTCCGGCTGCTTCATCGCCATCGGCCACACGCCCAACACCGCGTTCCTGAACGGCCAGTTGGACATGGACGACAACGGCTACCTGATCACGCGGCCCGACCGGACCGCCACGAATATCGAGGGTGTTTTCGCCTGCGGCGACATCCAGGACCACTACTACCGTCAGGCGATCACGTCGGCGGGCACCGGCTGCGCGGCGGCGATCGAGGCCGAAAGGTGGCTCGGCGAAAAGGGGCTGTAGGTCTTCCGGAGCGCTGTGACCGATTGCGTTGTTACGAGGCCCGCTGACCGATGCCGTCGGCGGGCCTCAAATCTTTTCGCGGATGAGGGTCAGGAATTCCGACCGTGTCTTGGGATCATTCTTGAAACAGCCCAGCATTTCGCTGGTCACCGCATAGCTGTTCTGCTTCTGCACGCCGCGCATCATCATGCACAGGTGCTGCGCGTGCATGACGACCGCCACCCCGAGCGGTTCGAGGTTCTCCATGAGACACGATGCCACCTGGGCGGTCATGCGCTCCTGGACCTGGAGCCGCCGGGCATAGGTTTCCACGACGCGGGCCATCTTGGACAGCCCGAGGATCTTGCCCTGGGGAATGTAGGCCACGTGGGCCTTGCCGAAGAACGGCAGCAGGTGGTGCTCGCACACGCTGTAGAAATCGATGTCGTTGACGACAACCATCTCCTTGCCTTCGGCTTCGAACAGGGCGCCACGGATCATGGCCCCGGGATCCTGGTCGTACCCCACGGTGATTTCCTTCCAGGCCTTGGCGACCCGGTGCGGGGTCTTCACCAACCCCTCCCGTGTGGGATCCTCTCCAATGGCCTCGAGCATCTGGCGTACCAGCTTTTCCATCACGGCTTCCTCCGTCCCGCTGCTTGACTGGAGCCGCGGGCAGAACCTGGACGAACTTCGCATCACGATTGGATCATGGTCCAGGGCGGACACCGGACCGGATCCCCAAAGTACCGCAGAACGCGGTGCCGTCAAGCGGGCTGTCTTGGCGGCGGCGGCGGCGGCTGGGCACGGTTTCTGCAACTCTGCGGGTAACAGGCCACACCTGTTGCAATTTGCCTATCAAAGGGCCGCCATGGCCGCGGTGCGAGAGTGTCGATCCCCCAGACCTCCGCCCGTCGGTTCCGCGGCCCTTTTTTTGTCCCCTAAAGCTTGATAATCTATATCATTATCAGTTTTTGATCTTGATTTACCAAATCGATTTTCTAACTTTGCAACCATGGATCAAGGACCATTCGTCAGCAAGGTCCCTGGCGTCAGAAATGGCTGCCGGACAACCGATTCGACGAAACAACTGGGTCGCCAAGGCCCGGAACGGAGCCTGCCGTGGGTAACCGAATCGTCTACGTCAAAGAGCTCGCCCCCAACACGAAGCTCTTCGAGATCGAAGCCAGCCACATTGCCGAACGCGGCCAGGCCGGCCAGTTCATCATTCTGAGGGTCAACGACGAGGGCGAACGCATCCCCCTGACGATCGCCAACCGCAATCCGGAGAAAGGCACCATCACCCTGGTCTTCCAGGAAGTCGGCAAGTCGACCGAGATGCTGGGCGCGCTGGACGTCGGCGACGAGATCCACGACCTGGCCGGTCCGCTGGGCAAGGCCACGGAGATCCCCGTCGGCAAGACCGTCGTCTGCGTCGGCGGCGGCATCGGCAACGCGGTGGTCTGGCCCCAGGTGCAGGCCCTCAAGGAAGCCGGCAACCGCTGCATCGCCATTCTCGGCGCGCGCAACAAGGACCTCCTGATCCTGGAAGAGGAGATCACCGGTCTGGCCGACATGGTCATCGTCACGACCGACGACGGCAGCTACGGGCGCAAGGGTATGGTCACCCACGCCCTTGAGGATCTCATCGACGAGGGTGAGAAGATCGATGAAGTCATCACCATCGGCCCGGTGGTGATGATGAAGTTCGTCTGCAAGACGACCGAGCCCCACGGCATTCCGACCCAGGCCTCCTTGAACCCCATCATGGTCGACGGCACCGGGATGTGCGGCGCCTGCCGCGTCACCGTCGGCGGCGAGACGCGGTTCGCCTGCGTCGAGGGCCCCGAATTCGACGGCCACCAGGTGGACTTCGACGAGCTGATCACGCGCCTGGCCTACTACCAGCCGGAGGAACGCGCGTCCTTGGACAACTACCACCGGTGCCGGCTGGAAGCCGCCGCCGACAACCTGCAGCGCAGCAAGTAGAGGAGGAACACCGTGAGCGAAGCACCCAAGAAGCCCCGCAAGGTCTTCAACAAGTCCAAGACCAAGATTCCCATGCGGGAGCAGGCACCCATGGACCGCATCCTGAACTTCGAAGAGGTCCCCCTGGGCTACGACGAGAACGAAGCCCATCAGGAAGCCCTCCGCTGCATCGACTGCAAGAACAAGCCCTGCGTCGCCGGCTGTCCGGTGGGCATCGACATTCCCGCGTTCCTCAAGCTCGTCGGCGAGAAGAATTTCGAAGGCGCGCTGAAGAAGATCAAGGAGAAGAACTTCCTGCCCGCCATCTGCGGCCGCGTGTGTCCCCAGGAAGACCAGTGCGAAATGGTCTGCACGCTGAACAAGCCCGACAAGGGCCGCGAACCCGGCGGCATCGGCCGCGTGGAGCGGTTCCTGGGCGACTACGCCATGGAGCACAACCTGACGATCACGCCGGACATCGCCCCGCCCACGGGCAAGACCGTGGCCATCATCGGTTCGGGCCCCGCCGGCCTGACCGCCGCCAGCGACATGGTCCAGAAGGGACATGAGGTGACGGTGTTCGAGGCGCTGCACAAGCCGGGCGGCGTCCTGTTCTACGGGATCCCCCAGTTTCGCCTGCCCAAGGAGATCCTGCTGCGCGAGGTGGCCGGACTCGAGGACATGGGCGTCAAGTTCGTGATGAACTACCCCGTGGGCAAAGCCGAGCCACTGGACAGTATCCGGGAACGCTTCGACGTCGTGTTCGTGGCCACCGGGGCGGGCCTGCCCTGGTTCCTGGGCATCCCGGGCGAGAATCTCAACGGGGTCTACAGCGCGAACGAGTTCCTGACCCGGGTCAACCTGATGGGGGGGTACAAATTCCCCGATCAGGCCGACACGCCGGTCAAGAAGATCAAACGCATCGCCGTCATCGGGGCCGGCAACACGGCCATGGACAGCGCCCGGACCGCCAAGCGCCTCCAGCCCGAGGTCGTCTACCTCGTCTACCGCCGCAGTCGCCTGGAGATGCCGGCACGCGTCGAGGAGATCCACCACGCCGAGGAGGAAGGCGTCGACTTCAACCTGCTGCACAGCCCCATCGAGATCATCGATGACGGCAAGGGCGCCGTCGGTGCCATCCGCTGCCAGGAGATGGAACTGGGCGAACCCGACGCCAGCGGCCGGCGACGGCCGGTGCCCATCGAAGGCAAGGTGCGGGAGTTCGCGGTCGACACCGTGGTCATCGCGATCGGCCAGGGGCCCAACCCCCTGCTCACGGCCGACTGTCCCGAACTGAACCGGGACGAGCGCAAGGGAACCATCGTCATCAACGAATACATGCAGTCGAGCTTCGACAACGTCTTTGCCGGCGGCGATATTGTCACCGGCGGGGCGACCGTGATCCTGGCCATGGGCCAGGGACGGGTCGCCGCCGACGCCATGCATCGTTATCTGATGACCGGCGACCCGAGCGATCCGCACGCCACCGAAGGCGAGGTCTGTCCCAACTTGGTGTAGACTGAGCCAGGGTTATTCCGTAGTATCATATCGGTTGGGCCTGCATCCCGACCGAAAGGCATAGCACCCCCGGAAACCTGGTTTCCGAGGGTGTTTGCCGTTGGGGCCTCAGCCGGAACTGCGGATTCCCCGGGCCAGATCGGCAAGAATCGCGGGATAGATTTCGCACTCGGCGCCGAAAACCCGCGCCGCCAAAGCATCCACGTCGTCATCCGGGAGGACTGGTACCTTCTTCTGCCCCAGGATCCGGCCGTGGTCGTACTGCTCGTCCACCAAGTGGACGGTGCAGCCGGTTTCGGTGTCCCCGGCCCCGAGCACGGCCCGGTGGACCCGGTTGCCGAAATAGCCCTGACCGCCGTAACGGGGCAGCAGGGCCGGATGAATGTTGACCACCGGACCGGCGAATCGGTCCGGCGCGATGTAGAAGCAGAGATAGCCGGCCAGCGCGATCATCTCCGGACGGTAACCCGCCAGCCAGTCATTGATGGCCCGATTGTGCGCAGCGACGGAATCGTAGTCCTTGCGGCGAAAGATCCCGCACGGCAGCCCGGCTTCCCTGGCCACGGTCACGCCGCGCACGTCGCCGCGGCTGGAAACGACAGCGACGATCCGCACCGGCAGTTCCTGGCCCGCGATCTTTGCCAGAAAGTTCTCCAGCGTCCGACCGCTGCCCGAAAGCAGGACCGCCAACCTCACGTCGTCAGCCATCGGCAGGCTCCTTTCGGTCCGGACGGGCGAGCTCACGGGCCACCCGGGCGAGCACCCGGCGGTGCGCGGCAAACGCGATCGGACCCGGCAAGTCGTCCAGGGCAAAAAATCCGACCGCGTCGGCGTCGTCGCCCGCTGCGAGAACCCCGCCCACCTCCTCGGCCCGGTAGAAGATCACCAGCACGGGAATGTCCGGCGGCAGGATGCCCGACTCCACCGCGAAAATCGCCGTCAACCGGACCTCGAGGCCCGTTTCCTCCAGGGCTTCGCGGGCGGCGGTGACGGCGACATCCTCGTCCCATTCCATGAAACCGGTCGGCAGGCACCACTGGCCGGCCTTGGGGGGATACCGACGCCGGACCAGGCAGACCGCCTGGCCGCGCAGCACCACCACCCCCGCACCCGGCGCGGGATTCAGGTACTGAATGAAGCCGCAGTCGGGGCAGGCCGGCCGCTCCAGGCCGCCGTCGTTGCGCCGCCCCATCTCGGTCCGGCAGTGGGGGCAGTAGGTGAACACGTGACGGTGATCGAGACTCACGATGGTCCCCCACCCTGGCGGCGACGGCGCAGCGGCGGCGCCAGCAGGACCACGGCCGCGCCGAGGATCAGGTAGCCTCCCACCGGCCAGGCGCCGTACCGTACATAAAGCGTCTGCCCGCCGCCGGGTACGATGTCCGCCGCCACGACTCCGCGCCGGCCCAGACCAAGCGAGTCCAGGATACGCCCGCGCCCGTCGCAGATGAAGCTGACGCCGTTGTTGGCGCAGCGGATGACCGGGACCCCGTTTTCGACCGCGCGCATGCGCGCCATCGCTGCGTGCTGCAACGGGCCCGCGCTCTTGCCGAACCACCCGTCATTGGTGATGACCACCAGGGCCTGGCTGCCGTCCCGAACGGCCGCACGGCCCAGATGGGAAAAGATGGACTCGAAACAGATCAACCCCGAGAAGTGGAATTCGCGACCCGGCCAGGCGGCGGTCATGGGCACCGGCTTGCTGCCGGGCGTCCACTCCGCCTGACCGACATCCAGCTTGGCCAGGGCGGAAATGTAGCGCGTGAACGGCATGGCCTCGCCGATGGGCAGCAGATGGTACTTGGCGTAGCGGTCGATGAGGGAACCATCGGGTGCGAACAGGCCCGATGAGTTGTAGGTGCGGACCTTGCCGTCGAGACCGCGGTCGGCGTCGGGGAACCCCGTGTACAGGTAGACCTCCGCTCCGGTGACGACCGCACGGGCCCAGTCGAGCAGCGGCTTGCGGTGCCGCAGGTAATCCGGCACCGCGGTCTCGGCCCAGACCACGAACTCGGCGCCGTCGGCAGCGGCTGCGGCGGTCAGCGCCCCGTAGGGAATCAGGGTCGAGTCGATCTTGGCGTCGACCCACTTGTCGGCCAGGGCCACGTCGGCCTGGATCGCCGCCACCGCCAGGGACGCGGATTTGCCGGTCGACCTGTCGCTCGGAACAACCACGAAGGAACCGACTGCCAGGACGGTCCACCAACCGGCGGCCAGGATCAGGCCGGTGATCAGGACCGGAGTGCCGACCGGTCCGGACCCTCGCCGCCGCCACAGCAGGACCACCGCGACAGCCAGCAACGCCATGCCGGCGCCCAGTCCGATCTCGCCGCTCGTGCGGGCCAGCCCCATCAGCGGGGTCCCGATCGTCGCCGACCCGGCCAGGCACCAGGAGAAGGCCAGCTCTCCCTTGGCGCGCAGGGCCTCCATGGCCGTCCACAGAACCGGCAGCAACAGCAGGGCGCGTTCGCTGCCGATCCGCCGCCGGACCCGCCCGAAGACCCACCCCAGCAACAGATAGAACAACGAAACGTAGAGGATCGCGGCGCTAGCCTGGATGGGCACCAGCGCCCGCGTCGGGATCGACTTGGAAGGATCCAGCAGGAACAGCCAGTGCAGCAGCGAGCCCTGGTGCGCCAGGGCAAAGAACCACGCGGTTCGCGCCGGTTTGGCGGCTCCGGCGAGGACCCCGAACAGCAGGGCCAGCCCCAGCGGTACCAGGGCCCCGGTCCACGGAACGGGCGGCAGACCCGCGGTGACTACCAGCCCGGCGAAGAGAGCCAGATTGGTGCCCAGCGAAGGCAGCGGAATCAAAGGGCGCGCGGCACCCGGATGGTTGGTGTGGTCCATGTCCGGCAAAATACCCGACCGCCGCGGACGTGTCCAGCAAACCCCACGCCGCTCACCCCGGCTACCGCTCAGGCATCGCCGGCGGCGATGAGATCCGTCATACC
>Ga0316201_10000644_pt1 | contig 20808 bp, 17 predicted proteins | sample CS6wburrow_MG_FD_204516 | JGI IMG/M metagenome (GOLD analysis project Ga0316201, IMG submission 204516) | Coastal sediment microbial communities from Delaware Bay, Delaware, United States - CS-6 worm burrow | ecosystem: Environmental > Aquatic > Marine > Coastal > Sediment | place: USA... | reverse complement strand
ACGTTCAGCCCGGCAGCAGTTGCGATACTCTGCAACATGGCCACCACCGAACCCTTGCCGTTGGTACCGCCGATAATAATAAGCGGACAGTCGAAATGGTCGGCAATACCGGCAGCTTCACGCACACGGTCGATGCGCTCAAGGCCGAGCTCGATTTCAGCAGGGTTCAGTGTTTCCTGCCAGGCCAGCCATTGCGCGAGTGAATTAAATCTCATAAAAATAATAATTTGCCACAGAGGGCGCAGAGAACACCGAGGAAAACAAAATTATTGTTTTATAAATGGGAGCTATTACCAGCAATGGCGTGAAGTAATCAGTGAAAAATTTTTAATCAGGATTTTGATTACACATTAGCGACAGGTAGGGCGGGCATTGCCCGCCATCCGTGTTCGCTACTCGGCGCATAACCACCAGCAAGTGATGACTGTCATTTTGTGCGCGAATTAACCTGGTATCCTGTCTCGACGTTTGTGGCGGGCAATGCCCGCCCTACCTGTACGATTTCTCTGTGTACTCTGTGCCCTCTGTGGCAAATCTTTTAACCGGAAAACAACCCGTGCTAAACCTTCTGCACCGCAGGTTTGTTGGACAGCATCAGGCACAGGCTGGCGATGCGGTCACGCAGGTCGCGGCGGTCGACAATCATGTCGATGGCACCGTGCTCGAGGAGAAATTCGCTGCGCTGGAAGCCTTCGGGGAGTTTTTCACGCACGGTTTGCTCGATCACGCGCGGGCCGGCAAAACCGATCAGCGCATTGGGTTCACCGATATTGATATCGCCCAGCATGGCAAAGCTGGCGGAGACACCGCCCATGGTGGGGTCGGTCATCACCGAAATATACGGAACACCTTTGCTGGCCAGTTTCGCCAGCACCGCGCTGGTCTTGGCCATTTGCATCAGCGAATACAGTGCTTCCTGCATGCGCGCACCGCCCGAAGCGGAAAAACATACCAGCGGGATTTTGTGTTCGAGCGCGATATTGGCTGCACGCACAAATTTTTCACCCACCACCGACCCCATCGAGCCGCCCATGAAGCGAAAATCAAACGCGATAGCGACCAGGTCAACGCCTTTTACCTTGCCGCGTTGCGCGATTAATGCGTCGCGTTCATTGGTGTTTTTCTGCGCGATCAGCAGGCGGTCTTTGTATTTCTTGGTGTCTTTGAACTTGAGCTTGTCGAACGGCACCAGTTCGGCGCCGATTTCTTCACGCGGCTCGGCATCAAGAAAAATATCCAGCCGACGCCGGCCAAATACGCGCATATGGTGATTACACTTGGGACATACATCCTGGTTGCGTTCCAGCTCGGCGCGGTAGAGTACCGCGCTGCAGGAATCACACTTGGTCCACAGACCTTCGGGCACCTGGCCCTTGGTCGAACCTTCGGTGCGAATCCTCGATGGCATCAATTTTTCGAACCAGCTCATGCTCATTTTGTGCCTCTGCCCGATCAGGCTGTCTTTATTTTACTGGCACCGGCTGCATCCATCGCATTGCGCATGGAGGCAAGAATTTCGGTGACATCAGTAATGATTTTGTCGGTATTTCCGGAATTTTCCGCCATTCTGGTAACTATAGCACTCCCAACCACAACCGCATCCGCACACGCTGAAATACTCGCCGCGGTGGCCGCATCCTTGATACCAAAGCCAACGCCTACCGGGATTTTAATGTGTTTGCGGATGGCCCTCATCTTCTCTGTCACCTCGGCGACATTCAGCGTGGCCGCGCCGGTGACGCCCTTGAGAGAAACGTAATAGGCAAAGCCGCTGGCGGCCGCGGCAATTTTATCCATGCGCGCCTCGCTGGTAGTGGGCGCAAGCAGGAATACTGGATCGATAGCGTGCTGTTTGAGTGCGGCAACATACTCACTGCCCTCTTCCGGCGGCATGTCGACGGTAATGATACCGTCGATACCGGCGCTCTCTGCCTGCGCGGCGAAGACCTCGTAACCCATGACTTCGATCGGGTTGAGGTAGCCCATCATGATGATCGGCGTTTCCGCGTCAGTCTGGCGGAACTGCTGCACCACCTTGAATACATCGTGCAGGCTGGTGTTGTGTTCGAGCGCGCGTTCGGCGGCCAGCTGTATCACCGGGCCGTCGGCCATGGGATCGGAAAATGGCGCGCCCAGCTCGATGATGTCGGCACCGGCTTTCACCATGGCGTGCATCAGCGGTAGTGTAACCTCGGGCTGCGGATCCGATGTCATGATGTAGGGAATCAGCGCCTTGCGAGATTGCGCCTGCAATTGTTCAAAACGGGCGGTCAGGCGACTCACAGTTCAATCCCCTCGATACGCGCGATGGTATCGATGTCCTTGTCGCCCCGGCCCGAAAGGTTCACGATAATGCGCTGCTCGGGCTTCATCGTAGCCGCGAGCCTGACCGCGTAGGCCATGGCGTGGCTCGACTCAAGCGCAGGAATAATGCCTTCGATGAGCGTCAGCTGGTGGAAAGCATCCAGCGCCTGCTTGTCGGTAATCGACACGTAGTTCACCCGGCCGATGTCTTTCAGCCAGGAATGCTCGGGGCCAACGCCGGGATAATCCAGCCCGGCAGAGACCGAGTGGGTTTCGATAATCTGGCCATCGTTGTTTTCCATCAGGTAGGTGCGGTTACCGTGCAACACGCCCGGCTTGCCGGCGCACAGCGGTGCTGCATGGTGGCCGGTTTCGATACCATCACCCGCTGCTTCGACACCGTACATTTGCACGCTCTCGTCCTCGAGGAACGGGTGAAACAGGCCGATGGCGTTGGAACCACCGCCGACGCAGGCGACCAGCGCATCCGGCAGTTCGCCGGTCATCTCTTCGCACTGGCGGCGCGCCTCGCGGCCGATCACGGCCTGAAAATCACGCACCATCGCGGGATACGGATGCGGGCCGGCGACGGTGCCGATAATATAGAAAGTATTATCGACATTGGTCACCCAGTCACGCATGGCTTCGTTGAGCGCGTCTTTCAGTGTTTTTGAACCCGAGGTGACCGGCACAACTTTTGCGCCCAGCAGTTTCATGCGGTAGACATTGGGCGCCTGGCGCTCGATATCCTCGGCGCCCATGTAGACCACGCATTCCATGCCGAAACGTGCAGCCACAGTCGCTGAGGCAACGCCGTGCTGACCGGCACCGGTTTCAGCGATAATGCGTTTCTTGCCCATCGAGCGCGCCAGCAAGGCCTGACCGATGGTATTGTTGATCTTGTGCGCGCCGGTGTGGTTGAGGTCTTCGCGTTTGAGAAAAATCTGCGCACCGCCGGTTTGTTGAGACAGACGCTCGGCGTAATACAGCGGGCTGGGACGACCGACATAATGCGCCAGGTCAGCATCAAACTGCGCCTGGAATCCCGCATTGTGTTTGAATTGTTCATACGCATCGCGTAGCTCGTCGAGCGCCTGCATCAGGGTTTCGGAGACGAAACGCCCGCCGTAGATACCGAAATGCCCGGCAGCATCCGGCATGGACGCGTAATTTACTTTTTCAGCCATTTGTTAATCTCACTGTTTGCATGAATGCCGCAATTAATGCCGCATCTTTTATACCTTTTTCAGATTCCACCCCGCTGCTGACATCGACCGCCCAGGGTTTAACGATTTTAACTGCTTCGGCCACATTATCCACGCGCAACCCGCCAGCCAGTATCAGTGGCTTCGGCAAAGGCGGAATAGTGCTCCAGTCGAAGCGCTGGCCGCTGCCACCATCTTCGCCCGGCGCATGGCTGTCAAGTAACAGACCACGCGCATCACGGTATTGTTCAGCTTCAACCACCAGGTTTTCTGATGCTTGTGCCATTCCCAGTGCCTTGATCCACGGCCGTGAGAACTGGTTACAGAAGCTGGCGGGCTCGCTGCCATGAAATTGCAGCAGGTCAATCGGCACGGCGTCCAGCACGGTGCTGATCGTTGCTGCATCTGCATCCTTGAACAGGGCCACCGTGGTGACAAACGCGGGCAGTTCACGACAGATCTGTGACGCGCGGGCAATATCGATATTGCGCGGACTGCGGGCGTAGAACACCAGGCCGATTGCGTCAGCACCATGCTCGGCTGCACAGAGCGCGTCCTGAACACGGGTAATCCCACAGATTTTAACACGGGTCTGGTGCATGTCTTTGATATAAAAACGATTATTTAATCAGTGCCCGGCTGACAGCCAGCGAGTAATCAGAGCGCAGTATATATGAGCCAGTGCCAGGCTGCGCGCTTAAGCGAATCTTGGCAACACACCGCTCAGTGGCAGCTGGTAGTGCTGCGGGTAATCCACGCTGACCAGGTAGAGCCCGTCAGGCGGCGCGGTCGGCCCGGCCCGGGTGCGGTCTTTCAGTTCGAGCAACTCGCCGAGCCACGATTCAGGCTGCTCACCGCGCCCGATCACCAGCAGGCTGCCGACGATGTTGCGCACCATGTGGTGTAAAAAAGCATTGGCGCGAATATCAACCAGGATGTAATCCGCATCGTGCGTGAGTTCGATCGATTCCATATAGCGCCGCGCATGCGTGGCCTGGCATGCGGCCGAGCGAAACGAGGAAAAATCCTGATCGCCGAGCAGCGCTTGCGCGGCCGTCTGCATCGCGTTGACATCGAGCGTATCGTAGATCCAGCTGACACGACCGTGCTGTAATGCCGAACGCGCACGCCGGTTGAGAATAATATACCGATAGGCACGCATCACCGCGCTGAAACGCGCACTGAATTCGTCATCCACCTCACGCGCCCAGTGTACACAGACATCATCTGGCAAATGCGCGTTGGCCCCCATCACCCAGGCCTTGAGCTGGCGCGTGCTGGCACAGTCAAAATGCACCACCTGCCCGGTGGCATGCACCCCGGTATCGGTGCGGCCGGCGCAGGTCAGCTGGACATCATGATCCGCCACAATCGATAGCGCCTGCTGTACCACCGCCTGCACGGTACGCGTACCGTGCGCCTGCATCTGCCAGCCGTTGAAACGGCTGCCGTCATATTCAATTCCCAGTGCGATACGTTGTGTCATGTGACTGTCGTGATTTGAAACATAAAACATACTATCCACAGATGAACGCTGATGAACACAGATTAAACAATTAAATGTATAAATTTTTGCGCCGCAGGCGCACAAACAGTAATTAGCATTTATCTGTGTTCATCTGCGTTCATCAGCGGACTAATTTTTTATGACTTAAAACGCAAACGGCATCAGACTTGCTGATGCCGTCAGGGTCAAACGTGTTGTGTATTACGCGCTGAGTTCTGCCAGCAGGCCCTGGGCCTCGGACTTCTGCTCGTCGTTGCCTTCAGCGATGACTTCTTCGAGGATACTGCGCGTACCCTCACTGTCACCCATGTCGAGATAAGCGCGCGCCAGGTCCAGCTTGGTGCTGACTTCGTCGACATCATCCAGGTCAGACAGATCAATATCGGAACCATCATCTGTGTCAGCTGATACGCTCGCAGTATCGCTGACTGATTGCGCGACTTCTTCAACTTCGTTGCTTAGATCAAGGTCAAAATCCATATCGGCCGCGGTATCTGCAGCTGGCGCTGCCGCTTCGTCACTTAAATCCAGGTCGAAATCAAGATCCGCGGCTGTGTCTTTGTTGGCCTCATCGCTGGTTATATCAAGCTCAGAGGCTTCGATATCCAGCGAAAATTCGTCTTCAGCCGGGGCAGCTTCATCCAGTTTTACCGCTTCAGCGTCACTGAGATCAAACTCCAGCTCTTCTTCGGCAGAAGCGGGCGTATTGTCTCCCAGGTCTGGCAGTGCTGCATCGCTCGAGGTGTCATCGTCCAGGCTGAAATCAAGATCAGCAACCTCATCCGTTGCGGTTTCAGCACCCAGATCAAAATCCATTTCCGGTGCAGCGGACGGCACCAGGTCGTCCAGCGCCAGGTCACCGACCATATCTGCGCCCTTGAACAGTGCGTGATCAGGAATCAGGTCTGCACCCATCGCTGCTATCTTGGTCCAGCTGGCACCGCTACCGCCGGTGCGCTTGTGCATTTCAGTGGCAAGCTCACCGAATGCACTGGCATTTTTGCTGGCAAAGTGCGTTTCCGCCAGTTTCATGCGGTAGGCATCGTTTTCGGGGTGCTCTTTAATTGCATTTTGCAGCAGCTCTTCAGCCTGCTGATAAATACCGTAGGCCAGGTAGACATCTGCTTCGGCGATGATATCGTCACGCGCTTCTTCAGCAGGCGCTGCCTGGGTAACAATGGTGTCTTCGGCTGACGGTGGCAGTACCAGCGTGGCATCGGAATCAAATTTTTCAGCGGCCTCTTCAGCAGCGGCCATGGACGCATCGACTTCTTCATCGGACACATGCTGGCTCACAGCCTTGTCATCAATCATGTCGGCAACACTGGCGAGGTCGTCGTCTTCATCCAGTACAGATGAAGTGGCGGCGACGACAGGTGCAGCGGCCATGCCGGAAGCATTGCCTCGACGGCGCTTCACGATCATGTAAACCAGTCCCATGATCAGCAGCAGGCCACCACCGGCAGCTGCAAGCACGAGTGGATTGTTCAGCAGATTAGCGACCAGGCCCTGCGGCTGCGGTTGAACGAAGTCAATGACAGGTGCTTCATCGACATAGGTTTCCTGCATCGGTGCTGCATCCATCATCTCCTGCGCGGCCTGTTGTTCATCAACAAATACATTTTCTGCCTGTTCGTCAGTCAGCATATCCGACTCAGCTTCGCCCTCAGCCAGTGCGGCTGTTTCTTCAGCAGGCATTTCTTCCAATGGCATACCTTCAGATGGCATGGCATCTTCGGCTGATGTCAGCAGTTCATCACTTTCGTCAGCGGCTAGCTCTGCATCCATGCCTTCAGCAACTTCGCCACCAGCTGCAGCCGACTGCATTTCTGCCAGGCTCACGTCTTCAATACTGAGCAGGCGCTTCATCCGGTTGACCTGTGACTCCAGTATTTCTACTTCGCCCTGCAGTGATTCTTTTTCTACGCGCTCGGTTTCAAGACGCTCTTCAGCCAGTGCCAGTTGTGCGCGCAACTCTTCAACGCTCATGTCACCGAGATTGCCTGCAGCGCCAGTGGCTGCACCGCCTTTGCCTGCACTGACAATTGAAAGTCGCGCATCGGCTTTGGCATCAGCAGCAGGACTGCCGGCAGCGGACCCGGCCATTGTGGATGATGGTTTAGCACTGGACACTGCCTGTTGATACTCACGCCAGAGCGCATGCTGCTGACGTACCAGCGCCACGGCTTCGGCCTGTGACACCGAGGTGATTTCATTGCGATCTGGAACGCGCAAAATATAACCGCGCTTGAGGCCATTTACGTTGTCGTTAATGAACGACTCCGGATTAGTCCGGAGCATGGCGAGCATCATTTGTTCTACTGAGACCGATTGATCAGGCCGTAGCGCATCGGCCAGACTCCAGGCCGTATCGCCCTTTTTTATTCTGTAGTCGGCATTCCCCGCGGGCGTGTAAGTCGCTCGCGGCGCTGGCGCTGCTGCCGGTGATGCCTGTGATCGCGGCGCCGGTGCTGGGGTCACTGCAGGAGTGGTGCTGTATGCGGGCCGTGATGATGTGTCAGTTGGTCGAACAGCTGATGCGGCCGCCGGGCGCGAATCAGAAACCGCGGGACGTGCCGCGCTTTGCTGGCCCATGAATACTGGCGGATCGAGCAGGATGGTGTATTCACGCAACAGGTGGCCTTTGGGCCAGTCGACTTCTACGAGGAAATTCAGAAACGGTTCGCGAATCGGTTTGCTGGTGGTCACCGTTATATAAGGAACACCGTTTTTGATTTTGCTGCCGAACTTCAGGCTTTGCAGCATAAACGGACGATCAAGACCTGCACGACTGAATTCTTCGCGCGTGGCCAGTTTTACAATCATGGTTTCAGTGTCTTCAGGAACCGCTGATAACAACTCGATTTCTGCATCGAGTTCCTGGTTCAGCGCTGAATTGACTTCGATACCGCCCAGCCCGAGAGTGAAGCCGTCGAGAGGCAGCAAAGCTGACCCCATAACCAAGGCAATGAACAATTTACGCACTGGTATTCCCCTTTTAATCCTGTATTAACAAGGACTTGCAGCCCTGTGGTGACCCCATTGAGGTGTTCTTATTGTTATCTTCACAATACACTTGAAGATTGTTTGTCTAAATATAGGTTATAAATACTCTTTTATCAAAATCTCTGCGATTTGCACGCTATTTAATGCTGCGCCCTTGCGCACATTATCCGACACCACCCACAGGTTCAGACCGCGATCATGCGAGATATCTTCGCGTATACGGCTGACATACACCGGGTCATGGTTCGCGCCTTCGGTCACCGCCGTGGCATAACCGCCGTCCTTGCGCTGATCAAGCACCACCACGCCGGGCGCATTCTTCAGCAACTTGCGTGCCTGCTCGGCGGTAATCTTGTCGCGGGTTTCTATATGCACGGCTTCTGAATGACCGTAGAACACCGGCACGCGCACCGCGGTGGGATTGACCATGATGCTGTCGTCTTCAAATATCTTGCGCGTTTCCCATACCATTTTCATTTCTTCCTTGGTGTAACCGTTATCCTGAAACACATCAATCTGCGGCAAGACGTTAAACGCGATTTGCTTCGGATACACTTCCGCCTTACACGGTTTTGCATTTAACAGGTTTGCAGTTTGCGATGCGAGTTCTTCTATTGCTTCCTTTCCGGTTCCGGATACCGCCTGGTAAGTCGCCACATTGATGCGTTCGATACCGACTGCATCATGTATCGGTTTCAGGGCCACCAGCATCTGTATGGTTGAACAGTTCGGGTTGGCAATAATGCCGCGGTTTTTATACTGCGCAATTGCATGCGGATTGACTTCCGGTACCACCAGTGGAATATCGTCGTCGTACCTGAACTGCGAAGTGTTATCGACGACCACGCAGCCTGCAGCCGCGGCTTTAGGTGCCATGTCTTTTGAAATTGAAGCGCCCGCGGAAAACAGTCCGATCTGTGCTTTCGACCAGTCGAATGCATCGGCATCCTCTACGCTCAGAAATTTTTTGCCGAACTCAACTTTTTTACCTGCTGAACGACTGCTCGCCAGTGCATACACCTTGCCGACCGGAAACTTGCGCTCGGCAAGAATAGACAACATGGTTTCACCTACAGCACCGGTGGCGCCAAGCACTGCTACATCGAATGTCTTGCTCATTTACTTAGATTCCATAAAAAAATCAAAAACTATTACCGCGAATAACGCAAAGGGCGCGAAAGTAAATAATACCTAACGATACTTCATCGCGTTATTCGCGGTTACGTTAATCAAAGTTCAGCCAGTACAGCATCGCCCATTTCTACGGTGCCAACCTGCTTGCAGCCTGCGGCCATGATGTCGGCGGTGCGCAGGCCTTTGTCCAGTACTTTGCCGACGGCGGCTTCGATAGCATTGGCCTGTGCGGCATGATCAAGACTGTAACGCAGCATCATGGCAACCGACAAGAGTGTCGCCAACGGATTGGCCACGCCCTTGCCGGCAATATCAGGCGCCGAACCATGAATCGGTTCATACATGCCCTTGCCGTTTGCATCCAGCGACGCTGATGGCAGCATACCAATCGAGCCGGTCAACATGGCCGCTGCATCAGACAGAATATCACCAAACATATTCTTGGTGACCATCACGTCAAACTGTTTGGGCCACTTCACCAGCTGCATTGCAGCATTATCGACATACATGTGGCTGAGCTCGACCTCGGGGTAATCCGTGCCGACCTTCTCCACGCATTCGCGCCACAGTTCCGAGACTTCAAGTACATTGGCCTTATCGACCGAGCACAAACGTTTGTTGCGCTTCATGGCGATATCAAATGCGACGCGTGCGATGCGATCGATTTCGTGCTCGCTATATACCAGCGTGTTGAAACCTTCACGCTCGCCGTTGTTATTTACACGGATGCCACGCGGCTCGCCAAAATAGATACCTCCGGTGAGTTCACGCACGATCATGATGTCCAGCCCGGACACGACTTCGGGCTTGAGCGATGAGGCATCAGCCAGCTGTGGATACAAAATTGCCGGGCGCAGGTTAGCAAACAGTTCAAGCTCGGAACGCAACCCGAGCAGGCCGCGCTCAGGGCGCAATTCACGCGGCAGCTTTTCATACTGCGGACCACCCACTGCGCCGAGCAGAATCGCATCGGATGCACGCACCAGCGTCAGGGTTTCATCGGGTAGCGGCTTGCCGGCCGCATCATAACCTGCACCGCCGACAGGGGCATGTTCAAGCGCGATATCGAGGCCCTGCGTTTTTAGATGATTCAGCAGCTTGACCGCTTCGGCGACAATTTCAATGCCGATGCCATCACCGGGCAGGATCGCAATCTTTTTTGTCATAGTATTCAGCAGCCTGTCTGGCTGCGACCAGTGTATTACAGGGAAAATAAGGAGGCGGGATTATACGCTATTTATACCAGCAAGTGACTGTATTCTATAGTGACGACCGGGTTTTTATCACGCCAGCCGGTATGCTACATTGCAACTGCAGGTGACACAGTGATAGCGGGGCAAAAACATGAACACGCTGATGGCGAACGTCTAGCGCTCGGACAAGAAATAACGCCAGATGCGCTAGAACACAAACTGGTAGCCTAGATTGATCGATACGTCTTCAACATTAACCTGGTAACCATCGGCTTCATAGACCGGCCCGGCATAATTAAATGTCAGCCCCCAGTTTTGCCAGTGGCTTTCGATAATCAGGCTGGTAGCAAATGTCACTGATGTCCCCTTCTGCTCGAGTGCCAGCCGCTCATTTGTTGCAGTACTGGTTAACAGCACATCGCCGTCAAATCGCGCCACACCCAGGCCAAGCCCCAGGCCTGCGCGCGTATAGGTGCCGTTTACCGCGTGATCACCCCACTGGTAAAACGCAGTCGGTACAACATAGTAAAACAGGCCGCTGGTTTCTGTACCCAGGTCAACAAAGCGATCACTTCCCACCTGTTGCTGGTTTGCATTAAAAGAAGACACGTTAAACACGAACGTCATGCCGGTATTTTTTATTGAGAATAAATACGGCCGCGTGCTGTAGCTAATAAAGTAAGACTCTTCATTGCGTTGCACAATCTTGCCTTCGGCGTTATCAGATGTTCTTACCGCGCGTATACCGGCCTGGCGCGTACCTACACCCAGTTTAAGGGTGGCGCCATTTACAAAGTAGTCCCATGCCCAGTGACTAAAATCCATCTCGGCTGCCTTGACCGCAGGCGCGACCAGCAGCAAACAGGCAATGATGATTTTCTTGTTCATGCTTACAGTGTAGGCATGATCTGGCAGTAACTATGGCGTCACTTCCGGCTTTGTCTGTGAAAAGCCGCCGCCTGTCGGACGGCAGGAAACAGGGCCTTCAAAACAGCCAGGGTGCCGACTGTTTTCGCTGGTCTTCGTAGTGCTTTATGTCATCCGCGTGCTGCAGGGTTAAACCAATATCATCCAGTCCGTTCAACATGCAGTGCTTGCGAAATGCATCAATTTCAAAGCTGTATGACTTCTGCCCCGCTGTCAGGGTTTGTGATTCAAGATCGATAGAAAACTGCATGCCCCTGTCCGCTGCTACTGCTGTAAACAGATCATCAATGTCGGCAGCTGACAGCGCCACCGGCAACAGGCCGTTCTTGTAACTGTTGTTAAAAAATATATCGGCAAAACTGGGAGCGATGACCGCACGAAAACCGAAGTCGGTCAGTGCCCATACCGCGTGTTCGCGCGATGAACCGCAGCCAAAATTTTCACGCGCGAGCAAAATACTCGATGTGTCGTAGGGCGACTGGTTCAGAATAAAATCAGGATTGAGGCGCCGGCTGGCATTATCGATATCCGGTGCACCGGGATCCAGATAACGCCAGTCATCGAATGCATTCGGGCCAAAACCAGTGCGCTTGATTGATTTTAGAAACTGCTTTGGAATAATCGCGTCAGTATCAACATTGGGTCGATCCAGTGGCGCGACAATGCCCGTGTGTTTTGTAAATGCCTGCATTGTATTTACCTGTCTTGTTGTCCTGCTTGTCGTGTGAAAACTGAAAAGATTTTAAGGCGAAACCACAGAGGCGCAGAGTACACAGAGGAAAAACAAATATTATTATTTTGATAAAAATTGTTTGAATTGATTTGATCTCACATCAAATCAAACTATCTGTGTTCTTAACATACAGTTTTTCTCTGTGTACTCTGCGCCTCTGTGGTTTCGCTTCTAAATGTTTATCTTCTAAAGGTTTATGATTTCACCGTGATATCTACAAAATGTCCGTGGACTGCCGCCGCGGCCGCCATTGCCGGGCTCACCAGGTGGGTACGCCCGCCCTGCCCCTGGCGTCCTTCAAAATTTCGATTTGAAGTTGATGCGCAGCGTTCGCCAGGCTCCAGCCGATCAGCGTTCATCGCAAGGCACATCGAACACCCCGGTTCACGCCACTCAAAACCCGCACTGATAAAAATTTTATCCAGGCCTTCCGCCTCGGCCTGCTGTTTTACCAGGCCTGAACCGGGCACGACCATGGCCAGTTTCACATTGCCCGCAACCTGCTTACCTTCGGCAATTTTTGCCGCTTCACGTAAATCTTCGATGCGCGAGTTGGTACACGAACCGATAAAGACTTTATCGACATCAATTTGTGCCATTGGCGTTCCGGCCTCAAGCCCCATATAAGCCAGCGCCTTGCGCATGCCATCAGCTTTGACCGTGTCCTTCACTGCCGCCGGGTCCGGTACCTGTGCATCGATTGACACCACCATCTCGGGCGATGTCCCCCAGGTCACCTGCGGCCTGATTGAGGCGGCATCAATGCGCACCACCTTGTCGAATTTTGCATCAGCATCACTCACCAGCGTTGTCCAGTACGCCACCGCCCTGTCCCAGGTATCTGCCACCGGCGAATACGGACGGCCTTTCACATAATCAATCGTGGTTTGATCTACCGCAACCATGCCGGCGCGGGCACCGGCTTCGATCGCCATGTTGCACACGGTCATGCGGCCTTCCATGCTGAGCGCACGAATTGCATCACCGCCAAACTCAATTGCATAGCCGTTTCCACCTGCGGTACCGATCTCACCGATAATAGCCAGCACAATATCTTTTGCGGTGATACCCGCGTGCACAGTGCCATCAACACTCACCAGCATGTTTTTGCTTTTATTCTGCAGCAGGCACTGGGTTGCGAGCACATGCTCAACTTCCGAGGTACCAATGCCAAATGCCAGTGCGCCGAATGCACCGTGGGTGGAGGTATGCGAATCACCGCAGACCACGGTCATGCCGGGAAGTGTCGCACCCTGCTCGGGGCCAATCACGTGCACGATGCCCTGGCGCACATCAGCCATGTCGAACTCGGTGAGGCCAAATTCGCGGCAGTTGCTGTCGAGGGTTTCCACCTGGATTTTTGACACCGGGTCAGTGATGCCCAGGCGCCTGTCCGTGGTCGGTACATTATGGTCCGGCACGGCCACGATCGAGCTGGTGCGCCACGGCTTTCGGCCCGCCAGGCGCAGGCCTTCGAAAGCCTGCGGTGAAGTCACTTCGTGCACCAGGTGACGGTCGATATACAGCAGGGCGGTACCGTCATTTTCGGTCCGAACCACGTGGTCGTCCCACAATTTGTCGTAAAGCGTTTTAGCGGTCATGCGTATCTCCTCTGCCAGCAAGAATAGGCAATAAAGCATCATTACACAAATTCATTATTTTCATGTAATCTATTCCATATGGATATAGTATCAATGCGTACTTTTCTGTCGCTGGCCACCACAGGCTCATTTTCGCGCAGCGCAGAGGCCCTCTTCGTCACCCAGCCGGCGGTCAGCAAACGCATAGCCACACTTGAAGCATCGCTTGGCGTCAACCTGTTCGATCGAATCGGCAAGCACGTGCTGCTCACCGAAGCCGGTCGTGCGCTGATCCCCGGTTGTGAACGCATTCTTGCGGAAATGGATGAAACTCAACGCATACTCGGTAACCTGCACGGCAAAATGCGAGGCACCCTGGGCATGGCCACCAGCCACCACGTCGGCCTGCATCGCCTGCCAGCAGTACTGCGCAAATATACCCGGCAATACCCTGATGTGCTGCTGGAGTTACACTTTATGGATTCAGAGCAGGCGTTCCCGAAAATTCTCAGCGGTGAAATCGAGCTGGCAATCGTTACCCTGCCCAACATCCCGCTGGCGAACCTGAAACATATTCCCGTGTGGTCAGATCCCATGCATTGTGTCGTGGCCAGGCACCACCCCCTGGCTAAAACCGATAAGGTGACACGCAAACAGTTGTTACAATATTCCGCCATTTTGCAAACACCCGGCACGCATACGCGCAACCTGGTTGACGCCGCCCTCGGGAACAGCCAGCCGCAAAAAATATTACTGGAGACAAATTACCTGGAAACCATCAAGGCCATGGTTGAAGCCGGTCTTGGCTGGAGCATGTTGCCGGATTCAATGATCGACAAAACCTTGAGCTCGTTAAGTATTAATAAACTAAAGATTGACCGCCACCTCGGCATTGTAGTGCACGAAAAACGCACACTGTCGAATGCTGCAAAAGGCATGCTGAGCTTACTGCAGGATGAATGACTTCATGGGTGCAGGCGATTTATTTAGAAAATTTCAGAAAGCGCCAGGTGATCACTGTCGCGAGCACAGTGCAGGCGGATGCAAAACTGAAAAGATACGCTGCGCCATACTCGTCCCACACCAAGCCACTGACCAGGCTGCCAACAGCAACCCCGGCGCCGTAAGACACGCTCGAATACAGTGCCTGTCCCCTGCCCTGGTGATTACCGGTAAAGAACCTGTGCACCAGCGAAATTCCGACTGAATGAAACACACCGAATGAAAATGCATGCCCGAGTTGCGCAATAAACAACAAGGCCAGGTTTTCGACATAAAAACCGATCAATAACCAGCGTAGCGAAGTCAGCAACAAGGTAATAATCAGCAGTTTTCGCACACCGTATCTCGGCAGTAGACGATACATCAATAAAAACATGACAACTTCGGCAAGCACACCAATCGCCCACAACAGGCCGATTACCCGGGATGAGTAGCCATGTTCCTCGAGGTATATGGTGTAAAAGGTGTAGTAAGGGCCATGACTGCATAGCATCAGAAAACACACCACGAAGAAAGCCATCACCCGAGGTTGCCGAATGACACGCCATATTGGCGAATGATCGGCATGCGGCATATTGAGTTTTTCCGGCACGATAAAACTGCACACTGCGATCGCAGCAAACAACAGCAGTGTCATAAGCGGAATAAGCTCGACCGAATGCGACTGCAAGGCATCGCCCAGCACGACCGCGCTGACGATAAAACCCAGCGATCCCCATAAACGCACATTACTGTAGCGATGCACTGCATCACCGAGATGGTTCAGGGTCATGGCTTCGAACTGCGGCAATGTCGCGTTCCAGAAAAAACTGAACAGCAGCATTGCCATTGCCAGCCACCATAACTCGGTGTTGACATAGACCAGGGCAAAACTCAGCAAGGCCAGCACGCTTGCGATCCGGATGATCAGCATCGAACGCCGCGTGACGTCGGCCAGCCAGCCCCATATATAGGGCGCAACCAGCTTGGTCGCCGGCAGGATCGCCACCAGGCTGCCAATGGTCAGGCTGCTGTAACCCAGGGATTTAAGATACAGGCTCCAGTAAGGCACCAGCACACCGAGCGAGGCAAAATAAAAAAAGTAGAAACTGCTGAGTTTCCAGTACGGAATCGCTTTAGTACTCACTGGTATCCCGGGTTTTTATCTGGCTGCACAGTACAAGTTGTAATAGAGTTTTAAAACTATTAGCCACAGAGGCCATAGCGGGTATGCGTTAAAAGCTAAATTCGTCCACAGATGAACGCAGATATTGCTACTGGCGTTTACCAGGACTAGTGTTATTAGTGTTCATCTGCGTTCATCTGTGGAAAAAGGTTTTTGTCATGTTTATACAGAAGAAGGAACCACCGGCGTAGTCAAATGCACATCCATGTTCTGCCCGCGGTGGCGCAGCATGTGGTCTAGCAACACGATGGCGAGCATGGCTTCGCATATCGGCGTCGCACGGATAGCAACGCAGGGATCGTGGCGCCCGTGAGTGGCTACATCCACCGGTTTGCCATCAACGTCCACCGTATCACACACCAGGCGAATACTCGAAGTGGGTTTAAACGCGGTATGCACCACGATGTTCTGGCCGGATGATATTCCGCCCAGAATGCCACCTGCGTGGTTGGTCCTGAAGCCCTGTGGCGTCATTTCATCACGAAACTCGGTACCTTTTGCCGTCACACAGCCAAAGCCGTCGCCAATCTCGACGCCTTTAGCTGCATTGATGCACATCATTGCGAGCGCAATTTCGGCATCAAGGCGATCGAACACCGGCTCACCGAGGCCAGGCGGCACGCCTTCTGCAACCACTGTTATTTTTCCGCCAATGGAATTGCCTTCCTTGCGCAAGGCGTCCATGTAACTTTCCAGCTCGGCGAGTTTGCTTGTGTCACCGCAGAAAAATGCATTGTTGTTCACTTCTGCACGATCCAGCAGTGGCATTTCAATCGGGCCGAGCTGTGACATGTAGCCGTATATCGTGATGCTATAACGGTCTTTGAGATATTTTTTTGCAATCGCACCGGCCGCTACACGCATCGCGGTTTCACGTGCCGATGAGCGCCCGCCGCCACGGTAGTCACGAAAGCCGTATTTTTGCTGGTAGGTGTAGTCGGCATGGCCAGGACGAAACCGGTCCATGATTTTGCTGTAATCTTTTGAACGCTGGTCAGTATTTTGTATCAGCAGACCGATAGGTGTGCCCGTGGTTTTACCTTCAAAGACACCGGAGAGAATTTTAACTTCATCAGCTTCACGTCGCTGTGTAGTGTGGCGCGAAGTGCCGGGTTTGCGCCGATCCAGGTCGAGCTGGATGTCGGCTTCGCAAATGTCCATCCCCGGGGGGCAGCCGTCAACAATACCTACCAGCGCCGCGCCATGTGACTCGCCCGCGGTCGTGACGCTAAAGAGTTTTCCGATCGTATTACCCGACATAATCTATTCTTGTGATTGATAGTGAAGTTGAGATATTAGCATTTGCGCACTACATGTGTGTCGCGCGCAGGTTCAGGCGGCATCAAAGTCAGGCTGGCCCATTTCCAGTTGCTCGGCGGTCAGCAAAAAAACACCTTCGCCGCCGCGCTCAAAATCCAGCCAGGTAAACGGTACATTCGGAAAACACGCTTCCAGTGCTGGACGCGTATAACCGACTTCGATAACCAGGATGCCTTCATCAGACAAGAAATCACGCGCACTTTGCAACATCGGGATTACCAGGTCGAGGCCGTCTTCACCGGCCTCGAGTGCAATGCCTGTCGGCTCGTACTCAAACTCGTTTGGCAACGTGGCGACTTCTGCGCTGGAAACGTAGGGCGGATTGCTGACAATAATGTCGAATTCACGTTCCGGCACATCGACAAACAGGTCGGACTGGATCAGTTCGACGCGCGCCTCCATGCCATGCAGGCGGCGATTATCTTCCGCTACCGCGAGCGCATCGATCGAGATATCACTGCCGACCACGCGCGCATCCGGAAAAGCATCAGCGCAGGCAATAGCGATGCAGCCACTGCCGGTACACAGGTCGAGAATCTCGTGCACGTTCTCTATATCCACCCAGGGGGCGAAACCTTGCTCAATCAGTTCGGCAATCGGCGAGCGTGGAATCAGTACGCGCTCGTCGACATGAAAATTCATCCCGGCAAACCAGGCCTCACCGGTGATATAAGCAGCGGGCTTGCGGGTCTCTACGCGCTGGCGATAAAACTCGAAAACGCGCAGCTTTTCATCCTGGGTCAGCACTGCGTCGAACCAGTCAGTACTGAAATCCGGCGGCAGATGCAGTGCCGCCAGGCACAGGTAAACCGCCTCATCGAGCGCACTCGGCATACCCTGGTGAAAACCCAGCTCGGCAGCATTGAACTGACTGACGCCCCAGCGGACAAAGTCTCGTATAGAATGGAGTTGTTCGGTCGGGTTTTTCACATGGTGTCCTGATTGTTCAGTCGGCATTCTAGCGGACATCGCGCCGCTGCGCAGTCAAAAACACTTTATACACTACCCGTCTACCCCTATAATCCTGCTCCATTATGAATATGATCACTACTGTCCTGAACCATCCACCCATACGCCAGTTCAACCTGCTGTGTGGCCTGTTACTGCTGTCGGCATGCGCGCTCGCCGAGCCCGGGCTGCAGATAGCAAACGCCTGGATTGCCGAAGCACCCCCCAGCAGCAAGGTGATGGCCGGTTATATGGATATCAAAAACCCGACAGACACTGTACTTGAAATCACCAAAGTGGCTTCGGCCGATTTTTCCAGCATCGAAATCCATCGCACCGTGCACGAGGACGGCATGGCCCGCATGCTACGCCAGACCGGCATCAGTGTGCCTGCCAATGGCAGTTTTGAACTCAAACCCGGTGGTTATCACCTGATGATGTTCAATCCCGCGCGCGTCTTTAAAGCCGGGGACAGCACCCAGCTGATATTTACCCTCGCCGACGGCAGCACATCGCGCTTCGATGTCTCGGTTAAAAAAGCCACCGGATACGCCGACAACGGACACCACTAATTGTGACCATGCCCGCAACCCTGCGCGAGCGCCTGCTCGCCTGGCCGTTTTATATTCTGCCGCATCATGCGATTTCCTGGTTGATGTTCAAACTTGCACGCATCCGCTGGCGACCAGTAAAAAATTTCGTGATCAGGACATATACCCGGCTCCACCCGGTCAACATGAACGAAGCGGTGATCGAAGACAAATACGCCTATGAAAGCCTGAATGCGTTTTTTACCCGCGCGCTCAAGCCCGAATCCCGCCCGCTGGATTCCGCGCCTGGCAGCTGGGTGTGCCCGGTCGATGGTTCCGTCAGCCAGGCGGGGCGGATTGAACAGGGCAGGATTATTCAGGCCAAGGGTTGTGATTACAGCCTGCTGGAACTGCTCGGCGGCGACGAAACCCGTGCCGCTGCATTTAGCAACGGCGGCTTTGCCACCCTGTATTTATCGCCACGCGATTACCACCGCATACACATGCCGCTGTCAGGCGATTTGCAGCACATGACCTATGTGCCGGGCCGACTGTTCAGCGTGGCAACGCATACCGTTAATGCTATCCCACGCCTGTTTGCGCGTAACGAACGCGTGGTGTGCCACTTCAATACCGAGCACGGCCCGATGGCACTGGTACTGGTCGGCGCGATCAATGTTTCGGAAACGGACACCGTCTGGCACGGGCGGGTGAAAAGCAATCACGGGGGCATCACCCGGTTTGATTACACCGGCAAGAATATTCGGCTTGAACGCGGCGAAGAAATGGGACGTTTCAATCTCGGCTCCACCGTCATTGTACTTGCGAGCGAAGGCGTGGCATGGGATGCGGCCATCACTGCGGCGGCGGATGTGAAGCTTGGGCAACGACTGGCGCTGCGCGTCTGAGTATTACTGAATAACTAGCTGATTTTTGTGCTGCTATGGCTAGTTTCAACAGCAGCTTTACTCTGGCTATCTTTATCTATTTCGGTTTCGCTAGTCACCATTGACACCACACCGGCAGACTGTTTGGCAGTCTCATCGACGGGCTGCTTTGGCTTGCCCGATGGATTGGTAAAACGATCATTCATGGTTTGAATCAGGCCGCTGGCATCAGCAATAACACTGTGCAACAGGCGTTTAGTGCGAGATGACCACGCCACTGGCACCGGCTGGAAAACACTGCGGAAAACCCGGGTGTTGCGCATAAACGCCTGGCTGATATCGCCGGCCAGATGCGTTGTTGGCAATTTCCTGGCGATTCGACGCGCGGCTATGCGACGCATACTGAAATGCACACCCAGCACAAATCCTGCAATCACAGCCAGCTTGAGAGCCGACAGCCAGGGCTCGGCACTGAAGTCCATGCTGAACAAGCCCCAGGGGCTGAACCACAGGCTGATCAGCAACAGCAGCGATAGCGCGCTGCCAAAGATGACGGCATCCATGCTCAACACCATGCGCATCCAGCGATTCATCGCTTCGGTCAGGCGCGGGACAACATCGTGTTCGATATCTTCTGCAATATTCTGCAAGGCACCAATAATACGGTATGAGCGTTCAACTTCGACCTGGTGCAGGCGCTCATTGATCGCCGCCATATCGGTGTCGCGTTTACTTTCAAAGCGTCTGCGCACCGCCTCATCCTGAATCGGTACCGCGGCCTGCTCGTTATAAATGGTATAGAAACGACCCGCGGTTAAACCCTTTGCCGCCAGTGCACGCTGCCACGCAGCAATCACGGCCTCAGGGTTATCTTCCTGCGCGGCAGTGTCTATCTGGTTGAGAATATAGAGAAATTTTTCCGAGTCACTGCGCGAAATCGTATCGCGCACGAGGTGATCAAGCGTATCCTGCATGGCACCGGGTTCGGGATGTCGCGCATCGAAAAACACCAGCACCAAATCAGAAAGATCAATAATATGATCGGTCAGCCGCAGAATGGTATTACGCTGGTCATCAGCATCGAATCCGGGCGAATCAATGAAGATTTTACCGCTGAGCTTTTCCGAACACGAGGTTTTCATCTGCAGGTAGGCATCGATGCGTTTGCCTTCGCCTTCAGCGACCTTGTTGATTTCATCGCTCATCTGGTAGAACGGGAATCGCGGATCGGAGTCAAGCGCTACACCGGGCAGTACGCGGCCATCCTCGCCGGTGGAATAACTGATGACAGTGAACTTATCATCGACCGCCTGGTTGCCAGTAAGCTGAAGCTTACGGCCGAGCAAGTGGTTTATAAAGGATGATTT
>Ga0316201_10000643_pt1 | contig 20818 bp, 18 predicted proteins | sample CS6wburrow_MG_FD_204516 | JGI IMG/M metagenome (GOLD analysis project Ga0316201, IMG submission 204516) | Coastal sediment microbial communities from Delaware Bay, Delaware, United States - CS-6 worm burrow | ecosystem: Environmental > Aquatic > Marine > Coastal > Sediment | place: USA... | reverse complement strand
ACAAGGCCGACCGGGCGCTGGCCATCCGCCGTGACGGCTGGGGTTTTGTGTTGGGGCTGATCGGCACTGCGGCACTATACGGCGCCTATGCCTGGATCGCCTTTGCGACAGTAGTCAGCCGCATCACGCTGGGCCAGATGACCATGTACCTGATGTTGTTCCGCCAGGGTCAGTCTGCGGTTTCGGCGATCCTTTCTGCGATCGGTGGTATGTACGAGGACAACCTGTACCTCTCCACGCTGTATGAATACCTGGAAACCCCGGTGGGAATTTCGGATGCCGGTAAGAAAAGCGGACCCAAACCCGACGATGGTATCCGCTTCGAGAAGGTAAGCTTTACGTATCCGGGCGCCAGCCAACCGGCGCTCAGGGAGATCGACCTGCATATCCACCCCGGCGAATCACTGGCGTTGGTGGGTGAGAACGGTTCCGGCAAGACCACTCTGATCAAACTACTGACCCGGCTATATTCGCCCAACGAAGGGCGCATCCTGCTCGATGGTATGGACCTGAAAGACTGGGATGAGAAAATGCTGCGCCAGCGAATCGGCGTGATTTTCCAGGATTTTTCCCGTTACCAGTTCCTGGTGGGTGAAAATATCGGGGCGGGAGACGTGCGTGAGTTCGAAGATGAGCAACGCTGGAAAGACGCTGCCGACAAGGGCATGGCGGACGATTTCATCGGCGACTTACCCTCCGGTTACAAAACCCAGCTCGGAAAATGGTTCAAGGACGGCCAGGAGCTATCCGGTGGCCAGTGGCAAAAAATTGCCCTGTCACGCGCCTTTATGCGCACCGATGCCGATATCCTGGTGCTGGATGAACCGACCGCAGCCATGGACGCCGCTGCCGAAGCAAGGATTTTCGAGCATTTTCGAAAGCTGACCCGGAATCGAATTGCTATTTTGATCTCGCACCGTTTTTCTACGGTTCGCATGGCCAGCCAGATCATCGTGATCGAAAACGGCCGGATCATCGAGCGTGGCAGTCACGAGGAACTGATGAGGCTGAACGGGCACTACGCCAACCTGTTTTCACTTCAGGCGGCGGGTTACAAGTAATCTCGACATCACCGGTCAACTAGGCTGCTTTTCAGGCTCAAAAAAAATCGCGGCGGGATGCACCCGCCGCGATGGTTATAGTTTGTCCAGGTACTTTTACTGGTCAAACTCGAGTGTAATACCGGTCAGGTCATTGTCTCCGGTAAACATCTCATAGGTGGTGCCAGTCTTGTTGAACGGGCCACTGGCAGACAGGTCGGTTTCACCCGGATCGGCTGCACCTCCGCCTTCGGTGGTGCCGGCAAGGCCATCGCTTGCATCGATATTGCCATACTCGATGGTGTAAGTGCCGTCATCACGCATGGTGGCGATGAAGGTGTTGTCGTCACCGCTGAAGAACTGCGGAACACCGTCAAAAATAACCGTGGCGCTGCCAGTATCAAATTCGACTGATACCTGGCCACCCTGGTTGGGTGACAGGTCATCCCATAATGGTGCTATGCGCGGCTGTCCGTTTAAAAATTCGAAGACCGACTCTGACCAGTCCGTGTCACCGGAGCCAAAGGTCAGGTTGCCATTAGAGTTGACCCAAACGCTGTCGTACGAAGCTCCCTGGAATGGAAAGCTAAAGCCCAGCGGTACCTCAACCGTGTCATCATCACCCAATGATAAGATGACACCGTCGAAAAGTTCGATCTCCAGCACATAGCGGCCACCACTAAAGCCCTCACCCGTGAAACCAAAGTCGGGGAAGGTCGTTACTGCGAGGTAATAAGTGCCCTCCATGGTGCCGGGTATCTGCAGTGCGGAGAGTAAACCGGCGCCGCCGTCGTCATCGGTGTACTGTGTGCCATCGGGCGCAATCAGCCCGATCAGGGTGTCCAGCTGACCACTGACAATTTCAACCAACAGTGTCTTGCCTTCGGGAACCTTGAAGCGGAACCAGTCAATATCGGCGCCGGCAGGCTCGATCTCGGTGTACTGCTGAATCGAATCACTGCTGAATGGCAGTCGTATCATGCGCGCCTTGTTGCTCTTGCCGAGCCACTCGTCGTTGTAGTCCGTCGTTCCGTTGAACAGTAATACCTCATCTGACAGATCATTGTCAGCCTCTGTGAACTGCTCATAGACTGCTGGTGAGTTGTGCAGGTTGATACGTCCACCATCGAGGTCGGCATAGTCCTGCAGAGCAGTCAGGTCTGACTCAGCTTCGGTGCCTGAAGTGACGGCACCACCGCAGGAAACGCCAGCCAGGCCATCAATGGCCGAAATGGCGCCATATTCAAAATCAATATGGTTGCTGGTGCGTGACAAGGTGATGCTGAAGCTGTTGGACCCCGTGGCGAAAAACTCCGGCACACCTTCATAGATAACGGTGAAGCTGCTGTCGGTTTGCGCATAGGTGACGATACCACCGGTTGACGGGTTCAAATCATCCCATAGGCCTGCGATTCTCGGTGGGCCGGAGAGCATTTCAGCCGAAGACTCGGAGAAATCTGTGGAACCGGTACCAAACGTCAGGTTGCCATTGGCATTGACAAATACAGAATTGAAATCCTGCGCGCAGATCGAGTAGGTGAAAGGTAGTGAGAGCTGATAAAAACTGTCATCACCTACAGGTAATGGGTCACCTGGTGAAGGTTGATTGAAAATGATGTCAACACCGGTGATCGGTACGCCGGCAACCGGCACCACGAGGGTGGCATCCAGAACATCATCCGGTGGATTGAGGCTCGCCTCATCTGCATTCCAATACTCTTCCGGACCCGGTAATGGTGAGAGAATGGGGTTACTGAAACGTCCGGGATTCGCCGTAACAACATCTACAAATACCACGTACTGGGCACCCGGTGTCAGGTTGGTAAGTGTATAGACACCTACATTCGGATCAGCCTGGCCGGTGCCATCAGTATAGGCCCCGGAAAAGGTTGATACCGCATCGAACATCGGGTCGGCAATGTTGCGGGCAATGACATTCACGCCACTGAGCCTGGTGACTCCATCAGGGGCGTAGATAGTGCCCGAGATCGAACCGGTATTGGCGAAGAAACCTGCCGCCGGGTAGAGCGTGGCGATCGATGCCTTGTCATCGGCATTTGGTGAGTTTGTTCCAGCGCCTGCCCCGAAGTAGAAGGGGTACATTGACTCTAGCTCTCCACTCAAAGGACCGTTAAAGATGAAGGGGTCATCCGGTGTCGGTCCGCTGGTGTCGCCGCCCTCGCCGAAGGGGAATAATTGTCCATTGAGTTCGACATGACCCAGGTTGGTGTAATGCCCAAATTCGTGAGTCATCACATCCTCTGCCTCGACCAGGTCGGTAAACGCAGGACCATTCAGGAAGGATATACCTTCGAGGATTTCGCAAGAGATAGTGTTAACCCACTCCGGGCTGGCGAACCCGAGTATGCCTGAGCCTGGTCCGAATAATTGGTCGAAGATCTGACCGTCGGCATCAAAGACGATGGCGGAAAGACCATCGGGTACAACCGGGTTCAGATAAGGACCGTAGTTATTGATATCTACATCAACGGGCAGTGGACCGGCATTGGCGTAAGTGGCTGTGGTTGGCACGCTGAAAGGGCCACCTGCGGTCCAGTTATCAAAAGATGCCTGTACCAGCGCCACACCCGTGGGATTATCGATCAAGCCCAAATTGAGATCGCCCTGATCGGGGTTAAATGGAATATTTACTCCACCCCCAGGCCACAGGTAAGGTTGCCCCGGGTTACAGACAGCAAGTGCGTCGGCACCCTGGACGGTAGTTGTAAAAGCCGTCGCGCCAAAGGCGACGAGCAGTGCGGAAAGAATCTGATATTTAAATGATTTCATCGTTTCTCTCCTTTATGGGTTAACCAGGGCTGAAACAGCCGAGGCGAGTTCGCTGTACTTGACCGGGCCGTCGAAAATGCCATGGTTGTTCAGCATATTGGCCGTCATTTCACGCCCATCCGCAGTATCGAAAATGCGAAATAAGCCCTGGCCAAGCCCCACTGTTGTCGATAAGCCTGCCGAGCTGGCAGCGGTTGTAAACAGCACGTAATCACTGCCGACAGCCAGGTCGGGGTTCATGTCCAGCATTGAAACCCGCTTGATGTTCCCAACAGAAACATCGTGCTTGAGGTTGCCCAGCATGGTGAGGGTTACCACCGGCTTTGCGCCGAAGTCACCCTTGAGTGCATCGTCAACCCTTACCGTGTAGACAACGGTTGAAAATTCACTACCACCTAAAGAAACCATTCCGGGCTCCTTGGTCAGTACCGTGCCCCTGAAGACCTTGTCGGCATTGCCAACCAGATCTCCGAGACCCATCTTCATTACCATGGCAGCGGAGGCAGCCATGGCAACAACGCTTAAAGCCAGCGTAACCGCCAGACTCACGAAGAGTTTTTGTCGTTTCATGATATCTCCAGTTTATTTGACGCGAACGAAACCGTTGGCCCGGGGATAAGCCAATCGTTCACGATGAGGACCCCCCCGTCGCTACGACATCAGGGCAGGTTGAGCCAATTAGAATGGAAAGCCTGCGACTGAGGCTCGTCGCTTAAATATAGCACAGAACCTTGTTTTTTTCTTACAAAAACGCTTGGGTTTCTGAAGTCAATAGTGAATTGATCGTACACTTTGAAACCTGTGCAAACACCAGATAGCCGGCCCGCCGGGCGCCGATCATCACGGATACCGGCTTATAGCCCGGTTAAAACAGCGGCAAATATCCCGATGGCATCCCAAAGGTTCTGAAGACGCAGGTTTTCGTCGGCGCCGTGCTGGTTGTTGTCGTGATTGGCGGTCGGCAGGATAAGGATCGGTGTATCCAACACGTCCTCGACAATATAAAGCGGCAGGCTGCCACCCATGGTCGGTGTCTGTATCAGCGTGCGGTCCGATAACGCGTCAAGAAGTGCCGTTATTTCAACTGCCAGCGGTTCGTCAAATGCAGCCCGGTAGGCCGGGTAACCACCCGATGAGGACCAGTCGAGACGAGCCAGCCGCTCGTGCTGCCGGCGTTGCTCAGCAGTCGGTTCGTCATGGATGATGAAAAATCCCTGCCCCCTGATGTGTTTCTCGATTACATCGCGCAGGTAATCAGGTGTCTGTGCGGGTACCAGGCGTAAACCGATCGAAGCTTGTGCGGAGGGCTGGATGACATTGCGCGCCTGGGCGCCGACATCACCGCCACGGATACCGCGAAGATTTATGGCTGGCCGTGTGATTGCCAATTCTAGCCGGTCAGCGGTTTCAGGTGCGCCCATGCCAAAATCGGCGATCAGCTGTTCGCCCGTTACGGGAGATGCTGCAATTGCATCCAGTTCGCCCCGGGATAATGGCCGCACCTGCTTGTCATACCCGGCTACCAGGATATCGCCATTGGCGGCGCGCATTGAGCCGATCAGCTGTGTCAGCAACATGATCGGATTGGGCGCCCAGTTGCCATAATGGCCGCTGTGAAGCGGGCGGTTGGGGCCGTACACCGTCAGGTTGAACCCATAGCTGCCACGCACCCCGTAGACCAGTTGCCAGCGCCGGCTCTGGTGCACCGGCCCGTCACAAAACAACCACAGGTCGGCCGAGAGCTTGTCTTTGTGCGTTTCGAGCATGCGGCGCAGGTTGGGCGACCCGGCTTCTTCTTCACCCTCCATGAAAACCTTGAGGTTGACGGTCGGCGCGATGCCCGAATCTGCCAACGCCAGCAAGGCGGAGTGCAGCGCAATGATCGGCGCCTTGTCATCACCGGCGGAACGGGCAAAAATGCGCCAGCCGGGATCAAACGGCGCCCGCAAAGGCACCTGTTTGCCATTGTTCTCGACCATGTCCGTCCGCATCACCGGTGTCCACGGGTCCGACGCCCAGTTATCCACATTGACCGGTTGACCGTCATAATGGATGTAAATCATGATGGGCCGGGTCGCGCCGGGAGTGTTTCTCTCGGCAAAAACAACCGGGTTGCTGCCTTCCAGTTCCAACAGTTCAACACGCATGCCCGCTTCCGTCAGCATCGTCCCTATGTGTTCGGCGTTGCGGCGGATGTTGGCCTCGTCCGAGGCGACATTGGGAATGGAAAGCAAAGTGGCAAACTTATCCACGATCTGCTGTTCATGCGCCTGGCGCCAATCGTTGACCTGTTCCGCGACCGGGTCGGCGTTTAGCCTGGTGACGAACAGGAACAACAGTGAAATTGTAAGTGACAGACGTAGAAACATTTGGCTGACTCCTGCATTGGTCCCTGGCATATTAGACTGATAGCGGGCTTCGGTGCACATTATCAGCCTTCAGAAAAGAACATGATAGCGAACCGCACCGGGCCGATTGGATCTTTGAATCACCATTGACGTGGCACACCTCAAGGGCCGGGTTCGCCATCTGGTTAAGCCGAGTTTACCCCCCGGGACCTCGAAGCCCGGCAGGTTTTTCAGAAGACGGGAGCAGCACTCCCGGCGTTGTTCAGTGGTGCACCACCTTTTCGATGATCTCGTGCACCTCCTTCTCCATTTTAGCCGACGGTGTGATCACCACTTCGCGGTTCTGGACATTCGTGCAAAAGCGGTCGACATCCGCATTGCGCTCGTACACCTTGCGCAGTTGGTCCACCACCTTTTGCACTTCCAGTGGCTTCAGGCCCTGTTCCTCCACCAACTTATTCAAACCGCTGATCTTGCCGTCATGTATCCAGGCCAATCCGAATTTCTTCGGCGGCTTGCCTATGAAGACGTAGGCGGCATCTTCGGCGGGGATAACTTCCAGGGGATCCTTGACCTGACCAGCGAGTTCTCCGAGCTGCGTTTTGATCTCCGCGACCCTCGAAGCCGCAGGGCTGGAGGGATCGATGGCCGGATAATTAGGCTTGCTGGAAAAAAGATTACCAAAGAGACTCATGACTTCCTCCGTTTTTTAAAACGTCTATCGACGGGATTTGTCACAATTTATTCTAGCCCACTCGCTTCAATAATGACAAATTCACTGCGCATTACTGCGCCGGTTGAATAGTGCACCCGTATTTTTTCAACGGCTTCCCTCAACAGCGGCTCAATGTGTTATACCTAAATAGACACTCCACAGTCCGGAAACAAACAACTTCGAACGATGCAAGATTTAGATAGCCAGTTGCTGGCAACGGAATTCCATATTACCCGGGAATACTCGGTCAAAGCATGTGAGACGCTCGAGCTGGAAGATTACGGCTTGCAGGCTGAAGCCTTCGTCAGTCCGCCCAAATGGCACCTGGCGCATACCACCTGGTTTTTTGAAACCTTCATATTGAAACCTTTTGCCAACGGATATGAATCGTTCGACCCCGCTTTTGAGATACTTTTTAATTCGTATTACAACAGTATCGGAGAGCAATTCCCCCGCCCTCAAAGAGGCTTGCTGTCGCGGCCGACCGTTTCACGGGTGCATGCCTACCGGCAACACATTGATCGTGAAATGTCCCGTTTGCTGGACATGCAGGATCACCCTGACTTGCAAACCATTCTTGAGCGCTGCCGCCTTGGTATCGAGCACGAAAAGCAACACCAGGAATTGTATTTCACGGACATCAAGTACTCGTTCCTGGCAAACCCTTTGTATCCCGCGCTCCAAAACAGGCCCGCAAAGAGGCCCGTTGCGACCGCGCCGGTGCAATGGCGCGATTACGCGGGTGAAATGTTCGAGATGGGTATCAACCCCGGGCAGCACGGATTTGTTTTTGACAGCGAGACTCCCGCGCACAAGGTATACCTTGAGCCATTTTCACTCGCCGACCGCCTTGTGACCAACCGTGAATACCAGGATTTTATAGATGACGGTGGTTACACCAACCCGGACTACTGGCTGGCGGATGGCTGGGCGCAGATACAGAAGCACCAGTGGATGCAACCCTTGTATTGGCTGGACAAGAACGGCGAGGCAATGGAGTTTACCCTGTATGGTCTCGAAGAAAGGCAGGCGGATCATCCGGTTTGCCACCTCAGTGCGTACGAGGCCGATGCGTACGCCAATTGGGCTGGTATGCGTCTTCCAACCGAGGCCGAGTGGGAGTTCGCCGCCAGGCAGCAGGACTTCTGCCGTGACAAAGTATCCACTTTGCACCCCCAGGCGGCCACGGACGAAGATGCTGCACAGCCCCTGTTGCAACTTTACGATAGTTGTTGGCAGTGGACAGCCAGCGCGTATCGCCCATATCCCGGTTTCAAACCCCTTGAAGGCGCGATCGGTGAATACAACGGTAAATTCATGTCAAACCAATGGGTGTTGCGGGGTGGCTCCTGTGTCAGCAGCGACGGTCACCTGAGGCCCACTTATCGAAATTTCTTTTATCTCGAGGATCGCTGGCAGTTTAGCGGAATACGCCTGGCGCGAAACCTGTGAAGCATGGATCAAAATATCCTGTCAAAAACAAAAGGAGTAAGGATTCCGGATGGATCATCCAACGCCCGACAATGTCGTCATCAGCGACCTGCACCCGCCAGTCAGTGATAAGCGGGCGGAAATTCAGAAAGGACTGCAACTGCAGCAAAAATGTATCGACCCGAAATACTTCTACGATGCCCGTGGTTCCGCGTTGTTTGAGCAGATCACCGAATTACCCGAATACTATCCGACACGCACGGAGCGGCTGATACTCGAACAGAACGCCAAAGCCATGGCGGAGTGTTGCGGGCAGGGTTGCGTGTTGATCGAGCCGGGCAGCGGCAGTAGCGAAAAGGTCAGGTTGTTGCTCAATGCGCTTAAGCCGGTGGCTTATGTTCCCATGGATATCTCCAGCGACTTCCTGGAAAGTTCAGCCAGGCAACTGGCGCAGGAGTATCCGTGGCTGCATGTGCACGCGGTTTGCACCGATTACGTCAACCAGGAAGAAGTGCTCGAAGGTCTGCCTGATGGCCGGCACATGGTTTTTTATCCCGGCTCAACGCTGGGAAACATGAAGCCCGTGGACGCCATTGGGTTTTTGCAGCACCTGGCTCGCTGGCTGAACCTGGACGGAGGTATGTTGATTGGTGTCGACCTGCATAAATCCACCCGCGTGCTGGAGGCTGCCTACAATGACAAGCAGGGGGTAACCGCGCAATTCAATCTGAACATATTGAGAAACATCAATACGCTGGTTGGTTCAAATTTCGATCCCGATAATTTCAGCCACCGCGCCTTTTACAACGAGCAGGAACGCCGTATCGAGATGTATCTGGTAAGCAGGAAAAATCAGGTGGTCAATCTCGGTAATGACATTGGTATAAAATTAACCCGTGGTGAGACCATTCATACCGAAAACTCCTACAAGTTCACTCGTGAAAGTTTTCAGGATGTCGCGGAGGGTGCGGGTTTCAGGATCCAAGCCGGCTGGTCGGATGATCAATGTCTTTTCGGCGTTTACTATCTCGGGCTAATGACGGGCAACGCCCCGGAATAACTCGCTGCGTTTTTATTGTCGCCGGCAGATGTCTCGGGGTGACTGTTTTTTTGGCTTCATACCCGATATGCAAGGCCTTGAGCGCGTGCAAGGCTAGTGAGAATGTCCCCAGGTCTGGATATATTCTTTCAGTGTCCGGCTCTCAAAAACATTTTCCTCAAAATGGGCATTGACCAGGTCACCAACGGAAATGATCCCGGCCAGCTTGCCATCATCGAGGATCGGCAGGTGCCGGATCTTGTGTCTAATCATGACCCCCATTACGTAGTTGAGATCATCTTGGGGAACACCGATAACCAGGTCTTTTGTCATGATGTCGCCGACCAGGTAAGGGCACATGGCTTTCTCGCGTGGAGGCGCTATTTCCAGGTGCGTACAGGTGTCGCCGCAATTCAGCAGAATGTCTCGTTCTGTGATAATCCCGGCGACCTCATTGTCCTGACCGGTCACGATCAGGGCTCCAAATCCAAGACGGTTTAGTTTCACGATAGCTGCGTGGATGGTTTGGCCGGCGTCTATCGTCGCAACGTCGGTTCCTTTTTCTTGAAGAATGTCTTTTATTTGCATGTCAAAGTCCCGTATTTCCTGCGGGTTCTGCCGGCCCGGCACTTATGACCGGTCCGTTTCAACGGGTCACAGAAGTACATGTTATTTGGTGAACCATGCTATGCGTAAAAAGGGGACTAGGAATTGATTTAAGTCAGGTGCCCGCTAGTTTGGGGTTTGAGCACGTGTAAATAGGCCGTTTCACCTATTGCCAACCGAAAAGCCATTGGTCTTTGTTTTTCAAGTCCTGCCATGATATCGAAAAGGAGCGCCGGGTCATTACCGCCTCCATCATGCAATGGATGACGGAACCATCCTCGTCATAGTCAACTTCCGTAACCAGGAAATGTTTTTCCTTTCGTACCGGGGATGCAGCCGTCCACTTGCTATTCAGGAGCTTTTTTGGATTAACAGGGTTCATAAAAATCAGCGACAATCAACCGGAGAACTCAGTGTACTTTTTTGCATTACCCCTGGATTGCTCTACGGGATATTTTTGTTTGTTCAACTCGATCTTGTTAAATGCTGCGGCCAGCAAATCGATGTGGAGCTTGTCCGCCAACCTGATGAGGTAAAGCAGGGTGTCCGCGAGTTCGGTCGCTATTTCATCGAGCTTATCCGGTGGGAGGTTTTTGCTTTGTTCCTCCGTGAGCCACTGGAAATGCTCCATGATCTCGGACACTTCAACGCTCAATGCCATGCAGAGGTTCTTGGGGGAATGAAACTGGTTCCAGTCACGTGTATCTGCAAATTCGCGCAGGCGAATCCTTAATGTATTCATGTCCATGTTATTCATACCGGATTGTCTCTTCAGTCATGATGATTAACCACCGCGTGGCCGGGTTGGATGACCGTCAGAAATAAATAGCCAATCATTCATTCCCGCTTTAAAAGATAAATTTAACTGATCGATGAGAGGTGTCTGACCTTCCTGTTTTTTATTATAACTAAATTTCCAGTATATTCGAAATTATTAGTTACTGGCCTGTGATCATTCATCCTGAATGATCCAGTCATCGCTACAGCAATTTTGCACGAGAAACTCCATCAGTGAATCCATGTTCTCATGATCTGCCCTGCAGACCAGGCTGCGACTATCCCGTTCCTGCTTGATAACCGAGGTATTTACCAGTTTTGCAATATGGTGTGAAAGTGTCGATGCGGGTATATCCAGCTCTTCCCTTATGTCGCCAACCGGAGAGCCTTCGGGCCCTGCCCTGACAAGGCTGCGATAAATGGCGAGACGGGTTGGGTTGCCCAATGCTTCGAGTTGTTTTGCTGCTTGCCCGATTTTCATTACGGTAATATATAATATTTTATACGAAATCACAACGAATATTCTAGAAAATACGAATAAACAATATTCGGGACATGTGAAATCGAGCGTATTTGCACGGTTTCAGGTCCAGTTAAAAATTCTGAACCTCCGCGACCATAAAGTGCGTGTTTCAGAGAAGCCGTGACCAGAGCGGCCTCGAAATCAGCATGGCCAGGAACATGGCGGCAGGTCCCCATTTCTTTTTACTCCATAAAAACCTGAACTGACCCCTGATGAAAGGGGTTCCCAGGAACGCGTCAGCCAGTTCGATTGATTCCATGGCATTGACAGCCTTGAGCTCATCACGGTTGCTACCGCCCCGAAAGCTGCGTTTGGCACCCGAACTGACCCAATCTTGTGCGATACGCTGTGCCTCTTCGGCGAGTTTTTCATGGGGAACGGCCCATTGGATCAGACCTGCAGCGAGAGCCTCGCGGGCGTTTGGCTTCCAACCTTCTTCTCCGAGCATTCTTTCGGCATGTTGCTGATCCATGATGCGCGCGAACTGTACGCTGGAACAACCCTCCGGTGGTACCCCAAGCGCGGCAAACGGCGTCGAAAAAGTGGCTCTTTCCGAGGCGATGATTCCATCGCATAATGTCGCAGAAGTGACGCTTGCGCCAATTGCCGGTCCATTGACCGCGACCAGCAGGGGCTTGGGAAAATCCAGGAAAGCATCGAACAACGCCCGGTTGTGGGCGATGATCATCGAACGTAACTTCCGTGGATGTGCGGGTTTGAGTGTCGCGGCCAGGTTGACACCGGCGCAGTAATACGGGTCAGCGCCAGTCAGGACCAATACACCGGTTTCGTCATCTTCGGCCGCCCTTCTGAAACTCTCTTTGAGCGCATCCATCATCGCCATCGTCCAGCCATTGAGACGGGCGGGCGTGTTCATGGTCAGCGTGGTTACGCCGTCCTTTTTGTGCGTCAGTATGGGGGTATTGTTCCCGGTTGTGTTCATGGCCTCGTTGGTCAAGACGTTCGCTCCTTTCACACATATCGTACAAGACATGAATGGAATTTACCTGTGCGGCAAGCTTACGATTTAAGGCTCGACTAAAAGAACAACTGCAGCCGGGGTGACCGCGCCATAAAATTTTAATGCGGCGTCAGCCTACATCGACGAAAGCCGGCTTCCGGCGTACACACGCTCATGATTCTCCTGGCACCGATGACAGCGCTCAGCGGTTGGATAGGCCTCAAGGCGATCGATATCCATGGTAACCTGGCAATCAATGCAGGATCCAAACTTTGCCGATGCGATGCGTGAAAATGCGGCCTCGATATCTCTTATTTCCTGCACGTGCCGCTCTATCTCCTTCAGTTGTAAATCAACCAGAAGGTCGGCCACCGATTCCTCTCCGATATCGTGAACCTGGCCGGCAATCTCAATATAGGAGTAATCTTCGGTATCCAGCAATTCGCGCCGCACTTCCTCGCATAACTCGGTCAAACGGGCATCCAGTTTCTTTTTGAAATCTTGAATCTGATATTCGGTCAACATGACAGACTCCTCGCGAGAAACAGCTTGTCGTGCACTCAGCATAAGGCGTGTCAACACCCGACAGAATGATTTGGGTCAACAAAATCACCTATCAGGAGGCCGTAATGACCGACGATGGTAATGGCTTGTCATGTGCATGCAAAAACCATCGTCTGATCAACAGATTTTTTGAAAACCAGCTGTTTCTTAAAAGCAGGCCCGCCAGCATCTGCCTGATAAGTTGTGTACCCCGGCCTCCGGGTCCATTGACCGGCTTGCGCAAGCCAAAGCGCCCTTCGATTTTATCGGCATAGGGCTGTAGCCGCACCGCAGAGTAATCCTCCTGGCAATCCAGTATCACCGACGCTGCCAGCAGCGCCGATTCGACTGCCGGGCGAATGCCTTCGCCGCTTTGCGCATAGGCCAGACCTGCCGCGTCGCCTATCAGCACGACTCCATCACCGGAAAGTGTGCGTGTGGCATGCGGATAGAGCAGGTAGGCGTGCCCCTTGAGTTTTCCCGGCAGGTCTCGCGGTATCCGTCCGGTCCGCGCAAGGTATTCGCAGAACTGCTCGACATGTCCGGAAAGTTTGTGCTTGTCTTCGCGCCCAAGTCCGACGTTTAGGAAATTGCCCTTGCGGAACACCCAACCGTAGCCCTTCAAATCGGGGGTAAAAAATAACTCCGGGTATTCGCCATCCATTGGGCAATCCGCCATTTGCCCCGGACTCATCTCAAATTCGATTTCCTGTGCGGCCACGGCAGTCTCGCGGGGCTTTTTTGCTCCGATGGTGCGGGCAACAGGGCAGAAATGGCCACCGGCCCCCACCACCAGCCCGGCCCTGATCCTGTCGTTGACGAGCCAGCCGTTCGCGATACGTTTCATGGAGTTGAGTGGCTCGCCCAATAACAGCCTGGCACCACAGCGCTGCAGAAGGTAATGGTCAAACTCAATGCGGCGAATCCCGTAGCTCGCCGGCTCACCCGGAAAATCAGACTGAACCAATTTTTGGCCAATCCTGCCTGTCCTAAAGCCATGTATGGGCTGTAACAGGTGTTTACGTGCATACTCCGCGGTATCGATTTCCAATTCCTGCATGACGGCGGGTGTAACCCAGCCCGCGCAGACCTTATCCCTCGGAAAACTGGCCTTGTCCATGATGACAACACTCATTCCGGCCTGTCCAAGGGCTCGCCCCAGCGTGGAACCCGCCGGTCCGCCACCAACGATCAACACCCCGGTTTCAATCATCCGTTTCCGTCCCGCCATCATGATCACGGCCCTTATGCTCCACGTACTGGTGATCACGTGACCAGGGTATGTCGTTGTCGTCTTCCCGCGCGAACACCACTTGGAACAACTGCAATTGTCCGGCCGTGAAAGCTGCTATGGACCCTGCCAGGTAAAGACGCCAGGCCCGGAAGAATTTACCGTCCATCATTTCTTCCACCTTGTCGGCATTCGTCTCGTAGCGTTGCAACCATGATTTGAGGGTCCTGGCGTAGTGCAGTCTCAGGTTTTCAACATCCAGCACCGAAAGCTCGTTGGTCTCAAATATGCTCATCATCTCGCGCAGGGTCGGGGGGTGGGCGCCAGGAAAAATACGGCGCTCAATCCACGCATTCATGGGTTTGGGGCGATTGCGTCCGATACTGTGAATCAGGCCGCGTCCGCCGGGCTTGAGGCAGCGGTTGATGACCCGTCCCAACACCGGGTAATCCCTGGGGCCGACGTGTTCCAGCATGCCGACAGATACGAAAACATCATGGTCACCGCTAATGTTGCGGTAGTCGTCGAGCACATACTCCACCCGGTCTGTCAGACCTTCCTTTTCGGCCTTTTCACGTGCGTACTTCACTTGCTCGCGTGAAATGTTATAAGCCTTTACGTGCACGCCATGGTTCTTGGCCATGTAAAGCGCAAAGCCGCCCCAACCACAGCCGGCCTCAACGACCCGGTCGCCAGGTTTCAGCTGGAGCTTGCGGCAGATGTGGGACATCTTGGCGAGTTGCGCCTGCTCGAGGGTCATGGCAGGTTCCGGATAATACGCACAGGTGTACTGCATGGCCTCTTCATCGAGCCACAAACGGTAAAAGTCGTTGCCGATATCATAATGATGATGGATGTTGTCGGCCGCTTTGCGGAAAGTATTTCTTATCCTTCGGTGGGCCAGCGTCCGGTTCAGCCAGATCAACCAGGCCCAGCCGTCACCCCTTTGCAAACCCCGGTAGACCACGTGCAGCAGACCGGCAAAATCACCATCCACTTCGACGCGGCCTTCGCTGTAAAGGTCACCCCAGCGTATCTCGGGCCGCAAGAGGGTCTGGTAAAGCGCAACGCGATCATGAAAATACAGAGTTGCTACCGGATCATCGACGTCCGGAGAGACAATGGACCCATCCCAAAGAACCATGCGGATCGCGGGATTGCCGATAAACTGCAGTATCTTTTGTGCCGTCAGGTGGTCCAGCGAGTTGGGTTTGCCTGCCGGGACAAACTGGTGACTACCGTGCTTTGTTGTACCGGCGGGCTGTTGTTTTGTAGGAATATCGTCAACATGAGTAGCCGTACCTCGATTTCGAGGGGCGCTGTGGGACTCTCGTTGTTCTTTCATGATTCGACTCCGGATACCTTTGGGGGGGTAGCAAAGTTTTCGCCATGACAAACACGCGATATTCAACAATGATTATAAAGTAATAGCCTGAATCCTTTCAATCAAAACACGTAAAAACGTCTATTTAACAACAGTATACACTGCCAGCAAAAATATACTGGTTGCCTCAGTTCCAATCGCGGCCGGCATCCATCAGCAAGACACCGGCGCCCTTGATCGCATCCTGTTTTAAGGCCAGCAAAGCCTCGTTGGCCTCGTCCAGCGGAAAAACCTCGGTATGTGTACGAATATTTGCTTCAAGCGCCTCTGCAATAAACTCCCGGCCATCCAGACGTGTATTGTTGGCGACAGAACGGATGTCGCGTTCCCAGTAGATATCACGGTATTCAAACCCGGGTATCGGGCTCATATGGATTCCGCCGAGCACCAGCCTGCCGCCACGCGCCAGCGCCTTGAGCGCGGCGGGTACGATCTCGCCCGCAGGCGCAAAAACGATCGACGCATCGAGCTTGACCGTGGGCAAGTCATAGGTCCCACCCACCCAGGTTGCTCCCAACTCTTCGGCCAGTTTTTGATGTCGCGTATGGTCACGTGTGCACACGTACACTTCTGCCCCGCGATGACGTGCGATCTGGATGGCGATATGACCGGCGGCGCCGAAACCATATAAACCCAGCCGTGCGCCTGCCCAACTGTCAATCTCGCACTGACGCAGACATCGATAACCAATGATACCTGCGCACAACAGCGGCGCGACTTCAATGTCGCTGAGTTGAGCCGGTAGCTCATAAACAAAATCCGCGGGTGCCGCAAGGTATTCGGCGAATCCCCCGTTGCGTGTCCACCCCGTAAACTCGGGGTGTTCGCAGAGATTTTCCCGGCCGTCATGGCAGAAGCGGCAGGCGCCACAGGTCGAGTTTAACCACGGCACGCCAACCCGTTGGCCCTGTTTGAGCCTGGAGGAGGCTGGCGCTGCTTCGATGGTGCCGACGACCTGGTGCCCCGGGATGATCGGCAATTGATAGCGGGTGGCATCCAGTTCACCCTCGACGACATGAAGGTCGGTACGGCAAATACCGCAGGCATGCACCCTGATGAGTACATCGCCCGGGCCTGCAAGCGGTTTCTCGAGTCGGGTCAACACCAGCGGCTTCTCTGTGACCGGTTTGCACTTGTTGAGCACTTGCGCATACATGGATGATGTCTTCATTCAGGTTTTTCAAACACGTTTTGAGTAAGCCTGGTCGAAGAGTCTCTCGAGTTCGGCATGTGTGCCACGTAACTCGTCGATCACCCGTTTTGCCCAGTCGAAATATTCACGCTGTCTTTCCAGGCTCCAGGATGCAGGCGGGTCTTTGGCAAGATCCCGCAGGTTACTGATCTTATCGGCCAGCTTGAGCAGCTTGGCCTGGTCGCTGATCTGCGAGGCGTGCTCAACCTGGAGTTGCTTGCGCTTCTGCCGGGTTTCTATGGACCGGTCATCCGTCACTTCCATGACGACTGTGCTGATCTCCCGGCCAAACTCGATAGCCAGTTCCTCCGCGGTCGTTTCGGTGTCCTCCACAGTATCGTGCAACAGGGCGCCGCAGATCACGGTAATATCGGTGATATGTGCTTCATTACAAAGGATATTGACAAGAGAGATCGGGTGGTTGATATAGGGGAATGCATCCACGTTCTTACGGCGCTGGTTCCTGTGCTTATCAGCAGCGAAATTGAGCGCCTTTATCAACAATTTCAGGTCAGTTTCTCTGGTCACGATGTAACCCCGGACAAACGGATTGAAAGTTTTGACACCGGAAGCTTCCGTATGGCGATAAAACCACCACACACCCGGGGCTATTGTAGCCCTTATTGTTAAAAATCTCATCACTTCGGCATGCTGGTTTCCATCACGGATTTACCGGGTCTGTTTGGTTTCAAGCTTCTTTACCAAGCGATGACAGTCTGTTTCGGTTGATTTAACATGATCAGATGTTTTCGCAAGAAGCTGGGAGGGTTCTTTGAATATTCTCGTCACAGGTTGCTGTGGTGTCGTTGCACGGGCGATTGCCCGGTCTATCAGGCTCAGCGAGCATTATGCCGATGCAAGGATAATTGGTACGGATGTATGTCAATACTGGTACGGGCTTCATGAGTCTGTATTCGACAGGATTTACAGGGTTTCCGATATCGGCGAGCAACAGGATTACAGCGCACAGCTGCGCAATATTTGTGCATCCGAGGCCATTGATCTTGCGATCATGACACCTGAAAAAGAAGTACTTTTCTGGACGCTGAACGAACTTGGTGTTGCGGTCACTCTGCCACCACCGGTTCTTGCGAATATTACATCTGATAAAGGCAAGCTGTACGAAGTGCTTGCCTCGACCGGCCTGGTTCCCGCCTTTGCGATTCATGACCGGGAGGTATTTCTGGACATCAATCCGGATTTTACCCCTTCCATTGAATACCCCCTGTGGATAAGGGATTTTTCAGTTGGATCCGACAGCGGCAAGGGATCACTGAAGGTCGAGGACATTGACGAAATTCGTGCCTGGGTGCTGCTCAATAAAAATATCGATCAATTTATGCTGTCCGCGTTTCTTCCGGGTCGTAACTATGCCTGTTGCATGTTGTTTGATGATGACAGGCTGCTCAAGCATTGCAGTTACGAGCGACTGGTGTACTTCATGGGTCCGGTTTCCCCATCCGGTGTAACCGGAAATATATCCCGCGGCAGGCTGGTTAATGAAAAGCAGGTCCAGGTAAATGCCGAAGCTGCGATACGGGAATCCGCAAAGCTGACAGGGGAGAAAATCAGCGGCTTGTTTACCGTTGATTTGCGCGAAGACAAAAATGGCTTTCCGCTGGTCACCGAGATAAACATCCGGCATACGGCAGCTACCTCGGCCTATGCGGCAGGCGGCGCCAACATGGTCGAGGCACAGATTCACCACGGTCTCAACAGGCACGACCTGATCGATGGTTCAGAGGTCTTGTTTCCGGAAAACAACTACATTTTGCGGGATATTGACGGTCCGCCGCTCTGGGTGCGGGGCATGATGCTGCCGGAGCCGGGAGATGAATTTATCCCGCAAGCCACTTTCCCCTGCTAAGCTCCATCAATGCCACCGGCGCCGGCATACCCCCAGGGTTGCTCTCTACTGTTGTAAATACTTGATCAGCAGGTAAAGTAGATACATCCCCAGGATCACCGCGGCTTCCCTTTTCTGTAAACCGCGCACACGCACGAAAAAATAGAGTGTGATCAGTCCCAATATGAAAATGTAGGGCAGGTCAAACAGGAGAAATTCACGCTCAAATAAAACCGGTGAAATAACTGCGGCGATACCGATCGGCAGAAGCGTGTCGAGGATATTGCTGCCGATGATATTGCCGACCGACAACCGCGCCTTTTTCTTCAGTATCGCGGAAAATGATATTGAAAGTTCGGGAAGGCTCGAGCCAAGACCTATGATGACGACCGAAATAAACGCCTCGCTGATGTCAAGCCTGCCGGCCAGGCTGATCACCGATTGAACGGTCAGCTCGGAACTGCCAACGACCACGCAGAGCCCCAGTGCCAGCAATAGCCAGGGACTGCCCCGGGGCCGGGTTTGAATCTCCGGCTCACCGTCATACATCTTCTCGCCGCGTAGCAGGGCAAAAACATAAATGACGTACAGGGTTATCAGTATGATGCCCTCCTCGCGGTTAACAACGCCGTCGAAGGCCGTCAGGAAAAGGACGACCAGGGCGCCGAGCATGACGATACCGTGTCTGAAAACATAGCGGCGTGGCAGCACCAGGTAACCCGTGAGCCCAGTGACACCCAGCACGAATCCCATTTGCCCGGCGACACTGCCGATCGAGGTCCCCACCACGACACCGGAAACGTTGCCCCCGAGGCTGTTCTTTATACTTGCGTCAACAGCAATCGCCAGTTCAGGCAGATCGCTGCCAACGGAAAGGATAGCCAGGCCGACAAAGAAATCAGAAAGGGAATATTGGTTGGCAATCGTCAGTGCGTTATTGACCGTCAAACCGGTTCCAATCCAGAGACCGGTTACACCAAGTATGAGAAGCAGAAGGTCCAGCACCGGGATTCTCTAGTCGCTTAGCTCGGCAAATCGGAAACAATCGACGAGGTGGTCATTGACCAGTCCGGCCGCCTGCATAAAGGCATAGCATATGGTGGTTCCTACAAACGTAAAGCCGCGCTTTTTCAGGTCTTTTGACATGGAGTCCGAAACCGGTGTATTGCCCGGAACCTGCTGTGGTGACCGCCAGTTGTTGCGAATGGTCTGGCCATCGACAAAACCCCATAAATAACTATCCAGGCTCAAACCCTGGTCGAGCAAGTCCAGGTAGGCACGCGCGTTTTTCACAAAGCCGCTGACCTTCAGACGGTTACGAATGATGCCGGCGTCGCCCAGCAGGCTGGTGATTTTCGCCTCATCGTAACGCGCCATTTTCTGCGCATCAAAACCGTCAAAAACCAGCCGGTAATGTTCACGCTTGCGTAGTACTGTTATCCAGCTCAGACCGGCCTGGGCGCCTTCGAGACAGAGGAATTCGAAGAGCTCACGATCATCGTGCACCGGCACACCCCACTCGCGGTCGTGATAGTCCTGGTACAAGGGGTCTTCACCGCACCACCAACAGCGTTTTTGTTCGCTCAATGAATTTGGCATGTGCCCTCCACGTGATGCTCCTGACAGGTTGATATCCGTCAGCCGATTCTAACCCGATGATGCGATTAAAATGGAATAGTGGTGTTTGCTGGCTCTCGGGCGGGCTTCAGTTTACCCTGTCTCTTCGGAGATCATGACAATCAAAGCCCGGTTTCAGACCCGGGTATCAGGAAGGCGTATGCAAGTATTGGGAATAGATATCGGCGGCAGTGGTATCAAGGGAGCACTGGTGGACACCGGCAGCGGCAAGTTCGCCAGTGATCGAATACGCATCAAGACCCCCCGTGGTTTCGACATTGACTCAGTCAGTGAAACCATCGCTAAGTTGGTTGGCAAGTTTGAGTATAAGGGGCCCGTCGGGGTCGGTTTTCCGGCGGCGGTGGCGAATGGCATTGTCCTGACACCACCCACGGCGCATCACGTGCCTGGCTGGGTCGGTCAATCGGTTAATGAGAAGTTTTCCCGTGCGACCGGTTGTGAAGTGCTGGTGCTGAACGATGCCGATGCAGCCGGCGTGGCTGAAATGCGCTTTGGGGCCGGGCGCGGGATCAAGGGCACCGTCATCACCGTAACCCTGGGTACCGGTGTCGGAGGCGGCCTTTTTACAGATGGCAAGCTGGTGCCAAACCTGGAGATCGGCAAGCTTTTCCTGGGCAGCCATGAGGACGTGGTGGAACAATACATGGCAGGGCGTATCAAGAAAGAGCATGGCTTGAAATGGTTTGAGTATGGTGAACGCCTGAACGAATTCTGTCTTCATATCGAGCATATTTTTTCACCGCAACTGATAATT
>Ga0316201_10000642_pt1 | contig 20828 bp, 17 predicted proteins | sample CS6wburrow_MG_FD_204516 | JGI IMG/M metagenome (GOLD analysis project Ga0316201, IMG submission 204516) | Coastal sediment microbial communities from Delaware Bay, Delaware, United States - CS-6 worm burrow | ecosystem: Environmental > Aquatic > Marine > Coastal > Sediment | place: USA... | reverse complement strand
TTCCGGATTGAAAATAGAGGACAAGAACTATACGTGCCAACAAAAAAACATCATTTCAGTATGTATTTAGATGGTGAGTTTTATTCGTTATTTTTAAGGAAAGCCAACTACCAATTTCAAAACCCGTTGGATGCGTTAGACACTCAAATTTTATATAAAACCATTTTAGACCCTATTTTAGGAATTTCAGATGTCCGAAATAATACTAGATTGAGCTATTCTTACGGAAAAAATAATATGGTTACTATAAAAACTGAGGTGGATTCTGGTGAATTTGCTCTCGGATTCGGTCTTGTTCCTATTACTATTCACGAACTTAAGGCCATTGCAGAAGAAGGTTTAACCATGCCCCCAAAAAGCACGTTTATAGAACCTAAATTACGAAGTGCTGTAACTATTTACGAATTTTAAAATATGACCATTCAACAAAATCTTAATCATATAAAATCTACTTTACCGGATCACGTTACATTAGTAGCGGTTTCAAAAACCAAACCTGTTTCAGATTTAATGGAAGCCTACAACGCTGGTCAGCGCATTTTTGGAGAAAATAAAATTCAGGAAATGGTTGAGAAACAAGAAGCCATGCCAAAAGATATTGAGTGGCACATGATTGGGCATGTTCAGAGCAATAAAGTAAAGTATATGGCATCGTTTGTTAATTTAATTCATGGTGTTGACAATTTTAAATTATTGGAAGAAATAAATAAACAGGCATTAAAACATAACAGAATAATTAACTGCTTACTTCAAATAAAAATAGCTTCTGAAGAATCAAAATTTGGAATGACACCACATGAAGCTTCTAATCTTTTAAAATCACCTGCATTTTCAGAATTAAAAAACATTAAAATTGTTGGTGTTATGGGAATGGCGACGTTTACCGATAACGAAAGTCAGATCAAAAAAGAATTTGCTTTGTTAAAAACTACATTTGATGCCTTAAAATCGATCGAAACTTTTAACTTTAAACCAGAAACCGTAAGTATGGGAATGAGCGGAGATTATGCCTTAGCCATAGAATGTGGAAGCAATATGATTCGAGTTGGAAGTAGTATTTTTGGCGAACGGAATTATTCCATTTAATAGAAAAATTTAAAGTAAAAAAAGTATTTGTACGCAATATTAGACATAGAAACCACTGGTGGCAAGTATAATGAAGAGGGGATTACAGAAATTGCCATCTACAAATTTGATGGTCATAAAGTTGTCGATCAATTCATAAGTCTTATTAATCCAGAGCGAGATATCCAACCCTTTGTAGTTAATCTTACTGGAATAAACAATAACATGTTACGAAATGCACCTAAATTTTATGAGGTTGCAAAACGTATCGTAGAAATTACAGAAGATTGTATTTTAGTGGCTCATAACGCACAGTTTGATTACCGAATTTTAACAACAGAATTCAGCCGATTAGGGTTCGAATTTATTCGTCCTTCACTTTGTACAGTAGAACTAGCTAAAGATTTAATTCCGGGGCAGGATTCTTACAGTCTAGGTAAATTGGTCCGCTCGCTTGGAATTCCCGTTGCCGATAGACACCGTGCTTCTGGCGATGCTTTGGCAACAGTGAAATTATTTCAAATGTTGTTAGATAAAGACACTACCAAAAAAATCATATTGGAATCCATCAAATTAAATCCTAAATATCAATTAGAACCCAAGCATTTAGACATTATTAAAGACTTACCTTCAATAACAGGCGTTTACTATATTCATAAAGCTAATGGAGACATAATTTACATTGGAAAAAGCAAAAATATAAAACAGCGTATCAACCAACATTTTACTAGTACCAATCAAAAATCAAAAAAAATGCAGTCGCAAGTTTCGGCTGTAACATATGATGCAACTGGAAGTGAATTAGTAGCGCTTTTAAAAGAAAGTGAAGAAATAAAACGCTTAAAGCCTATATTCAATAGAGCATTAAGACGTACTTCTTTTACACATGCTTTATATAGTTTTATTGACGATAACAACTATATAAACTTAAAAATTGATTTGGCTGATGGACGTAAAAAACCCATAACCACATTTAGCAACAAACAGAGCGGAAAAAGTTTTATAACAAAAGCCGTTGAAGATTACAGATTGTGCCAAAAATTAACAGGACTTTACAAAACCAAAACCAGTTGTTTTAATTTCGATTTAAAAACGTGTGATGGTGCTTGTGTTAAAAAAGAACCTGCTGAAACTTACAACCTACGAGTACAAGAACTTATTACAAAAAATAGTTATTCTAACAAGAATATGGTTATTATTGATAAAGGACGTGCTATTGACGAACACAGTGCCATATTAATTGAAAATGGTGTTTTTAAAGGTTTAGGCTTTTTCAATTTAAATTATCAAATAAATAATATTGAGGTGCTAGAATCTATTATTACGCCGATGCATAATAATAGAGACACACAACATATTATTCAAAGTTATTTAAGAAGAAATAAGCGGTTAAAAGTAATAACCTTTAACTAAATATTTTAAAAACGTTTCATATTTCATTACATTTGAAACTATGCAAAAACAACAAAACAAAAACTGGAAAACAAAACTTCATGATATTATTTATGAGGCAGACACTCCTGCGGGTAAGTTGTTTGATGTTGTTTTACTAATCACCATAATTGCCAGTATCTTACTTGTTATGCTTGAAAGTGTAAAAAGTATTGATGCTAAATATCATAATATTCTTGATATTTCAGAATGGATAATAACCATACTGTTTTCTATCGAATATATTGCGAGAATTGTGACAGTAAAAAAACCACTTCATTACATTTTTAGCTTTTACGGTATTATAGATTTATTGTCTACTATACCAAAATATATTTCCTTGATTTTTGGCGGTGTACATGCTTTGGCAGCCTTACGCGCATTGCGTTTATTACGAATATTCAGAATTTTAAAACTGGCACGCTATTTAGGCGCATCCAATAATTTAGTAAGAGCTTTAAAAGCAAGTCGTGCAAAAATTTCTGTTTTTTTGTTTGCCGTTATTATAGTCGCCATTATTTTAGGAACTATTATGTATTTGGTTGAAGGTGAAGAAAACGGCTTTTCAAACATTCCAAAAAGTGTGTATTGGTGTATAGTAACACTTACTACTGTTGGGTTTGGCGACATTGCTCCACAAACGCCATTGGGTCAGTTAATAGCATCTTTAATAATGATTTTGGGGTATGGTATCATCGCCGTACCAACAGGAATAGTTTCTGCAGAATATACTGCACAACATAATCCGAAGCAAGAACCTCAAAAACCTAACATAGACCTAAATACGCAATCCTGTCCTAATTGTGCTGCTTCAAAACATAAGGATAACGCTGAGTTTTGTTATAACTGTGGTCATCATTTACACAATGCCTAAATACCTTATTTCTATAATTGGGCCTACCGCCATTGGAAAAACGGCGTTAAGCATTAAACTGGCCAATTTTTATAATACAGAAATTATTTCAGCAGACTCTCGGCAGTTTTTTAAGGAAATGAGTATTGGTACTGCCGCACCATCTATAGAAGAATTAGCGGCTGCAAAACATCATTTCATTCATCATAAATCCATTCAAGAAAATTATAATGTAGGTGCTTTTGAAAAAGACGCTTTACAAACCTTAGACAGGTTGTTTAAAACTCATGATGTAGTCATTATGGTTGGTGGATCGGGTTTATATGTTGATGCCGTGACCAACGGACTAGATCATTTTCCTGAAGTAGATGCCAACATTCGAGATATTTTTAATAGCAATTTAGAAAGTAAAGGTCTTCCCTATCTTCAAAAACAACTTAAAGAATTAGATTCAGTGGCTTTTAACAACATTGCTATAGATAATCCTCATCGAGTTATTCGTGCTTTAGAAATTTGTATAGGCACAGGTAAACCGTATTCTTCTTTTTTAAATAAGAAAAATATAAAACGCAATTTTAAAACAATTACTATAGGATTAACTGCGGAAAGAGAAACAATTTATAGTCGAATAAACCAAAGAGTTGATGTAATGATGCACCAAGGTTTACTTAATGAAGTGAAAAACCTTCAGAAATATAAAGACTTAAACGCGCTAAACACGGTTGGTTATAAGGAGTTGTTTAATTATTTAGATGGTGAATGGACGTTGGACCTTGCTTTGTCGGAAATTAAAAAGAATTCAAGGCGTTTTGCAAAAAGGCAACTTACATGGTTTAAAAGAGATAAAAACACAATGTGGTTCGACTATTTAACCGATGTCAATAAAATTATTGAAAGTGTAAGCAAAGAAATTACATAACTAAATTTTAAAATCACAAGCAAAAATAATCTTAAAATAATTCTAATCAACAAAAATTCAAATTCAAGAGCACATATTAATTAGTTCTTATTAAAACCAATTAAAAAGACATTGTTTGCATAAAAAAATATTTTTTTTGCAAGAATAATACAAATCTAAAGAAATCTGCGTTTACATTTTAGTAATTGTTACTTTTTAAAGTATCTTTATAACCGATTAAAATTGAATTTATGAACACCTTTTTAAAACGAGTTTTAGCACTTCTTTTTGTTGTAGCTATAGGCTTATTTTTATATTCTGTTATTGTAGAAAATATTTTTGAAAAACGATTAAGCCCTAAAGACACGGTTAAATTTGAATTAAACGATTTAAAACTCAAAGTTTTTTATAATAGACCTCTTAAAAAAGGAAGAGTCATTTTTGGGGCATTAGTTCCATTTAATGAGGTTTGGAGAACAGGTGCAAATGAGGCAACCACTTTTGAAACTAATCAATCACTTACTATTAATGGTTCTTTGTTACCTGCTGGAAAATACACCTTATGGACCGTTCCGAAAGATAGTACGTGGACTGTTATTTTTAACTCTAAACAATATTCCTGGGGTGTTAATTCTGAAATGAAGCCTATGTGGGATCCTAACTACGATGTTGCAGATATCGAAGTTCCTGTTGAAAAGCTAAAATCAACAATAGAGCAGTTTACAATCGCTTTCGATAATTCCACCGATAGTTTATCGTTAACCATGGCATGGGACAATGTGAAAATTGCAGTTCCACTTAAGAAATAATTTTGTGATTAAAATAATTCTATGTTTAGAATTATAATGATTTATTAAGTTATGATTATTTGCTTTTACCTATAAAATAACATTAACACTATCGTAATTATGCTAAGCAAAATTTTTCCTAGTCGATATAAATTACTTGCAACATTTATTTCCATTTTTATTTTATTCTCATTTTTAGTGAGAGTAGGCTTTTTAATTTGGAGTTTTTCGCAGACTAATACAAACTTTTTTGACTTAGCAAACACCTTTTTTATAGGCTTTTTGTTTGATATTGGAACTATTTCATTTTTTGCTATTCCGTACATTATTTATTTACTGTTTATACCCAAAAAGCTTTATGGCTCACTTTTCGATAAAATTATTACCTACTTTGGTTATAGCTTAGGGCTTATTATATTATTATTCTCTTTTTTTGCTGAAATTACATTTTGGGAGGAATTTGAACGTCGCTTCAATTTTATTGCAGTAGATTATTTAATTTACACCTTCGAGGTCGTAAAAAACATAAACGAATCATACCCCATTCCCTTGTTGCTCAGCGCAATTTTGGCGGGGCTCTTTATCTTAATTTATATTACAAAAAGAAAAAATGTATTCAGAATTACATTTAATAGTGAGACGACTTTTAATGAAAAAATATTTCCAACAATCCTAATAACACTTATAGCATTAATATTTGCTCTATTTGTAAAAAATGAAAATGCGGAACAATTCGATAACAGATACAACAACGAAATAGCAAAAACAGGCATCTATTCTTTTTTTGCGGCCTTTAGAAGTAACGAACTTTCTTATACCGAATTTTACAAAACTATAGATGGCAATCAAGCTTTTAAAATTGTAAAACAAAAATTATCAGCACCTAACAGTATCTTTTTAGCACCAAACGAAAAACAAATTTACAGAACAATAACGCATGCAGATAGTTTAAAATCAGAATTAAAACCCAATGTTATTTTTATCTGTATTGAAAGCTTAAGTGCTTCCTATTTAAATTCTTTAGGTGGAGATTTAAACGTTACACCTACATTAGATTCTCTGGCTAATAAAAGCTTGTTTTTCACAAACTTATATGCTACAGGTACACGTACTGTAAGAGGTATGGAAGCTATTACATTATGCATACCTCCAACCCCGGGAAGAAGTATTGTTAAACGTGATAAAAATCAAGGTTTATTTACTATTGGCGAAGTATTTAAACAAAAAGGGTATGATTCAAGTTTTTTTTACGGTGGTGATGGCTATTTTGATAATATGAATACTTATTTTGGTGGTAACGGATTTAATATTGTAGACAGAGGAAGAGGTTTTTTGCTAGATTCTAGCATAAAAACAAAACGAACTAACATTGATGATGATGAAGTAACTTTTGAAAATGCCTGGGGGGTGTGTGATGAAGATATCTATACCAAAGTTATAAAAGAAGCAGATGAAGCCTATTTAAATGAAAAGCCGTTTTTTAATTTTATTATGACAACTTCTAACCATCGACCATTTACATATCCCGATGGAAAAATAGATATCCCTTCAGGTACAGGACGTGAGGGTGGTATTAAATATACCGATTATGCGATAGCTAACTTTTTAAAACAAGCAAAAACAAAACCATGGTATACTAACACCGTATTTGTAATTATGGCCGACCATTGCGCCAGTAGTGCGGGACGGTGGAGTTTAAATATTGATAAATATCGAATCCCTGCTATGATTTTCAATGTAGAAAATCTATCGCCTGAAAAAGTAGGCAAATTAAGTTCACAAATTGATATGTTTCCAACTCTTTTCGCTCTTTTAAATTGGGATTACTCATCTAATTTATTCGGTAAAGATATCATGAAAATGAACAAAGAAGACGAGCGAGCTTTTATTGGAAATTACAGAAATTTAGGGCTTTTAAAAGACAAACAACTAATGATATTAAGTGACCAGCGTGTTGTTAATTACTTTGAATGGGAAACCGATAATGATAATTTACTTCCCAAAGATATTGATGCCACTTTATTAGAAGAAACCGTTTCATTTTATCAGGTAGCAGATTACTTGTATCGAAATAATGGTCTTAAATTAAAAAAATAACGATTGAAACATATTCATTTTATAGTAAATACTATTGCCGGAAAAGGCGACAATAAAATAGATTTAGCACGCCTAGAATCCTACTTTAAGAAAGCGGTATTTACCATAAATATTAAACTTACAAGTTATAAAAAGCACGCCATAAAACTAACCCAAGAATCTATAAGTGAGCAAGCCGATATTATTGTAGCATGTGGTGGTGATGGAACAATTAATGAAGTAGCTTCTTGCCTAGTAAATACTACTATCATATTAGGAATTATACCTATCGGCTCTGGAAATGGTTTAGCATCTAATCTAAATATTCCAAAAAACATAGATAGGGCATTACAAATAATCAAAGCACAAGTAGTTAAAAAAATTGATGTAGGACAGTTAAATAACAACTATTTTTTTAGCAATACTGGTATTGGCTTTGATGCATTAGTTATAAAAAATTATGAAGCATCTAATGAAAGAACCCTTATCAGCTACGTTAAGGCCACTTTAAAATCATTAAAAAAAACAAACAAACTTATTGAAGTTGAAACCATTTTAAATGGTCATATTATAGAACACCAACCCTTTTTAATTTTCATTTCTAATTCAAATGAATTAGGTTATAAGGTAAGTTTAACACCAAAAGCATCCTTAGAAGACGGTTTTTTAGATATTTTAATTGTACCCAAACTAAGCGTTTTTAAAATCATACTTTTTATGTTACTGATGGCAATTAAGCGTCATCATATTTTAAAAGAAGTTAGCACTTATCAAACTAAAAAAATTAAAATTACCCAAAAAGACAGACCGCTATTCCAAATACAAATTGATGGCGAATTTAAATTGATAAAAAATAGAACTATCGAAATTAATATCTTAGAAAAGGCGCTAAACGTTATTACTTAATCGTGTTTTAATTTAGTTAATAAGTACTTTGCTACCTTATAAAACAAAAAGCCGGAAAATGCACCAAAAGTTAATCCACAAACAATATCTAACGGGTAATGCACACCAACATAAATTCTACTATACGCAACAGTAGCACTCCAAAATAGTAATATAAATATCAGGTATTTATAATAGGGTTTAAGCAATAAACCAGCAAATACTGCTACTGCCATCGTGTTCGATGAATGCCCTGAAAAGAATCCGTATTTTCCACAATAGTCTACTACAAAACGAATCTGATCTGTTAATTCGGCTACACCACAGGGCCTAGGTCTTGCGAAACCTCGTTTAAAAACATTCGTTATTTGGTCTGTAAATGTTATCATTAAGGTCACAACAATAGCAAAAACTAAAAGCGCTTTTAAACCATATTTTTTATACAGCAAATAAAATAAAAATATATAAAGTGGAATAAACGCAAATCTATTGGTTACAAACAACCAAAAATTATCCCAAACTGGTGAGCCTAAATTATTTAAAAATAAAAATAGCTTGGTGTCGTATTCTAAAATTTGATCGATCATATTATTTTTTTTGGGCGCTACTCTCGTACCTCAAATCAGGCTTTTATTCGGGCATATTATTTTAAATTAAGGAACTCATGAATATAAATATTTCGCTATATCTTTTTCACTTTTAATGGCAAAAAAGAATGCCGCTTCAATCCTTAACGCTCTTATTCTTCGTATTTTAAAATTTCATTATCATAAAACTCGGTCGCTAATTTTATCGCATTCTCAGTTTCAGCCAATAATTCTTTTTCATCTTCATCATCAAAATCTTCAAACCATTCTATATCATCATCCTCAAGATTAATAATAAATCTGGGGAATTCTGTATGTATTACATATATAGCATTCGGATATTCCGAATTATCACCTAGTATAAATTTTGGAAGACTCATATTTTTAATGTTAGTTGTTAGACAAAATTAGTTTTTTTGATAGATAATTAAACCTAATATATAATAAAATAGCAGCAGTTGTTAATCCTGCAAGTAAACCCAACCAGATTCCAAAACTACCATAAGCAGATTCCTTACCTAAAAACCAACTAGTTGGAAAACCAATAAGCCAGTACGAAATAAAAGTAATTATTGTTGGAATTTTAACGTCTTGCAAACCTCTTAGTGCGCCTAAAACAACTACCTGAATGCTATCGCTAATTTGAAAAATAGCTGCCGCGATTAATAATTTTGAAGCGATACTTATTACTTCAGTATTATCTATCATATTATTTACATCATCATAATCTAAATATAATTTTGGTAAATAATTATGAAATGCAAAGAAAATAATAGCAAATCCGACGGCAAACATAACTCCCATTAAAAAAATAGAGTACGCTATGCGACGCAATTCAATAAAATTCTGTAACCCTTTCTGGTTTCCTACCCGTATCATGGCGGTAACACTTAACCCGATAGCCACCATAAAAGTCATGGAACTTAAATTTAATGCAATTTGATTAGCTGCCTGCGGATTTTTACCTAATAAACCGCTTAACCAAACGGCCGATGTAAAAATACCCACCTCAAAAAACATTTGCATGGCACTTGGTGCTCCGATATTTAATATTTTTCTCAATATCAATTTATTTAGCACAAAAAATTTAATATTGGTTACAAACACTTTAGCTTTTTCGTTCCTTTTAAGCAAAAACCATAAATGCCACACCATCACAATTCTGGATATTAATGTCCCATAAGCAGCACCAACAATTCCTAATTCAGGAAAACCAAATTTTCCAAAAATCAACAAATAATTAAAAACCACATTTATTATATTTGCCATAATAGTAGCATACATAGGTTGTCGAGTCATAGACAATCCGTCACTAAACTGCTTAAATCCTTGAAATATAATTAGCGGTATCAATGAAACTGCTACTAAATCTAAATACGGAATAGCAAGTTCTACAACCTCCACGGGTTGTTTCATTAAGAACATAAGAGGCTTCGCTAATAGCGTCAATAAAAACAGTGACACGCCAAGAACGGTGCATAAAAAAAGACCATGCTTAAATGTTGCCTTTCCATTTTCAAAATTCTGTTCAGCATCTGCTTCAGCAATTAAAGGAGTAATAGCTGTGGAAAAACCAATTCCCAAAGACATGGCGACAAACACAAAACTATTACCTAATGATACAGCAGCTAGTTCGGCAGTTCCTAATTGTCCTACCATAATATTATCTACAAAACCAACAAAGGTATGCCCTAACATACCCATCATTACAGGGGCCGCCAGTTGCCAATTGTACTTAAATTCTTTAGTGTAATCCTTGAATTGCATCGTGCAAAAGTAATCTATAGTCTTAGTATAACCCAAATTAAAAAATACTTTTAAAAATGCGTAATTAACATGTGTTAATAAAAACATATAACTTTCTCAAAATCAAGTCCTTTTTTAATTTAAATTTGAATGCTCATAAAATCTACAGAAAGATATATAGAAACATTTAGCTTTTATTTTATAGGGATTTAAAATTTAGTAGTTAATGGTTTCAATATTTAAAAGGAGAAAATAAATTTTCTCCTTTTTTTATTTAATATTTTATAAAATATAATAAGTTATAAATTGCAAGTTTGTTTTTTTGCCAATTCAAATTCTTTAATCATGTCAGTAACAATTTCCGATACCGGTTTTATATCATGTATTAATCCTGATACTTGACCTATTTCTAATTCACCCTCATCCAAATCACCTTCAAACATACCTTTTTTGGCACGAGCTCTTCCAAGTAACGTGTTCAATTCTTCAATTGATGGTGATTTTTTATATAATTCCTGAACATCATTGTAAAATTTGTTTTTTATCAATCTTACTGGTGCCAACTCTTTAAGTGTTAATTGTGTATCTCCTTCTTTGGCATCCACAACAACTTGTTTAAATGCTTGGTTCGCTGAACTTTCTATACTTGCAACAAACCGACTTCCTACTTGTACGCCATCAGCTCCTAAAATCATAGTCGCCAACATAGCACGTCCGGTGGCAATACCACCAGCCGCAATTAAAGGAATACTAATCTGCTCCTTTACCATTGGTATAAGTGTTAAAGTTGTTGTTTCGTCTCGTCCGTTATGTCCACCTGCTTCAAATCCTTCGGCAACTACGGCATCAACGCCTGCATCCTGTGCCTTTAATGCAAATTTTACACTGCTAACTACATGAACCACAATAATACCGCGTTCTTTCAACCAACTTGTCCAAGTTTTGGGATTGCCTGCTGAAGTAAATACAATTTTAACGCCTTCTTCTACAATAATATCCATGATTTCCTGAATATTAGGATATAACATAGGAACATTAACCCCAAAAGGATGATTAGTTGCTTTTTGACATTTTTGAATGTGCTCACGTAAAACCTCAGGATACATGGACCCTGCTCCTATTAAACCCAAAATTCCTGAATTACTAGCAGCAGAAGCTAATCGCCAACCACTATTCCAAACCATTCCTGCTTGTACAATGGGATATTTAATATTGAATAATTGTGTAATTCTATTTTTAGACATTTATTGTTTGATAAGTTTAATTGTTTTTGAATTATTTGAAGATTGAAGTTTAACAATATACATCCCATTTGACAGTGATGAGATATCGACACTTGGTGTTGCATATGTTATAGTAGTTTCAACTACAAGTTTTCCAAGAACATCAAAAATATAAAGAGTTGCAGTATCATCGTAATTCAATGTAAAGTATACCTTATTAAATGCTGGATTTGGATAGATTTTGAGATCAACATCATTTCCCTTTAATTTAACTAAATCAATTCCTTTATTAAGTGCTGTTTCCAAATTTGGAATCCCATAACCCAAAAAATAATCTGGCACATTATATTGTGACGCTGATTCGCGAACCAATTGCATAATTTGTTCGTTATTTAAACTAGGTAAAGCTTGCCACAAACAAACCACTCCACCAGCCATAATAGGAGAACTAAAACTGGTTCCATTCGCGGTGGTAATAACATCATTTTCTGTAATAACGAAACTTGCCTGCCCTTGGGCCACCACATCTGGCTTTTGAGTTGGCTGTATATTGTTACCTCGCGAACTAAAAGAAGCATTAGTACCATCGGCTTTTACAGCGCCAATACTTAACACACCAGCAGCATCGGCGGGTGCACCAACTATTACCCAACTGTCATTACCGGAATTTCCGGCAGAATTAACTAATAACATCCCTTTTTCAAAAGCGATATTGGCACCTCGTGTAATAAAAGCAGTATTCCCATTCATGTCGCTAGTTGTATAGCTGTAATTTGGATTATCAAAAGTGGTATAACCTAAAGATGTATTTATTACATCCACACCTAAACTATCTGCGCGTTCGGCAGCCTCTACCCAATAACTTTCTTCTACGGGATTTTCGTTTGGTGCATCTTCTGTAATAAATAAATAATAAGAGGCATCTGGTGATGTGCCAACATACTGATTTTCAAAATAACCTGCCATAGTACTTAAAACCAACGTACCGTGGCTACTTGTTGTATTAGTAAATACGTCCTCATTTCTATTTACAAAATCGTAACTACCTTTTAAATTTCCGGCATTGTGCATCCGTTGAAAAGCAGCCATCATGTTAACTTTTGGAAAACCTGCGTCTAAAACAGCGACAGTCATTCCCGTTCCTGTATAATTTGATATATGTAATTTATCACCGTTAAACATTTGGATTTGATTAGCAGCATTTCCGTAGTTAAAATTGGTAAATGTACTTTCTAATTTAGATTGCTTTTTTGTTTGAACCTTTTTAGGAGCATTTAAACTTTTATCAGCAAAATCTATGTGGTCTATAAATGAAAAAGTGGTTTTTAAATTTTTAATATCGGTTTCACTACCACGTACATGTACAGTATTAAACCATTTTGATTTTGCCAAAACAGTAATGCCAACTGTATTTTTAAGTTGTGTTATGTACGTTTCGTTTACCGGAATATCGCGCTCATCAATACTTACACTATGGGCATTTTTTCTATTGATTGATTTTTGGGATAATATTGATAGAGGATTAGCAATGGCTGAAGCCACATTCTGTTTATCAGTAAAATAAACCCACGCATCTTGCTGTGCAAAAAGGTTAAACTGAAAACACAGTGCTATTAAAAATAGTAGGCACTTTTTCATTGGGAAAACAATTTAAGTCATTGCAATTTAAGAAATTACTCCCGAACCTACTAATTCGTCATTTAAATACCAAGCTACAAATTGTCCTTCAGTAATTGCAGATTGAAATGCTTCAAATTCTACATATAGTCCAGAATTAACTTTATGTAATATTGCTTTTTGAAGCGGTTGTCTATATCTAATTCTAGCCATAACCGGCATAGTTTCATCCAATTTAAGAGATAAATCTTCGCGAATCCAATGCAATTCCTCATTGGTTACAAACAAGGCCTTTTTTAACAACCCAGGATGTTCTTTTCCTTGACCCGTGTAAATTACATTTTCTTCAACATCGGTATCGATCACAAACAAAGGTTCTAAAGTTCCACCTACTGCCAATCCTTTACGTTGTCCTTTTGTGAAATAATGTGCTCCTTGATGCTTACCTACTATCTTTCCGTGACTAACTTGATAGTCAATTTTACGAGATAAATATTTTAGCTTGTCTTCTTCTGAAGTAAATTTCGGATGTGTGTCGACAAAAATATCTTGTTCTTGAGGTATTTCAACAATAACGCCTTCTTTTGGTTTTAATTGCTGTTGCAAAAAATCTGGCAACTTCACTTTCCCAATAAAACAAAGTCCTTGTGAATCCTTCTTTTCAGCGGTTACCAAATCTAATTCCATTGCTATTTCACGAACCTGTGGTTTTGTGAGCTCTCCAATAGGAAATAACGATTTTGCTAATTGTTCTTGTGATAATTGGCATAAAAAATAGGATTGATCTTTATTATCATCTACTCCCGTCAATAATTGATTGATTTCCTTTCCATCTTTTTTAATAATGTCTTTTCTGCAATAATGACCGGTTGCGACATAATCTGCACCAAGCTCTAAAGCAATTTTCATAAACACATCAAACTTAATCTCTCTATTACAAAGTACATCGGGGTTTGGTGTTCTTCCTCTTTCATATTCATGAAACATATAATCTACAATACGCTCCTTGTACTGTTCACTTAAATCAACTGTTTGAAAAGGAATACCTAATTTTTCTGCGACTAACATGGCATCGTTACTATCCTCTAGCCATGGACATTCGTTCGATATAGTTACCGAATCATCATGCCAGTTTTTCATAAACAGGCCAATTACCTCATAACCTTGCTTTTGCAACAAATAAGCAGCAACGCTAGAATCTACACCACCTGAAAGTCCTATAATAACCCGTTTCATTCACATTAATTTAAAGCGCAAAGATATAAATTAAAAGTCTTGTTATAAGTTGTAAATAGGGACATTAACATATATTTACAAATATTTTGTTTAATTATTTTGTAAATTTATTAAACATTTATTTGGTTATTGTTTAATCTTTTTATATTTTTGCTAAACAATAATCAAAAACAATAAAAAAATGATCAATTCAAACTTCTTCAAAAAATTATCATTCCTGTTTTTAGGTTTGGTTTTAGTATCATCATGTAGTGATGACAATGAAATGGCTCCAGAAATCATTTCTGAACCTTTAAATATCGTACAAACAGCTCAATCAGTAAATGATTTGAGTATTCTTGTAGAGGCTGTAGTGCAAGCTGGTTTAGTAGACGCCTTGAGTGCGGTGGGAGATAAAACTGTTTTAGCTCCTACAAACGCTGCATTTACTGCTTTTTTAACTGCAAAAGGATTTAATTCGTTAGCTGATGTACCAAATGATGTACTAACTCAAATTCTTTTAAATCATGTTATTTCTGGTTCAAACATTGCGTCAGCAGCACTTGCTGGAAATACAGGATATACAAACACTTTGGCTGATGGGCCAAATTCTACAAAATTAAGTCTATATTTTGATGGTACTTCTGATGTTACTTTTAATGGTAGCTCAACTGTAGTAATTCCAGACGTAGAGACATCTAATGGCATTGTACATGTTGTTGATGCTGTAATTGACCTACCTACAATTGCTACATTTGCAACTACTAATCCAGAATTATCTATTTTAGTAGATGCTTTAGTTTATGCAGACTCCGGAGAGCCAACTGTGCCTTATATTGAAACAGTATCTAGCGGAACAGCAGGACCTTTTACAGTATTTGCTCCTACCAATGGCGCTTTTGTTTCATTATTAGCAGAATTAGAAGTTAGTGCACTTACTGACATACCTTCATCAACAGTTAACGCTGTTTTATTAAACCATATAGTTAATGCAAATGTTCAATCCAGTCAATTAACAAGCGGTACAGTAGTTACGCTTGGTGGAGATATAACTGCGGATGCTACTGCATTTACATTAACGGATGCTAACAACAGAATAAGCAATATAGTAACAACGTTAGTTAATATACAGGGGATTAACGGCGTGGTACATGTTATCGACAAAGTTATACTCCCAGCTTTATAAAATTTAGTTTGGTTGGTTTTTATAGACACTGATTAATAGCCATTATAGTATATTGAAAAAGTCTATGAAAAAGAAGGCTCCTTAAGAAATTAAGGAGTTTTTTTTATGTATTTAGGAATGTATGTAAAATCTTTTTCTTCAGTAAGTTTGCCATCTTCATAATACTTCCAAATACCATCCTTTTTACCATTTTTATAAGCTCCTTCTGCCACCATTTCTCCTTTAGGCGTATAATACCTTGAATTTCCATGCAATTCTCCATTAACATAAACTACTTCGCTTAAAACTACATTTTTATCTGAATAAACTGTAGAAATCCCATCTAACTTACCATTTTTATAAAATTGCTTTTCAGCTATTTGTCCGTTAGGATAATTCACTATACGTTCACCAATCAAAACACCAGAGTCTCTATAATACTCTAATATTAATAGGTTGTTATTAGTTTTTTGATAATATTTCCATTCACCAATATACTTTTTACCATCCATTTGTCCTTCGCTGATAACCTTGCCTGTGGAAGCTAAAAATTTAACATAAGCTTTATTATTAGTTTCATTAAATTCTTTAGTTGCAGTAAGTACAGCTTTGTTTTTTATATTCTTATAAAATTTAAAAAGTCCAATTTCTTTTCCATGTAGAAACTCACCTTCGTACCTTAAAACATTGGTGTTATCAAAGTTTTTTTTCCAGATTCCATGATATTTTCCGCTGGCATCTAATTGATTAATTTCTTGTGAAGAAACTAACATGGTAACTAATAAGAAGAAAATAGTATATGTGCTTTTCATAATAAATTAACTATATAATTAATGAATTCCAAAATATGTAAAATAACGAAATTTTTATTATCAAATTGTGTTTAACAAAAAAGCTGCCAAATTTAATTTTTAGCAGCTTTATTATTTTTTATCTTTTAATATAAAATATAATGTGCAATTATTTTTTCTTCTTTTGTTGCAGTTGCTTTTGTTGCTCCGCCTGCTCCATCATTTCGGCCATTTTCTTTTGAAAACGGTTTTCTTTCTTCGGTTTCTTTTTATTCTCTTGCATTTGAGCATGAATTTTATCTTCATCAAGAATAAAATTCTTAATCACCAATATAATTCCAATACTAATAACATTCGAAATAAAGTAATATAAACTTAACCCAGACGCATAATTATTAAAGAAAAACAACATCATTATTGGTGAAAAGTACATCATGTATTTCATCATTTTCGCCATATCTGGCATCCCTTCTTGCGTTGGTTGTGATGCCATTTGATCGCCAGTTGTTAATCGCATATAGAAGAAAATAGCGATGGAAGCCAATATTGGAAATAAACTTACATGGTCGCCATAAAATGGAATTTTAAACGGTAATTCTGCTATCGTATCATATGATGATAGATCTTTTACCCAAAGGAAACTTTTTTGACGTAAATCAAACGCCGATGGAAAAAACTGAAACAAGGCATAAAACACTGGCAACTGAACCAATGCAGGCAAACAACCCGCCATTGGACTAGCTCCTGCTTTATTTTGTAGCGCCAAAGTTTCTTGTTGCGCTTTCATCTTATTTTCTTTGTGTTTTTCGCGAATGGCATCTAATTCTGGTTTCAGAATTTTCATTTTCGCTTGTGATAGAAACTGTTTGTATTGTACAAACGACATTAATAATTTTATTAAAATCGTCATTACAATAATCGCTATTCCGTAAGGTAAAAACTTACCTAAGAAAGCAAATAATGGAATAAATAAATATCTATTAATCCAGCCGAAAATACCCCAACCTAATGGCACAACTTCGTCCAAATTTCTATTGTATTTATCTAATATTTTATAATCACAAGGACCATAATACCAATTCATAGATTTATTAATCTCACCACCCGCAAGTTCTAAAGGAAGTTTTACCGAAAATGCTTTGGTAAAAACAGTATCAATATCTTCATTTTGCACTAAGTTTTTAGACTCGAAAGATCCCGTTTTAAATGGCGTGTCTGCTAATAAAATAGAGGTGAAAAAGTGTTGTTTAAATGCTACATATGTTACATCGTCTGCAGTGTCATCAGACAACTCACTTTGACCCAAATAATCATCTTTCCCATCTTCATATTCAAAAACAATCTCAGTATATCTGTTTTCGTAAGAAATACTTTTAGCATGACGATAGGTTTTTATATTCCAATCCAAATTAATAGGTTGTGAACTATTTATTACGTCGCTTAAACCTTGTGAATGAATGGTAAAATCCATCATGTAATCACCATCTTTCAACTCGTATCTATACTCTAAAAACTTACTGTCTGATACCTTTAGTTTCATTGAAACTACCGTATTGTTCCCGTTTTTAGTTACAGTTGGCTCAAAATACAAGTCTTTAGTATTTAGAATTCTACTATCGGTCGTTCCAAAATTTATATTGAAAGAAGCATTATTATCCTTAATGATATAAATTGGTCTGTCTTTAAAGTCTGTATGCTTTTTAAGTTTTATTTCAGATAGATAACCACCTTTATTGTTGAATTTTAAAGCTAACAAGTCGCTTTCTACAGTCGTTTCTGCTTTAGAAGCATTGGCGGCAGAAAATGCAAAAGCACCTAATTTGTTCTTTAAATTAACTAATTTCAAAGAATCGGTAACTTCCCCAACAGTAAAATCTTCAGCAGTTGTTACCTTAATTTGCTCCTGCACTTTGGTTTTATTCTCTTTTTCAACCTGCTCTTGTTTTGCTTTTTGTTGCAGCTCAAGTTCTTCTGGCGTTGGTTGATTCTGCCAAAGCATATACATCAATATTCCGAAAATAAGTACAAAACCTATAACCGAATTAATGTCTAATTTTTTTTCTTCCATGTATTCTTTAAATATCTAATAAAATTTGCGCTGCAAAAGTACTGCACAAATTTATAACAATAAACTATCCAATTTTAATTTTGTGCCAATCTGACACTTGATTTCTTTTTTTTGTAATTTAAAGCTGCTTTTACGAATGCCACAAACAGTGGATGTGGGTTAGCAACGGTACTTTTATATTCCGGATGGTATTGAACACCTATAAACCATGGATGACTTGGTATTTCTACAATTTCTACTAATCCCGTATCTGGGTTTATACCAGTTGCTAACATCCCAGCAGCTTCCATTTTTGTTTTATATTTGCTATTAAATTCGTAACGATGTCTGTGTCGTTCTTTTACACTTTCAGCTTTATATATATCACGAACTGCGCTTCCTAATTTTAAATCACAATCCCACGCCCCTAAACGCATGGTTCCTCCTTTATCTGTAATGGTTTTTTGGTCTTCCATTAAATCGATGACCGGATTTTCGGTAGTTGGATTCATTTCGGTAGAATCGGCATCACTAATACCCAAAACATTTCTAGAAAATTCTATGACAGCCATTTGCATACCTAAACAAATACCGAAAAATGGTATATTATTTTCTCGCACATATTTAACCGCATCAATTTTTCCTTCAATACCACGTTCTCCGAATCCTGGCGCTACCAAAACACCATCTAAATGTCCTAGTTTTAACTTTACATTATCACAATTTATATATTCAGAATGTATCGACTCAATATTAACTTTTACTTCGTTTTCTGCCCCTGCGTGTATAAATGATTCTAAAATAGATTTGTAAGAATCTTGTAATTCAACATATTTTCCAATTAAACCTATTGTTATTTCAGTTTTTGGATTTTTATGACGCTTTAAAAACTCATTCCATTTTGAAATATCTGGAGTTGAACTTTTCAAACCTAATTTTTTCAATACTACTTTATCCAAACCTTCTTCTAACATCATGTTAGGCACATCGTAAATGGTGGAAGCATCAATAGACTGAATAACTGCTTCTTCCCTAACATTGCAAAAAAGCGCCAGTTTTCTACGTAAATCGTATGGTAAATCGTGTTCTGTTCTACATACTAAAATATCTGCTTGTACACCACTTTCCATAAGTGTTTTAACGCTGTGCTGTGTAGGCTTTGTTTTTAATTCACCTGCTGCTGCCAAATAAGGTACTAATGTTAAATGTATAACTAAACCATTTTTCTCGCCTAAATCCCAACGTAATTGTCGCACTGCTTCAATATATGGTAACGATTCTATATCGCCTACAGTACCACCAATTTCGGTAATTATTATATCGTAATCCCCAGATTTTCCTAAAAGTTGAATACGCTCTTTAATCTCATCGGTAATATGAGGTACAACCTGTACTGTTTTCCCTAAAAACTCTCCGCGACGCTCCTTTTGTATAACACTTTGATAAATTCTTCCTGTTGTTACATTGTTGGCTTGACTGGTTGGTACGTTTAGAAAACGCTCGTAATGACCTAAATCTAAATCGGTTTCCGCACCATCTTCGGTAACATAACATTCGCCATGTTCGTAAGGGTTTAGTGTTCCTGGATCTACGTTAATATAAGGATCTAATTTTTGAATTGTAACTCTATACCCTTGGGCTTGTAGTAGTTTAGCTAACGATGCAGCTATTATGCCCTTTCCTAGAGACGATGTAACCCCACCGGTTACGAAAATGTATTTTGCTTTGGTTGTCATGTTGCGCTTATAAACGCAGGCAAATTTACAAAATTTAAATAGTTATTCACGAATTAGTTTTTAGTTATTTAAAGCTAGTTTTTAACAATGCTTTTAGTAGGGAGTTTAATTAGTATTTAGGTGCGAAATTTGATTTTATTAAAAATAATAGTCGTTCTTCGATTATAATTTCTTAAAATACAACGATATTTTATATACATGATCTTTAATTCATTATAACTTTTAAAAAATGAAAAACATTAAACAGATTAGAAAAACGTTGGCACTTGTTATCTTATTAATACCCACCTTATTATTTGCACAAGACGGCTTAATTATAAATGAAGAATTCCCTCCTAATGCTCAAAAATTAAATCTGGTTTTCCAAACTAATGAATTTCTTAACGTTCCAATAGTTTTATTTAATAAAACCACTACAAAAGTTAATTTAGGGAATTATGGTGATGGAAAAATTAAGAAAAGAACGCCTTCAGAATCAACTACAAAAATTCTAGGGATTACATATTCTGAAACTAAATTTAAATTCTTTATTGATTTTAATAATTCAATAAACCAAACTTCAGGATTAACAGGAACTAAAACAAGTAGTAATATTTTAGAAACTACAAAGGCTGTTATTACAACCAATATAGAAAATTCCAGACCTTGGAACTTTTTTTTACGAATTGATAAACTTGATTTTTTAAATGTAGATCTTGGTAGGCT
>Ga0316201_10000641_pt1 | contig 20851 bp, 16 predicted proteins | sample CS6wburrow_MG_FD_204516 | JGI IMG/M metagenome (GOLD analysis project Ga0316201, IMG submission 204516) | Coastal sediment microbial communities from Delaware Bay, Delaware, United States - CS-6 worm burrow | ecosystem: Environmental > Aquatic > Marine > Coastal > Sediment | place: USA... | reverse complement strand
GCCACTTTGGATACCGTGGCAATAAATGCGGCGACCTGGTTGGGGGCGCCTTCATAAACATCGGGGGCCCAGAAATGGAAGGGAAACACTGCCAGCTTGAAGAAAAAGCCGCCAAAGGCGAATAGGGCCCCGGCAGCCAGAACCGGGCTGCCCATGATTCCGGGGACTGCAATGGCCAGGTCATCCAGGTTCAGGGCCCCTGAGGCGGCATAGATCAGCGCCAGGCCGAATAGCATGATGGCCGAGGCACTGATGCCCACCAAGAAATAGGTCAGCCCCGATCGAAGTCCCTGCGCTGTGTCTCGGCGCATGAACACCAAACTATACAGCGAATAGCTGGACAACTCCAGGGCCAGATAGATGACCAGCAGGTGAATGCCCGATGTCATCAGCATCATGGCCAGCGTACACAGCGTCAGCAGGAGATAGAATTCCCCATGCCGTTTGGTGTGGATGCCGCTCAGGCCACTGCATAAAAACACCACCAGGAAATAACCCATTGCCAGAAGTGATTTAAAAATTTGGGAAAAGCGGTCGATACGGTAGGACCCGTCAAACAAGTCACCCTGCAGGTTGATGGTGGCGAAGCAGATTCCAGCCACAACGGCTCCGGCTGCGACCGCGATGGCGTAGGTCCGGCGCGGGTCGGCGGGCAGGCAGGCCAGCATTAAAAATAGCGCCGCTGCGCAAAGCATGCTCAACTCAGGCGTGAATAGGTGCCAGTTCATCGGTGTCCTGTTTGGTTTGTTGCAGTCGAAGAAAATACGTTCAATTCACCAACCCCTTTGCCGCTGTCTGGATCATGTTGAACAAGATGCCTGGGAAAAAACCGAAAAAAACAATCACCGCTGCCAGGATGACCCGGGGGGCAACCATGGGCAAGGTGATATCCGGCATGGCGGTCAATTCTTCCGCCGGCGGCCCGTAGCAGGTCTTTTGAACCACCCGCAGCATGAAGAGGGCCCCAACGGCCAGGCCGCCGATGGAAAGGGCGCCATAGACGGGATAAACTTTGACACAGCTCAGAAAGACCACCAACTCACCCCAGAAGCTCGCCAGGCAGGGCACACCAATGCCCGTCAGTGCCGCCAGAATAAAGAAAGTGGCCGCCCGGGGCATGACCCGGCTCAGGCCGCCCAGCTCAGAAATGCGTTTAGTGTGCGTCGTGTTGTAGATGTGCCCCACGGACGAGAAGAAAAGTGCCGTCATGATGCCGTGGGCAAACATCTGATAGACGGCCCCGTTAAGGCCTTCCACGGTCATGGTGGAAAGGCCCAGGCCGACGATTCCCATGTGCGAAACGCTGGAATAGCCAATGACATACTTCAGATCGGTCTGGCTCAAGCCGACGAAAGCACCGTAAACGATACCACAAGTGGCCAGCAATGCCATCAGGGGTGCCCAGTGCTGCCACCCTTCGGGGCACAGGAACATGCCGACCCGCAGGACTCCGAAGGCCCCGAGCTTCATCAGTACACCGGCATGGATCATGGAGACTGCCGTAGGGGCCGCCACATGGCCCACCGGCGACCATGTGTGGAATGGAAACACACCAGCCAAAATGCCGAACCCGATGTAGAGCATTAAAAAGGCCAGCCGCTGCTGCTCGGCAGTCAACACCGCGGCCTTGGCCAGCACCGTTAGGTCGAAGGTCCACAAACCGGAAACCACCACCAGATAGATAATGGCCGGCAGGATCAGCGCAGAGCCGGCCAGCAAGTAGAGCGTCAGCTTCATGGCCCCGTATTCTTTGCGGGTGCTTCCCCAGATGGCGATGAGCAGGTACATGGGAAAAAGGGAGACATCGAACCAGACAAAGATGAAGAACAGGTCCAGGCTCATGAAGAGACCGAACACACCGGTGACCAGCAGAAAGATGAGGGCAAAAAATTCTTTGACGCGGTACTCAAGCTCCCAGGCGGTGAGAACCGCCGTAAAAAAAACGATTCCTGTGAGCAGCAGCATGGGAAGGCTGAATCCATCCGCGCCGTTGTGATAAGAGATGCCTAAACTGGGGACCCACGGAATGTGCTCGATAAATTGATAGCCGCCCAACTCTTGGTCGTAGGCGACATAGAGATAGATGGAAACGAGCAGGGTGATGCCGCTGAACAGGGCACTGATGAATTTAATGACCTTCGGCCGACTTCCCGGTGTGGCCAGGATGGCCGCCAGGCCGACGACACAACACAGCAGCAGGCTGGTCAAGAATGGAAATGGTGTGTCGAAAAATGGCATCCTCACCCGCCCAGTCCGAAGGTGAGTATGAGCAGTACAACCACCAGGGCCATGACCATCAGCCGGTATTGGACCATTGTGGTGTGCAGGCGCGCAATCAGGCCCCCCAGGCGGACAGCGGCCCCGCCGAAGCCGTCCACGGCCCCATCGATGACCTTACGGTCATTCCACGTGAAGAGCCCGGAGATGCCCTTGTAGACCAATTGGTCCAGCATCAACCGATAGCATCGATCCAGATACCATCGTTCTCTGAAAAGCTTCGCCAGCACGGGCATTCGTTCGACAAAGCCGATCTGGCGGCACCGCTTGCGGCCGAACTCAAACCAGGCGAGGCCGATGGCCAGGGCTGCCAGCAGGCAGGCTGCCACGGGAAGCCAGCCATGGTGCCCGATGGACCCGGACAGTTCGGCCCCCAGAGCCGGTTTTATGAATGCCAGAATCGGTTCCTGGATAAATCCCAGAGCGGCGGTCGCGCCCGCCAGTATCCACAAGACCCCGTTCATGGCCAGCGGACCGATCGAACCGTGGTTCCCGTGGCTGCCGGCATCCGTTCCAGTGGTTTCGATGGTCTTCGGGAAGGCGATGAAGCATACCAACCGGAAGGTGTAATAGGCCGTCAGAAAGGCGCCTGCCGCCCCCGCAAGAAACCACAGGGGGTTGTCCAGTTCCAGCAGTCGGCCCAGAATCAATTCCTTGCTGAAGAAACCCGACAGCGGTGGCAATCCCGAAAGGGCTCCGGCGGCAACAATCATGCAGATCATGGCGCTTTTCAGTTTGCGCCCGCCCCGTCGGCCGATGGTTTCCATGTCGTTGGAATCGAAGTGATGAATGAATACGCCAGCGCTGAGAAACAGCAGCGCTTTGAAACCGGCGTGGGTGACCAGGTGGAACACGCCGGCAAAAAAACTGCCGGCTCCCAGCCCCATGAGCATGAATCCCAGCTGGCTGATGGTGGAATAGGCCCAAACCTGCTTGATATCCCGGGCCACCATCGCCATGGTTGAAGCCAGAAGCATACTGATGGTGCCGATGGCCAGGCAGATGGTCATCAACGTGGGAGAGAGCGAGAAGTAGCCAAACAATCGGGCAAAGAGATAGACGCCTGCCGCCACCATGGTAGCCGAATGCAGCAGGGCGCTGACGGGCGTTGGCCCCTCCATGGCATCGGGCAGCCAAGTCATCAAGGGAAACTGGGCGCTTTTGCCGACAATGCCCCCGAAAATCAGCAGCCCCGTCAGCGTGATCATTGACGGGGAGCAATACGCGGTGACAACGGCCGGGGTATTCAAGTTGGTGATGTCCAGGCTGCCCATCTGCAGCCAGATCAGCACGAGCCCCAGCAGGAAGGCGACATCTCCAAGTCGGGTCATGACAAAGGCTTTCTTGCCGGCTTCGCTGGCACTGAATTTTTCGAACCAGAAGCCGATCAACAAATAAGAGGCCAGACCGACCAACTCCCAGAAGATAAAGATCTGGATGAGGCTGCTGGACAAGCAGAGGGTCAGCATGGCCCAGGAGAAAAGGGACATGCAGCCGAAATAGCGCGAGAAGCCGGGATCTCCGGCCATGTAACCCAACGAATAGACCTGCACCAGGAAGCTGATGGAGGAGACCACAGTGAGCATTACGAGGCTGGTGGGGTCCAGCAGGAAGCCGAAAGGGATCTGCAGCGTACCGGGGTGGAGCCAGGTCATCTGAAAGATAATCGGTGTTTGCATCCCCAGGTGGCGCCAGAGCAGGTAGACCGCCGCCAGCAACGAAAGCCCCGCTGCGCCAAGGGAGATGGCGGCGGAGAGACGGGGGAGCGGTCGCGTCGCCAGCATGACGATGCCGAACGCCGCCAGCGGCGGCAGCAACGCCACGATGACGGCGGCCAGACTCGCATCCATATGAAAAAGCGATACCATGGCGATTAGGGTGTCCCTTCCTCGACAGCGGCCAGTTGGACCTCCGGGTCGACGGAGCCGGTTCGCCGATAGATACTGACAATCAGGGCCAAGCCCACGGAGACCTCGGTGGCGGCCACGGCCAGCACAAAGAGCACAATGGCCTGGCCTTCTATCTGTTGCCACCTGAGGGCAGCCCCTACAAATGCAAGGGCCCCCGCATTGAGCATGATTTCGACCCCCAGCAGGATCATGATGAGGTTTTTGCGCGCCAGCGTGCAAAACAGCCCCATGAAAAACAGCATGGACGACAGCAGCACCACATGGTGAAATGGAACGATCACGGTTTCTCCTTCAATGCCGGCCCTACCGTCATGACGGCTTGCGCGGCGAATCGCCCCTGCTTCCGAGCCCCAATAACAGGGCGGCGATTAGCGCCACCAGCAGCAGCATGGAAGCGATTTCGATTGACAGCCAATGGTTCCTGAACACATAGAACCCGAATTCGCCGGGAGATGCCTGGGCGGCCACCAGGGATCCTGCGGCATTGGGCTGTTCGAGGACCAGCAGGGTTAAGGCGACAAGCCAGAGCATACTGATGATAATGGCCGGCACCAGCTGGCCTGCGCGAAACACCTGCGCCGATGCTTTGTCGATTCGTATCATCATGATGATAAAGAGAAAGAGCACCATGATGGCACCGGCATAAATAATGATCTCCATGGCTGCCAGAAACGGCGCCCCCAAGAGATAGAACAGCAGGGCGGTGCAGAAGAACGAGAGCACCAGATAGAGCGCAGCGTGGATCATGTTGCGCCGTGTTACGGCCATGGCCGTGGATGCCAGCGTCAGGATGGCAATACCGTAAAATAAGATGGTTAACAGCGTCATGGCATATTACTTCTCACGTTTACGGGCAGCGTCTCTTTGGCGTGTTGGCCCTTGTCGGCGTCGTCCGTTTTTACTCCGGCGTGAGCGTAAAAATCATAGTCCGGATCCTTGCCGCAGTGGTCCACCAGCAGGTCTTCCTTTTCGAAAACCAAGGTGAGAATGTCGCGCTGCACGTTCTCAAAATCGGGCGTCAGCTGTATGGCCGATGTGGGGCAGGCTTCCGCGCACAAACCGCAGTAAATGCAGCGGCCGAAGTTGATGCGGAACCAGCGGGCAAATCGGCGGCCGTCGGCAGCCTCGACGCTCTGCATGGAAATACAACTCACCGGGCAAACCGCCGAGCAGAGATAGCAGGCCACACAGCGTTCTCGACCGTCCGGGTCGCGGGTCAGCACGATTCTGGCTCGGGAGCGCTCTGGCAGTGTACGCTTGAATTCGGGGTACTGTTCGGTAATGGGCTTGCGCCCGAGGTGCCGGAGTGTTGTGGAAAATCCGTCCACCAGCGCTTTAAGCGCCGTCCAACCGGAATTGTCTTCCGGGGGGGCGATCGGCTTGTTGGTTTTGTTTCCATCCTGCATGGGTTGCTCCTCAGGCGGCCATCAATATAAAGGCCCCCGTCAACACAATATTGATCAGCGACGCGGGGATCAGCACTTTCCACCCCAATGCCATCAACTGATCATAGCGTAGACGCGGCAGGGTCCCCCGGATCCAGATCATGAGAACCGCCACCAGAAATATCTTGATCAGCAGCCATACCACGGGGGGGAGTATGGGCCCGTGCCATCCACCGAGAAAAAAGACGGCGATAAGGGCGCCTAGTACCTGGACATGGACATACTCTCCAAGGAAAAACAGACCGAACCGCATCCCGCTGTATTCGGTATGGAATCCGGCACCCAATTCATTTTCGGCTTCGGGCAGATCGAAGGGAATGCGCTTGCTTTCCGCCATTGCACTGATGACAAAGATGGCAAAAGAGACCGGTTGTATCAGAATATAGGGCAGTCCAGCCTGGGCATCCACAATTTCGGTCAGGCTGAAAGAGCCGGACAACATCACAACGGGCACCAGCGACAGCCCTATGGACAGCTCATAACTGATCATCTGGGCCGCGCCGCGAATGCCCCCCAGCAGGGCGAACTTGGAGTTTGAGGCCCAGCCTCCCAGGGCAACACCGTAGACTCCCACGGACGACAGGGCGAACACATAGAGCAGACCCACGTTCAGGTCGGCGATGACCAAGGGCACGGTGTGGCCGAAGACCGTGATATCCGGACCGATGGGAACCACTGCGAACATCATCAATGCGGTGACGGCCACCACGGCCGGGGCCAGCTTAAAGATGGTGGCATCGGCATCGGATGGGACGATATCTTCTTTGGTGAGCAGTTTGACGGCATCGGCGATGGGCTGCAGCAGACCGAAAATGCCGGCCCGGTTGGGGCCCAGCCGGATCTGCAGGCGGCCCAACAGTTTGCGCTCCAACCAGACCAGATAGCTGGCCGCCAGCAGCAGGGCGCCCAGCATGACGGCGATTTTAATGAAGAGGACGATGAGGCCGATGATATAATCCATGGGTCGTTACGTTATCCTGTCAGGGGGTATCCACTGATCTCACACTGATCCTGTCCAGTGCAATCAAAACCTTTGTGGCCCCCAATTCCTGCCAATCAATGCAGTGGTCTTTGGGTATGATGATGACGCCACGCGCTATGCGGTCGTCGGCCAACAAGGGCAGCACAATCCGGCCGGCGTCTGAAGCAATGGTCACGGACTGCCCTGGCTGCACCCCCATGCGATCGATATCCTCAGGGTGGGCAATAGCGGCGGGCTCCTGCTTCAGCGCCTTTAACGCAGGGGTGTTCGCCGAAAGCGCTTCCGTGCCGAAGGTTTGTTCGACCAGCAGCAGCGTAAGTTGTTCCGCCTCCGAATGATCTTCGAAAGAGCGATCCGTCGTGTCAGTACCCGCGGCCTTGTCGGCGATGGCGGAAAAATCGATTTGACGTCCGATCCGCCGAGCATCCAATCCAGCAATTGCCGGGTGATAGGCGTCGATTGCCGCCTTTAACCCCAGTTCCGGGTTCTCTGCCTCGGCCTTTTCACCGGCCAACGCCGCCAGGACCGCCCAGGCGGGGGCTGGCGCTGAACCGGGTATTTCCCGGCCAAAGGTCCGCGGGGGGTGGTCTCCCTGTCCTGTAACGGCGATGGGTTCACCGACCGCCAGCACTGCCTGGGCGATTTGCAGCCGCCCCTCCTGATTGATCCAGTGGCCGCCGCTCTCATAGATGGTTTGGGTTGGGATGAACCAATTGGCCCGTTCTGCCAAAGGTGATGCCACGTGGTCCAGAACGATCAGGGCCTCCAGCCGATCGAGGGCCTCGGTTAGTCTGCGGCGGTTGGCATAGCTGCGCCACAGATCCTGCTCGGCCACCACCAGTGCTGTGATGCTGCCCGTTTCGATACCGTTCAACAGGTCTTCGACGGTCCCCATGTTCGCTTTCATCAAAGCGAGCGCAAAGCCATTGGCGCCGGTGAGCGGAAAAAATAGCTTGGTTTCAGAATCCAGCTGGTTCAACGTTTCTGCCAGTTTGGCGGCCTCGGTGACAACGTCGGCGGCCACCACATCGGTGCCGCACACAATAACGGTGCGGCGGCTGTTGGCCAACTGGCGTGCCAGTGATGCGGTCTCGCCCAGTTCGGGGGCGGTTGGGGCGGTGGAAATGGCGCCATCGGATTGCACCGATTCATGCAGGCGCTGCCGGATGGAGGCAATCGCGGCTGCCAGGTTGTCCGGGTGCACAGCGTGGTGCACGAAGGGAAGTGGCAAGGTCACCGGACGGGGGTCGAGGACCGTCACGTTTCCTCCCTGCCGCTGTGCCTGGCGCAGTGACAGGGCCAGCATCGGCGCCTCATTGATAGGATCTGTGCCGAATACGAAGACATTTTCGGCAGCGGAAATGGCCCCCAAAGAGACCGCCCACTCGGGCCGAAGCCGCGATACCGCCATCTGCAATGTGGTCGCCTGCCGCTCGCCGAAAGGAATGGCTGGGCCTTGCCAGTGCTTCAGCCGGCTCACCTGTTTGAGCATTGCCAAGGTTTCCAGGCTGCTGCGGTCGGATGCCAGAAGGGCGATGCTGTGGGGGCCTTTTTCTGCGGCGATGCGCTTCAAGGCTGCGCCGGCCTGATCGACAACTTCGGCCAGGGGCGCTGTCTGGCCAGCAATCAATGCCTGCCGCGGGCGGTTGGCCGCGTCGTTATACCCATAAGCGTAGCGGCCGCGGTCGCAGATAAAATGGCCATTGACCTCCCGGTTGAAGCGGGCCTCGTGGCGAACGACCTGCCGGTAGCGGGCCGACACCACCAGGTTGCATCCTAAAGAACAGTGCAGACAGAGCGACGGGGCGCGCTGGAAATCCCAGCGTCGGCCGAAATACCGGGATGGCTTGTCGGTGTAGACGCCGGTCGGGCAGATGTCGATCAGATTGCCGGCAAAAGGGCTTTCCAATCTCCCTGGGGCTGTCCTGCCGAAATAGACCCTCGATCCAATCCCCAGAACGCCTAAATCGCGGTAGCCCGCATAGTCCTGGTAATATCGGGTGCAGCGATAACATTGGATGCAGCGATTCATCTCGTGCTGCACCAGGGGACCCAGATCCTGGTCCCGATGGGTCCGCTTGTTGCCGCGGTAGCGGCGCAGCCCGTGCCCGCCGGCGATGGTGGTATCCTGCAGGAGACAGTGCCCGCCTTCATCGCAGACAGGACAGTCATGGGGGTGATGGAGCATCAGCCACTCGATGACATGACGGCGAAAATCAACCGCTTCGTCATCGGTGGTGGAGACCACCATGCCGTCCATGGCATTGACCATACAGCTCATCTGGATGCCTTTGACGGGGCCGTCCAGAAAGGCGACGGCACAGACCCGGCATGCACCCACGGATCCCAGGGCCGGGTGATAACAGAAACGGGGGATCACGATGCCCAGCCGTTCGGCCGCTTCGATCACCTTGGTGCCGGCGGCAACCTCTATCTCCCGGTTGTCTATGGTCAGTTTTGGCATTGTCGACTTGTCAGTTCTAAGTTTCGAGTTTTGAGTTGCGAGTTAAGGAATCCTGTCGGTCAATAAAACCGGGCGCACGCTCAGCGCGCACCATAACTTGGAACGTATCACTCACAACGCATAACTCCAGTCTTTCTCTTTCTTCGTTCTATTCAAACGGACACTTCTTCCCTTCAATATGGGCCATTACTTCATCCTCGAAATGCTGCAGCAGACTCTCAATGGAAGCCACCCCGCCGGGGGCAAAGGCGCAATACGCTTTCCACAGGTGCGCACACATGGTTCGCATCATGGGGATAAAGGCGGCCTCGCCCTGGCCGTTTTCGATGCGCCAGAGCAAATCACGCAAATAGGGGAAGCCCTCCCGGCACGGTGTGCACCAGCCGCAGGATTCCCTGGCGAAGAACTCGGTCAGGTTCAACGTGGCCGCCACCATACAGGCCTGGTCATCAAAAACCATGACAGCGGCAGTTCCCAACCGGTTGCCCGCCTTTTTCAAAGATCCGAAGTCCATGGGGATGTGATAGTGCGCCGCTGTTAAAAATCCGGTCGAGGCGCCCCCTGGCAGGCAGGCTTTGAAGGGGGCGCCATTTTTCATACCGCCGCAATAGTCCTCGATGATCTCCGATAGCTTGATTCCCAGCGGCAGTTCATAGCACCCGGGGCGTTCAACTTTTCCGGATATGCAGAACAATTTGGTGCCGGTGGCCTCCGGGGTCAGGGCCAGATCCCTGAACCACTGCGCGCCATGGGCGACAACATGGGGAATACAGGCCAGGGTCTCGACATTGTGGCACAGGGTTGGCTTCCCCCACAGCCCCTTGTCCGTCGCATAGGGTGGGGGTTGTTTCGGATTGGGGCGCTTGCCCATCAAGGCGTTCAATTGGGCGGTCACCTCGCCGCAGATATAGCGGCCTCCGCTGCGGTGTACCACCATATCAAAACTGAAATTACTTCCCAGGATATGGCGCCCGACCAATCCAGCCGCTTGGGCCAGGCCGATTTCACGTTCCAGGATTTTAGCGGCGCTTTCATACTCCGGCCGGATGAAGATGATGCCGTGATCCGCCTGGATGGAGTAAGCTGCGATCACCATGCCTTCAATGAGCATGTGGGGTTCGGCATGCAAAAAGACCCGGTCTTTGAATGTCCCGGGCTCCATCTCATCGGCATTGCAGACCACGTAACGTGGGTGGGGGGCGTCCTCGGCAACGGTTTCCATCTTGCGTCCTGCTGAAAATCCGGCTCCACCGCGGCCCAGCAGGTCTGCATCGATCATCTCTTTTTGCACCTGCTTGGGGGTCAGTTCGGACAGGGCCGTCTGCAGCGCGGCATAACCGCCGTTGTGGCGATACTCCTCCAAGGTCGTGATGCGGTCCGGCTTTCTGTTGTTCAGCAATATTTGGGGATAGCGATTCATTCCGGTTGATCCCCCCGCAGCGTGTCGATTAACGCGTCCAGTGATTCGATATCCAGCGGCCCGTGAACCTTACGGTTCACTAGTATGGCCGGAGCGCGATCGCAATAGCCGATGCAGCAGACCGGCAGCAGGGTAAACAATCCATCTGCGGTGGTCTCTCCCATCTGGATGTCGAGTTTACGGCAGAGATGCGCCATAAGATTTTCTTTGCCTTCCATCCAACAGATCAGGCTGTCGCAGACGTGAATGACATATTTGCCCACCGGTTCCCTGTAAATGAAAGTGTAAAAGGTCGCCAGTTCATCCAACTCCAGCGGTGTCATGCCCAGCAGTTCGGATGCCTGGTCCAGTGCTTTCTCACTGCAGTACCCGTGGTGCTCCTGTACGATCGTCAGCACATCGATGGCCAATTCGCGGGGATGGTCGATGGCCTCGATTTGAGCTTTCAGCTTATTTTTTACTTCTTCAGGCAGCATGGCGCTCATCATATTCCAGTAGGGCTTTTTTCGCTACTTTGTAGGAGCGGCTTTCAGCCGCGATTGTCTTTGCATACGGATGACGCCTACCGCGGCGCAAGCCGCTCCTACAGCCTGGTTATCCGAAGCGTGGTGGATATGGACATCTGTCTACCTGTCAATATCCGGTAATATATAATCCACGGACCCAATGATGGTGATCAAGTCTGACACCGACCACCCTTTGGCCATCAACGGCATGACCTGCACGTTGGCGAAGCCGGGCGCTCTGATGCGCATACGATAGGCGCAGCCGAGCCCGTCGCTGACCACGTAATAGCCCTGCTCGCCGCGCGGAATCTCACAGGAGGCATAGGCCTCCCCCTTGGGGATTTTAGGACCGCGGGTGACATTGATATAATGGTGGATCAGACTTTCAATGTCGTTGAGCATATCTTTGCGGTTGGGGATGACATAGCGATAATCGTCGCTGACCGTTCTTCCAGGCGGCATTTCCCGGGCAGCCTGTTCGATAATCCTAAGGCTCTGGCGCATTTCTTCCACCCTGACCTGGTAGCGGGCGTAGCAGTCGCCGCCCTCGGCGGTGGGAATCTCGAAGTCGAACTGATCATATCCGCTGTATGGAAAGGCTTTCCGCAGATCCCAGGCGAGGCCGCAGGCCCTCAAATTGGGACCGCTGACCCCCCACTCCATGGCATCATCCCGTCTAATCGCCCCAACACCCATGGTGCGGGCCCGGAAGATCGGATTGTGCGTGATCAAGCTCTCGTATTCCGCCATCCGCTTGCGGAAGACTGCACTGAAGGCATCCACTTTCTCTTTCCATCCCGCCGGCAAATCCGCCGCCACACCGCCGATGCGAAACCAGGAGGGATGCAGGCGGCCGCCGGTGATCAATTCGACGATATCGAGGATCATCTCCCGTTCGCGGAAGGTATAAAATGTCGGTGTCATGGCCCCCACATCATGGGCGTAGGTCCCCAGCCAAACGAGGTGGTTGCTCAGGCGAAAGAGTTCACTCAGCAGGACGCGGATGCACTGGGCCCGGGACGGAACCTGGACACCGGCCAATGTTTCCACAGCCATGACATAGGGCAGATTGTTAGCGGCGCCGGCCAGGTAATCCACCCGGTCGGTGTAGGGGATAAACTGGTGCCAGGTTTGGCGTTCACCGATCTTTTCCGCCGCCCGGTGGTGATAGCCGATTTCGATCTCCATATCGGAGATCTCTTCTCCCTGCAGTGCAAGGACGTAGCGGATCAAGCCGTGGGTGCTGACATGGTGGGGGCCGACGTTGATCACCAGTTCCTCTCCACTGGCCTCCCTCTGAAGGAGGATTCCCCCATCAGTTGGTTGCAGCCGCCGAGCGTCCGCTTCGGTGTAGGGGGCCATGTCCGTGGCGCGCCCGGGGTGGGTTTTGCGCAGGGGATGGCCCTGCCAGTGATCCGGCATCAGAATCCGCTTCAAATTGGGGTGGCCCTCAAAAGCGATGCCGAACATGTCATAGACTTCACGTTCATACCAGTTGGCCGACGGCCAAAGGTCCGTCACACTGGCGGCCGTGGGGGTATCGCCTGCCAGCGACACCTTCAAGCGAAGTCGGGTGCCCGGATCGAACGCCAGCAGGTTGTAGACCAGGGTAAAATCTTTGCCGGACTGCGGTTCCCGGCGGGCGCTTTCGTCGATGGCGGTGACGTCTTCCAAACGTCGAAACCGCGGGGAGGCCTCATTTTTGAGGTAATCCAGCACGCTCTTGATCTTGTCGGGGGACACCCCATACGTGGCCATGTCACTGGTCGGTTCGCTGGGCGTGATGGCGTTGCCGAAGCGGGTTTTCAGACTTTGGGTCAGCCGGCGATCTGCCTCGGACAACGTTATCCGCGCCGGCGGCGGGGTCCACATCGTGTCGCTGCGGCTCTCTCTGAACAGCGGCGGGGTTACCGAACTGCCCCGGAAGGCGGTGCCCGGCATGCCCGGGCCCCTGGGGTCGCGGCTTTTGGACAGGCCGTCCACCAGCACCGGTCGCTCCGTCCCCTGGGATCCGCCGCCGAGATGAAAGATGCGCCGGGCGGGGCGTTCTTCTGTTATTTTTTTCTGTAATTGAACCAGACCGGCGAGCACGGCTTCTGGACGGGGCGGGCAGCCCGGAATATAGAGATCCACCGGGAGGATCTGATTGACCCCCTGGACCACGCTGTACGCATCGTACATGCCGCCGGTGTTGGCACACGAACCCATGGAGACGACCCACTTGGGTTCGGCCATCTGTTCGTAAAGGCGCAACACCACCGGGGCGATCTTTTTAAACAGGGTTCCTGAGATGATCAGCAGGTCCGCCTGGCGGGGGGAGGGGCGCAATACTTCAGCCCCAAAGCGGGCCATGTCGTATCGGGAAGTGAACACGGTGGCTTCTTCGACAAAACAGCAGGAAAGTCCGAAAAACATGGGCCACAGACTGTGCTTACGCGACCAGTTGAGGACAATGTCCGCACCGCGAAGAATCGGATCTATTTTTTGCTTTTGCTCGGCCCCCACTCAAGGCCCCCTTTTACCCAGACATAGATCAGCCCGGCAATCAGCACGAGGATGAAGAACTGGATCTGCAGCCATCCGGACCACCCCAGCGGTTTTGCGGCCACGGCCCAGGAAAAGATAAAGGCGCCTTCGACATCGAAAATCAGAAAAAAGACCGCCACCAGGAAAAAAGGCACCGGATACCGGAGGCGAGCCTGGCCGGTGGGTATGATCCCGCTTTCATAAGCACGACGCTTTTCAGTGGTGGGGCTGTGTTGGCCCAGCCATCGGGATAGAAAAAGAAGAACAAGGGTGAGAACGATGACCACAGCGATATAGATGGTCAAGCTGAAAATGCCGGGTTGCCATGGGGAGAGCAATCCTGATCCCTGAATCGGCTGCATCGATGCTCCTGAACTAGTGTGGCTTGTTTGACTGCTGTCGCCCAACACCCGGTGCGAAGCCGGCCCGATCCTTCGGGGCCGTAGCGCCGGCGCTGGCGATTGTAAGTCTTAGCCCTCCCCATTGTCAAGTCTTGGGAGAGGAGCTGGTTTACCCTTACCGGGCCGATCGGATGATGTGTCGCCGTTTCTCCTGTAGCGCCCGGGTCATGGCGACACCGGCACGGTTGGGTTCAATGGTCTCCGTGACGGCTCCCTCCAGCTTGCCCAGCAGGGTGTGGCAAAGGCGCTGCCCGCGCTCAATTGCCTTGCAGCCCGTCAGGTTCGAAGGGCTGTAATGGGGATTGACATACGGATCGCCCGGGCGCGTCAATCCGTCATAGAGGACCCGGTTCACTCTGCGGTACCCTGGGGGTGCTGCCTCACCGGCGCAGCCGATCATGAACAAACCGGTGTTGTCTTCGAGGAACCAATCGATCATTCCTGGTATCGACTGTTTGGCCGTGTCATCGAAACAGATCTTCATCGTTTCGACACTGCCTGTGGGCTGCTGAATGCTGCCATCGTGAAAAAAGCAGGCCTTGTAGGCCGTTTCCAAGGCGCTGCGGGGCGCCAGAAAAGCGCTGCCGGCGCCGTAGATGGCCCGCTTGCGATCAATGGCAGATGCCCTCCTGGTTCGCTCTGCAGCCAGCGCGTTGACGGGCTCGTATCCATCCTCAAAGACGACATTGATGGCAGTTCCGTCCTCCTGGAGTGCCGCCAGGTCATGGAATCCGAGCTTGATCGTATCCCCGCTGTCCGGCCTCACGGCGAAGGGCGCGGGCAGGCCCTCCCGGATGAGCGCGCGAAGCACTTCGAATCCTCTTTGATGGCTCACTCCATCCAGCAGCACGGTGCTCTGCGGTCCCAAGGAACTGGTCAGCAGGGCCCGCAAGGCTTCCTCGACGGTGTCGAATTGCTGGTAGTAGCAGTGTCCCGTGGTTCCCGAAGGCTTAAACGGCCTGCCGTTGATCATTGCGCCCAGATCATTGGACGTCGAGATGATACCCCCGCCCACCAGCATGGCCAACAGGTAATCGTCACTGGCCTCCTTGTTCTGCAGCGATCTGAACGCAACGTCGATGAAGCGCTCCGCCCCGCCCAGGATCTGTCTGAACTGGGCTGCAACGGTGGCCACGTGACAGAGGTGACCGATTTGGATGTACATGGGTTCGTTGACCCATATCGCGGGCCGTTCGCCGTAAATCTGGGCGATGGGGAACGGCACGCCGGTAAAGACGGCCCCTTCACCGGGATATTCCACCCGAATCGGTAAATACCCGCCACATTGGTCGACCACCCGGTCATGCCAGTAGGCCTTGTCGAAGGGCCGCTCGTGGTCGTTATGGCCGCCGGAAAAAAAATCGGCCACTAGTTCCACCTCCGCGTGGGTCAGACGGTGGCATAAAAATTCGAGCCACTTCCAGTAACCGCTGGCCACAGTAAAGCCGCCGATCTGACGGCGTACGATCACCTGCTGGGCACCAAAGGGCTTGCCGGGCAGTTTTGCCATGAAGTGCTCATAATTGTCTGACAGCACCAGCGGGATAGAGGTGGCGATCAATTTGCGCATAAATTGATCGAGGCCCAGGTAGTCCTCGTAGCGCATCGGCATGCTCTCCATGCCGGCATCTGCGAGGAGCAAGCCAATGCGGTGGCTCATTTTTTCTGCATACTCAAGATAGGTCGTCACGATTACTTCACCAGGATGCTGTGGTGGTCTAATTTGGACAGCATGTCGCCATCGGGTCATTTAAAGCACACACGGATCGATTTCTCCAGCTTCGTGCGCTGTTTGGGCCATTCGCTCGTATTTCGTAGTGACAACGTTGAAGTAGGCGTTTTCGGAAAGCTCCTTCAGGTATAGATCTGACAGGTACCAGCGTTTGGCATAGCGGCCCACAATTTTGAATATATCGCAGTGTTTTGCAACCATCAGGTCGAAGGCGCGTTTTTTCATCCCCAGTGTGGATGGCGCTCTGTCGAATTGTGTAAAACCTGAATCATATTGGGTGTATTCATTCCTTGTGAGAGACGGTGACAGAATTTTTTTCTCCAATGCGATGCCGTCCTCTCTCGACAGCAGTTCGGCAGCACGCCCCAGCAGAACCGTTTGAAGGCGCCGCACCCATTTGTGTTGAACTGATTGCGGCAATACGCCCAGAGGCAGGTCCGGCCGGCGATCGATCAATGCACCGCAATCGTCGATAATTTTTTCCGCCCGCCAGGATGCGATGCGCTTGCACACTCCTTTCTCATAGGTGTGGAGGCCTCTGCCCAGGTACCGTTTAGGACTCTTGTGACCGTGACGCTGGAGAAATTTCAATTCGGCTGCAACAGAGGAATAGCGCACGTAGCCCGCCCTCTCCCCGTATACGGTGTCCTTGATGCGCTCAATCTCTCGTCGGTCCTGGTTTTCGATCGCAATTTCGGCCCTTTGCTTCAGCGCCGCCGCTCGCTTAAAGGTGCTTCGGGTGACGGTTTTCAGTTCTCCCGATTCGTATCGGTCCACCAGTTGATCGAGCAGCGCAGTGGGATGAATGCCGATCTCCCGGTTCAAATACTTCAGTACAGGCCTCAAGTCGCTGTACGCAACCCGCCCAACCGGAGCCAGCCGGCCCTGTTCGCGTATCCATTGTCGTATGGTTGGCCGGTCGAATCCGCAATCGATAAATTTTTTTTCCATGGCATCTTCCAGCCGTGCATCGATGGTGTCAATCTGGCCGCTGAAGATGCGGTAATCGGGTTTCTTGTTTCCGGTTAAAGTGCAGAGCTTTCCATAAAGGGCGGCTTTGGACATTGTTCCATCCAGGTACAACCACAGGGCGACCATCTTTCTAAAGTAGCCGCCGTCCACCTTTGTGTTGCCCTGTCGGGGCGGGGCTTCTTTGAAGAGGATGCGATAGTGTCTGGCCGAAACAGAACCCACGCGTTTGTTGACGATATTGTACAGCAGCCCATAGGGCAGGCCACTCCGCCCAGCTAATTGGGAAGTGGAAATACCGGGGTAGAGCGTTTCCAACCGCTTCAACATCTTGCCATCGATCCTGACGCGCGGTGGTTTGCGCCGCAGCGCGTTTCGTTCATGTTCCATGATGGTTCCCCGGCAATAGTGCATGCATCATGTGCTTGAGCCGTGGTCCGGCCAATTTACCCATATTAGTATTAGACCATTTCAAAGACATGAAATGGTGGAAAAATGAGAGGTTCCCTTTAAGCCCCGCCGATAGTGCTCCACCTTGATACGTCGGTGTGTTGAACCATGCTGAAGTGAGGCTATCGCCCCGTGGAACCCCAATGGACGATGCCGATGATCTAACCCTATTTTGTGGGGCAAACGGGCCTGCCGTGAGACAAAGGTGCAATGAGAAAAATCAAGATTATCATAACTAACCGAAATTTGGAGATACTGACCATATTGATGAACTCAGTGGCTCGAAAATATGGCTGCCGCGTGGAGTATGTTTCGGAAGAGAATCGCCTGCGGTTTATCGGAGATCGGGATTGTTGCCGACATATTACCGAAGAGACCCTGGCGTTGTTCAAGGGGAGTACCGGCGATGTAGCGATACCGTTGCAATGCCCGGCCTCCACGGGCTATGGTACCGGATAGCTTGCCAATCATCTGTGCAACCGTCCAAGGATGCGCAATGGAGACCCTGTCCTTAATAGCCCGGTTGTTTGACAACCGGTATGAAACCCCTATTGTGAAAAGGGGCAGGGTGGCGGAGCGGGCCGCCTCTGCCACTGCGAAACCGATAATAGCCAGGGAGACGTTGGAAAATGAGCGTTTTATCACTTCACGACGGCGACGCGCTGATGGTTGTGGATGTTCAAAACGACTTCTGCTCAGGAGGCGCGTTGGCAGTGGAGCAGGGTGAGCGCATCATACCCGAAATCAATCGCTGGATCGATAAGAGCACTGACGGCGATATTCCCGTTTTTGCCTCCCGCGACTGGCATCCCCGGCACCACATCAGTTTCCTTTCCGAGGGTGGCCCCTGGCCACCCCACTGCATCCATGATACAGCCGGGGCCCGATTCCATTCCGCCCTCACGCTGCCTTCGCATACCATCGTCGTAACCAAAGGGGTTCGGTTCGACCAGGACCAATATTCAGCCTTCGACCAGACCGGGCTGGAAGCCTGCATGGCTCGTCTCGGGATTCGACGACTTTTCATAGCGGGTTTGGCACTGGATGTATGTGTCCTTGCCACGGCCTTGGATGGGCGTCGACACGGTATGGAAGTGGTGTTGATCACCAAAGCCACCAAACCGGTTTTCACCGATAGGGGCGGCCCGGCTATTGCGAAGATGCAGAGGGCCGGCGTTTTGATGGCGTAGAGCGCCACCGGAAGGGCCCCCTTAATTAGCCGTGATCGATTTCCCGGGCGTGCTATAGTGTTTCGGCCACACTGACCGTTCTATCACCTAGCATATTGACATAGCTTCCCATCTCGTTGTCATACCATCCGTAGATTACAGCCTGCGTCACCTGGGGACGGATGATGGTGCTCGCCATGGTGGATAAGATGCTGGCAGGCAGGCCGGGCACCTTTCTAAGGTCGAGGGTAAGTTCCGCGGTGCGTGTGTGCGTTTCGTGGCCCTCGATGATAGCGGCAGCCCGCGGGGTGCCGATAATATCCCCGGATACGTTCTGCTTCTCGGTGAAATGCAGATAGTGGTTTGGGTCGTTTTCTGCGGCATGGGCGTAGATCTCATTGATCGCTTGCCGGGTGACGGCGCGTTTGGTGGTCTCTTCCTGCAGGCTGAGGACGAGGATGATCAGCGACCCTGTGCCAGTCGGGATGCGAACCGATTCGGCGATGAATCCGATGCCGCGCATTTCGGGAATGACCAGGGCCAGCGCTTTGGCGGCCCCGGTAGTCGTCAGGATGATGTTGTTCAAAATACTTCTGTTTTTGCGCAAATCAATTTTTCCCTTCTTGGGAAGACGATCCAGGACTTGCTGCGATCCGGTGGCAGCATGTACAGTGGCCATGGAGGCCGACAGGATGCGCTGCGCCCCATAGTTCTCCAGCAGGGGCTTGAACATGTGGGCCAGACAATTGGTCGTGCAGGACGCATTGGAGATCAGCTTGTGGCGCCGCGGATCATAATCGCTTTCGTTGATGCCCATGACGGTGGTGACCACGTCTTCCGGCATGGGTGTGCTGGCGGTCTTGGTTTTAAAGGGTGCCGAGGCAATGACTTTTTTCGCGCCGGAGGCCAGATGGCCGCGCAACGCTCCTTTGGGGTCGTCTGCCGGCGCAGCCGGGTCGAGAAATTGACCGGTGGTGTCTACCACGAGGCGGGTATTGCTGCCGCGCCAGTCAATAGCGACGGGATTTCGGGCTGTACGGAGAAATTGTACCGTCACCCCGTCGATAGTCATGCTGCCGGAGGCCTCATCGAGGTTGTCGATCACCTGGGATGCCTGGCAGCCGTAGAGATAGTTCTGCAAAAGGCCGTATGAGGAATCTCTTTCGATGTAATGCGCGACATCATGCAGGGATGTTCCCGCCGATCTGCCGATATTGACCACGATACGCCCAAAGTGTTTGCGGGCAACGTGGTGCCACAGGGTCAGCTTGCCAATGCGGCCGAAGCCGTTAATGCCAAGGGTGGGTGCACCATTTGGGGCATTGCGTCGGGTCATTGCACTCTCCTTATGATAATAAGAGGCCCTGCACTTCTTTCGAATACATCATCAGGCTTCTTTGGTGTCTATTTTTCCCTGATAAACCGATCCTTCTCTGCCGTCAATACTGATAAAGTCGCCGGACCGCAGCAGGATGTCGGCGAATTCAACCTCGTGACCCTGCTCATCGAAGATCATGTCGCCACATCCCACCACGCATGTTTTGCCCAATCGATGGGCCACCACCGAAGCATGGGAGGTGACACCGCCCCTGGCGGTGAGCAAGCCATCTGTGGCGTTGATTTCGCGAATGTCATCGGGTACGGTGTCGCCTCGCACTAAAACCAATGCAGACTGGGGTTCGGCCTTGCGCCAGTGATCGACCTCTTCGAGGGTAAATACCAAGCGGCCGGAAAGAGCGCCGCCGCTGACACCGATGCCGTGCCCCAGGTAGATATGCTGATCCTGGGGGTCAAAGTCGAACGTCACAACCCGCCGATGTTCGCGGATGGCCATATCCCTTGTCTGCAATAGAAAAAGGCGGTCAGCACGGGGGCCTTCGAAGGTGAACTCCATCTCTTGGGGCGCCCATCCTTTTTCGTCTACGAGTGTGCGGGCCAGTTGCTGCATGGAGTAGTAAAGATCGGGGAAATGCGTCTCGAGGGTAACATCGGTTTCGCGCATCTCGATCTCCTGCTGCTTGATGGAGATCGGTAGCGTATTGACCAGCCCGGAAACCACATCCTCGCCCTGGTTGCTCAATGTGAAATCCCCCCACAGGCTCAGACTGTCACCCGCCCAGCGCGGGTTATGCGTAAAGACCACTCCTGATCCGGATTGCCGGGAGAGGTTGCCGAATACCATGGCCTGGACGGTAATGGCCGTGCCCCAATCATCGGAGATGCCCATGATCTGGCGATACGTTTTCGCTTTGGACGAATCCCAGGATTCAATAACCGCATCGATGGTGTGATACATCTGGCTCATGGGATCTTCGAGGATCGGAAAGCCTTCGTCCTGGATGCGTTTTTTGTAGGCCAGGGCGACATGCTTCATCTGGTTTCCGGTAAATTCTCTTTTCAGGGGGATCCCCTTTTTCTTCTTGTAGTTGCCGATAATGGCATCGAAGTCGTTGCGCTGAAGACCAATTCCCATACCGTAGCACTGCAGGAAACGCCGGTAATTGTCCCAGGCGAACCATGGGTTTCCGCTGGCGGCCGCCAGACCTTGGGCGATCTCTTCATTCATGCCGACATCCAGGTAAGTCTCCATCATGCCGGGC
>Ga0316201_10000640_pt1 | contig 20866 bp, 20 predicted proteins | sample CS6wburrow_MG_FD_204516 | JGI IMG/M metagenome (GOLD analysis project Ga0316201, IMG submission 204516) | Coastal sediment microbial communities from Delaware Bay, Delaware, United States - CS-6 worm burrow | ecosystem: Environmental > Aquatic > Marine > Coastal > Sediment | place: USA... | reverse complement strand
CAACACCTCGCCGCCGTCGACGGCCTTGGTCTTGCGGGAGACCACCTCGCCGGACTGCTCCACCCGCCCTTGCTCAATCCAGCGCTGGAGCGCGCTTCGCGAAAATTGAGGGCAGCGGCGGGCCAGGACGCGATCGATGCGCTCCCCCGCGTCGTCCGCGGAGAGCGTGAGGACCGTCGGCGTCGGCGCCGATTCCGACATCGATTACTCGAGTCTCTTGATGAGCTGGTGGGCGTTGGTCTGCATGTCGATATTGCGGAACACGCAGATGCCCAGCTCGGGATCGAGGCTGTTGCAGTGATCGGCGATCTTGGCGACCGACGCCTCGTCGTACCGCGATCGATGACCCGCCGGCCCTGGAAGCCGAAGGTAGACGATCTTCGACTCCGGGGGTGGGTCGTCGGTCAACGGGTCGTAAGCAGCGATGGCGGGACGGTCCCCGCAGGCGGCGGCGATGTCGCTGGGCTTCCATGCTTCCAAGTCGAAGACGATCGGGGGCATGTTCGATGGAAGAAAGCCTAGAAACGCTCGAAGAGCGGCGCGGTTCGCCTTGCCATGCTTGAACGTTTCGTCGGCGTGGAAAATGACCGCCTTGGCTTTGAGGTCGCTCGCAAGCGCGACCACATCCTCGCAGGTCGCCTTGTTCTCTTTGGTCCGCCGGAAACCGGATTCGCTCACCGAGCCTGGGGCGACCACCGTAAAGAGGAAGCCCTTAGGCGCCTCCCTAATCCAGCGTCGCACGGTGCCGGCGCCCGGGATGGCGATTTCGGTGTCCGAAATTTCCACCGCGTCAAACTCCTGCCAATATCGGCTGACCGGCACCGGGAAACCGGAACATGCGACGATAAACATTGCGCGAGAGTATACAAGCTTTAGGGCAGAAGGCCCGAGCTGACTCGGGAATTGGAGGGAATTCATCGAATCAGGAGTGACTCTGTTAGTATCGTCGACGTGTCTGATTTCGGCTTCGACGCCTATGCGCTCGACGACCTGGATACCTCCGGGCAGCCGCATCCGTTGGAGATCGCACGCGATCTGATCGCGACCGGTCGGCCGCGTGACGCGCTCGATCTGCTGAGCGCTCACCACGCTGAACTGGACCACGACCCGGAGTACCTGCTGCTTTGTTCCGCTGCCTGGTGGGCGGATGGCGACACGCTGCGTGCGCAGCAAGCGCTGCAGGGCGCGGCTCGGCTTGCTCCGGAGGACCCGCGGCCGTTGCAAGGGCTCGGGGAACTGCTGGCTGAGCGTGGCGAGCGCGACAAGGCCGAGCTCTTGTGGGCCAAAGCCCGCTTGCTCGAGGTCCAGGCGCGCGAGAGCGATGTGCCACGGGATGAGCTCGGGCCGGCTGCGGACGAAGACTTGATCGCGTTTGCGGAGCAACGGGAGCGAAAGATTCAGGGGGCGCTCACGCCTCGGCAGGTCTTATTTGCCTTGGTCGGCTTGTTGGTGCTCGGGCTGCTGATCGCGGGCATCGTGCTGGTGACGTCTCCACGTCAAGCGGCTTCGCCGCCACGTGGCTTCGCCCCTTCTTCAGTGGCCACCCTGGTCGAAGAACCCGCGGCATCGGAGCCGGCTGCGGAGCTAGAGGCGCCGCCGGCCGTCGTGGAGGTTGAAGAGCCCGAGGAGCCTATTGCAGTCGAGGTCGTGGAGCCGCCGGCGGCGGTGCTTCCCGAGCTTGCGCCGCCCAAGGTGGTGGATTCCCCCAAGCCTCCGAAGGTTGAGGGCAAAGCGGCTGCGACGGTGACTCCGCGAAAGGCTACGCCCACCAGGCGCCGATCTGGCTCCACCCGGTCCTCGTCACCCGAGACCGCTACGCCGCCAATTTCTGAGCCTCCGAGCGATGCCGTCGTTCGGGAAGAGCTGACCTCGATGGATCCGCGTGAGCTCACGACCCGCGCCGACAAGCTCTACGCACAGGGCCACTCGGCGCTGGCGGCAAGCTACTACCGTCGCGCACTCGAGATCGATCCGGACTACGCGCCTGCTCTGGTCGGCATGGGTCAGGGTATCTTGCGCGCCAAGAAGTACTCCGACGCGATGAAGAACGCGACCCGCGCGCTGCAGCTCGCCCGAGGCGTTGACGCACGACCCGGGCTCGAAGCCGCCGCGATCTATCAAATGGCTCGCGTCCACTACGAGCGGGGTGAGCGGGATGCGGCCCGGCGTTTGTTCCGGCAGTCGATTTCCCTACCGAGCGCACCGCCGGAAGCCTGGTTCTATCTGGGCGAAGCGCTTTCGAGCGACAACAGCCCTGCCGCCCGGCACGCCTACGAGAAGTATCTGGAGCTCGTGCCGAGGGGTTCCTTGTCAGATCGGGCCCACCGAGCAATTCAGTAGTATGCTCCGCCGATGGCGAAGAAACAGCACGACCGGCGCCAGGCCCGCAAAGAGCGAGCCAAAGAGGCCAAAGAAGCAAGACGTGAGGCCCAAGAGCGCGCCCAGCAACGTCGTCGTTTGCAGATACGCATATCCGCAGCCGTCGCAGTCCTGACCCTGGCGATTGCCGCGATCTGCTACTGGGTGCTCGATAACCGACAGCTAATGGGCATCACGCTCCTCATTGGCGGCGTGCTGTTCCTGGTACTTGCGCTCAGCACCTTGGCCTCGGGTGTGCGGCCACGTGACCGAACGCGTGCGGGATCCATCGACTATGGCAACCGAGACTGAGGGGAGAATCGTGGACGACGCCCAATCGAAGCGTTGGGAAGCCGTCGAAGAAGGGATGGAGCTCTTGCACGCCGGTGAAGCAGACCGGGCGATCGCCGAGCTGCTGCAGGTGGCGCACGATAACCCGCAAAACGAATACGCGTTTCACTTCTTGGGTCATGCCTATTTCGAGAAGGAAGCCTACCCGGAGGCGCTCAAGAGCTACGTCGAAGCCTTGAAGCTGGCACCGGGCTACCTTGGTGCGATGCTGGGCGCTGGGCAGACGCTTCGGATGATGGGCGAATACGACCGCGCGATTCGCATGGGTCAACGCGTGCTCCAAAGCCAGCAGGACGACGGCGACGGCTTGTTTCTCGTTGGCGCGGCGCACTTCCAAAAAGGTGAAAATCAGGCTGCGAAACGCTATCTCGAACGTTTCCTCGAAACGAGCCCGGAGTTGGAAGTCGCCCTCGAAGTAGAGGGCATGCTGCAGGTCATTCGCGGCGAGGTCTTGCCTTTTCCAGGCGCCGAGGACACGTTAGAGAACTAAGAGGAGCCTGCCATGAAAGCGGATCCCGCCGAGAAGCTGGCAGCGGAGTTGCCGTCAGATGACCACAAAGAGCGCTTGCGCGAACGAGCGGCGCAGTGGCGCGATCAGGATGTGCAGCCCGCGGTTGCACGCCAGGCGCTCCGCAAGGAGCGCTTCGTCACGCACAGCGACTTGGAGGTGCCCGACCTTCTGACGCCAGCCGATTTCGACGACGGCTATGACCGTGACCTCGGCTTTCCCGGTCAGTTTCCGTACACGCGCGGGGTTCAGCCCACGATGTACCGGGGGCGCCTCTGGACGATGCGGATGTTCGCGGGGTTTGGAACGCCGAGGCAGACCAACGAGCGTTTTCGCTATCTGCTCAATCAGGGGCAGACCGGGCTGTCGACCGCCTTCGATTTCCCGACCCTGATGGGATACGACAGTGACTCGCCGCGTTCTCTGGGCGAGGTCGGCATGGTTGGGGTGGCGGTCGACACCCTTCGCGACATGGAGATCCTCTTCGACGAGATCCCGCTCGACCAGGTCACCACCTCGATGACGATCAACGGTCCCGCTGCGGTGCTGCTCGGCTTCTACGTCGCCCTGGCCGACAAGCGTGGGATTCCGCGCGACAAAATCGGCGGCACGGTCCAAAACGATTGCCTGAAGGAGTTCATCGCGCAGCACGCCTGGGTCGTTCCTCCCCGTCCGGCAATGCGCATCGTCACCGACTCGATCGAGTTTTGCGCGAAAGAGGTTCCACGCTGGAACAGCGTCAGCATCAGCGGCTATCACATTCGCGAAGCCGGCTCGACTGCGGCGCAAGAGCTCGCATTCACGATTGCCGACGGTTTGGAGTACGTGAAATGGGCCGTCGAGCGGGGCCTTGACGTCGACGAATTCGCACCGCGCCTCTCGTTCTTCTTCGACGTCCACAGCGACTTCTTCGAAGAGATTGGGAAGTTTCGTGCCGCCCGCCGGATGTGGGCTCGATTGATGAAAGAGCGGTTCAATCCCAAGAACCCGAGGTCCTTGATGCTGAGGACACATGCCCAGACCGCGGGCGTATCGCTCACCGCCCAGCAACCCTACAACAACGTTGCCCGGGTGGCCCTTCAAGCGCTCGCCGCGGTGCTCGGAGGGACCCAGTCACTTCACACCAACAGCCTCGATGAGACCTACGCGCTCCCGACCGAAGAAGCCGTGACCGTGGCGCTCCGCACGCAGCAGATCATCGCCGAAGAGTCGGGTGTGACCAATACGATCGACCCTTTGGCCGGGAGCTATTTCGTCGAATGGATGACCAACCGCCTCGAAGAAGAGGCGTTGCATTACATCCGCAAGATCGACGAGCTGGGCGGCATGGTCGAGGCGGTCGAGCAGGGCTACCCGCAGCGCGAGATCGGCGCGTCGGCCTATCGCTTGCAGCAGCAAGTCGAACGTGGCGAAAAGACGGTCGTTGGCGTCAACCGATACGAACAGGACGAGCAGCCCGACATCCCAACCCTTCGCGTCGATGAATCGATTCAAAAGGAGCAGGTCGAGGCCCTGGCGAAGGTCAAGGCTGAGCGTGACGACGCGGCGGTGTCAAAGGCATTGACCGCGATTGCAGACGACTGCCGCATGGACCGCAACGTGATGCCTGGCATCATCGAAGCCGCCAAGGCGTACTGCACGGAGCAAGAGGTCTGCGACGTGTTTCGGGAGGTGTTCGGCCAGCATCAGGACCGGCCGGAGTTTTAGGCAGTGTCGGCGGCAGTGCCAGACTTCGTTACACCGCCCGCCCGCCCCCACCCGTAATCCTGTATCACTCTCACGCGAGTGAGTAGCGTGCCTCCGCGCCCGTCGCTTCGCTTGGGCTCGGCGGCGCGTTGCGCCGGGCTTCGCCTTCGGCTCGCGCTGCCGCGCATGGGCCAGCGCCAGCGCCAGCGCCAGCGCCAGCGCCAGCGTCCGGCGATGAATAGTTCCGTTCTACGACCCGGTCATCCGCAACCACATGGCGACCAGCATGGCGGCGACCAGCAGTGCTAGGACCACGGTGCCGACGATGTCTTCCACACGCTTTCGCCGCGACGGATCGTCTAGTGAGCCCGAGATGGTGGGCCCATGTGTCGCGGCCTCTGCGGGCAGCGGCGCGGGTGGCGGGATCGGCCGGCGAAGGCTCGGGTCGGGAAGCGCGGGAGCTGGGTTGATCACTTGGTTCCACTGCTCTTGGCGTGGCCGCGGCCTCGGGACAACGTGACTGGGTTCCACGCCGGGAGCGCCACGATGATCGGCGCCGGGGTTTCGGAGCACGCGCACCACTTTGGTCGTCGTGTCTTTGCGCTTTTTGCGGAAATGACTCGGTCGGCGTCTTGTCTTTCCGGGGAGCTCCGGTTTGTCGTCGGGGTGCGGCACGGGTCTTTGTCTCTCCACCGCCCCCATCGGCTTCTTTTTCTAGTATACCGCTCAATTGTTCAGTGTCAGCGCGGAGCTCGACTTTTCGAGACTTTGCTTACAATTCGACGCATGGAGTGGACCGATGCAGCAGAGTTGATCGACGGCGACCTCGAGGGCCGCGTGGTGTTCACCTGCGAGCACGCCTCCGCGGCGCTTCCCGAGCCTTGGACCTGGCCACAAGAAGACCGCTGGCTCGTCGACACGCACTGGGCGATCGACATCGGCGCGGCTGACTTCACGCGACGGGTCGCCGCCCTCATGAAGGCGCCAGCCGTGCTCTCGTGTTTTTCCCGGCTTTTGATCGATCCGAACCGCCCGCTCGACTCCGATACCTTGTTCCGGGAAAACGCCGACGGCAGGACGGTTCACCTGAACGAAGCGCTCCTCGACGCAGAACGAATCCGCCGAATCGAGCACCTCTACGAGCCCTATCATGCCGCGGTCAGCTCGATCATCGAGCGCAGCGCGTGTGACACGGTGTTCTCCATCCACACCTTCACCGACGACTACGAAGGCGAGAAGCGGCACTTGGAGATTGGGGTCCTGTTCGACGAGGACGAGGAGCCGGCCTACAGGCTCGTCCGGCATCTCGCGGAGGCCGGTTTCCGCGTGGCGCCGAACGAACCGTGGTCCGGCAAAATCGGACTCGCCTACTCACCTGTACGCCATGCCCTGGAATTCGGCCGTTGCGCGCTCGAAATCGAAGCGCGCCAAGACCTGATCGTTGACGACACATTTGCCGGGCGGCTTGCGGAAGCGCTCGCGAGCTTCTTCTCCTAAGCTTGCGCTCATGCGTCGACTTCGCTCCGAGCAGACCGGGCTCTCTTACCTCTCTTCTGGGGCGGAGGATGCCCCTTTGGTGCTGTGCCTGCATGGCTTTCCCGACATTCCGCGAACCTGGGCGCCGTTGACCGAGCGTCTTATGGGCGCCGGCTATCGCGTGCTTAGCCCCTGGTTGCCAGGCTACGCCCCTTCGTCGCTCCAGGGGCCCTTCGACCTCGCTACGCTGGCACGGACGATCCTCAGCTTCGTCGACGAGCTCTCGCCTTCGGAGCCGATTCGAATTGTCGGTCATGATTGGGGAGCGTTCATCATCCAATGCGCAATGTCGCTCCAGCCAGAGCGTTTTCGCGCCGCGGCCATGCTCGCGGGCCCTCATATCCTGGCGATCGAAGCAAACATCGAGCGGCATCCGCGCCAGCTCGCCCGAAGTGCGTATATGGGTTTCTTTCAACTGCCGGTGGTTTCCGATCGCATCGTGCGGCGCCGCAACTTCCGTTTCATCGAGCGCCTCTGGGCAGCTTGGTCACCGGGATACGATCCAGGGAGCGACTATATCGAGGAGCTCAAGGTCTGCCTACGCTCGAGCATGCCCGCTCCGATTCGATACTATCGGGCGCTGCTCTCGCCGAAGGTCGTTCTCGATGTTCGCCGGATGGTCGGGGCAGACCCCATCGTCGTTCCGACCATCTACCTGCACGGCGAGCGCGACGGTTGCATTGGGCCGGAGATGGCGGACGGCCAGGAGAAGCACTTCAGCGCTCTTTTCGAAATGGTCAAGCTCGCAGATGCGGGCCACTTCTTGCATTTGGAGCGTCCCCGCGAAGTGAATGCGGCGATTCTGCGATGGTTTGAGGGGCACTAGCAGTGGCAGCGACAGCGACCGTGCCAGCGGCGGCGTGCAGGCTGGGGTCTAGACGCCCACTAGTGGCAACTGACGTCGCAGCCCGACGTTGTCTGTCACCGGAACCGGGTAGCGGCCGCTGAAGCAGGCGCTGCAGAAACCCCCGCCGCCGACCGCGCGCTTCAGGCCGTCGAGTGAAAGGTAGCCGAGGCTGTCGGCGGTGACGTACTCGTTGACCTCTTCGACGGTTTTGTGCGCGGCGATCAGCTCTTCACGGGTCGGGGTGTCGATGCCGTAGAAGCACGGCCAGATCGTGGGCGGCGCGCTGATTCGAAGGTGTACTTCGGTGGCGCCGGCTTCCCGAATCATCTTCACGATCTTGCGGCTGGTCGTGCCGCGAACGATCGAATCGTCGATGACGGCGACCCGTTTCCCTTTCAGCAGACTCTGCACCGGGTGCAGCTTGAGGCGGACGCCGAAGTGTCGAATCGACTGGGCAGGCTCGATGAAGGTGCGGCCGACGTAGTGACTTCGGATCAGGCCGAGCTCGAAGGGGAGATCGGCGGCTTCCGCATATCCGAGCGCCGCCGCGACACCGCTATCGGGCACGGGCACCACGATGTCGGCTTCGACCGGTTGGTCCGCCCACAGTGCACGCCCCATACGCTTGCGGGCGTCGTAGACGCTGATCCCGTCAAAGGACGCGTCAGGCCGCGCGAAATAAACGTACTCGAAGATGCACATGTATCGCCGCTCAGCGCTCGTGCGGAAGGGCCTGAGGCTTTGCAGGCCCAGCTTGTTGACGACGACCATCTCGCCGGGCTCGATGTCACGGATGAACTTCGCGCCGATCAGTTGAAACGCGGGTGGCTCCGAAGCGATGAGGTACGCGTCGTCGAGCTGACCGAGGCACAAAGGACGAAACCCGTAGGGGTCACGCACCGCCACGAGCTCGTCGGGCGAGAGAAAGACGAGTGAGTAGGCGCCCTCCACTTGATGCAAAGCGTCTGCGACGCGGTCGATCATGGTTTCGGCCTTCGAGCGCGCGATGAGGTGCACGAGAACCTCGGTGTCGCTGTCGGAAGAGAAAATCGAACCGTCCTTTTCGAGCTGGTGGCGCAGCGCTAGCCCGTTGGTCAGATTGCCGTTGTGGGCGACCGCAATCGAGCCGTGGCCGCAGTCGACTGCAAGCGGCTGCGCGTTCTTGATGTGACTGCCGCCCGCGGTCGTGTATCGAACGTGACCGATCGCGCTGCTGCCAGGCAGCTTGTCGATTTGGTCGGCCGTGAAGACGTCTTGAACGAGGCCCATCCCGCGATGTACGAAGAGCTGCTCACCGTTGCTCGAAACGATGCCGGCGGCTTCTTGCCCCCGATGCTGCAACGAGTGCAGGCCGAGGTAAGCGAGATTCGAAGCTTCATGGGCTCCAAACACGCCAAACACGCCGCATTGATCATGAAAATGATCGTCGTCCATCCACCGCACGGCGCGTTCATAGCGCCGCCCCCCCCCCGCGTCCATGAGTCCCGCATGCCCCTAGTCCGGGCGTGCGCTAGAACCGGCCGATTGCGATGCCTCGGGTATTGAAGCGAATTGAATCGGTCGTGCCTCGGAGGGCCTCCGGCTACGGCGGGAAAGCCCGGGGCCTCGCTGCACTCGCGCGAGCGGGTTTCCCCGTTCCTGCCGCTTACGCCATGCCTGGCTGGGTTGGTGATTCGTTCTTTTCGAGTGTTCTAGACATTGCAGATCGTCCGCGGGCTCTTCTTCGCGCACCGCACGTCTCGGATACGCGCCTGCAAGCGATCGCCGAGCGCGTAAGGGAAGCGACCCTTCCGCAAGACGTGGTTCGAAGCGTCACGGATGCATTGCTAGCGATGCGAGACGAGGGCGCGACGAGCTTCGCCGTTCGCTCCTCGGCCATCCATGAAGACCAGGAAGGCGCGTCGGCGGCCGGGATGCACCTGACCCTGCTCAACCTGATGCGCGAAGACGAGGTGCTCGATGCGATCAAGGTCTGTTGGTCGAGCCTCTTTCGCCCTCGCGTTCTGTCGTACCTCCGCGCGTTGGGCGAGGAGATCCCAGTCTCGGTCGGCGTCGTGATTCAAGCCATGGTTCCAGCCGAGGTTTCAGGCGTTCTGTTCACGGCCAACCCACTCACGGGGGATGCCGGAGAGGTCGTGATCAACGCCGCATATGGCTTGGGCTCGTCGGTCGTCGACGGCCGCGTGACGCCGGACACCTATCGAGTCGACAAGGCCACGGGTCAATTGCGCGACCGGGTCCTCGGCGAGAAGGCCCAGCAAACCTTGCTTGATCGTTCGGGCGGTGTTCGTGAGGTCGCGGTAGCTCCTGCAGAGCGCGAAGCGCCGGCGTTGAGCGAACAGCAGCTCCTGCAGCTGACCGAGCTCGCGACCCGAGTCGAAAGCCATTTTGGAAATGCTCGCGACGTCGAGTGGGCGTTCGCCGAACACGAGCTGTACGTTCTGCAAGCGCGACCGATCGTGGTCCCGAGCATGCGAACCCGACGCAGCTCGCGACGCGATCGTCCGATCGATCGCCGCAAGATCGTCTGGAGCAACGCAAACGTCGGGGAGGCACTTCCCGGCGTCGCCACGCCATTTACCTGGTCGGTGCTCAGTCAGTTCAGCGAGCTCGGCTTTCGCCGCGCGTTTGGTGCCATGGGCTGTGCCGTCCCGCGCGACGCTGAGCTCGTCGGCGACTTCCGGGGGCGCATCTACATCAATCTGACGGAATTCAGCGCAATCTTGTCGCAGATTCCCTGGATCCACCCGGCCGCTCTGGTTCGGCTCGGGGGCGGACAGTACGCCTCCGAGCTCGACGAAGTCGTGGCTGAGCGGAGCTCGACGGGCTTTTTCCTTCGTTTGCCGCAGACCGTTTCACGATATGCCCGCGAGAACTTTCGCCTCGAGGCGCGGGTAGACGAGTTCGAAATGTATTTCTCGGACGAGCGAATGCGAATGAACGGCATCGATCCTCGGCTCCTCGAGCCCAGCGGTCTCGACCGGATGCTCGGAGACGTCGAGCACCTCTTGGACGAGACGGGCTCGATCATGCTGACTGCGTACGCGAACCTGCTAAGCGCCGTTCTCGTGCTCACCGGCTTGCTGCGGGCGTTCGCAGGGAGTCAGGGCTCCGGCTTCTACCGCGAGCTACTTTCGGGTTTGCAAGACGTCGCCAGCGCGCGTCCCGGGTTCGTGCTGTGGCAGATCGCCCAGCTCGCGCGCGACGAGCCCGAGCTGGCCGAGGTCATCCGGACGGCCGACCTCAAAGAGCTCACGGTGTCCAACCTTCCTGGCGGCCGCACTCGGGACGCGCTGACTCGCTTTCTCCAAGACTATGGCTTTCGAGGCATCCGCGAAGCCGAAATCGCCGCCCCGCGCTGGTCCGAAGACCCCATGCTCATGTTCGCGACGCTCCGCTCGCATCTCGGCGGTACGATTGACCTGGTCCAGCGTGGGCGCGACCTTCAATTCGTCCGGGAAGAGGCAGAAGAGAAGCTCAAAAAGAGCGTTCCCTTCGCGCTTCGACCGGCGGTTGCGAAGCTACTGGACTTGGTGCGTCACTTCACCCGCATGCGAGAGCACCTGCGTGGTCACGTGGTCGAGGTCCTCGGCATGTTTCGCCGAGTCGCCCTCGAGGCCTCGCGTCGGATCGAAGCCCGCGAGCCTGAGGCCGGGTCGGACGCCGTGTTTTTTCTGACGCTCGGGGAAGTTCGGCGCGTTCTCTACGATGAGAACGAGCGCGTTGCGATCCGCGCACAGCGCCGCCGCTTGGAGTACGACCGCAACCGGGCGCTGCCTGAACCACCTGCGACCTTCGTAGGCTTCCCCCCTGATGATCTAGCCGTTGCCTCGAAGGCAAAGCGTTTGCGCGGCCTGGCGGCGAGCCGGGGCGTTGCCGAGGGCAGGGTGCGCATCCTTCGCGACGCTAGCCAGGCAGCTCACTTCGAGCGTGGTGAGGTGCTCGTGGTGGCGGCCGCGGACACCGGATGGGCACCGTTGTTCCTGGCTGCGTCGGGTGTGGTCACGGAGCTCGGCGGCCCTCTCTCTCACGCCGCGATCATTTTGAGAGAGTACGCCGTGCCCGCCGTGGTCAATGTCGCCAATGCAACTCGCTCGCTTTGCGATGGCGACATCGTTCGAATCGATGGTGACGCAGGGACCGTGGAGGTCCTCGGTGCCTGAGGCCGAGAGCGCCGAGCCCGAGATCATCCACCATGACGAGCATCTCCTAGTCGTCCACAAGCCTCCTGGTCTTCCGACGACCGCGCCACACGCAGGGGAGCCGTCGCTCGTCCGGTGGGTATCCACACGGTTTGTAGACCTTCGCCCACACGCCACCTCTCGCCTCGATTCTCAGGTCAGCGGCTTGGTGACCTTTGCACTCACAACCAAAGCGAACCGAACGCTGCTCGACGCACGGCGCGCCGGCGCGTACGAGCGTGTCTACCTCGGCGTCACCATCGCAGACGTGCTGGTCGAGTCGGGAGACTGGAGCTGGCCGATTTCGATCGATCCGAGCAACCCCAAGCTTCGCGTCGCACGCCCGGGCCGCGGTGAGCGAGCCGCGTTGACGCGATATCGAGTGGCTGCCCGCAGCCCGGGCGCGACCCTTCTTCGGCTGATGCCCATGACCGGTCGAACGCACCAGATCCGCGTCCACGCGGCCTACGCGGGTTACCCACTCTTCGGCGATCATCGCTACGGCGGCAAGCGGCGGGAAGTCCGGCCTGACGGCACGGTCGTCACGGCGCGACGGGTGATGCTGCATTGTGCCAGGCTGAGCTTTCCGTCGCCGTCGGGCGGCGCGCAGCTGCAATTCGAAGTACCCGCACGACGAGACATGCAAACGATGTGGAACGCCCTGGGCGGGACAGCGTCGGAACTTCAGCCCTGACGCTTGGTCGAGTACTTCGTGCCTGCGGGCTCGTCTTTTGGCCTGTTGAAATGAGCTTCGAGCTCGCGGTGCAGGATCTCCTGCACGTCTTCTTGCAGTCCGAGCGGGTGTCGAATCAGCCGCTCGATGTTTCGCTGGTAGACGAAGAGGCGTCGCTGTTGTTCGCCTCCCGCGGTTGTGGCCATCTCATCTAGAAGGAGTGGGGTTCGTGGATCGACGCCCTCGGCCACGACCTCGAGGCCGGGCAGATCGCTCACCATGATCAAGTTGCCCTCGAGGCGCTGCGTGAGCCCCTCGGGTAGCGCACGCAACGCCGCCTGCACGATCTTTTCGAAGCGGCCATGCGTGGGCGACCAAGGGGGGCTCGGTAGCAGTCCGTCCAGATGCCGCGTCTTGAGAAAGGCCAATGAGGCTTCGCCGCTGCGCTCCTGTCGGTCGCGCAGCAGGCCCAGGTAGTACAGTACGTCGGCGGACGCATCCGGTCGCGCAGCTGCCCGTTCGATCAAGACAGTGGCGGCATCGATCTGGTCGAGCTCGAAGTGCGCGCGCCCAATCAGGAAGTCGAGCTGTTCGTTTTCGTAGGGCCCTTCGGGCAGCCCGAGGAGAAGCTCGGCAGCCGCAGCTCGGTCCCCCTGCTGGAGCAGCGCGTCGACTTTGAGCACCGAGGCATCAGCGATGTCGTCCGCCGTTTGGCAGCTTTCGAGCGCCTGGTCGAGCACCCGAATCGCCTCTGCCAAGCTTCCCAACGGGTGAATCAAAAGCTCGGCCGCGTTGAGCATCGCCTCGAGGTAGTGCTCGTCGAGGTCGATGGCCTGGCGATAATGCTCGAGGGCCATGTCCAGATTGCCATTGGCGGCATGGATGTAGCCGATGAGGTTGTGCGCATCCGGCGATTCGCCGTCGAGCTCGAGGGTCTGCTCGGCCGAGGCCATCGCGCCGTTCAAGTCGCCTTGCGTGACCAACTCCCAGCCGCGGTCGAGGTGCGCGCTGAGACGGTCCATGAATCCTTCGATTGGCTCGGACATGACTAATTCCGAAACTTACGTGGCGGGTTTCGGACGTCAAGCGGAACCGTAGGCTATCATGCATTTGAAATGCTGAGGCTTTGGCCGATTGCGGGAATCATGGTGATCTCCTCTTGTGTGACCGAGCCGCTGCCGGCAGGCCAGACGATCTCGGTCGGCACCGCAGAACGCGGCTATCTTCACCATGCCGTTCGCCTCGCCGACCGGGGAGAGGGGTATCGGCGGCTGCGGCCCCAAGACCAAACCCGATACGGGACAGAGACTCTCGTTGGTGCGATCGAGCGCGCGGCGCGCAATGTCGCCAACGCATTTTCGGCCGGACCCCCGCTTCGGGTTGGCGATCTGTCGAGCCACCTTGGCGGCTCGCATGCGAGGCATCGAACCCACCGCAGCGGCCGGGACGCCGACCTTTTGTTCTTCGCGAGAGACGCCGGCGGGCTGAACACGAGTCCGGATGCCTGGCTTCGTTTCGACGTGTTTGGGCTCGCGATCCTGCCGGGCGCGTCGTTCCGCTTCGACGAAGCACGCAATTGGCACCTAGTGCGCAGCTTGGTCATGGATGACGAAGCACGCGTGAAGTGGCTCTTCTGCTCGAATGAGCTCAAGGTTCGTCTTCTCCGCTACGCCGCGCGTCACGAGCATTCGCCCCAGGCCGTGATTCGAGCGACCTGGGTGCTTCATCAGCCGTCGCGCGGCGAACCACACGACGATCACTTTCATCTCCGCGTCGGCTGCGGCGCAAAGGAGCGGCATCTCGGTTGCAGAGAACAAGCTCCCCACTGGCCGTGGTTGAGCGACCCGGCGCGCAAAGACGAGACCAACGCAAACATCGCCGCCAATGATGCAGGGATCCTTCGTTGGCTATTTGCCGAGGAGCATTTGGATCAGGGCGGCGACATCGCCAGGCTTGGCCTCGACACCGCAGCGAAACCATCCTCGATCGCCCGTCACTAAGTCGGTTAGGGCGCGGTGTTTTTCCGTGGCGCCCCACACCAAGACGGCTGAGTTTTCCGGCAGTTCGTGTGCCAGAGTCGCAATCGTCGACGGTTGGACGGAAGCCTCGACGCAATCGATCACGAGCAGTGGGCTCAACGATGCGGTGGCCTTGACGTTGTCGAGAAACGCGACGACGTCCTCGATTTGCTGCACGGCCGCGGCGGAGCCTATCTTCTTTGCGATCGCGTCGCATCGCGCGCGGTCGCGAGTGGCGACGAAGACCATCGGTAGCGCTGAGCCCAGCGGTTCAATCGTGGGATATTTCGAGGTGCTGGGCTCCGATGGATGAGCGCTGTGCTTTCTGCTGACGCCCGACCTCACTCGTTTACGGCCGTCCTCGCGCGTTGCATCCCCATGTCTGTCGCCCTGCGGTGGTTGAGAGCCGATCGTCTCGGCGAACATCAGCATGGGCTCCAGGTTCTGCATGACGGCCTCGGCGGCCGCGTTGCCGAGATAGAACTCCATCGCGGTTCGCAGGTGTTTGTCCACGAAGCGGTGCAGGCGATCTCCGGCGGCCGGGATTTCATGCTCGCGTGCCATGTGCAGCGCGCGATGAAGGATCTGGACCCGCACCTCGGGCGTCGCGACGCTCTCGATCGCTTCTCGGACCATCCGGGCAATCGGGTTCTCCGTTTGCCCCGGTTCTTCGTCGCCGGACGCTGAGTGAATGCGAGCTACCACAACATCATAATATTACCGTGATTTCAAGACGAGGCCAAACCCCCTCGAGTAGTGCCTCTCGGGGCCGCTGTGGTACATCGCAGACATGCTCGTGATGGGGGTCGACGAGAACGGTTTGGGGCCGCGACTGGGGCCTCTGGTGGCCACCTCCGTCGTTCTCGAGGTCTCCCGCTACCCCAGAGCCGCGCTGTGCCGGCGCGGGCTTGGCCTGGGGCTGACCGACAGCAAGGAGACCGGTGGATTCGGAAGGATGGCTTTCACCGAGTCGGTGGCCCTAGCTCTGGTTGAACGTGGGGGAGCGGGAGTGCCGGCCTCGGTCGATGGCTTTATCGACCGCGTTGCTCCCGAGTCCCGTCCAAAGCTTCGTGCCTGCTGTCCTGACGAAGCAACCGCGCGGCAGTGCTGGGGGGTCGATCCCTCGCTCCCGATGTTTGGCGGCGATGCGGCGCAAGGCAGGCGGTTGCTCGATCGGCTGATCGGCCGCTCGAGCCTTCGCATCGTCGACGTGCGAAGCCGCGTTGCCTGCGCCGGCATGCTCAACGCAAAGCATTCCGATGGAACGAACAAGCTCGCCGTCGATCTCGAGCTCTTCGAGGATCTGATCGCGTCCGTCCACGTTCGCCACGGCTCGCCGCTGTTGGTTCTTTGCGGAATGATCGGAGGCATCCGCGACTACGCCTCGCGCTTTGCCCGGTTTGATTCCAACCGGGTCGAAGCTATTGAGAACCGTCGCGGTCAACGTAGATACAGGGTCGAAGACCTGGGCGAGCTTCGCTTTGAAGTCGATGCAGATGCGCGCCACCTGCCGGTCGCCCTGGCCTCCATCGTAGGCAAGTACGTACGCGAGGTCTGCATGCACCGGATCGGTGAATTCTACCGAAACGACGTCCCAGAATTGAAGCTCGCGAGCGGCTACCATGATCCGGTGACCACGCGTTTCATCGACGCGACCGAGCGATCCCGCCGCCGCCTCGGGATTGCGCCCGATTGCTTTCATCGGCACGCCTGATGGCTGTGCTAGAAGGCGGGTATGTCTGAGCGAGACAAGGCTCCGCGCTGGATTGTGTGGCTGGGTGTGTCGCTCGCGGTTGGGTGGCTCCTGTTCACCCTGCGCGGCGTGCTCGCCCCGGTTTTCTTTGCCTTCCTGATCGCGTATATGCTCGATCCGCTGGTCGATCGCATCGAGCAGAGCCGGCTGCTTCGCGACCGCTCGATCGGCCGCGCCGTCGGTATCGCGGTGCTTCTCTTGGGCGTCTTTGCAATCACCGCGATTTCGCTTCTGGTCATCTTTCCAATGGTCTACGAGGAGATCGCGAGCTTTGTGAAACGCTTGCCCGGGCTCGTCGCACGCAGTCGGGCGGAGTGGGAGCCGATCCTCCTCGAGTACGGCTTGGAAGTCCCCAACTCGGTGGGCGACGCGTTCGAGGAGCTGCACTTCGACCTCCAATCGGTTCTCACCAAGGGCTACACTCCCGCCACCGCCGTAGCGAAATGGCTCCTCGGCGGCACGGCTTCTGCGGTCGCCGCAATCGTCGCTTCGCTGATGATTCCGGTGTTCGCATTTTACCTGCTCTACGACTTCGATGCTCTCGTAGCCCGGGCCGCGGACTTGATTCCGCCCCGCCATCGGCTGGAGGCGAACGGCTTCTTTCGTGAGGTCGACGAGGTGCTCGGGCAGTTCTTTCGAGGTCAGTTCACCGTCATGGCCACCTTGGCAGTGCTGTATTCGGTTGGGTACGGATCGATCGGGGTGCCCTTAGCGCTGCCGATCGGGATCATGGCAGGGGTGCTCTCGTTCATTCCATATCTCGGCAGCACCCTTGCGCTCGCCACGGCTCTGCTGATGACCGCGCTGGACTGGCAGGGTTGGACGCAGGTCCTTTGGGTGCTCGGTGTGCACGCGATCATTCAGGGACTGGAGGGCTTCGTGATCACGCCGAAGATCATGGGCGACACCGTTGGCATTTCCGCCATCGCCGTTCTTTTCGCTTTGCTGGTGGGCGCCGAGCTCCTGGGATTCACCGGCGTGTTACTCGCGGTTCCTGCCGCGGCTGTCATCAAGATCCTGATCCAGCGAATCGACGGCCGGTATAGAAAGTCGGAGTTCTTCGTTGGGCGCGACGCGGACACGAGCAGGGCTACTGAACCATCGAAAGACTAGACACGTCGACGGTCACTTCGATTGTGCGCTCTCGCGCCGACACGCGAGCGGACTGCAGCACATTCGTCCATGGAGGTTTGACGTTTTCAGGCGAGGCAGCGATCCAACGGCGAATGCGCTCCGCGTCCTGAGCTGCGAGCTCGGGGCTGCTGACGTCGATCGATAGTGTCACGGCCCCGGCGCTTCCGGACTCGACAAACAAGCCAATGGTTTGGGCACCTTCGAGCGCGGAGGGCCCGTCCGACCACTGCGTCACCCGCTCCAGCGCAGACATCCAATGGTCTGGTGGCTCCAAAATCGCGGAAATGCTGCTCCCGCGACTCAACAGCGGCCAGCGCGCCGCAATGAGGCTTCGTTCGACGAGGGCAGGCGCGGTACCGCGCCGAACCGCAATGGCCTCCGTCACGGTCGTCACGGAGCCTGCGATGATCGTCCGGTCATCGACTACTGAGATTGCGCTCCGCTGATGGAGATCCGCCAGCATAGGCCCCGACGGGCTGTCGAGGCGAACGACCGAGCCACCGCGGCCTTCGACGAGCGAACGGTGACAAGCCGCCAAGGCTGCGGCGCTTGCGGCGCGTCCCCGCAACATGACGCCAATCGATTGAAACGGTTGATCGTCGGGCCCGCGCACCCAAACGATGACTTCACTCAGTCCTTCGATCGGATCCAGCGCGCAGACCGCTTCAATCTCGCTCAGCTGCTCGTCGGGAACGAACGCTCCCAGCAGCGTCCTGGCCGCGCCCGTATCTGCAATCGAGGCAGCGTCGATCTTCAAGATGGCACGGGCGGTGCGCGGGAGCTGATGAAGCAGCCGATTGGCCCGCAGCGTTTTGGCGTGTTGCATCGCCCCGAAGAGCAAGCCCGCCATGCTAATCGAAACGACGGCGGCCACCTTGATCGAGCGAGACACCGTTCGAGGGTAGGAAGTTCTTTTCACGGAGCAAGCCCTCGTGCTAACGCCTGCCTCATGCCATGGCGCCGAATGCGGTTACGAAATGCCGAGGTTCTCGCGCGTTGCGATGAGAGCGGCGAGCTCACTGCACGCGAAGGCCGGGTCGAGGTTCGATACAAACCCAACGACGGCAGGGCGTATTTCGCAAGCGCGTCGAATTTGAAGCCGTCCGAAGCCGTCTCACAGATCGAGCCGGATTCATTTTGCGCGCCGGGCGAAGCGGTGCAGAAGTCCCAGAAACCCTCCAAAAAGCACTCGAGCGCCGCCTCCTCCGAAGGATCGGGGGCTCCCGAAAAGCCCGATGGTGACGAAGTGCTCGTCTACGCCGACGGCGCTTGCAGTGGCAACCCTGGCCCTGCAGGCGTAGGCGCAGTCGCGCTCTGGGCCGATGAGAGGCGCGAGCTGAGCGAGTACATCGGAGAAGCGACGAACAACATCGCTGAGCTCACGGGCATTCTTCGAGCGGCAGAGCTTGCAACGGAGCTCGGCAGGCCGCTCCGGCTCTACACCGATTCGACCTATTCGATCGGCGTGCTGACGCAGGGTTGGAAGGTCCGTGCCAACAAAGAATTGGTCGCCAAAGTGCGGCAGGTGCTCGACGCGCACCCCGACACCAGGCTCTTTCACGTTCGTGGCCACCAGGGGGTAAGGCTCAACGAGGAGGCCGACGGGCTGGCCGTCCGCGCGGTGCAGGACAAAGCGTCTACGGGCTGGGTTTCGCCTTGAAGCGCCGCGCCGCTTCTTCGAGCGTGACCAGCTCGTAGCCGGCCTTCCGAATGACCTGAACTGCCGTTCGAAGCGAGCGAAGCTTCTCCGTTGCCGTTCGCCGCAAGTCCGCACGATGCGGTTTGAGCGCCTGGAGCCCGTCTTCGGACGCGTCGGCCACGTCGAATCCGTGGAGCTCGAGATTGATGAGCTCCCTCCGGAGCATCTGCTTGCTCAGCCGCTCGGCGAGTTGGTCTCCGCCAAGGACGAGGGAAGTCCCGATGTACGGGAGCTGCAGCGCCGTTACACCGATCGGCAGCTCCATCATACCGTCGCCCTTTCTCCAGTACGGCCGCCCTATTCGGTACGGCTCCCGGGGCGCGCGCAGCACGGACGGCCGGTCCAAAATACTCGAGCTCTGGCGGCCTCGAAGCTTCATCGACGCCAGCGCTGCGGCCTTCGCGGCGTAGTAGCTCGGGCAGGGAAAGACGCTCGAATCATACTCGACGCCGGACGCTTCGAGCGCGCTGAACAGCACGTCGCTGACGATGTAGCCAGGGGCACGAAAACCGACGGGGCGCTTTCCGCAGCTCTCCTCGATAATCCTCGCGCCCCTTTGGATCTCGTCGCCGATGTCTCCCGCCGCTCGGCGCGTGAGATCGTAGTAGTGATGATAGGAGTGATTCCCGATCTCGTGCCCTGCAGCGTGAAGCCCGGCGATGGTCTGGCGGTTTTCGTCGTGCTCGAGGTCCTCGCCAATTGCAAAGAACGTGGCTCGAATCGACTCGTCATCCAGCCAGGCCGTGAGCCGTGGCACGCAGATCTCGTACACCGCACGGGCGCCCCGTCCTGCCGGCGCCTCGACCCCGTGGATCGATGCGTAGCGAGGCACCTCGTCCAAGTCGATCGAAATCGAAGCCAGTTTCAGAGTCACCGTTTGAACCGTATTGCGATGAACAGCTTAGCGAGGTTCTTGAGCACGTTGGGGACTCGCCTGACCAGCCCGACCGTAGGCGGCCGCTTCTCCTGCACCCGCACCGGAATCTCGCGCACGACGAGCCCTGCCCGCTCTGCCCGAATGACCAGCTCGGAGGCGAAGAGGTCGCGGTCGATCTGACACGCGCGGGCGATCGGCTGAACGGCCTGCCTTCGAAAGGCCTTGAGGCCATGGGTATCGGTTCCTCGGAATCCCAGCGCGACCTTCAGCATGCCATTGATCACCACTGTACCGAGCCGCCGGAAGTACGGGCGGCGGTCCATGGCCCCCTCCATGGTTTTGGAACCGACGACGAAATCCACCGATGGGTCTCGAAGCAGCGAGAGGGCGCGCTCGTAAAAGTCCGTATCGCAAAGGTCGATTTCGTCGCAAATCACCGTCTCACCCGTGGCGTTGAGGATGCCCTCTCGGAGCGCTTTGCCGTAGTTCGGCTCGACCGTGTGGCGACACCGGAGCTCGCCGAAACGCCCGGCAAGCTCGGTCGCGATCTCGAGCGTTCGGTCGGTCGATCCGTTTTCCGCGATCACGATCTCGTAGGACCAGGGGAGGAAGCTGAGTCGATCGCGGAGTTCGAGTATGGCCGCCCGCAGCATCGCTTCTTCGTTGAAGACGGGAATCACGATCGAGATCGACGGAGTGATATTGGGCTCGGCCAAGGCGCGGCACTCTCTTACGTGGAGATGACCGCGTCAAGTCAAGCTGCAGAGCACCGCGTGCGCCGAATCGAGGACGACGTGAAGCGAACCGAGGCAGGCGGGCAGCGCGGATGTCTGCCCGCGCGACACAACGAGTGGCGTTTCTCCATCGTGCAGCGTCACGCGTCCATCGAGAACGGTCAGCGACCGCAATCGATCGGCCGCTGCGAGCTCGAGCTTGCCCGATCCGGCCAGGCGTTGGACGGAGAACACCTCGGATCGAAGCGGTCCGTCGCGGCTCATCAGGACTTCGAGACTCGCTGGACCATCGATAGGCGCCGGCCCTGCGCGGCGACTCAAGCGATCGATGTGCTCGGCGTCGGCTGCGATCTCCCAGTTCGTCACCTCGAGAGCGCGTTCCCGGTGAAGGGCGCGCGGTCGGCCGCTGGGGTCTAGCCGTCCGGCGTCATCGTACTTTCGGTTCCAGTCCCAGTACCGGTAGGTGACGCCGCGCTTGCCCGGCGCAACGCGTTGTGGCTCAAGAAGCAAG
>Ga0316201_10000639_pt1 | contig 20895 bp, 24 predicted proteins | sample CS6wburrow_MG_FD_204516 | JGI IMG/M metagenome (GOLD analysis project Ga0316201, IMG submission 204516) | Coastal sediment microbial communities from Delaware Bay, Delaware, United States - CS-6 worm burrow | ecosystem: Environmental > Aquatic > Marine > Coastal > Sediment | place: USA... | reverse complement strand
GCGAGCCCGACCGGGATGGTGCCGACCAGCACCGCCCACGCCAGTTTCGAATCTGCACTATGCCTGCCACCCAGCGAGGCAATCCAGTCGACCAGCATTTTGCGCAGCTCGGTGCGGAAGTACAGCACCACCGCACTCAGGGTGCCGGCGTGCACCGCGACATCAAATACCAGTCCCTGGTCCTGCCAGTGAGTCACGACCGGCACCAGTATCAGGTGCGCTGAACTGGATATAGGCAAAAACTCGGTCAGGCCCTGCACCAGCGCCAGCACAATAACCTGAATGATGTCCACTATCTGCACCTGCCAGCAATAATTGCACACGCTGGTGGACGAATGAAAAATGAATAATGAATAATCAATAATTTAATAAACGGTAATTCTTTAACGCCGGAGCACCACCTGAATGCCATACCCGCAAAGTGAGCATATTCGGTGCTATTTCTTAATTTGTGCTTCTCATTATTCATTATTCACTATTCACTATTCACTATTCACTATTCACTATTCACTATTCACTATTCACTATTCACTATTCATTGATTTAAAGACTGCTGCGCAGATCATGGAACATAAAACCACTGAGGGATATCTCCAGGTTTTTCGCCAGCCCCATGACTTTGAAACGCTCGCCCATTTCAGACGGCAGCGTCAGGGTTTTAATCTGCTGCGCGAGCAGTAACTGTTGCCGAGCATCATCGCTTACCTGCTCCTGGTGCAGGTCGGCCAGTCCGCCGCCCATGAGGAAGGTTGCCTGTGTAGTGTAGCCGAGCAATTGAAATCCGGCGTCGACGGCAGCATGTGCGACTTCGCTAAAATCAACATAAGCAGTAATGTCCTGAATTCCGGGATACCAGAATGGATCGGGATGGGCGCGTTGCTGATAATGGCACATGAGCGTGCCGAGGTTACGTTCGTCGTGATAATACTCTTTTACACCGATCCCATAATCAATTAACAACACTGCACCGGTTTTCATGCTCGCAAACAGGGCCTCGATCCAGGGACGAATATTAAGATTCACCTCGGAACAATAGCCCGCCGGCAGCGCGGCTTCACGTCGCTGTTCAATAGTATCGACCGCCGCGCAAACCGCTGCATCAGCAGCGCGGTAATCGCGGTACATGCCACCGTGCTCATAGCCGACAATCATTTGTTCGACACCCCTGGCTTTACGCCGAAAGCACTCGACCGGCATTGCATCGAGCACTTCGTTGACCAGTACCACACCGACGAAACCCTCGGGTAAGGTTTCGATCCATTGCACGCGTGCTACCAGTTCGGGCGCGCGTGCGCTGATGGTGTCACGCTGGCGCTGGCGCAGTTCCGTACTCAGTTCGAGCATCAGGTAGGTTTCAGGCAAGGCCGACTGGCGTTCGAGCTCGAGCAGAATATCCGCCGCCATCACGCCTGACCCGGCACCGAACTCGAGCAGCGAAAATTGCGGCATTGAACCGCATAACTCGATCACCTGGCGCGCAATACACTGTGAAAACAGCGGCGACACTTCCGGCGCGGTGATGAAATCGCCGGCAGCACCGAATTTTTGCAGCCCGCCGGTGTAATACCCCAGGCCGGGCTGGTAGAGCGCAATCTGCATATAGTCTGCAAAACTGATCGCATCCCCCTGTTTTTCACTGGCCTGCTCGATCACCTTGCACACGGCCTCGCTGCGCTGCTTTTCTTCAGCACCGGGCTCGGGCAATTTGTCTGGCGAAGGTTTCACTTTGGATGTATGGGTAATATATGCGATTATTGCTGCACAGCAGCCAGCCAAGAAAAATTAACAGTGACCGATTCTAACAGCTTGTACGGCAAGGCCGCACTGATTACAGGCGGTGCAGTGCGCATCGGCGCAGAAGACGCCCGCGTACTGCATGCCGCCGGCATGAATATTATTATTCACTGCCGCAGTTCACGCCAGCAGGCCGACCAGCTTGCCGACGAACTCAACACGCTTCGCGAGCAGTCGGCGCATGTGTTACAGCTTGATCTCGACCACACCGACAAACTCGCCGGCCTGGTGGATGATGCCGCCGCCGTATGGGGGCGACTCGATGTGCTCATTAATAATGCGTCCAGCTTTTACCCCACCCCGGTCGGCAGCATTACCGAGGCTGACTGGGATAATTTGTTCAACAGCAACCTCAAGGCACCGCTGTTCCTGTCACAGGCCGCCGCGCCACATTTGAAAAAAACCCGCGGCTGCATTATCAACATGACTGATGTACACGCGATACGCCCGATGCGCAAACACCCGGTGTATTGCGCCGCCAAGGCCGGGCTGGCGATGCTGACACAATCGCTGGCACGTGAACTCGGCCCCGAGATACGCGTCAACGCGGTCGCACCCGGCGCCATCCTCTGGCCGGACAATGAAATGAACGACGCCACCAAGGAACACATTCTTGAACGTACCGCACTCAAACGTCCCGGTGAACCTGCGGACATCGCCCGCACCATCCTGTTTCTTATACGCGATGCGGATTACATCACCGGGCAGGTGATCTCGGTCGATGGCGGTCGCAGCCTGAATATGTGATGTCAGAGCACTATCTGTTCGTATACGGTACATTGCGCAGCGGCTCTGGAATACCGCAGCAAGGCCTGTTGCACTCACACGCAGAACTGCTCGGCGAGGCAAGCATCAACGCCTTTATGTTCGAACTTGGCGGCTACCCCGGAATAACACTGTCAAATAACATCTCCGACATTGTCAGCGGTGAGCTATACCGCCTGAATCATCATCAGCACGCTGAACTACTGGCGCAGCTCGATGAATATGAAGAATGCAGCCCGCAGTTTGCCGTGCCCCATGAATTTAAACGCGAACGCGTCAGGGTGAAATTAAATCACAACCAGCGTGAGTTGCGCGCCTGGGTTTATCTGTATAACCGCACACCTCAGCCCGCCAGGCGCATTGCAAGCGGTGATTATTGCGGTGATCATTCAGGCCGCTGAAGCGTGAGCACACAACTCGGTATCATCAGTGATCCACACGCTGCACCCGCAGCCCTCGAACATGCGCTGTCTATTTTCAAACAGCGCAAGATCGAAACCATCATCTGCGCCGGTGACATCGCCGGTTACTTCGATGACCTTGCAGCCACGACCAGCCTGTTAAAAAAGCACAGGGTGCAATGCATTATTGGCAATCATGATCAGGACTTGCTGGCCAATAGCACTAACAAGAATTCAGATGAATATCGCTTCCTGGAACAGTTGCCACTATCTCTCACGCTGACAATTGAAAACATACGGATTTATATTGCGCATGCTCAACCGCCGGAAGAACTGCATGGCGGAATAAAGCTGCTAAGTGTCAATGGCGATGCCATCCCCGGCAGAATACAACAATGGCAAAAGCAGTTACGCGATGTGGATTACGACATCCTCATTGTCGGCCACACTCACCAGGTATTTGCAGAGCGTATCGGCGAGATACTGGTAATCAACCCGGGCAGTACAGCCTTCAATCACAGCGCGATGATCCTGACACTGCCGGAAAAACAGGTAGAAATCATTGCACTTGAAAACAGGGAAATCGTGAAGTGCTGGAACTGGGGCAAGTTTGCGCGCGGACAATAAACCCGGCCAATATACAGCCGGTAACAGACCCTGTCCTCACGCCGGCGACTGGCAGGTCAACGAGCACATCAGGCGCATACAGTTGACAGTGTTATTACAAAAGTTTCGTTTATCAGCCTACGATATCAACGCGCTCTACCCCGAGCGTCGTTTTGTACCGCAAAAAGTCAAGCGCCTGATTGATTCCCTGAAGGACAGCTTTACCCAACAGACGAGTAAATAAGATTTACTCTGGCGCTAAAATTCGAATGCCACCGGGTGTAGCGTTTCTTTTGACTTGTCAAAATCTGACCATAGTTCCGCATAACTTCGATGCACTACCGGATGCACCAATGTCGGTGCGATTTCTGCCAGCGGCCAGAGCACAAAGGCATTGTTCAGGATTTCATCGCGCGGTAGTGACAGGCCTTTAGCGTTTACCACCAGGTCATCGTAAAGCAGCAAATCCAGGTCGAGTGTCCTGGACGAAAACCGTGGGCCAGTGCGCTCGCGCCCATGCGCGTCTTCGATGTCCGCCAGCATTTTATTGGTGACACGGACATCCTCGGCCGAATCACAGGCAATCACCATATTGTAAAAAGCATCGCCCTCAAACCCCACGGCCTCGCTTTCGTACACCGAAGACAGTTCCAGCTCGCCGAATGCCTGCTGCAAAGCCTGTACGCCGGCACGGGTATTGGCCGCGCGATCGATATTACTGCCCAGACTGATATAAATTCTTGCCATGGCCATAGCTCCCGGATCAGCCAGGTTTCACGCCGCGCTCGATGAGCACACCGACTGCCCTGGAGCCGGTCACCGCCCCCGGCTTGCTGAGTTTCAGCCGCAGCCAGGGCACAGCAAACTCATTCAGCACGATTTCGGCGATACGCTCGGCGAGGGTTTCGACCAGCAAAAACTCGCTCTCACCGACAAACTTGATCAGGCGCTTGGCCACGGCCTTGTAGTTGAGCGCGTCATCGATACTCTCGGTCGCCGCCGGCCGGGTATTGTCTGCCGCCATTTCGAGATCGATCGCCACCACCTGGCGGATTTCACGCTCCCAGTCGTAGATGCCGATGATGGTCTCTATGCGCAAATCTTCAATAAATACAATGTCCAAGCATGCCTCCAGTGAGTGGCATAATCTAATCAGACGCCACTATACCACCCCGGACGCAGCTGCCAAATATGCGCGTTTTCGGCTTGTACCGCGCCGGGATCTCGGCTAGAATTGCCGGTCTTTTGAGCCAGCCCCAGATCAGGGGCCTAGTGGAGTTTTGAGATGTCCAGAGTATGCCAGGTAACCGGTAAAGGCCCGATGAGCGGAAACAACGTTTCGCACGCTCATAATAAAACCCGCCGCCGTTTTTTGCCGAATTTGCACAACCACCGTTTCTGGGTGGACAGCGAACAACGTTTTGTGAAGCTGAAAGTATCCAGCCACGGCATGCGTATTATTGACAAGAAAGGCATCGACTCCGTGCTGGCAGAAATGCGCGCCCGCGGCGAAAAGTTTTAAGTCCCTTAGCGGCCGTAGATACAGCAGAGGAAAATATCATGCGCGACAAGATTAAAATGGTCTCATCAGCCGGTACTGGTCACTTCTACACCACTACCAAGAATAAACGCACCATGCCTGAAAAACTGGAAATGAAAAAGTTTGATCCTGTGGTTCGCAAGCATGTGACATACAAGGAATCCAAGATTAAATAATCTGGCTTTGTACAGGCAGCTTTTGTCAGACAATTAAAAACCCGGCAGTGCCGGGTTTTTTTTCGAACCTGAAATATGCTGAAACGGTTTCCCAGATGGCACGCCTGGCGCGCAGTGATTTCAGCCCCCGCTGACGTTGTCCATAATAGTGCGACAGGCCTGCTCCAGTTCCTTGCTGGTTTTCACCACTTTTGCATAGTCCTTTTTTCTCGCCCGTGAGTTTAACCGCCCGGCGATTTCAGTAATCTGCAGGAAGCCCATAGTGCCACCGAGGCCTTTTAGATCATGCGACCTGGCGATCACCATTTCCCAGTTTTTATCTTCAACCAGCATCGACAGCTCGGCCACCATGTCGGGCAGCTTGTGTTTGAATTTTTCTACGATGGCCAGGTACCTTGGATTACTGTAGTACTCTGCACTCCTGCTTTCAGCAGTTTCATCTATCGATTGTTGAGATTCGTCAACATCACCGATAACTTCGAGATATTTATTCAGAATATCGTAAAACACCATCAGGTCGATGGGTTTAACCATAAAATCATTGGCGCCGACCTCAAGACATTTTTCGCGCGTTGACATCATCGCATTCGCTGTCAGCGCAACAATCGGACGCGTATAATTATTCTGTCGCAGTAATCCAATCGCTTCCACACCATCCATCACCGGCATCTGCATATCCATCAACACCAGGTCATAGTGGTCTGCCAGAGCCATGTCTACGCCCTGCAGGCCGTTGTCAGCGATGTCAATTTTTGCGCCGGTCTTGTGCACATACATTTCAATCAACTGCTGGTTGTCTTCGCTGTCTTCGACCAACAAGATTTTGCCCGACAGATGCTTGATGTCTCGTTCAGTATGCAGCACATCATCACTAGTCATGACGAACTCTTCCAGGCTGCCGATAAAGCTCGCCTCGGCATAATCACGATTGTTAATTATCAGGGTAAAGCTACTGCCCTTGCCTGTTTCACTTTCACAACTGATACTACCACCGAGCTCGATCGCCAGCCTGCTGGATATCGACAGCCCCAGCCCGGTACCGCCATATTTTCGTGAGGTCGTGGTATCGGCCTGGGTGAACGGATCAAATACCTGCCCGATCACTTCCGGCGTCATTCCAATGCCTGTGTCAGTGACGACAAACTTGATTGTGCGGCCCTGCTCATCGCAGCTTACATCGACCTGGACACGGCCTTCATCGGTAAACTTGATTGCATTACTGCATAGATTGATAAGAATCTGCTTTAACGCTGTCGGGTCTGTCGTTACCTTAAGCGGCAATGGGAAATGGTACCTGATAATAAACTGCAGGCCTTTTTTTCTCGCACTGACACCAAGTAGCGAATCAACTTCGCACATCACGATAAATATCGAGGTACTGCTCTGCTCAATCTTGAGCTGGCCGGCTTCAATTTTCGACAGGTCAAGAATATCGTTGATGATCTGCTGCAAATGCTTGCCGTTGCGTGCAATCGTTGAGGTTAATCTTTCGCGTTCGTCGTCATTGTAGTCATCAGCCAGCAGGGCTTCAGAAAAACCAATGATGGCCGACAGTGGTGTGCGGATCTCATGACTCATGTTCGACAAAAAATCGCTCTTGGCCTTGCTGGCAATATCTGCCATGTCCCTGGCGCGCACCAGCTCATCGGTGCGCTCTTTGACTCTTAATTCAAGGTTGGTATTTAGTACACTTAGCTGATGCTCTGCCTGTTTACGCCTGCTTTCCATGGCGAAATTTTCCAGCGCAAAACTGACATCATTTGCCAATTGAACCAGCAATTCCTGTGCATCATCGTCAAACGCATTCGCCTCATCAGCGTATAGATTGAATGCACCAACGACATCGCCATTTACTTTCAAGGGCAAGGCAGCCAACGCTTTCCAGCCATATTTTTCTCCATATTCGTGCCATGTTTCAGTACGCGAACTGTGGAGAAAATCCTGACACCATATCGGGTGGCTTTCACGCACTGCTGTGCTGGTTGGCCCCCGCCCGTTGGGTTCATCCGGGTTGATCGAAGTCTCAATATTATCGAGATACTCTGTGCCGCTTCCACATGATGCAACAGGTATGACGCGCTGACTGGCTTCATCAACCATTCCAATCCAGGCCATTTTAAAGCCGCCATACTTGACTACATCCAGGCAGACCTGTGGAAATAGTTCTGCTTCATTGCTGCTATGCACAATCGCATGATCGCACTGGCTTAAAGTCGAATAAAGCCGGGTCAGGCGCTTAATGTTTTCTTCATCTTTTTTTCGTTCGGTGACATTATAGCCAAGCGCCACAATATGCGTTACCTCGCCAGCCTCATTGCGCAATATTGTATTGTGCCAGTCGAGCGTGATGCGATTTCCATCACTGGTCATCCAGTCGTTTTCATAGCGCGAGGCTACATCGACGCGGCCCGATTTCAAATTTTCAAATACCTGCTTAACGCCATCTTTTTGTTCTTCAGGAATAACCCAGTCCCAGACCGGTTTGCCGAGCAGCTGATCACGGCTGAACCCGGTCAGCTCTTCCGCTGCACGATTGAGCCTGACAAAGCATCCCGACTTGTCGAGTACCACGATGATATTGCCTGCGATTTCTACAACTGCATCAGTAAAATCACGTTGCTGCTTGAGCGCAGCCTCGGATTGGTTGCGCTCGGTAATGTCGGTGTGGGTACCAATGATACGTAGAGCGTGCCCCGATTCATCACGACTGACCGCCACGCCACGAGAAAGCATCCAGCGCCAGCTTCCGTTTTTATGTTGCAGGCGATGCTCATTACTATAAGCAGGTGTTTTATCATCAATATGTTCTCGAATAGCATCCATTGCTTTTGGCAGGTCGTCCGGGTGGACCCGCTTTACCCATTCCATGTAGGTATCCTCAACTTCGCCTGCCTGGTAGCCCAGCATTTCTTTCCAGCGCCTGGAATATTTTATTTCGTCGTTTTTCAGTCCCCAGTCCCAGACACCATCACCCGAACCTTCCAGCGCAAAACGCCAGCGTTCTTCACTTCTGGCAACATCGTCGATCATGCTCCTGGAGCGAATAAGCGCACGCACCAGGAACGTGAGCAACAGGCTGAAAGCAATACAGGTGATTAAAACCAGCTCAGGCACACGACTGTGGTAACGCTGCATGAATGATGGTCGCGCCTGAATTACACTGGTCCAGACATGGTCTGCAACCTGGATCTTTCCAATATTCTTAAATGCGCTAGCCTGGCCGGGCGAAAGGGAACTGCTCTGGTACATGATTGCCTGTTCCGATACTTCATCTCCGTCATATATTTCGAGACTGAGATCGGACGTGTGCATATGATAGTGATCACCTTCGTACTCATGGCCGAGACCCGCCATCAGGTCACCCATGCGAAAAACAGCTCCCACCCAGCCATAGATACTCTTGCGTCGTTGCGCCAGGGTTTCATGCGGCTGCCCCTGATCATAGAGCGGTAGATACATCAGCAATCCCGTCTGAATATCCTCACCGGTTTCCTGCACCAGGGTTAGTTTCTCGGTGATCGCCGCCTGGCCCGAGTCACGTGATCGCACCAGGGCAGAACGTCGAACAGTTTCAGAATAAAGATTGAAACCAAACGCCGCCAGATTTCTGCCTGCGAAAGGTTCGATGAAGACAACCGGTGTATAAAATTCAAAATCACTCTCAGGATGAACCGCGTAATCCCCAAACCCCTGCTTGCGTATTTCGTCCGTGTGCTGCGACAGGCGATCACGGGGTACCAGCTTTGCGAATCCCAGTCCTTCAATACCAGGGTAGCGTTCCAGTAATTGCAATGACGTTATGTAATCGTGATATTCTTCACGCGTGACTTCTTTTGAACTATCAAAAAATGCGCGCAGCCCGTGCAGCGCCTGCTGATAGGTCAATATGCGCTGTTGCACGTGATCTACCAGTTCACTGGCAACACCATCAAACTTATACTGCATCTCGCGCTGTTTAATGTCTTTCGCGTATTGCCACAAGCCGGCACTCAGAGCGAGCGAGGCTGCGAGCACGATGACAGTGAGCATATTGCGATTTACAATATCAAGCATAACTAATATTCTGCGCCTTTGTTAAATAAATGACGTGTGTCACTGGAAATTTTTCACAGGAATAAGCTTCATACAAAGCAAGCTTGTACTGGATGGGTCGGGTCAAAACACAAAAAGATACTACCCACAGGCTCACGGAATGCATTCAAGACAGACCTTATCTCAAGCATAGCGACTCTCAATTAAATGTAAAGCCGTAGACAGGCTGGCTCGGCCAGGACGCCTCAGCTTTTTTTACACAACAACTGTGGTTTACACCCGGTCGAAAAACCGGTTACTTCAAAGTGCCCGCTGCGAGTTTTCAGGCGATCGCCAGCGGTTATAGCGGGGAGATCCAGCAAGGCTTCAGCCTGGGTGGGCTACGCACAGGATGCGCATATGCATACCGCCTCAGCCAGAGTCGGCCTGATCCTGATCGCGGCTTTGGTCGTCCTTGCTCTGCCGATCCGGCCCGTCTGACGCAGCAGTCTCAAATGCCTCCACCCAGTAAGGCTCAGCTTCGCAGGAACAACAGTCATACCATACCGGCACATTTTCATGCATGCTGACAGGCGCATCCTTATTGCCCTTCGCCCGCGATATTTGTGCGTTTGCGTCTTTTGTATGATTATTCATGACCGCTACCTCACCAGAATTCAAAACCGAAACCAATATACTCATCCTTTATATGATATGTCGCTATATCTTTACCATACCCCTTGAAGTAGAAAAACTTCAAGGGCAGATTAAACACCCGCCAGGTCAGTTCAAACTGGTAACTGATTCGTCTCAGCGCATCCGCATCTGCAGTCCCTGTGCGCACACTCAATCCGTAATGCAACCAGCGGTTCGCATAATTGTCTACCGCGAGCCTGAGGCCATCATAATCGTTAATGCTTGCCTGTTCAGTTCCGCCGAATATTCTTATATCATCCTCGCGATCATCGATCAGGCCAAATCCCTGGCAGTCGCAGAAAAACCGCATGCGCAGATAATAATTTACATCGCCATCGAAGAACCAGGGCTCAAGCTGTTTAAATTTAAAATCCACGCCGAGGTAGTCCCAGCCGCGGCTGACATAATCCGCGGCGTTTGCTGTAGTTAAAAATGTTTGATTGTCTGATATTTGCTGGCCATTGGATTCATGAAACCAGCCAACTGATATGCTTTCCAGGCCTTCACCATCAAACTTCGCACGCTTATTTAAAATAAACAATCCGGGATTTTGCAGGCGTGATACAACCGGCGCAGAATCGCGCGCCGGATCATCTGAGAATACAAAGAAATCATATTTACCGGTATAGGCAAAATACAGGTCGTTGACACCACCAGTGATTTCATCAAATCGTGTGCCGCCGCTCTCGAGCAGCGGATATTTTACCGACACCTTAAATTCGATATGGTCATCATCATCGAAAGCAAGCACAAAGTAGGAAGGCTCGTAACCTGTCAGGTCACCACCGGGAATATAGGTTTCCGCATGCGTATTTGAAACCAGGCACAGCGCCATTATCACGGCACATGTGTAATGAAAAAATAATTTAGTGAAACACATATCAAAACTCCCTCTTCAATCTTCCGTAGCCCATTCTGAAAGCAACGTGCATCAGAATATATTTACATCATTCGCAGATTACCCCGGCTACTCGACCAGCCCGGCAGGCACACGGTTTATATTATTGGATTCATACTTGCCACCAAGAGCCGCATATATTTCATCCTTGTAAGCCGGGTTATCACAATCTAATGATTCAAGAATCTCGGCAAGGTGTTCGTTGTCTTCACGCCCGGCCCAGATTTTCTGGTATGTGCCCTGCTTGTAACCGTTCTCCTGGCGGAACATATTCAGCACGTTTTTTCCGACATATATCTGGTAGAGCTCGTCAAACGGCATCTCAAGATGCGTCATAACACCGGCAATAATCGAAAAGTGCGCACCCCGGTCAAGCAGGGTTTCACGGGCGAGCAACTCGATCGTTGTCCTGATATCATCAGTTGCCCGCGGTTTGCTGAAATCCATCGCGATATCCGTGGCGATATCATCAAGCGATGCGCCCTGCTCCAGCCGTATGCTCAGGGCGAAATGGATAATATCAACCACCTCCAGCTTGACCTGCATTACATCCGGCAGCTGTTGTTTCCACCACTTCCAGCCGTAGTGCTCAAGCATTTCGGAAGACTCCATCCAGATTGCGCGATACCATTCGTTAGCCGCGCTGCGCCAGTCCGGGTTCACCTTGCTGTTCATCGCATCCTGCAGCTCCAGCATATTGATAATTTTATGATGCATGTGTCTCGCTTTATGAATGTATTCGCCTGATATTAATTATTTGCCAGGCGCCAGGCAAGCCCGTATCCGGACTGGTCAGAACCCGGCTGCGCCAAATTCAGCGCACAGTGGAATATGGTCAGACAGTTTTCGCCAGGGCTGGCCGTGTAATTGCTCGCAACTGACTACATCAAGACCACGGCTGTAGATGCGGTCCATTGTCAGCACCGGCAGCCAGGCAGGGAAGGTACGGGCGTAGCGTCCATGTGCCATACGAAATACCTCGCTGACACCGAGCTCATGGCTTAAATGCTGCTCTGCCTTGCCGCGCCAGTCGTTGAAATCACCCGCGATAATCAGCGGTTCATCATGTGGTACATGCGAGTCAATGCGTTTGACCAGGGTTGACAATTGTTTTGTGCGCTCGATTCCAAACAGGCCGAGATGCACGCATATAACGTGTAACTTGTTAGAAACACCCGGCACATCCACGGTGCCGTGCAACAGGCTACGGCTGGCCGTTTTCATTAATGACACATCGATATTTTCCCATTCAATGAAAGGATACTTGCTTAATATTGCATTGCCATGATGCCCGGAACGGTATATTGCGTTTTTGCCGTACGCATAATGGTGCCAGATGCTGTCGGCGAGAAATTCAAACTGGCTGTTTGATGGCCAGTCATCGAATTTTTTGCCCGGGATATGCCGCTCACCGTGGATTTCCTGTAAAAAAATAATATCGGCATCGACGTTGCGCAGCGCTTCCTTGATAGCATGCAGTATGAAGCGCCGGTTCATGCTGCTGAATCCTTTGTGGATGTTATAGGTAAGAATTTTTAGATTTGCGTCACTCATTGCTACTGCCTTAACATGTCATGAATACTACTGAACCGGCAAATGAATCAGCAACTTTTAAAAGTCTCGGCACATGTCACCTGAATTCATAGATTTGCTAATTTTGATTATAATTGCAAACGCCACGCCAGTGTTGATACGTTTCTTTATTGGCAGGCGTATGGATACGGCGATTGACCTTGGTCATAAACTGCGCGACGGCCATCGCCTGTTTGGCGCTTCCAAAACATGGCGTGGCCTTGCCGGCGCCATGCTCACTACATCGCTAGCGGCAGGGCTACTCGGCTATCCCGCCCTGATCGGTACCGTGGTCGCGATACTGGCACTGCTGGGCGACCTGGTGTCCAGTTTCATAAAACGCAGACTGGCATTGAAACCTGGACAAATGGCGCCCTTGCTCGACCAGGTACCCGAATCCCTGCTGCCCGCCGCCCTGTTGATGGACAGGTTTGCACTTACTGTCGGTAGCGTCATAATACTTGTACTCTGCTTTATTGTTGCTGAATTACTACTTTCATTCATGTTTTTCATCCTCGGCGTGCGTAAGTCGCCTTACTGATATCCCGGACAAGGCTCGAAGACAAAAATGCGATTTGACAACAAAAGCTATTACAACCTGCCAAACGCAGTCAGCATGCTGCGCATCCTGATGGCCCCCATACTGATTTCGCTTGCCCTGTATCAGCAGCCCGGATGGTTCATTTTGATTGTGTTGTTTTCCGGATTTACAGATGTTCTGGACGGGTTTCTTGCGCGCACGCTCAATCAAATTACTGAACTGGGCTCGCATCTCGATAGCTGGGGTGATTTCACTATCTACACCTGCATGGCCATCGGCGCGTGGTTGTTATGGCCGGATATTGTTATCGAGGAGAAACTGTCATTTGGAATTATTATCGTGTGCTTTACCCTGCCGGTACTGCTGGGCCTGATCAAGTTTCGCACCCTCACCAGCTACCACACCTGGATAGTCAAACTCGCGGTGCTGCTCACCTTCATCGGTTATATACTGTTGTTCTCAGAGATTGCAGCCTGGCCATTTCATATTGCAACGGTAGTGTGCGTGTATGCCTGTATTGAAGAAATACTAATTACACTGGTGATTAAACATGAGCACGCCGATGTGCGCTCGATCTGGCAGGCGGTAAAGTACTACCATGATGAAAACTAGCTTATCCGCAGATGCACATTAACTGCCCTGCCGAAACAGTCCTCGCTCACTGATTATATTCACCACTGCCTGTGGCACCATACCCATCCAGGCTTCATCACCGCCACGAATTTTTTCCAGAACTGCGTCGGCATGAATACAGAGATGGTCCGGGTCTACCGTGTCCAGGTTTCGGATGTAGCCATTCTTCATCAGGTAGCTATACAGATGTTGCAAATGTTTTTGCACTTTTAGATCGTGCACCGTGGTCAATGAGCCATCTGCCTCGATCGCCGGGCATACGTACATCCGCATATCATTGCGAAATAATCGCCCGAAAGCTTCGAGGATTCCGCCTTCAAGACATTCGTAATACTTTTCATTGAATATTTGTTTCAGTGTTGGCACGCCTAATGCGACAGCAACCGGTTTATTGGTCAGCCTGAACAGGTACTGCGCGAGACGATAGAATTCGCCATAGTTAGAAATCATTACGTTCTTGCCAAGCGCACACAAAATATCAACACGCTGCAAAAAATCCTCGACATTGATATCGTCACCGTCAACCAGGTTCTGCAAAGTCATTTCGCTCAGCACGACGACCTCGTCAGAGCTGACATCAGGTTCTGTGCAAAAATCTATATAAGCACAGTCGAGTAAATTAATATTAAGTTTCGTAGGTGGCCGAAAACGGCTGCGCTCGACTAACACTGCTTTTTTGTACAGCGCATCCGATGGCTGCACCAGCTTGCCATCCGACGTAAACATGGCCGCCTGTGTCAGACCATACTGAACCAGCTGCAATGCCATCAGGCGATTATCAATTTCTTCAAACGCCGGACCGCTGAAATCTACCATGTCGACTTCCAGCTGATCTGCCGACAGGCCATCCATCAGTGACCTGAGCAATGCAACCGGATCCTGGTACTGGTAGTGCGCGCCATAAATGAGATTGACCCCAAGCACACCCAGGGTGTCCTGGTCCTGGCCGGCGGAATTGCCTTTTAGCGAAACATGCAAATCAATTTGTGATGGCTGTTCACGCGAACGTGTCTGAAACTTGATGCCCAGCCAGCCATGCCCGGTTGTTTTACTGGTGTAACTGAAAGTCGCCACCGTGTTTGCAAATGCAAAGAACGTGCATTCTGAACCGCGCTCACCATCCAGGCGTTCATTCAATAACCGGTATTCAGTGTTGAGCATCGACTGCAGGCGCTCACGACTGACATAGCGCTTGCAATCGCCGTATATCGAATCACTGAATTTCATGTCATAGGCCGAGAGTGACTTGGCTATCGAACCCGCTGCACCGCCGACTTTGAAAAACCAGCGCACTGTTTCCTGGCCGGCACCGATTTCGGCTATGGTGCCATAGGGCGCCCTGTCCATGTTGAACGCGTGCGCTTTTTCATACGTATCCAGATCCGGTGTGCTCATAGATTCTTGTCCAGTATGCGAGGTACTAGAATTGAGTCGGCAGCGGTCGGCATAAGTTTAGATTTGATCTCTGCAGCCAGCATAAGGCACACCCAATGCCAGAAAAGTCGGGCTTTGCCCGGCATTTTTGCAACTTCAGCAGTCACTGGCGTGTACCACCTGACAAACTGTCATGCTATCGAAGGCCTGCATCACCGCCTGAACAGGCTACGTGGGCCACAATCTACCTGGAGTCGGCTGCAAGATATTGCGCCCCAGCCCGGTTTTTGATTGCGTCTTCGTCTATAAAGACAGTAGAAATAGTCACTTATTGCTGTATGGTAAGCATTCAAGCTATGCCACTCGCTGAAAAATCCACGCGATAAGGCAAATCTGCGCTGACCCTGAGCGGCGGTATAACATGCAACGAATAACAATCATTAATGTGAAGGGCGGTTGCGGCAAGACCACCATCGCGACAAATCTCGCCAGCGCGTATGCCGTGGCTGGGCGAAATACCACGCTGATTGATTATGACCCGCAGGGTTCCAGTATGTACTGGCTCAACAAGCGACCTGATAATACCGAAAAAATTAACGGTATCGCCGCCTACCCTAACAACAATCCAGTCACCCGAAGCTGGCAACTGCGAGTGCCACAGGATACCGAGCGCGTGGTCGTCGATACGCCAGCCGGGCTGAAAGGCCTGAACCTGATCGATCAGCTCAAGGGCACGCACACGATTCTTATCCCTGTATTACCCTCTTCAATTGACACACATGCCACGGCTGACTTCATTCGCGATCTTTACCTGATCGCAAAAGTGCGTCCAAAAACCACACGCCTCTGTATTATCTGTAACCGGGTGAAGTCAAATACACTGTCTTTTCGGGCGCTTGAACGCTTCCTGGACGCAATGGATATTCCGGTGATAGCGCAACTGCGGGAAACACAGAATTACAACAAGGCTTCTGAAACCGGCGTGGGCATCCATGAGCTGGGCTCAAAAGCCAGTGACAAAGATATCCAGGACTGGAAAACAATCATCAGCTGGCTCGATACCGAGCCTCAAACCGACGTATTCAAGCAGATACCGGCGCACAGCAACAACCTCCCTGTTTAAGTTTTACCCATTCCTTAGCCGAGCAGCAGCGCCATTCTGCACTGGATTTTCAGGCCCAGGATATATACCCTTATGGTTGATTTACGTTAGTATCTATCTGCAGAGATAGGGGTAAAAAGATCGGTAAACAGATAAAATAGTCACACTGTTGGAGGTGGAAATGATTACATACGAAGAACTTAATGAACAAAATCATAGAATTACAGAATTATCGAATGTGCTTCGTTATCTTTTCAGAGATCGATCGATGTGTGACACGGGTTCCTGTTGCGAGCTGTTCTATCGCTATGTCGACCTGGTCAAGCAACATATCGACACCGTTGATAAAGAAATGTATAGCGACCTGCTAAAAAGCCCCGACGATAAAATTAACAACGTTGCGAAGAATTTCATGTCGGGTTCTGTTGAGGTAAAAAAAATACTCAAGGATTTTTCTAAAAAATGGTGCCCGACAACACAGTCAACTGAATTAAAAATCAATGAGCACGCAAGGTTCCTTGATGATACCAATGAACTGTTCGATATCGTGCTGCAACGCATCCTGGATGAAACCGAACATCTCTACCCACTGGTACGCAGCCTGGGCCGCAGTAAAGTCGCCTGACATCAGACACGCTTAACTACATCACTGCTAGAGACAAATAAATAATTCGTCCACTGATGAACGCAGATTAACGCTGATTTTTTAAAACAAAAAGTTTTTATCCGTGTTCATCTGCGTTCATCCGTGGACTAATTTTCTTTGTTCTTTATTTAATACCTGACCGCCGGGGTTTCTATTGCGAGTCCGTTTGAGCGTGACATGATGTACAGGCCCATTAATTTTATTTCTTCTGAATCTGTCGCAAACGGGTCGGCGCGCAGCAGGCTCATGCATTGCTGTATACGTTGATGCAGGTTTGCAATTTCACCTGTGTCGAGGCGGTAGGCGGGAAAACCATTTGCCTGGCCCTCGCTGATTTTCTGCCCGCGTATCATCTGCCCCGGATATAAAGTGTGGCAGTGATAGCACGACATATCGATCAGTCCGTAACGGGTTTCATATAGTGCCTCACCTTTTTTCAGCAGCGCAGCCGCAGCGCCGTCGACCTGTACGTTGACCAGCTCATCACGCGCCAGGTGTCGCACGAATGTTTCGAGGGCAACCAGCTCGGGATGGTCTGTCGCGAGCGGTTTGTCACTGATGCTTGCCCGGCAATTCTGGATGCGTTTTTGCAGTGTTACAATTTTGCTCGATTTAGCCTCGACCAGGGGATAACGCGCGATAGAACTGGTATCGAAATTTTCGCCGTCTTCACCGTGGCAATCTGCGCATGATTTAGTGCTTTTTAAATGCTTCTGTTTAAACAGTTCGAGGCCGCGATCAACCGTGAAATAGCCCGGGTTGGCAAACTCGTCTTCCTGCATCGCGCGGGTTTCGTCGGTAATGAATTCAATACCCGAACGTGGCTCGGCAAATGTAACGTGCATGCCTGCCAATGCATATAGCACCAGCAAACCACTAACAATTTTCATCATCCGGCTGCGTATCATTTCAAAGTCACCAGGTAGGCGACCACATCTTCGATCTGCTGTGCGGTAAGAAAGGTTCTGCCGAGGTAGGCTTTACCTGGACGGTTAATTAATCCAGGTTTGCGGTAATAGCCGGGCATGATCGACATCGGGCTGATGTGACGGGTATCGACTACGCGCAGCCGCAGATGCCCAACCGGCAGGCGCAATCCCACTCCCGCCAGCGGTGGCCCAATGGTGCCATATGCTTCGATGCCTTCGATCGGCAACTGATGACACGCCAGGCAGTTACCCCGGGCCGCATCGGAAACGATCGCCCTGCCCCGTGCGACATCACCGCTGTAGCCACACAGCGGCGTATCTATTGCGAAGTTTTCCACCTGCCATTCACAGTAAGTCTCAGGCGGCGGCAGGGCTGATTGCTCTGCGGCACTGAGCGTGACAGGTACGTGCACCGTCAAGACCGCCAGCATCGTGATACAGACTTTTGCAAAAATGTTCAGTTTCATCCGCCGATTATAAATGCCTCGGCCTTTAACACACAGACGCAGATCAGGAACATATAGCTTGAACATCTACCAGCTATATTACTTGCAGACAAAGTCTGCTGAGATATGATTACAATATGTAGCTATTTTCACTACAGGATGGCAGCCGCCGCCCTGTGACAAACCTGATAAGGCAGATGCAGATGAATCCTGAAATGTTCGGTTACCTCGCCGCCCTGTTTACAACTTCGGCGTTTCTGCCACAGGCGGTGATGACACTCAGGACCCGGGACACGCATTCGCTGTCACTCGGCATGTACAGCCTGTTTACCACCGGGGTCATTTTCTGGTTGTTGTATGGCGTCTATAAACAGGATATCGCCATCATGGCTGCAAACGCTTTTACCCTGCTACTGGCTTCGCCAATTCTGTTCATCAAGTTGCAGAATACGCTTCGTCGACTCAGGAAAACCTAAAACAACGGACGAAAAAAAGGCCTGAACTTTTCGGTCCAGGCCCTTGTTTCACTTGATTACTGCTGTAGCTAAATGACCATATGCATAGACGCAGGTATCAGCAGAAAATCAATTTACTCGTTAACGATTTTGATTTCCACGCGGCGGTTTTCTGCACGGCCTTCACGGGTTTCGTTTGTGGCCACCGGACGGCTTTCACCGTATCCACGCGCCATGACCTTGTCAGGTGAAACACCACCCAGCTCAACCAGGAATTTCGCAACTTTCTGTGCACGTGCATTTGAAAGTACCTGGTTGCGAACATCATCACCCAGTGAATCGGTATGTCCGAGCACTTCGATACGTGCATTCGGGAAAATCCTGATAGCACGCGTGATCTTGTTCATCAGCGGGAAATTGATTGTCTGGATTTCACTCTGGCCTGAAGGGAACTGGAAACCATGCGCAGAGATCAGCACGTCCTGACGCTGACGATACACATTGGCTTCATCTGCAGTGAACATTGCCTGCACCTTATCGAACTTCTGCTGGTCTTCGCGTTCTTTCTTTATCGCGGCCTGGCGTTCTTTTTCGGTCATGGCTAATTGCTGGCCCACTTTCTCACCCGAGGCTTTCAACTGCGCGCGATCTTTCACCAGGTCACTCACAGCGGTTCTCAGGGTGTTCACAGCTTTGTCAGTAGACTGGTTGAACGGCAGTACCACGCCCAGTGGCTCATTCACGACTGTCAGTTGTTGCTGATGCCAGAGAACTACATCTTCCATGGTGAAATCACGACGGTCGAAGTCTTTGACTGTTTCGGTAATGCCGGCACTTTGATCGGCATACCACTTGGCTTTTTTAGCGTGTATTTCAGCCTTTTCGGTTTGCGAACGGTCTGCATCCAGGATGGTTGTGGCCAGCGCCATTTGCTCTTCAGCACGCTTGAGTGTGACGGGTGCATATTTATCCGCATCCTGCTCCTTGGCATTTGCGATAGCCGATTTAGCCAGGTTAACCGTACCCTGTTTCAGCGATGCCAGTTCAAGCTGTTGATATGCAGCCATCAAGCCTGGGCGTGTCTGTTTGGCTTTTTCGACTTTGCCATCTTCTACCAGTGTCGCGGTCTTTTTAAGGTCAGCGTCGAGGGCAACAATCTTTTCTTTCTGCAAAGTAGCAACACCGGCCGCATAGGCGCGATCTCGTGCAGCCATTACATCCGACAGGATCTCGCGGCTGCTTTCAGTGTCACGGTTGAGCTTATTGACAATTTTCAGGCCTTTAGCCGCCTCAGCTTCGGCTTCCTTGTTATTATTGTTTTCGGCCGCTTCCATCGCCGCTTTCAACGATTCGTTGGCGCTGGCATAACTTTCCGGCGCGAGCATTTCTGAGCCCTTGGTTCTGGCAGACTTGAGCGCAGCATCCAGGCTCGCCACCTGCGGGAACTGACTCATAATCTGGTCCTGGGTCAGTTTAGGTTGAGATGCACAGCCACCCATTAGCGCCAGCGCAAGCACCAGCCCAATGCCATAAAGTCCTGTTTTTGTATTCATATTTTCTCTCATTTATTAAGGTTATTAGTAAGTCCGTATAAGCAATCTTTGCTGACCATGCTTCGAGTGCATCAGCGATGGCGTCGTGGCTCAAATCAGTTAACGCAAGGCCATCTATAAAGTTGCTGCAAGCGTACACTGAGACCGTAGTCCCAGGCAAAAAGTCACACTCTAATCTGATTTAATTCTTGCCACGCTTCTACAGCCTGACACCCGCAGAGAACTGGAAGCAATGCATTGCGCTATATAATGTAAAGCCGACAATGTAAAGCAGGCGATTCAAAACCGGCTGCATAATGCCGGGAATGGTGTTTTTGGCCGGGCTGCTAACGTGACGTATGTGACTAACGGCACATACAAGCCTCACAGTTTAACATTGATCACCCTGAGAAACGACTCGGACAGCTCGCCCCGCCCGGCCCGATCGATGATCATTTGTGCCGTCTGCACAATCTCGGCCAGCGGCCCGGTCAAAAACACCATGCCCAGCTCCAGCGTGACTGATTTGTCGGCTATCGGGTTGCTGGTATTAGGATGCGCTGGCAGCAGAAACACCATCTGTATCTCTTCGACTTCATCGGGTATGGCATCACAGCCACCGCCCGGGGCAATAAACTCAAACAGCTCTTCGGGCGTATGGAAAGCCACGCTTTCCTCTTTAAATTCCCGGCCTCCCGCCTGCGCTGAGAACTCAACGGTTATTACTGGTTTCACGGCTCCATCTCCTCTGGTTTAAAATTCTGACTGACTGCCGGGG
>Ga0316201_10000638_pt1 | contig 20900 bp, 17 predicted proteins | sample CS6wburrow_MG_FD_204516 | JGI IMG/M metagenome (GOLD analysis project Ga0316201, IMG submission 204516) | Coastal sediment microbial communities from Delaware Bay, Delaware, United States - CS-6 worm burrow | ecosystem: Environmental > Aquatic > Marine > Coastal > Sediment | place: USA... | reverse complement strand
GACGCACACGACCTACAACCAGCTCGAGATGGTGATCCTCGGCACCAAGCTCTACATCGTCAACGCCGACAACCAGAGCTTTGCCACCGCCGAAGCCTTTGAGGCTTCCGCCAACACCGACCTCCTTTTCGACACCGCAGGCGTGGCCGACACTGCTGAGCAGGTTGCCACTCAGAAGGCGGCAGAAGCTGCGCAAAGCGCGTCGGACGCGCTCGGCTACCTCAACCAGATCACGACCGCCGTTGATGCGTTTGAAGACCCAACCACTGGCTCACTCACGCTCGCGCAAGCAGCAGCCACCTCTGCCACCACGACCAAGTCCCAGATCGACACGATCTACGCCGACATCCAGACCATCGAAGGCAACATCAACGCCAACCTGACCACCTCGGCGAACCAGATCACCTCCGCCAACAACACGCTCAGCTCGGCAAACACGCTGCTCGCCTCAGTCCAGTCCGTCGCCAATCAGAACACCACCGACATCGCCGCCATTCAGACGGCCCAGCAAACGAACACCACGCAGCTCGCCTCCATCCAAACGAGCCAGACTGCGCTCGACGCCTCTGCCACCAGCATCAGCAACACGCAGACGCAGCTCACCACAGACGTGGCCACGAACACGACGAACCTTGCCAGCATCAACTCGACCCTCACCGACGCTGGCTATCTAGCTGTGGAGGCCGCGATCAGCACGAGCATCGCGACCCTCTACAGCAACATCACGGACATTAACGATCTGGCCGACGACTTCGACGACATCGAGACCGTAACGACGATCCCGACCTTTGCGGCCAACATCACCACCCTTGGCCCCCTCAGCAGCCAGATCAGCACGCTCGCCGCCGTATCGAGCGACATCCAAGCAGCAGCGGCCCTCGTTGACCTCGAAGACGTGTTGGTCATCGGCCCGCTCATTCTGACGTAAGGAAAGATCATGCCCTCCACCCTCAGCGCAGTCGTATGGCCCCCGAGCACTGGCCTCGCCACCGGCCAGTTCCACACGATCCACACCGCGCTCAACGGCGCAAACGACAAGAACACGCTCATCACGGGGCTGCGCATCGTCAACGTCGCTGGCGATGGCCTGTCGGTCGAATACGACCTCGAGCTCAACGGCAAGCTGCTCATGAAAGACGCCCACGTCAAAACCCGTGGAGCCGAAGACCTATGCCCCGGCGGGACGACCATGGTGCTCAACAAGGGTAACACTATCCGCATCAAGGTGGGCACCTCCGACGGCATCCACGTCCACCTCGACATCATCGAACGGACCTAAGCATGAGTAGATTTGGCGACAGCGCGAATGGGCCTAGCGTCCTCGACATAAGCAATATCAGCGGTGTCTCTGACGACATCGAAACGCTGGCCGATCACGCGACCGCGATCAGCAACCTTGGTCCTGTCGCAACCGAAATCAGCAACCTCGGCACCACCGCTGTCATCGCCGACATGTCCGCGCTCGGCACTCAAGCCGTCCGTGACGACATGGACGCGCTGGCTGATGTCACCACCGAACTCGGCGTACTCGGCAACGCCACCACGGCTGGCTACATCGCCGCCATCGGCACCTCGACCGTAGGCGCGACGAGCCAACTCACCGTAGACGCACTCGGCCAACTCACCTCCCAGATCAGCCTGCTCGCGTCAAACATCACCACGCTTCAGAACTCGGCCAGCAACAGCCCGATCCAGCTCGGCAATCTCAGCGACGTGGACTTCACGAGCAACTCTCCGAGCCTCGGCGACACCATTGTGTTCACGTCGAACAACAAGTTCGAGGCCCAAGCGCTCCCCGGCGCTGGCCCACTCAGCGGCACGAACCTGACCGAGACCAGCCCCCAGACCGACCAAATCCTCAAGATCAGCGCCGTCAACTCGGGCGTCCCAGAGTACGTCAACGCGACCGTCTCTGCCCTCGTTTACGACGCTGGCTTCGACAACATCACGGAAGTCGCAGCGGCGACCCCAGCCGCCGCAGGCGAGGTCGTCCACTACGATGGCATCTCAGCATGGACCGTTGGCCAACTCGCCTACAGTGAGATCACCGGCACGCCGAACCTCCAACCTGTAGCAACCGGCGGCGCGAGCACCGACCTCTCCGACACTGCCAACCTTGTCTACCAAAGTAGTGGGACCATCACTGGCGACTACGAGATTAGCGGCAACCTTGACATCGCCACGGGGTACGAGCTGCGCGTCGATACAATCGACCCCTACCCAGACGGCGTACCAAGTGACGGGAGCAACCCCGGCACGCTGACCATCCTCGGCAACCTGCAAGTTGACGGCACGACCACGACGATCAACTCGACCACTCTCACGGTAAACGACAAGAGCGTCACGCTATCCACGCCTACTTCCGGCAACACGACCTTTAGCGCTATGAACGGCGCAGGGATCGACGTTGATACAACGGGCATGTCCGCCGTTTGGACGACCAACACCCCCGCAATTACCTACAGCACCACCAGCGGTGGCAATGCCGCAGACGCCCAAACGTGGGACATCAACCGAGGCGTAGTTGCCAAGGGCTGGAGCGACGGCACGAGCTCATACGACGGGCAGCTCACGCTCAACTGTTCCGCCAACTCCCATGGCATCACGATCAAGAGCGCGCCGCACGCCGACAACGCCACTTACGACCTCATCCTTCCAGCCAACGCGCCCGCAGGCGGCAAAGTCCTCGCCCAGAACAGCGGCAACACGCAACTCGAATTCATTGACGTTGTGAAGCCGAACGACAACGTGGCCCTCGGGAATGTTGAGGCTACCAACGTTATCGTGGACGCTGGCGCTAGTGACGCCGCAGTCGAAATCGGTAAAGGACGAACTGCTGCCGGTAATGCCTACTTTGATCTCGTCACAGTCGGCTCAGGTACAAACGCAACGCACGAAGACTATGGATTTCGGATGCTTCGGGGTTCCGGCGAAAATCCGTCATCGCACATTAACCACCGAGGGACCGGCGAGTTACGCTTCCAGACCGAAGATGCTGGCGCAATGCGGTTCAGCACCAACTCGCAGGCAGCGCTGCTGCTGCACGCTAACCAAAAGGTGCAGATGCCGGACTATGGCACGCAAGGCAACACCGGCACCGCTGCGTACTCCCTCGCGGTAGACGCTAGCGGCTACATCATCGAGGAACAGGATGTAAGCGCGACGGCGCTGCCTCAGTTTGCGGCTGTAAACGTCCGCAGTGCGTTTTACCCGACGCTTAGTGTAAAGATGGACGGACAGACTGGAGTAGGTCAGTTTTCGCACAATGGCGCTCACGTTGACATCCGCAATACGGCCACAGACGGCTCCGGTGACATGCGTCTCTTCACGCAAAATACCCAACGAATGACGATCGACTACGATGGTGGTTTACGGCTCCACAACTACACCGGAGCAGGCACCCACATTGGCACCGCTGTGAAGTCCCTCGCGGTCGATAGCTCGGGCAACGTCATCGAGGAGCCACTCGGCGCAACCGTAGGCGTGGCGGCTGCCATGGCCATCGTATTCTAAGGAACTCTCCCAATGACCAACATCGTACAAGTCACAGACATTCAGGGCGAGACCGTAGCAGTCTCTCAGATTGGCCCCGGCACCTCGCCAGCGGCCACTTCAGCGTCTGATGCTGTCGCCGTGCTATCTGGTGCCCAAGCCGCAGGCTCCCCCGCCGTCTACACGACCTACAAGGTCAACTCGCTGCTGATCGCAAACGCGGGCAGCGCCGACGCAACAGTCAGCGTGCAGTTCAACGCCATCACGGTTAGTGGCCCAACGAACAACCGCACGACCTTCGTCCACTCGGTTGTAGTTCCTGCGGGCGCAACGCTCGACGTTCTTTCTGCCCCGGTTTACCTCAACCACAACGGCACCACTCAGGACGTGATCGAAGTGTTCGCCACCGGCGCAGACGTAAACGCGCTGGTATCCTACGAAGCCATCAAGAGCACGACCGCCTAACCCATGCCACGCAAGAACCCATACATCGGCGGCATAATCGGGGCCAGCCCGTTGGCCGCTGCGTTCGACATCACGTTCACGGTTGACGGCGCGGGTGGTGGCAAGCGCCCCGCATCTACTAATGCTGGCGGCGCTGGGGGCAGAACGACAGCCACATTCTCGTCAGCCGCACTTGCAAGCACTTTCAAGATTGTTGTCGGAAGTGGCGGCGTTTCTTACGTTGACAACGCAGGTGTTGGCCTGTCGAGCTACAACACCGCAGCAGCAACAACAACGACCGCAAACAGCACAGTGCTTTATGGCCTACCCGGCAATGGCCCCGCAAGTGGCTATGGCGGCGGCGGCGGCGGTTTCAGCGGCGTGTTTTCCGGCACAACAGTAAGCCACGCTGACGCGCTCGTAATTTCTGGCGGCGGCGGCGGGACAGGGTATCTCAACGCGGGTGGCGCTGGGGGCGGGGGCAACGGCAGCGATCAGGACGGCGCTAATGCCTCAGGATACACGACTGGTTCCGGCGCTGGCGGTAGCACAACAAACAGCCAAGGCGGCGGCGTAAACGGCTTCTCGACAAGCACGACTGGGATTGCTGGGCCGTTCACTGCAAATGATTTCGGTCAAGCCCTCCAAGGCGGAACACCACTCGCCTACAACGTTGCCGGTCCCGGCGGTGGCGCTGGGGGCGGGGGCGGCTATTACGGAGGCGGCTCCGGCTACAACGGCGACGGATCAGGCAACCAAAGCGCCGGGGGTGGTTCAGCGTTTGTTGCCGCAAGTGGCTCTAACGTCAGCGGCACTCGCGGCGGCGGCGGCGCAGGGGCCACTGGCTCGGCTACCGGGTCAGACGGCGAAATTGTCATCACGCTGCCAGCAGGAAAACAACTCACTCTCAGCAACACGACCGGCACGATCAGCGCCAGCGCGAGCGGGAGCACCTACACCATCACCGGCGCTGGTGTCGCCGATGTGACGATAAGCTAGAGGAGGCGCGACAATGGCAAACGAACTACGCACAAGCGGCGTCTTCAACCTCGGCGCGCTCGGCGGTGACGTGGCGGCAAGCGGCGACGCGAATTGGAGCAGTGTCGTACAGCTCTTCGACGGAGCTGCGAGCGGCCCTACGCTTACTGACGCGGCTGGCGCTAACAACGGCACCTTGACCTACAACGCCACCGCAACCGGCGACGCAGACGACGGCGGGGCTATAACGGCGCAGCCAAACGGCACTAGCCTCGTGAAATATGACACAACAGGAGGCTATGTCACGGCGACCGCAGACCCGGACTTTGCCTTTGGCACGGGAGCTTTCACCGTCGAAACGTGGGTCTACGTCACGCAGAACCCGACGAGCGCCTACGGTGATGCCGTGTTCGATACGCGCACTAGCGCTAATGGCGCGGGTATCCTGCTGGCCGTCACCCCGTCCTTGAAGCTGGACTTCTATTCAGGCGGTTGGCGCAGCTCAGCGTCGCCGTCAACACTGGCGCTCAACACTTGGCACCACATTGCACTTAGCCGCGACGCCAACAACAACTGGACTACGTTCGTTGATGGTACGGCGCATTCTGCCTCTACGTTCACCACAACACTGAGCAACAACAACTGCTACTGGGGTGCCGTTTTTGACGATGGCGGCTCCGGTTTGAACACCAATTGGCGCTTCACTGGCTACATGTCGGACATGAGGGTCACTAAAGGCGTCGCCCGTGACATTGCGGCTGACTGGACCGCTGGTGTTTACACTAGCGCACTCCCTCAAGGCGCAGCTGTAGCAGGAGCCACACGACCCACACGGCGGTGGGGCGGCATGACCGGGCGGTCGCTGGTGGAGAGCACGGTGGTTACAGCTCCGTGGACACCCGCAGACATCACTTCGGCCACCGTTGTAGGCTGGTTTGACGGAGAGAACGTCAATGGTGGCACCTCTGGCAACAGCGGCGCTACGTCATGGGTCAACCAAATAAGCGGTCAGAACGACCTGAGTTTCACTGGGTCGCCAACTGTCGGCACAGACAACGTGAGGACGATCAGCGGCTCTTATTTAACTGAAACAGGCACGGCATCGTTCCAGCAAACCGCCGATTGGCGAGTGTTTGTGGCGGCGACCATCAAGGGCGGCTCAGGTCTCGACGCTTACTACCCATTAGTCAACTACATTGCTGGTACAATCGACAGTGGCGGTTACATTTTCTGGAAGGGCGGGACGACCTTTGCCTCGTACCCTAACTACAACAACGCAATGGCATGGGGTAATTTTGACAACTTCACACCGGGTTACAGCAAAACTTTTCAAAACAACCCCGGCGTCTATGATTTCACGGCTTCTACGAGCAGCCCGTGGGAGGTCTCCTTCGATGGTGGGCGCGACATAAAAGCTGGTCCAGCAACCTACACGACGCAGATTGGATCAGGCAGACCTATGATCTTTGGCTGGGGAACTATAAACAGCCGTCGACTGGACGCAGAATATCACCAGATCGTTGTCATACAAGGCACCCTGTCGAGCGGCGACGAAGAAAAACTTTACGGATACCTCGCGCACAAAGCTGGCTCCGCAAGTGACTTGCCTAGCTCAAACTCTTACCAGAGCGCAGCACCCACGAAACCCGTAGCAGGCCCCACCACCCTCGCCACGACCGGCGTGCTCTCACTGCCGGAGCTGTTGCAGGCGAGGTATGGTGCTGCGGCTTCGCTGAGTATCGACGTGCTTGTTGTAGGAGCCGGATCCGCGAGAACATTACTGCTGAGTAGCCAACATTACGCCAGCGGTGGCAACGGTGGCTCGATTGTGCGACGCACTTCGTTTGCTGTAAGTGCAGGCACTACTTATGCAGTCACGGTCGGCACTGGCGCTACTTCTATCAACGGCAACTCCACCGCAACTGAAAGCGTCGGCTCAAACGGCGGGGCTACGAGCTTCGGTGTACTGACTGCTGCTGGTGGTGTAGCGCAACAGGCAAACCACGACGCTCACAGCTACACAGCTAAGACCACGGCGGACATAGATGGCACCGTTACGAGCTATAGTGCAGCGGCTGGAACCGGGAGTTTCGCGGCGGCGTCAGGGTCAGGTGCTGGTGGGTCCGCAACTTCCGGTGCCGCCAGCACGGCTACTGCGGGTGCAGCCTACGTCTATCAAGTCAATGGCACGACTGTGAACGCCGACATTTCGGGCGGAACAAACTGGAACACGTCCTCCAATACTGCCTCTACGGTGACGGGTGGCGTCCCCTTCGGCCACGGCGGAGAAGGCGGTTATAATGTCGCGTGTCCCGGCGGAGACGGCGTTGTTTACGTTGCCTACCCGACAGGGACAGTCAGCTCCTACACATGGTCAGGCTCTGCTGGCGACATCAACGTGGATACAGCCACGGTCTCCGGCTACACCATCCTGCGCTTCACCGGCAACGGTGACTGGACGCCAAGTTGATTGGCCCTCGCTGAGCACTATCAAAGCAAGCTCTAACGCGGACGACAGCCCCACCCGGCCCTTCTACGGTCATGGCTTCCAATAACCCCGGAGTTATATCCATGACTGACACCAAGAATTGGTACGCCTCGAAGACCGTATGGACGGTCCTCGTCATGTTGATGAGCGTTGCAGCCCGCAACCTTGGCATCGACCTTGGCCCCTTCGAGGACGAAATCTCCTCGATGATCCTCGATGTGATCGCACTCGCAGCGGGCGCAATCGCGCTGTGGAGCCGGATCACTGCATCCAAGCGTCTGACCTCCTGACCGGGACGACATTCGTCCCCCCGCCAAAGTAGTCTCGCCACAACCACCAGCGCGAGACTACTATGGCCATCACACGCCCTACCGCCGATCAGCTCACCTTCCGCTCAAGCGCCAACGGCGTCCAGAACCTCGACTACTACCTCGAGGCGGCTGAGCGCGGCGGGCGTACACTCGGCGACCTGCTCTCCGACCTCTTCGACACTTCCGGCCAGTTCGCGAACGACGCCTTCCAGTTCCGCGTCAACTCGAGCACGCGCCAACTCCAAGTGCGCGTTGGCACCTTCACCGACCCCGAAGATAGCTGGGCCGACCTCGCTGGCATCTTCCGCCCGCAGGGCACCTTTATCGCCAATGCCGCCTACTCGGTGATGGACATCGTCGGCGACGGCACCGACCTTTGGATGGTTACGAGTGACATCGCCATCAGCGAGATCGCCAACCTCTCCGACTTTCAGTCCAGCTCGAAGACCTTCAAGATCCTCATCGGCGATGCACAGGGCGCAGCCGCCAGCTACGCCACCCAAGCCGAAGACGCCCGAGACCTCGCCAACACCTATCAGGGCCAAGCACAGACCTACCGCAACGAGGCGCAGTCTTACGCCTCTGGCACACCCAGCGACGGCACTAGCTCCGCCCTCGTCCTGCGCAACGAGGCTCAGGCCGCCCGCGACAGCATCCTCAACAATGCGTCCTTCAACGCCGTGGCAAACGACCTCAACCTCGGCGCATCGAGCAATATCGTTCAGATCGAGCCGTACCTCGATGAGATCAACACCATCATCAATGGCGTTGTCAGTGGGTCCAGCCCAACTCGCTACAACATCGACGACATCAACTCGGTCGCTGCAAACATGCAGAACATCACGACCGTGGTCGGCCTCGACACTCGTATGGCCGACATTCTGACCTTCGAGAGCCAGATCACCACCGTTGGCAACGACCTCGTCGGCAACAACTACATCGCCGCCGTGGCGGGCGTCTCCCAAGAGATCACCACCATTGGCACCGACCTCGCGCTCAACGCCGCGAGCGAGATCCGCAAATTCAACGACGGCCTCTCCGCGACCATCGACGACCTGACCATCAATGGTGTGGCCCGTGGCGCAGTCTACTCGGACAACACCAACCCCGGCGTGTTCGACCTCGAGGAAGGCAACAACTTCGTCTTCGACTACGCCGACTGGCCATCACACAATGGCGTCCTCAGCTTCAAGAACGCGCACAACGCCCGTGAGATGCAGCCGTTCACCATCGCGGTGAGGCAGAGCACTGCCTACAACCCCGGCACCAACCCTGCGGCATCCTTGACCTTCGCAGGCTTCGGCGGTGCAGGCTACGACTTCAAGTACCCTAACGGCGTAGCGCCCACGCTGACAGCTACGCCTCAGAACGCTGACGACATCGTCACCATCGGCGGTTACATCCTCAATCCAGATCCAGACCCCGCCAACCAGACCGCCACCATCATCATCGGACACATGGTCAACGTCTAATGGCTGTTTTTAATCTTCCGGTCATGATCCTCTCTGACCGCACGGCTCCAGTGATCTCCGGCACCTCGGTCGGCAACCCCATCGCCATCGACGAGAACGTCGCACAAGACAGCCTCGTAGCCACCATGATCGACGATGGCACAGCCGTCAGCTACGCCATCGTCCCCGGCAGCAACACCAACGGCGACTTCTCCATCGCCAACAATGGTGACATCACCGTCGTCAACCCGCCCGACTACGAGGCCACGTCCTCCTACAACCTTGAAATCACTGCCACCGACGCACTCGGCAACACCAGTGCGCCGTTTACCGTCACGATCAACATCAACGATCTCGACGAAATTCCACCAGTCGTCACAGTGGTCAGCCAGACTTACAACGCGGTCTTTGAGACCGACAACAACCTGACCATCGCCAGCTTCACGGCCACGGACACGGACAATGGCAACGATGTGACCAGCTCGCTGACCCTGAGCGGCACCCCAAACGCGACCAACTTCGCGCTGAGCTACAACTCGAGCACGCAGCAAATGGACCTCGTGACCGCCAGCTCCGGCCTACTCGGCGGCGGCGTCACAGCCGACCAGACGTTCACGCTGACCGTCTCTGTCACCGACGCAGCAGGCAACACGGGCTCTCAGTCGATCACACTTGTCGTGAAGAACGCTGAGGTGCCTACGATCACGTCGGGCGCAACGTCGATCACTGTGCAGGAAAACTCGGCTGCGGCTGCCGCTGTGCTCTCAACCTACACAGCTACGGGCACGCTTCCGATCACTTGGTCTTTGACGGGGGCCGACAGCAACGACTTCAACATCAACTCGAGCGGCGAGCTGACGTTTTCGCCTCCGGCTGACTACGAGACGCAAACGTCCCACTCCATCAACGCTGTGGCCACAAACCAGTTTGGCTCTGATACCCGCGCCGTCAGCGTTACTGTGACTAACGATCCTTCAGACGATCCGTTCTACTTCACCATCCCGTTCCCGACGAACGCGACCAGTCGGGGCCCTGAATACCGCACGATGTATGCTGACAACAGTTACATCTACTGGATCGGTGAAGACAATCAGCCCGCCAACGGAGGTCATGAGAACCAACTTGTCCGCATTGGTAAGTCCGGTTCGGGGATGAACTTTTACAACGCACTCGCGTCCAGTACCGACAGCGTGGATTGGTCGTTTTGGTCTGGGTCTTACTTCTATGCGAAGGACAACCCCGGATCGTCTGTAAATGGCGACTACCTCCGCCGCTTCTCGAAGACCGGCGGCAGCCAATCCTCGGTCCTGATGAGCAACAACGGCAGCTACGCCGAGGACTATGGTGACGCCGTCGTGAACGACAACGGGAACTACTATGCTTACAGGTCTGGCTTGCAGGTGTGGGGTAAGTTTAGGGTATCAGACGGGCTCGTCACGCAAACGTACTCGGTGAGCTACAGCCACTCCAGCCTCATTGGCGCGGTGGTGATTAACGTCTCCGGCACGAACTATATCTACGCGCTGGACGGCAGTTCAAACTTGATCCGTCGCTACAACGCGCCCTCCGGTTCAGGGACGGCTTTCTCTAACGTCGGCACCAACTCCATATCTTGGCCCACGAGCAACACCAGCGCCTATCGAGGCATCGCCTATGATGGCAGCCACGTCTGGATTTGCCGAGGCGATGAGATTGCCAAGTTCGCCGTGCCTAGCTCTGCTTCGGGGTCATTCTCGCCGTCTCCATAAGGACGACCACCCCAGCGTGCTCCGTTAATGTCCATGCACTAGCCCACAGGAGCCACCCATGGACATCGAAAACCGCGTCGCCACCATCGAGGTGGAGAATAAAGAGATCCGACGCGAGCTTCAGGAATTGAAAGCGGACCACGACGACCTTCGCAAGATGGCCGTGGAGATTGCGACCATAAAGAAGGACATCGAGTTCATCCGCGACGGTCAGAGCCGCATGAACAACAACATAAACCGTGTCGTAGGCGCAGTTGGCTTCGCAATCGTCGCTCAGATCATGGCCTTCCTCCTCAACGGTGGCGCGGCCACCTTCATGCAGTGATCCCCATGCCCCAAACAGTCACCATACCCGCGTTCCAGTTCACCCGCCCACGCCGCTCCGTCAGCCGCGTGTTTATCCACTGCACCGCCAGCTCGCGTCCAGAGCACGACGACATCGACGTGATCCGCGAGTGGCATATCGACCGTGGCTTCGCCGATGTCGGGTATCACGCGATGATACATGAGGACGGCGGCATCAGTTGGGGCCGTAGCCTCGAGAAGATCCCCGCCGCACAGAAGGGCCACAACGATGGCTCCATCGCCATTGCCCTTCACGGCGGGCAGGACGGCGCGAACGACTTCTCGCCCGAGCAGTACCAAGCCCTGCTCAGCCTGTGCGAAGCCATCGACGACCAGTACGAGGACATCACCTTCCATGGCCACTGCGAGGTGGCCAACAAGGCATGTCCCGTCATCGACTACCGCACGCTCCTCAACCTCGGCCCCAAGGGCCACATGCTGCGCGTCCGGCCTCAACTCTCCGATAGCCGCACCATCCGCACGGGCCGCACTGGCATGGCCACCTCCACTGTTGGCGCTGTTGGCCTGTCCGCTGCGACTGCACTCGAGGTCGTGGACAATGCCCGCGAGACCGCATCCGAGGTGGGCGAGCACGCAAACTGGCTCGTCAGCCAACCCTTCTACGTCTGGCTAATCTTTGGCGCGATCATCCTGTTTGCCGCGCACACTCTGTACTTCAGCCGGATGAACTTCTTCCGCAAACAGGACCACGACAAGGGCTACAAGTAATTGAACTCTCGAGAAGCCACGGAGCTGGTTAGGGCGCTCGAAGAACTACGCGACAGCCAAGGATGGAAAGACCTCACTCGGATCATGAAGTCCGAGGCTGTCGAGGCCGCGCTCAAGCTCGGCGACAACCCGAACATGACGGCAAACCAAATGCATTTTTGCCGTGGAGCAATCGCCTCAACTAAGGCGCTGCTCAACCTCCCGGATGCTCGCATCCAACAACTTCACAACGAACTGGCCCTCATGGACGCTACGGCCTCCGCTCAATCGTCTCGCTAAGGCCGGACAAGGAAAAAACAATGGCTAACGACATCGACCGGCTCGCCCAGATGGGCGGCCTCCCCGCACCAGAGCAACCCGCTCCAACTCCAACCGACACCCGCGAAGCTATTGAAGCTGCTGCTGCCCCAAATACCGAGGCAGACAAGGCCCAAGAGCCCGCCGCTGAACCCAGCGAGAACGAACAGATCTCGAAGATGTTCAGCATCAAGACCTCCTCTGGCAAAGAACGCCAACTCACCGAGGAGCAGATCGCCTCAACGCTGGACCGTTACCGCGATCTCAACTTCCGCAACATGCAGAACAAGCCGATCCTCTCAGCCGCAGAGCAACTGATGGCTGAGCGAGGCATGACCCCCGAGCAGATCGGCGAGGCCATGATAGCCGTGGCCAAGGCTCAGGACCGCAACCCCGAGATGGGCCAGCAGTCTCAAGCGCCAAACCAACCCGGCCAAACCGAGAACCCGACCGCCGCCAACAGCCAGATCAGCGACGATATGCTGAAGCGCTGGGAGGAAGAGAACTCGGCCAGCCTGCCACCCGGCTACTCGGACATGCTCCGCAATCAGGCGAACATGGCTGCGCAATTTGGCCAGATGAATGAGATGCTTCCGCAGATCCTTCAGGCTGCACAGGGCGTCACGCAGGCAGCTCAGCGCACTGGCCAAAACCAGAACGCTGACCAAGCACAGATGATGAACCAGCAGCTCGCCATGAACCTCGACCGTGCTCAGAAGGAAGCCAACCTTCCTGACGACGCGGCCAACGACTTCATGACGTTCATCACCGAGCGGGACCACCTACTCGAAGAGCTCGTGGACCCCGACCTCGCTGTTCGGCTCGCCAAGGACTACGCGGCGATCCGCAATCAGCCAGAGATGGAGCAGCTTCGCCGCGCCAACCAGCGCCGCCAAGCCTTCACTGGCTCCATGGGTGGCGTGGCCACGTCCACTCCAGCCGAGCCACAGGCTCCCTCGACCATGGACAGCATGATCGACCAAGCGATGTCCAACCGCTTCGGCCAATAGGGACGACAACCAGTGCGGGCGTATGATTTAGATGCGCCCGTACTGCAATTCCCGGCGCTACGGCCCCATCAGGTAAGGCAGGACTACCCTCGAGACGGACAATCCTCGAGCCGATCCAAAACGTAACAGCCTTAACTAATGGAGTTTATCATGGCTGCAATTCAAGGCATGCGCGGGACCGGCGAGTTCGGAACCGACTTCCGCCCGAAAAACTACCGGGAGCTTTACACCCTCCTCGAGCCCAACGGAAACGCGCCCCTGAACGCAATGCTTGCAATGGGTTCGTCTTCCTCAACCAACGATCCTGAGTACAAGAACTTTCGCGATGCTCTGCCCGAGCGTCGTGTGACCATCGACAGTGGCCTGACCACTGGCGCTGGCGACGACAGCGATGGTTCTTTCTCGGTATCCGGCGATGACCGTAAGTTTATCGTACCGGGCGTCATCCTCGTCGCTGCAACGACCGGCGAAGTCATGCGAGTGACCACGTCTGCCGTAAACAGTGGCGATGACACTCTTCAGGACGTGAATGTTGTGCGTAACGTAGGACTGCCTACTGGCGGTACTGCGCTCTCTATCGCGCACAATGACAGCCTTTTCATCGCTGGCTTTGCAGCGGCGGAAGGCGCGGCAACGCCGACCCCGATCTCGTTCGACGCAAGCGTCGCAACGAACTACACCCAAATCTTCCGTACTGCATTCAGCGTAACCAACACTCTGAACGCGACTTACCTCCGCACGGGTAACAAGGAAGACGAGCAGCGCACCAAAGCGCTGAAGATGCACATGAGCGACATCGAGCGCGCCATGATTTTCGGCAAGAAGACCGAAACTGATGGTGGCACCGCTGCTCCTCTGCGCACCACGGGTGGTCTGATCGAGGCGATTTCCAACGTCAAGGATGCCAAAACTGACTACGCGACCGTAAACGGCAACGGTGTTATCACCGAGGCCGAGTTCGACCTGCTGCTCATCGAAGAAATCTTCAAGTACGGCAGCAACCAGAAGATCGCGTTTGTTGGCCCTCGCGTTGCAAACCTGCTTCAGCAGATCGGCAAAAACCGCTTCCAGCCAACTCAGGTGCAGGGCACCTACGGCGTCAACGTAACTCGTTACCAGACGTTCGCAGGCGACCTGCTGGTTCACCTCCATCCTCAGTTCCGTCAGCTTCCACACATGCGCGACAGCATGCTGGTCGTTGACTTCCCAGACCTCGAGTACCGCTACCTTGACGGTCGTGACACTCAGCTTCTGGAAAACCGCCAGAACAACGACGAAGACCTCGTGAAGCACGAGTACCTGTCCGAGTGTGGCCTCGAGCTGAAGCAGGATCTGACCCACGCCTACATCAAAAACTGGGGCGCTCTCGCCTAATCGGCGGGGACGACACGTCCACTCGCCGAATGGCAGAAAGGGGGCTGTTACATCAGCCCCCTTTTTTGTTGGGAATTAACATGTCTGCCAAATCCACTTTCCGCACCGCAAAAACGAAGGCCAGCGTCAAAGAAACTGAGGACGCTCCGGCCCCCGCACCAGCGCCCAAGCCTGCTGCGAATGTCATTTTCGAAAGTGCCGGTCAGGAAACGCATGAAATCGTGATCGCTGGTATCCGTTCACGACGCATTGCCAACCAAATGCTGCGCTTTACCGTGCCTGCCGACATGGTTGAGCGGTTCAGCAACCACGCTCACTGCACTTCGGGCCGAGTAGTCCGCCGTGGCTAACGACAGCTACAACCCCCAGCTCTCAGCGGCGGTCAACTCGCCACTCGAGACGCTCGCTCGCCAAGCGTTGCGCCGTTACGGCGACAACGCTGCTGGCGTTGTTGAGGCTGAAGCCCTGCTCATGTTCATTGAGCTGGCCAACTTGGTCGTGGACGACTTCCGTATGCATCCATACGGCACGTCACTCGACCACCTGATCGACTACTACCACTCGCTGCAAGATGCTCGGGCGATCCCCGACAACATCATGATCCAAGGGCTGCTCTTCCAGTACAGCCTTCAGCAAGCCAGCGACCGAGCGCAGGTTTACACCGGCCTCTACTACCAGACCCTGAACCGCGAGATGCTCCGCCGTAAGGACGGCGTGAAGAGCTACAGCTTCATTCCAACCGATGGTGGCTCCTCGCCAGACGCTCGCACGTCCGACTTCAATTCGAGCACAGGCGCGCTTATCAATGACGACGAAAGTCAATAGCCGTACCCGTACTCGGTACGTCCCCTACCAGAACTTCACTGGCCTCGACAGCTCGCGTGACCTGTTCAACCAAGACGACGGCGAGCGGCAGGCGCTGCACGTCCTCGAGAACGCCTTTGCGGACTTCCGTGGCCAGATCGTGCGAGATGGCCCAGCCGAGTATCGCTTTGGCTCTCATCCGATCAAGCACGTCATCCACTACGACACCGACACCCTTGTCGCCGTCAGCGAGAAGGGTGACGGCCTGCATCTGGAAAGCGAGCAAGGCTTCAGCTTCGACTTCGTTTACCCGTCCTCCGCCATTGTCACGAGCACGGTCTTCAACCGACAGATCATGCTGACAGCGCGCGGTCTCGCGCCCACTATCTTCGATGGCAACGTCTTCCGTGCCTCCGCAAGCAGCGCTGCCACCGTGGCTTTGCCAGCCTTCTGCACCACTGTGCAGCAGCGCCTGTGCATCGCTGGCCTCGCAGCGAGTGACACGCAGATCATGATCAGCGCGGCCAACTCCATCGACACCTTCTTTGGCGACGAAGAGGTGGACAGCCAAAACCCGCTCCGCTCGGGCAACCTCGACATCGCCAACCTGCTCGGCACTGCTGACAAGATCACGGGCATCAGCTCATTTGAGACTGACAAGCTCTGCATCTTCACCAATGACCGCGCTTTTGTTTACAAACTGGACCCGGACATTACGCTATGGGAGTTGCAAACGGAGGCTTCCGCCACCTATGGATGCGCAAGTCACAACACCATCGCAGAGGCGGGGTCCGACCTGCTGTACTGCTCTCGGTCGGGCATTCATGCGCTCCGTCGAGTGACGGACAACGGACTTCAGATAGCGTCGGTGAACCTGTCCGATCAAATCGACCAGATTTACCGTAGCCTCTTCAACAAAGTCACCGACCCACAGCAAATCACCGCCGTTTGGGATCAGGACGAGGGCCAGTACCACGTCTTCTTCCCCATTGCTGGCACCGGAGATTTCAACCGCCTGACCATGACCATCAACGGCGGAAGCGAGGGCATCCGTACCAGCTTCAGCACGGGTGAGTTCGTCAATGCCACCTGTGGCACCAGCCTTGGCGGCAACCTTGTCTTCGGCACCAAGCGAGGCGTCTATGACATCAACAAAATTGAGAGCAACGAAGGAGCTATGCCCTTCGTGCGCATTGAAACGCCAGTCCTGTGGATGGGAGAGCTCGACGGCACGAAACAAGCCAAGTCCATCACGCTGCAAGCATTCGGTGACGGAGAGCTCACCATCACCGCAATCGACGATCAAAACCGAGACAAGTGGCAGACCACGGTGATGCTGACCGATGAGGACGACGATGGCAGGCGAACTGTGCCACTACAGAGGCAGTATGAGCGCCCCATGTCGATCCGCTTCCGTGGGCTGCGCTTCAAGTTTGAATACAAAGGTACAGGGCTCTTCCGCATTATTGGTTTTGCGGTCGAGCTCGTTTAGGAGTTGCCATGAGCCGCCTGCGCCAACTACGAGCCTACGAGTACGGATCGAGCAGTGCGATCCAGACCGAGTTCGAGAGCATTGTCCGCTATCTCCAGAGCGCTGAGGTCGGTGGCCAAACGCTGTCCGAGACCATCAACAAGATCACCGACGACAACGGCAACCTGCAAAGCAACGTCGAACTGCGCAACGACGCCACCAATGGCATCCAGTACCGTGTTGGCGAGTACACTGACGCCGAGGCAGGCTGGACGACTATCATCTCCGCTGCCGACCTGCGTGGCCCGAGTGGCGTAGCAGTTGGCGAAATCGGTGCGCCGATCTTTAACAGCCGAGTGGACTACACGGTGGTTACTACCCTCAGCGATCCGGTCGATAACACTGAGATCCTCGCAGGTACTGCTGTACTGAACTACTCGCACCTCGAGAGCGACGAGCTGCTCGTGTACCGTGATGGTATCCTGCTGCAAGAGGGCGGCGACTACACCACCGATGAAAATGGCAATGGCGGCACCGGCACCGTAACGCTGACCTCGGCTCACACCACTGCTGACCCCGTTACCACCGCTGATAATTTCACGATCTACAAGGTCCGCTCCACCGCCATCACGAACTTCCGTCGCCTTGATGCGACTAACGACACTGGCGCGGACTTGTCGTTCGTCAGCTTCGACCTCAGCGACAGCACTCAAATCCTCGTCTACGTCTCCGGTATCCTGTACCGAGAGCCAGACGACTACGCCCGTGACCCGATTAACGACCGAGTTGTGTTCACGGCAAACCAGTACATCCCGCAGGGCGCAAACTACAGCATCATCACTGTCGAAGACGCGGACGTACAGACCGTGACCGGCATCATGATGGAGAGCGCCTTCACGGACATCACCACCGGCCTGATCCAGTTCAACAAGCTCGGCATCTCTGACGGGGCCATCACTCAGCCCAAGGTCCAGAACCTTCAGACTGATCTCGCAGCTCGTGCCAAGCTGTTTACCACCACGCCGTCCGCAGCCGATCTGGCGAGCGGCATTGTTGACGACGCCTTCTACAAGCGCACGGTCAACAACGCGACTGAGGTCGTCTACTACGATGGCACGAGCAGCATTGTCCTCAACCCATCCACCAGCCTGCCGACAGCGTCCGATACGGATGTGAACAAGGTCGTCACCGTGGACAGCGCCGGTTCATACGTCCTGTCTCTGGTGGACCTGAGTGGCGTCGTTGAGAACACTGATAAGAACGCAGCAAACGGCGTGGCCGCGCTCGACGACAACGCCAAGATCGTCAAAGACCAGTACGCCATGTCTGGCGACAACAGCCTGCTGAGCAGGTTCTCAGGCTCGCCGCACATTGAGTTCTTTTACGACCCACAGCAGGGCAGCGATCCGCCAACCTCCGCCATAATCCAGCTCGGCGACTACCGTGTAGAGCGGTTCTACGGCCAGAACTTTAAGATCACTGGCTTGGAGATCCGATGCAGCGGTGGCTCTGGCAACATCCGCCTTAAAAAATCCGGTGCGGTTGTGGGCGACACCCACACCGTAGACATCGCTGCTGACCCGAGCGGAGCTGGTCTCGGCGTTCGCCGCGTGTCGCTGGGCTCCGGCTTCATTGGTATGGACAGCCGAGTGAACAGCATCCTGCTGGAAGTGGAAGTCACCCTCTCGACCAACCTGACCGCACTTGAGGTCATCTTCCAAACCGAGCTGTTGGAGAATGCGTAATGAGCAGCTTCCTCAAGCAACTCGGCTTTCAGCAGCGCGGAAACTCCCAGACGAACCCTTCGTCTGGGGTGAGCATCTATCGCGACCGCTCCGGTCAGCAGATGTACTCGGCCCCATGGATGCAGAGCCCACAGGTCTACAACGGTAACTTCGCCAGCCAAGCGGGCCTACGTCCGCCACAGTCCAGCACGCCCTCGACGACCAACAGCTACAGCAACGCGAACAGCGGCATCACTGTAACTGGTGGCAACACTCAGCCAGCCTCGCAGCCCGCACCACAGCCAACTGCCTCTCAGCCCGCCGCCCCCGCATTCGACATGGCGGCGTTTCTTCAGGCGCAGCAGGACGCACAGAACGCCGCCGCAGAGCGCGCCGAGCAGCAGGCTCAGCAGCGCCTTGAGCAAGAATTGCGCGGGCAGGCAGGCATGCTGTCCGGCATGTCGGCTGGCTTTGGCATCAACGACACCTCGCAGATTAACGCTGCCCTTGGTCAGCTCCGTGGCCTACAAGGGCAAGCCGCCGCGTCCGGCGTCTCCCTACCGGACGTGGCGTCCTCCATCTCGCAGCTTGAGGGCCTCCTCTCGCAGCGAACCGCCGAGCAAGGTCGCTACCAAGACTTCGTGAACCAGTTCAACACTGCCGTTCGCCAAGCTGGCAACTATGGCGTCAACGACGTGGACGCGATCAACTCGGCGATGCAGCAGTTCCAAGACTACCAGTCTGGCGCTACCGGCTTCAGCTCGCCACTGAGCGTGGACACCTCGTTCGTGGCCCCTCGTTCGCAATCTGCAATGGATCAGCTCCAGCGCACACTCGACGAGCGTGAGCGTCAACTCGGCGTCGTCTCGGACACCCGTTCCCAACTCGAGGACTTCATCGGCAACTTCGGTGACGCCTACAATGCTGTAGACTTCCGCAACGCCGATCAGATCAGCTCCCTCGAGCGTGGCCTTGACCCGATTACCACCGGCACCATCGACGGCATCGACGTTGATTTCGACTTCTCAGACCTCGCTGGCCGGACCGCTGGGTTCACCGACATGATCGGCAACCTGCGTGAGCGCCGAGGTCGCGAGCTCGACACCTTCGGCGGCGACGTTACCGACTTCTCGACCTCGCTGGGCGGCATCGACGCCGAGGGCGACGACTTCAGCGCCAACCAAGTGTACGGCGCACGCGACGACTATCTTGGCCTCCAGCGTGAGCTCGGCAACTTTGGCTCCGGCGACCGCGTGAACACCTTCCGTGAGCAGCTCTTCGGCCTCGACGAGCAGTACGCTGGCCTGAGCGACGCACTGCGCGACCGTCAAGAGGGCGTAGAGAGCAACGCTCAGGCGTTCGTGGACAGCCTCATGGGTGGCCAGTTCACCGACATCAACCAGCTCTCCGCCGAGGAAGCACGCCTCGCCGAGCTGCGCGCAAACCGTGGTCGGTTCGACGCCTTCCAGTCCGATGACGAGCTCAGCCGAGCTGAGCAGTTCCTTGGTGACACACGAGGCCGCCTGCAAGCTGAAGCCCTTGCGCGTCAGCAGCAGGCAGAGCGCGACCGCATGCTGGGCGGAAACACTGTAATGACGCCAGCGTTCGCGCGTCAGTTCATGAATGACGCCGAGTATCAGGCATTCCTCGCCTCGCTCGAGCAGGCCCGAGAAGGTCAGGACAGCGGCGCACGAGCGACCGCTTTCGCCCGCAGTCTCGGGTTAGCGTAAGGAGACAGCCATGGGTTGGGGTGCAATCATCAGTGCAGGGCTTCAGGCAGCCCCCGCCATTATTGGTGGGTTTAACGCCTTCCGAGAGGGGCGGCGAGCCGAAACTCGTGCCGAACAGGATTACGCTGCCCAGCAGGCCCGCACTCAACAGATTGACGACATGGCCCGTCAGCAGATGCGCCTGTTCGACATGGAGTACGCTGCCCGCGAAGAGCAGCGCGACTACTACCGCAACATGGACGAGATCAACCGCGCCATTCTCCAGAATGAGCGCGACTTCGACATGCAGCGGATGTTGCGCACCGACGCGCAACTCGCCTCCGAGCGCGACTTCTACATCAACCGCCAGATGGACCTCGACCGTGACGCCGCTGCCGAGCGTGCGCGTCAGCTTCAGCAGCTCATCAACAACCAGATGCTGGCTGCCTCCGAGCGGGACGTGGCTCTCGACGAGCTCAAGCGCGCCCAAGAAATTGCCGCTGGCGAGCGCGAGACAGACCTCCG
>Ga0316201_10000637_pt1 | contig 20900 bp, 19 predicted proteins | sample CS6wburrow_MG_FD_204516 | JGI IMG/M metagenome (GOLD analysis project Ga0316201, IMG submission 204516) | Coastal sediment microbial communities from Delaware Bay, Delaware, United States - CS-6 worm burrow | ecosystem: Environmental > Aquatic > Marine > Coastal > Sediment | place: USA... | reverse complement strand
TCATCCAGCTCTCCCCGGCAAAAAAAAACGGGCCCCGCTGGGGCCCGCCTGTTTTTTTGGCTGGGGGAGAGGGATTCGAACCCCCGTTGGCGGAGTCAGAGTCCGCAGTCCTACCGCTAGACGATCCCCCAAGTGAAGAGATCGATTTTCTCGAGGGCGCTTTAGCGCTTAGAGTACTGCGTGGCGCGACGTGCTTTTCTCAAGCCAACCTTCTTGCGCTCCACCTCGCGGGCATCGCGGGTTACAAATCCGGCTTTCCGCAAGGCTGGACGAAGCGCTTCATCATACGCCATCAGCGCACGGGTCAGGCCGTGGCGAATTGCGCCCGCCTGGCCGGTCGTGCCACCGCCTTTTACGGTAACGTTGACGTTGAAACGATCCACCAGCTGCGTGTGCTCTAGCGGCTGACGCACGATCATCTGTGCGGTCTTTCGACCGAAGAATACGTCGAGAGGACGCTTGTTAACGGTGATTTCACCGCTACCAGGCTGCAGAAATACCCGAGCCGTTGATGTCTTGCGGCGACCCGTGCCATAAAAAAATGTATCACTCATAGTCTTGTTCTCAGTACGCAGGAGCCGGAACTCAGGCGCTCACATCCAGTGGAATGGGCTGCTGCGCAGCATGACTGTGCGAAGGACCGGCGAATATTCGCAACTTGCTCAACATCTGACGTCCGAGCGACCCTCTCGGCAACATTCCCTTAACGGCGAATTGCAGAACTCGCTCAGGTTTCTCGTCGAGCATCTTCTCCAACGAGGCGGACTTTAGATTGCCAATGTATCCCGTGTGATGGTAATAGATCTTGTCCTTCAGCTTATTGCCGGTCACGCGGACTTTTTCGGCATTGACGACGACGATGTAGTCGCCGGTATCGACATGCGGCGTGTATTCGGGTTTGTGCTTGCCACGCAAACGTCGCGCGATCTCTGTCGACAGGCGACCAAGGGTCTTACCTGTTGCATCAACCACGTACCAGTCGCGGCGCACCTCTGCAGGCTTTGCAGAAAACGTCTTCATAATTCTGATTTCCGTAAGGGAATGATCGTGTTGTTGTGGTTTCTCGATTGAGCCGAGAACCCCAGCTGCCTACCGCTCGAAAACTAATTCAGGATAGGCGAAAGGCGCGAAATTCTACTGTAGGCCCCGCCCTTTTGCAAACACTCCCGGTCTTTTTTTATAAACAGTGCGCCGGCGAACCGGCGCGCTATTTATTTATTTTTCAATGACTTAACGACCAGCAGCGGCGATCACGCCGCTTCTTCACTGTCAGAAGAGATATTCGAGTGACAAAGCCGTGAAAGTATCGGTCTCCTCGGTCAGCGCCGGGACGTCCGTATTATGCTTGATCGTAAAGGACGCGACCAATGCCAGATTGCCCAGAAGTTTGGCGGAAACGGCCGAAACAGACTCGATGTAGGTGTTCTCGCTGCCCGCCTCAGCGGTCAGGTCCTGGCGGAACTCGGCGGTCTCGCTGAATAACCATTTGTAATAGGTGCCGCCGCGGAAGATCGTCTCATTCTCCGAGAGACCTGCCTGCGTCTCGGACTGCCGGGCACCAACGCCTGCCTCGACGTTCAGCAGGTGCTTGTCCGTCTTGATCAGGCGGCGTCCGTAGCCGACCGTCTGCGAAAACTGCGTATCGAAGGCACCGAAATTGTCCTTACGCCACTGCAGACGCCCGAACAGGAAGTCCTTGTCTGTCAGATTGCGCTCGGTCTTCCACCCCAGCGCGTAGGCTTCCGCCGTCGTAACTTCATTTTCTGCGGCGCTGATCGCGGCAGCCGTGGCAATATGCTGCCATTCGCCTGTGGCAAACCCCACCTCAACGGCCGTGTTCAGCGTCGAGTTCTCTGTGTTCCCCGATGTGGCGAGGTATCCCAGCGTCGCTTTTCCTGTCCAGGAGCTCTCTGCCTCCTCCTGTGCCGTTAGCGCCATTGGCGCAAGCAGTGCCGCGACGATCATCGTCATACGCAATTTCATTCAATTTCTCCTGGTTGTTCGGTGTTGCTGTCAAAAAAGGCAGCGGAGTATACCGTCTGGCCGCGCTGGTTAGCTATAATCAGACTGTGACAAATCGTGAACTTTCCGCTATCGACCGCCTGCTTGCTGGAGCTAATGACGCATTGCGCACAATCGCCGCCCCCGCGGGGCGACCGGCGCGCGAAAATCCGGCCGGCCTCATCAAGGAATCGCAACTGAGTTCCAGCGAGAAATCGCACGCCGCAGGGCTGATGAGGGTCAACCACGCAGGTGAGGTTGCCGCGCAGGCTTTGTACAAGGGACACGCTTCCGTGGCGCGCGACGCGGAAATCGAAAAGCAGATGCAGTCGGCAGCGGCTGAAGAGTTTGATCATCTGGCCTGGTGCGAGCAGCGTATCCAGGAACTGGGCGAAGAGCCGAGCCGGCTGAGCCCCGTCTGGTACGCCGGTGCTTTTACGATTGGCGCCGTAAGTGGAATCCTTGGTGACAAGTGGAGCCTCGGCTTCATCGCGGAAACGGAGCGTCAGGTCGTCGAACATCTCGACAAGCACCTTGATGGCCTGCCCCGGGAAGATGCAAGGAGCCGGGCCATCGTCGAGCAGATGCGCGACGAAGAAGCTGAACACGGAGAAAAGGCGATCGAGGCAGGTGCCGCTGATTTGCCGCCGCCGGTGAAGACGTTGATGCGATTCGCCGCAAAATTCATGACCAGAACAGCGTATTGGGTTTAGGCAAGTCCTAAAACACGATAAACCACGACAAAACACGCACTTAGCTTGCTCTGGCAGGCTATCTGTATTAAAAGAGTAGCGCTAAAGGGGCGAGGATCAATCAATGCAGACAACAGTCAAAAACTTGAGCGACGTACCGGCTATCAATCGGTTTCTAAGCTACTGCCGCGTGCGTACGGTGCCATCCAAGACGGTGATGATCCACGCAGGCGACCTGCCGGACGTTTTGTATTACATCGTAGACGGATCGGTCGAAGTCATGATCGAAGATGAAGACGGCAATGAGATGGTGCTCGCCTACCTCAACAAGGGCCAGTTCTTCGGCGAAATGGGGCTCTTCTACGAGCAGCCAACTCGCAGCGCGTGGGTGCGCACACGCACTGAATGTGAAATTGCCGAGATGACCTACCCGCGTTTCCGACAGATCGCGAGCGAAAGTCCGGGCCTCGTCTTCGAGCTGGCAACGCAACTCGCAACTCGTCTCGATCGCACTAATCGCAAGCTCGGAGATCTGGCATTCGTTGATGTCACCGGCCGAGTCGCCCATGCCATCATGGATCTGTGTAACGAACCGGATGCCATGACGCACCCTGACGGCATGCAAATCAAGGTCAGTCGCCAGGAACTGAGTCGCCTGGTTGGTTGTTCCAGGGAAATGGCCGGTCGCGTCCTGAAAGTTCTTGAGGAACAAGGCCTGGTGTCTGCCAGCGGCAAGACGATCGTTGTCTATGGGGCACGCCCGAACCGCAAACTCTGAGATCAACGCAGCGACAGCTGCCGCTTTATCGAAAATTCTCGAGCGGCAGTGCCGGTTGCGCATTTCCAGCGAAGCAATGCCTGGCTCCGCGCAATGGCGCGAGCCATCAGGGAGAGGTACCCAACCGGCTTAATCGTTGAACCGCCTGTCTATTTGGCGGCTGCGATCTCGGCTTTCATCGCGGCAATCGTTGCCGCGTAGTCATCACTGCCAAAAATAGCGGATCCGGCGACGAACGTGTCGGCCCCTGCCGCCGCTATCTCACGGATATTGTCGACCTTGACGCCGCCATCGATTTCGAGGCGTATCTCGCGACCGCTTTGCGCGATGATCTTTCTCGCCTGTCGCAGTTTGTTAAGCGCAGAGGGTATAAACGCCTGGCCGCCAAAGCCCGGGTTCACGGACATCAGTAGCACCATGTCTACCTTGTCGATGACGTGATCGAGCCAATCCAGCGGCGTCGCCGGATTGAATACCAGTCCCGCCTTGCAGCCGAGTTCGTGAATCAGGCCGAGCGAACGGTCGACATGTCGACTGGCCTCGGGATGAAAGGTTATATAGCTGGCTCCCGCCTTGGCAAAGTCGGGAATTATGCGGTCAACCGGTTCGACCATCAGGTGAACGTCGATCGGCGCTTTGATCCCATAGTCGCGCAGGGCCTCGCAGATGAGCGGACCAATCGTAAGGTTGGGCACAAAATGATTGTCCATTACATCGAAATGGACAATATCGGCACCGGCATCGAGAACGGCGCGGACATCGTCGCCCAGGCGGGCGAAATCGGCGGAAAGGATTGAAGGAGCGATTAATGGTGTCACGGTCATTCCTGAAGACATTTTGGCAACTCTACCTCAAGGCCGGGGAATCGGACAGATCATCGTATCGAGCGGCGCGCCTTGAGCATCTCGTAGGCGACACGCACTTCGCGGGTGCGGCGCTCAGCCTCCGCAACAACATCGGCATCCGGGTTACTGCCCGCTATCTTGTCCGGGTGATTGCGATTCATCAGTCGCCGGTACGCCTTTTTGATCTCATCATTGCTGGCGTCTGGCGACATGCCGAGCGCCTGGTAGGCATCCTGCACACGCGCCGCGTCGGCATCGCCCGCGGGTGAGCGCTTGAAGCCCTTCTGCGCACGAATCATCGCTTCGAGTTGCGCCAACTCGACTCGCCCGATATCGAGTTCGCCGCAGACTGTCCAGATCAGAGAGCGCTCTTCCTTCTTCAATGCGTCTTTGGCCAGCACGACCTCCAGCAACAGGCGCACGAACATTGTTCGCTGCACGGCGCTTCTCGCGCCGACGCGGCGCGCTTCACGGATTGCCTGCAGTAAGGGGAAGCCCGGTCGCTTGCCTTCCTCGAACCAGCCAATAGCACGACGCACGTTGGCCGGGCTGAGTCCAAGACGGTGCATGATGAGCCGGGCAGCGCGAATCTCCTCCTCGGAGACCCGTCCGTCTACCTTTGCGAGATGCCCCATGCTCTGAAAAAGAGCGCGCACGAAGTCGTCTGAAACGCGGCCCATTGCGGCGCCCTGCTTTTCAAAATCGCGGAAGCGATCGGCGAATCCGCGGTCGAACTGGTGGCCGAGAAACAGGCCGAGCAGCACGAACCACGGCTTCAGGGTCGCGAGCCCTGCCAGCGTGCCAATGATCTTGCCCCAATACACTATGGATTCCAGACATTCGTGCGGTTTGAAGAGCGTCAATCCTAACGGTTGTCAGCAGGCATTCCTATGCTGAGTGCTTGCCTGCCCGCGGCGGAGAGGCGATCATCGCCGCATACCTGCCGCAACAACGAGCGACAAACGATGAGCACTTCCGACGTAATGTTCGAATCTATGGTTCCTGAGTTGCCGCTGCTCGGCCGAGGCAAGGTGCGAGATATTTACAGTGTCGATGACCATCATCTGCTGATCGTCACTACGGATCGCCTGTCCGCCTATGATGTCGTGTTGCCGGACCCGATCCCGGGCAAAGGCGAGATACTCACCCGAATCTCACTGTTCTGGTTCCGGATGATGGCCGACATTATCGACAATCAGCTGACGGACTTGACCGTGGACGATGTAGTCAAGGATCCCGCGTTGCGACAGCAGCTTCATGGACGTTCGCTGGTCGTAAAGCGCCTTCGTCCGCTGCCCATCGAGGCGGTGGTTCGTGGTTACCTTATAGGCTCGGGATGGCGGGACTACCTCGACACCGGCCAGGTTTGCGGTATTGACCTACCCGAAGGAATGCAGCAAGCGGATAAACTGCCGCAGACGCTCTTTACGCCCGCCAGCAAGGCACCATCTGGCGATCACGACGAGAATATTAGTTATGCGGCGGTTGTCGATCTGATCGGCGAGAAGCATGCTGAACATGTACGAGACGTATCGATTCAGATATACGAACGTGCGGCGGCGTATGCACTGAAACGCGGCATCATAATCGCGGATACAAAGTTTGAATTTGGCCTGGACGAAGAAGGTCGAATACACATTATCGATGAGGCGCTGACGCCGGACTCGTCGCGTTTCTGGCCGGTCGATGGCTATAAGCCGGGCAGCAGTCCGCCCAGCTTCGACAAGCAATTTGTGCGCGATTACCTCGATACCCTGGATTGGGACAAGAAAGCACCCGGGCCCGAATTGCCCGCCGAGGTGCTGCAGCAAACGGCCGAAAAGTATCGCGAAGCGCTACAACGCATGACGGCCCCCTGAGTACACGCCGGCTGCAAGCCGGCAACGCCATCGTGACCAGGAACACACTGCGCGCCGCCCCGGCCAATGTACAATGCTGACATGACCAACCAGCTCACCCAGCAACTAGACCATATCCTCTGGGGCGACACTCTCAGCCAGTATGGTGTTATGGGCAGAATCGTGCGGGCCGTATTGCGAAACCTGTACGCCGTACTACGAGATATGTTTGCTGGCCAGCTGACACTGCGCGCAATGAGCCTGGTCTACACCACGCTGTTGTCAGTGGTGCCCCTGATCGCCTTCAGCTTTGCGCTGCTGAAAGGCTTCGGTGTCGACCAATTGCTGGAAGACAAGATGTACGTGGTCCTCGAGCCGCTAGGCGAGAGGGGCAAGGAAATCACGGACAACGTCATGCGCCTGGTGCAGAACGTCAATGGCGGGCTGCTTGGCGGCGTTAGCCTGGCGTTCTTCATGTACACCGCAATATCGATGGTGCAGAAAGTCGAAGAGGCGTTCAATTACGCCTGGTATGTAAGCAAGCCAAGAAGCTTCGCCCGACGCTTCACCGAATATGTGTTCGTATTGACGATCGGTCCCGTTGCGATCGTCCTGGCACTGGGCATGATTGGCTCGCTGCAGGACGAGGGCTTCGTACAGTTTCTGCTGGACAATCAGATTGTCGGACCACTGTTCGTTGCGACCAGCAAGGTGGCGCCCTTCCTGCTGGTAACGGCGGCCTTTGCCTTCCTCTACTGGTTCATGCCGAACACGCATGTGCGGATTGGCTCGGCACTGGTTGGCGGCTTCGCCGGTGGCTTTCTCTGGGCGACTCTCGGTGTCGTAGTCGCAACTTTTATCGTCAATTCAGCAAGAACGATGAGCGTCTACGGGGGCTTCGCGATCGCGATTATTGGCTTGATCTGGTTGTACCTGAACTGGCTCGTACTGCTGGTTGGTGCGCAGCTGGCTTTTTACCATCAGAACCCGGCCTACCTGAGAATTGGCCGTCGCGAACCGCAATTGTCCGGCAGCCTGCGCGAGCGACTGGCGCTCAACGTCATGCTGTTGGTCGGCCTGGCATTTCGTGACCCGCAGACAACGGTCACGATAACCAACATCAGCGACAAACTCCGAATTCCTTCGATCACGCTGGATCCGATCGTCGCCGGCCTGGAAGAACACGGCCTGCTGACGTCGACGGAGGCGGAAGAACTGGTTCCTGGCCGTGACACTGCCCATATCTCGTTGGCCGAGATACTTGCGGTTGCACGGGAGTACGGCGAAACCGGCTCAATCAGTCAACCGCGATGGTCGTCGGCCATCGAGGACATTGGCGCACACCTGGATACAGCGATTAAAGCAACCGTCGCTGACAAGACGCTTTCTGAACTGCTCGATCAGGCAGCGACCTAGGCGCCGGCGATCGTCATTTCCTCGACCAGCAGCGAGCCGCAACGGATGCCACCGCGAAGGTCCTGATCTTCGCCGATGGCGACGATACGCGGATAAAGGTCCCGCAGGTTCCCGGCAATAGTAACTTCGTGGATCGGATACTGGATTTCGCCGTTCTCAACCCATTGTCCGACGGCACCACGCGAGTAATCACCCGTCACACCATTAACACCCTGGCCGATCAACTCCTGGACGAGGAAACCCGTGCCCATCTCGTTGATCAGGGACGCCTGCGTCTGACCGACTCCGCCGGGAATGATCAGGTTCTGAGCTCCACCCGCATTCGCCGTCGTTGACAGGCCAAGACGACGTGCAGAATAGCTACTCAGCACATACTCCTGCAGCACACCAGACGCGATAATTTCGCGATCATACGTCGCGACTCCCTCAGCGTCGTACGCGGTACTTGCCATAGCTTTTTTGAGGTGCGGTCGCTCCTGAATACTGACGAACTCGGGAAAGATCTGCTCGCCCACTGCGGCAAGCAGAAAGGAGGACCGGCGATACTGCGCGCCTCCCGATATGGCGCCAATCGCGTGCGCGATGAAGCCTCTCGCCAGCTCCGGGACGTAAAGCACTGGCGCTCGGGTCGTCTTGATCTTGCGCGCGCCGAGTCGACCGATAACCCGTTTCGCCGCGCTCTGGCCGACAGCGGCAGGATCGTCGAGATCTGCCGGGTCGCGGGCCGACGTGTACTGATAGTCCCGCTGCATAGCCCCCTCGGACTCGGCGAGAACAACGCAGGTAATACTGTGACTGGTACGTGTGACGCTTCCGACGAAACCGTGCGTGTTGCCGTAGGCACGCGAACCACGATTCGTAGAGACCGTAGCGCCTTCTGAATTGCTGATGCGTTTATCAAAATTAAGCGCGGCTGCTTCTGCCTCGATTGCGATATCGATAGCATCGGCTGCCTCGATGGCCCAGGGATGATCGAGATCGAGGTCGATGATCTCTGAACACATCGCCGCCGCATCGGCGAGTCCAGCGTACTGATCGCTTGCCGTTACCTTGGCGAAGGTACTGGCCTTGCTAACCGCCTCCCGAATCGCCGTCGGTGAGATATCGGAGGTGCTGGCACTGCCTTTGCGCGAGTCTTTGTAAACCGTGATACCAATGCCGCGGTCGTTGGTGTATTCGAGATTTTCCACGTCGCCATGACGCGCAGTGGCAGAGAGGCCAATATCGTGGCTTACAGCCACCTCGGCCTGATCGACACCATGCTCCCTGGCCTCATCGAGTGCGATTTGCACAAGGTTTTCAAGCGCTTTTCGATTCAGCGATTCTCGATTGGCGAGTTTTCCCATTTCTTTAGAGCGTCCTGTAGTAACCGTCTGTTCGCCCGTCTATCGCGTGATAGACTTCTGCCGCAGATCCTTGAGGTGGGGTACTTTAGCCGGTGACAGATTTAAAACCCAGTAAAAGCGCGAAAAAACGCGAGTATCTCGCCCTGCAAAAACTCGGCGAAGACCTGATCGGATTGAATGAGCCTGATCTGCGCAAGATGGAGCTCGACGAGGACCTCCTGGAAGCCGTGCTGGAGGCACGCCGGATCAAGTCACACGGCGCGCTGCGCAGACAGAAACAGTACATTGGCAAGCTGATGCGGCATGTTGATCCAGAACCGATCCGCGCAGCGATGACGCGTCTCTGTCAATAAGTTTTGGGGATGATAGAATTTCGCGATGACAGTTGAAGTCGGCATCATCATGGGCTCGCAGTCCGATTGGGAAACCATGCGACATGCGAGCGAAACACTCGAAACGCTGGGCGTGACTTTTGAAGTTCGCATAGTCTCGGCACACCGGACACCGGACCTTCTATTCGAGTACGCGGCGTCGGCGGTTGGCCGGGGCCTGAAGATAATTATTGCGGGCGCCGGCGGTGCGGCTCATCTGCCCGGCATGACGGCCTCCAAGACGCGCCTGCCAGTATTGGGTGTGCCGGTGAGATCGGAAGCGCTCAGCGGTATGGACTCACTGTTGTCGATCGCACAAATGCCGGCCGGAATTCCAGTCGGTAGCATGGCCATCGGGCGTGCAGGTGCTGTCAATGCAGCCCTGCTTGCTGCCGCTATGCTGGCCAACAACGATGCCGCGATCGCCGCAGCGCTGGATGAGTATCGCCAGCGACAGACCGATCGGGTCCTTGCTAACAACGATCCGACGAAGTAAGGCCGATGCGTGTTGGCATTATCGGCGCCGGGCAACTCGGCCAGATGTTGGGTTTTGCGGCACGCAATCTCGATCTGGAGTGCCGCTTCCTTGATCCCTCGCCGGCACCACCAGCGGGCGTTTGTGGCGAGGTCATTCAGAAGCCATTTGACGACGCCGATGCACTGGATGAACTCGCCGCAAGTTGCGACGTGGTCACCTACGAATTCGAAAATGTTCCCGTCGCCGCGCTGCAGCGCATCGCAGATGACGTCGCCATTTATCCCCCGGTCGGAGCGCTACAGCAGGCGCAGGATCGCCTGTTCGAAAAACGTCTGTTCGCGTCGTTAGGCATTCCGCTCCCCGGCTACCACGCTATCGACGGGCCTGATGACTGTGCCGCGGCCGCGAAGGCACTCGGCCTGCCAATGGTGGTCAAGACCCGCCGCCTCGGTTACGACGGCAAGGGACAGTTTGTTGTCAGGCGAGCTGACGAAATCGATGCAGCCTGGAAGGCGCTCGGCGGTCAGGCATTGATCGCAGAACAGTGGGTGCCGTTCGAACGGGAAGTCTCCGCAATAGGGGTGCGTAATGCTGCCGGTGATGTCGTGACTTACGATTTGACTCAAAACGTGCATCGCGATGGCATCTTGCGAACGTCGCATGCGCCTGTTGATGACGGGTCGCTGACAGGAACGGCAGCTCGCTACATGCGCCTGCTGCTCGAACACCTCGACTACGTTGGCGTTCTAGCGCTCGAGTTGTTTGTGCTGGATGGGCAGTTGCTCGCGAATGAATTCGCGCCGCGCGTGCACAACTCCGGTCATTGGACGATCGAGGGCGCCACGACCAGCCAGTTCGAAAACCACCTTCGGGCGGTAGCTGGGTTGCCCTTGGGGTCCACACAGGTCACCGGCCACGCCGGCATGATCAACCTGATTGGCGAGATCCCGGATTCCTTGCGGGACCTGGAAATCGGCCACCTCCACGATTATGGCAAGACGCCGCGGCCCGGCCGAAAGCTCGGTCACATCACGGTAGTTGCCGATACGCCCGAGGGCCGCGATGCGCTTGTCGACAGGCTCAGCAGAAATGTGACCTGATCGACCCGCCGTCCTGAGAACGCGGCATGGGTCGCGGGCCGAAAAAAAAGGTAAACTTGTCTGACATGTCATATCTGCAACACTTCCAGCTGTCAGAACAGCCTTTCAGGCTGACCCCGGATCCGGATTTCATCTACTGGAGCAAGCAACATGCGCGCGCCAAGGCGTACATGGAGTCGACTATCTGGCTGGCCGACGGATTCGTTGTAATCACCGGTGAAATCGGCTCCGGAAAAACCACCCTGCTGCAGTCGTTTCTATCCGAGCTTGAAGAAAACGTCGTCTATGCCGTTGTCTCTCAGACGCAGCTGACGCCAACAGAGTTTCTGCAGGCTGTGTTGACCGAGTTCGGATTCAAGCCGTTCAACAAGCGCAAGGTCGAGCTACTCGACATGCTCAACATGTTCCTGATTGAGCAATATTCGAACGGCAAGAAAGTTGTACTGATCGTCGATGAGGCGCAGAACCTGTCGCGCAAGGTGCTGGAGGAGATCCGCATGATCTCCGGCATTGAAACCCACAAGGAAAAAGTCCTCCGCATCATCCTCGCCGGCCAGCCGGAGCTCCGCGAAACGCTGGACTTACCCAGCTTGAAACAGCTGGTACAGCGTGTACGACTGCGCTTCCATCTCAGCGCCCTCGACCCGCGTGAGACGCGCGAATACATTGAGCATCGACTGGCCATTGGCGGCCGCGAGGATAAGGCCCTCTTCACCGAGGACTGCTTTGATCGCATACATCGCTATACCGGTGGTGTTCCGCGCCTGATCAATACGCTGTGCGATACCGCGCTGCTTTGTGCATTCGCGGACGAGAAACATGTCGTCGAGGAGGCGGACGTGCTGTCGGCAATCAATGAATTGAACTGGGAAGAGCACAGTAGCGACACCGGCATTAACCAGAAATTGCGACAGGTTGAGCGACGCAAGCCAATTGACTCGCTGGTGACACAAATCGAAGTACGCTCAAACGGAGAGATCGTTGGCGAACACGCCTTCCCACTCGGGCGAATCATCGTTGGGCGCTCCCCGGATAATGAGATTTACATCAAGAGCAAGTTCGTCAGCCGCCATCACGCGCAGCTTGTCAGCGATGATTCCGGCTGTGTTATCGAAGACCTGAACAGCACTAACGGTGTCTTCCTCGGCGAGCGGCAAGTCAAGAAATACCGCCTGCGCGACGGCGATGTCGTGTCATTGGGCGTTCACGACTTGCACTATCGCGACCTGCGGCGCCAGCAGCAGGAGCCGGCCGAAGACCAGCTTCATGAAGTGGAAGAGACGCCCGAAGAAGAATCCGATGAGCAGGATTCCGCCGTCAACGAACAGTAGCTAGTTGTCCTGCCGCTGTCCGACTCGGCGATCCTTGAACCGATAGTCACGGCGCTTGAGCAGCACAACCAATCCGGCTACGAGGCAGCCCAGTCCGACGACAAAGCAAATCGTAGGCCAGTACCAATGGCTGACGTACATCGATGATCCGAGCGTGAGCGCACCGACCAGCAAGTAGAAGTACGGCAAGCTTTCGTAGATTGGTTTTGAGACCCACATAGAATTATTTTTTTGGTTTGGGGTCGTCTCATTCTCCATAGACGGGCCACGTTGTCCAGTGCCACAACGTAAAAGACCCGGCCAGCCAGCCGGGTCCAACACGCGATTTGCCGTAAATAAGGGGTAAGAACCCGTTTTCAGGCGCTAGGAGCGTCCAATACCAAACAAGCCCAGAATCCTGGAGAGGATGGAATCCGTCAGGCCATCCACGGCCAGATCAGGCTCAATATCAGCGACATCACCGCGCAAGCCCTGTACGAATTGCTGCGCACCTGCATCCATGTCTTGTTCTGTAATGGTGTTCTCGAAAGCCATTTTTCGATTCCTCCCTCAAGTCAACGCAACCTTAGCGCAGTGATATGTTGAATGAAGTGAGATACCTCACAATGTGCGCTGCCAACAACGAGAAATCGGATACTTATGTGAAATGCGCGAGACGCGCGCCGGGACCGGGATCGTCAGGCGGTGCCGCCGACGGTCAATTCGTCAATCTTGAGCGTCGGCTGCCCAACCCCTACCGGCACACTCTGACCTTCCTTGCCACAAGTGCCTACGCCGGTATCAAGTTCGAGGTCGTTACCGACCATGGAAATTTCGTGCAATGCCTCGGGGCCATCGCCTATAAGCATGGCACCTTTAACCGGCCGCGTTATCTTGCCCTTCTCTATGAGATACGCCTCGCTGGCGGAAAAAACGAACTTGCCCGAAGTAATGTCGACCTGGCCACCACCAAAATTCGGCGCGTACAGCCCCCTGTCGACTGAAGCAATAATTTCCTCGCGATCATGCGGGCCCGCAAGCATGTAGGTATTGGTCATGCGTGGCATGGGAATGTGTGCGAATGACTCGCGACGACCATTGCCGGTTGGCTGTACGCCCATCAAGCGAGCGTTAAGTTTGTCCTGCATGTAGCCACGCAGAATACCGTTCTCGACCAATACGGTATTTTGCCCCGGAGTACCCTCGTCATCGATCGAAAGCGAGCCCCGCCTGTCTGCAATGGTGCCGTCGTCAACGATTGTGCAGAGTTCAGACGCCACTCGCTGCCCGAGTTTGCCGCTGAAAGCAGAAACGCCTTTGCGATTGAAGTCGCCCTCAAGACCATGACCAACCGCCTCGTGCAACAGTATGCCGGGCCAACCCGAGCCCAGCACGACGGGCATGCTGCCCGCTGGTGCCGGCACCGCCTCGAGCTGCACGACCGCCTGACGCACGGCCTCGCGGGCATATTGCAGCGGCAGATCTCCGTCGGCAAAGTAATGCAGGTCCGTACGCGCACCGCCGCCGGCATAGCCCTGCTCCCGCTTCCCATTCTCCTCGAGAATTACGGACACGTTGAGCCGTATCAGGGGCCGAATGTCAGCCGCCATTGTGCCGTCAGACGCCGCGACCAGAATCAGGTCCTGGCTGCTCGACAAACTGACAATAACTTGCTCCACTCGCTTATCGAGATCCCGCGTCGCCGCGTCGATCTCCAATAACATTGCGGTCTTTTGCGCATCGTCGATGCTGTCGGTCGGATCCGCATGCGAGTACAACGACTGAGCCGCATCGCGATGCCATGCCTGGACACGCACGTCCTGGCCCTGACGTGCAATAGCTCGCGCCGCGCCAGCAGCTTGTTGCAACGCCGGCAGCAGCAGCTCATCGGAATACGCAAAGCCGGTCTTCTCTCCGCTGGTAGCGCGGACACCGACACCCTGATCGAGGCTGAAGCTGCCCTCACGGATGATGCCGTCCTCGAGTGTCCAGCTTTCCTGCCGGCTAACCTGAAAATACAGGTCGGCATAATCGACGCCGCCGCGCATGACGCTTCCGAGCGTCGCGTTCAACTGTTGCTCCCCAAGACCCGCAGGTTCGAGCAATCGGGACATGACGGTGTCGATCGGTTGGTGTGCAGCTTTGCTCAATGCGGTAATTCCATTTCCGTTATTCGATTAAGACCATGGACCGACGCCGGTCCGATTTCCCGCGCTATTTGAAGCGACGGTTGTCGAGCGCCGGAAATTCGCTGCGCAACCGCGCCGGCAATTCCGGATCAATGTCGGCCGCTACAATGCAGTTACCTTCGGCGCTCTCGGCAAGAATGCGACCCCATGGGTCGCAGATCAACGAATGCCCGTATGTCGACCGGTTGTCTGGATGACCGCCATATTGCCCGGGTGCAATAACATAAGCCAGATTTTCTATTGCGCGGGCGCGCAGCAGCGTGTGCCAGTGCGCCTCGCCTGTGGTTGCGGTGAAAGCCGCCGGTACAGTAAACACGGTCGCGCCGGCATCGACAAGCTTCCTGAACATCTCGGGGAAACGCAGGTCGTAGCAAATCGTCAGACCCATGCGCCCGCAGGGCGTGTCGACAGCTACAACTTCGTCTCCCGGATACATGGAGTTCGACTCTCTATATGACTCCTGCTTGTCAATGAGATCGACATCGAACAGGTGAATCTTCCGGTACAACGCCTGCTGTTCACCCTTCGCGTCGTACACAGCACAAGCACCGTAGACACGCTCATCGGCGATCGCCGGTGATACAAGCGGCAGGCTCCCTGCAACGATCCAGAGGCTGTAGCGACGAGCGGCGTCCGCCAGAAAATCCTGTATTGGCCCTCCACCCGGATGCTCCGCATACCGGGCCTTGTCCCTGCCACGCTCGGGCATCAGCGCGAAGTTTTCAGGCAGTACCGTCAACGTGCAGCCGGCGTCTGCCGCCTCGCCGAGCAGACGGTCTGTGAGCGTCAGGTTTGCTGCCAGGTCCGACCCGCTGTTCATCTGAATCGCTGCTGCGCGCATATATACTGTCCTTTGAGACTATTCGCCGCCAGCCGACTCGACGACGGGAACACAGCCTGCAAGTTCGCCGTGCGTCGCGAAGTCGGCCGCCGACGTGCTGTCGACCAGCGGTTCGTCCCAGGTACCACCGATACCGTAGTAAACCTGCCCGACCTCCTGCAGCGGTTTCTTGAAAATCTGGGAGAACAACAGCAATGCAGCGGCGACCTGCGGCCCAGCCACCACGGCGCCGACAATCGGCAAGGTATTGCCGACATTCGCACTAACGACCGCGGCCTGATCGTAGTCGCGCTTAGCCAGGCTCGCACGCCCTACGATTCCGATATCCGCCGCCGGACCTTCAAGAGAGAGATCACAGGTGAAGGCGTCACCATCGACAATACGAAACGAGCCGGCAATCTTATCGAAACCGAATCCCTTGTTGAAAACATCACGAAAATCGAGTGACAGGCGGCGTGGCAGTTCTACTACACTCATCAGCCCGAACACGCGCCCCGCTCCCGGCTCGACTTCCTCGAGCTGGCCATCACCAAATCGTACTTCAACTTCACCATCAAGCACATCGAGGAACTCTGCGCGGGGTCCACCGGACCAGCTCAGGTCCAGATTCGCGGTCATCGCATCGCTCGAAATTCCCGGCGCGAACCCTAGCCTTTTCATTGTCTCTACGACGTTCGTGCTGGTCAGCGTGCCGTTCGCAAGCGTGCGACTGCCAAGCGGGTCCCCCTCGTCGGCGAGCCACTTGCCGGTGCCGGCGATTTCGAAGCTCGCGTCCTTTGTCTTAATCGATGTCGCTTCCAGGCCGTCGGCGACGCGTTCGATACGAACATCGACGGCGCCCAGGTAGCGCTCGCCAAGCGCAAAGTCCTTCGCAGTCATCGTAATTGGCGGCAAATTCCTTGGGTCCAGCGTCGCTGGCTCAGCGGAGGCTAGCTCGTCTCCCGGCAAATGCATGCGCTCCATCTTCAGCACCATTGCGCGCTCGGAACCGAAATCGTAGGGAACGAAAATAGAGCCCACGATGTCCTCTCCGTCGACCTGCACCAACCAGTCCTGCGCGCTGCGATCGACTTTTACGCGGTGCGCCTGCAGGTGTTGCCCGACAGCGTACAAATCGTCGATGACAAGATCGATCGAGCGGATTCGCTCGGCTGCGCCGCTTTTCTGGTCGCCGCCGCGAGACAGGCTCAGCCAATCTTCGAGTCGTACTGTGCTCGTCGTTCCATGGATGTGGAGGCCGCGCGTTTCCGGCGGCTCGGCGACGATACCCCCCATCGAAACCACGCCGCGATCAAAATCCCATCGCTCATCGCGGCGTGCGAAGCCAACTTGCCAGGCGGTGCCGTTTTCGGCGAAGCCTGCACTCTCGATCGCTTCTCCTCCCGGCAGGAACCGAATGTCGCCTTTGATCTTCATAGCGACCGAATCGGTTTTGCCGACCGGTTCGGGCAACTGCAGCCCCAGACCCTCGAGCTCGCTGTCTATTTGTATCGTCAGGGGCGACGGTGATTCCAGATTGCCGCGCGGAAAGAGAATGCGTGATTCATAGTCTGTGGACCCGCTGATGAGGCCGTCGAGCGGTACGCCAAGCTCATTGATGATCGACTCGGCCGAGACGGAGCCTGTGGTTGTCGCGGCGACACTGAATCGTGGGTCTTCGGACCTCGTCAGATCGATACTGACGTTATCGCCGAGAAAACGCGCGCCCAGCGATTCACTCGATATGTCATTGCGCGAAATCGTTACCTCACCGATAAGGTCGGTTATCTGTGGCGAAAACCCGTCTATAGCAAGAGTTCCGTTATTGCTGCGCACACGACTCGTGAACTCGAAAGCCTTCGGGTCCTTTAGCGGCACGGTAAGTCCCAGCGTAAACGACGCATCGCCTGAAACTGCGACGCGTTCCAGCTGACCACCGAAAACATCACCGATCGGACTCTGCATCGAAAATGCCCGGATTGTTTCCAGCGTCCCGGTGGAAAACCCGTCGATTGTCAGTACCGGCTCACGCAGGTCGGCAATTTCGATCTGGGCGTCAACCGTTTCGTTACCTGCACTGATGGAACGATTGCGCACTGAATAAAGCCGCATGTTGTCGAGCACCACTTCCATGTCGGATCGCTCTGTGGCCGGCCATCTGGGCTGATACTTGAAGGTCATGTTGCGCACCGAACCCTGCAGCAGCAAACGACCTTCATCATTGTCAAACGGGAATTTATCCAGCGGTCCATACAGCGTCGTCGAGCCTCGTGGAATCGACCCTTTTACGAGCGCCGACTGAAGCCAGTTATACAATTTGGGCTTGATGACTTTTTGCGGAATATACGCTCGCGCCGCAGCCAGATCGCTGATACTCCAGGTGCTGGCAAGGTCGATTACAGGCGCAGGTTCTGCCGCATTGATGACGAGCTGAACATTGCTCTGACTGTCGAAGATGTCATTGCGAATCCGAATGCTGTCGGAAAGCACCGTCGTGCTGGTGTCGCTGCTACGCCAGATCACCGTGCCATCAGCGGAGCTGATGTCAATCGGCCTCGACATATACTCTGGAAGATCCACGCTCGTATCCGAGGACCGAATTTCAAGTCGCCCACCCAGTCGGTTTGCGCGCAACACGCCGGAGAAACCCCGAATACCGGGACGACGACCATCCGCGGCTATTCCCGTGTCCTCGAGTATCGCTGCGATATCGAATCGCGGCGATTCCTGATCGATGTCGGAGACCGTGGCAATCAGCTCACGCACCGTACCGCTGGGGTCGAAGCTGGCCAGCTTCTGCCGTTGTTCCGCCGTGAGCCAGGGTGCAAACAGGTCGGCATCATCGAGTTTCAGGTAGGACGAATTAATGTCCATCATCACAACTTCGCCTGCGCTGTCGGTGCTGACCTCGGCTCGCATTGACGTTTCAGGCCATTGATGCGTCGAGGTTGTAATCTGCAATTCCTCGGCGGCAACAAGCCAACCATCGGTAGCGATATTCAGCTCAAACCGACCTCGCAAATCGAAGGCCTTATCGTCGGCGAGCGAGATGTCAGTGAGATCGACCTGCGCACTCGCGTTGGTAACCCGTCCCTGTGCATACGCGACCGAGAGATCCAGGTCGCCGCTGCCCGAACGCGCGCGGCGATCACCCGCCCACTGCAGATCGGACCAGCCCGCAAGATCGATGCTGTCGCCCTCAACGCTGATATCCCACTGTCGCTGGTCTTTCGGTAAATCAACAAGCTGCGTGGCAGAGATACTGAGTCGACGAGCCAGGTCGTCAGGCGGTCGAATATCCGCAGCCAAGGCCAGCCTGCGCTTGTCGATACTCAGGCCAGCGCGGTCAACCATGAAAAACCGAGGCCGCTGGTCGCCCGGCTGCAGGAATACGATCTGGACATCCTCCGCTATTAGTTCGATTTCGGTCAGCGATGCGTTTTCAGCGGATGGTCTGGCAAACAAATCGCCGACAGGCGCACCTTGAATCCACCAGCCACCGCCCTCTAGCTGTCGAATCTCCAGGCTCGCATCGCTGACAACGACGCGATCGATTACGCGCTCGCCCTCGAGCAGCAAACGCGTTAGCGCGACGCTGACACGGACCGTTTTCGCTGCAAGGAGCCGCGTTTGCGTATCAAGCCGGATCAGCTCGGCGTCATAGAACTCAAGCTCCGGACCACTCAGGCCCCAGCGCGCATCCATGCCGGAAAATTCGACCCGCATGCCCGCGGCCGCGCTTGCCCAGCTCTTGATGTCCTCCTGATACTCAGGCAGTCGTGGCAGAAACAACCGAAAAAGCCCAACTGCGATGGCGAGCAATATGACAACGCCAGCAGCCGTATAGGCCACGAATTTGAACAGGCGCTGCAGGAATATTTTCATGGTCGAGAAGCTTATCCGAAAACTACATCAGTACGACGTCGAACTGATCCTGAAGATACAGCGACTCGGTTTGCAGCCGAATCGATTTGCCCGTCTGCTCTTCGAGTTCGGCGAAACTGCGTGCCTGCTCGTCCAGCAGCAGTTCGATTACGTCCTGATGCGCGAGCACCAGAACCTCGTCAAATTCGAACTGTCGCGACTGACGTATGATCTCCCGAAAAATCTCGAAGCAAACGGTTTCTGCGGTCATCACGAACCCACGACCCGCACAGCTTGGACAGTCTTCACACAGGATGTGCTGCAAACTTTCGCGTGTGCGTTTTCGTGTCATTTCAACCAGTCCGAGCGGTGATACCGGCATTATCTGATGGCGCGCGTGGTCTCTCGCCATCGATTGTTCCAGCACCTGCAGGACGTTGGCGCGGTGTTCCGCTTCTTCCATGTCAATAAAGTCAATAATGATGATGCCGCCCAGATTGCGCAGGCGTAACTGTCTCGCGATCGCGACGGCAGCTTCAAGATTGGTACGGTAAATCGTCTCCTCGAGGTTGCGATGGCCCACATAACCGCCCGTATTGATATCAACTGTGGTCATGGCCTCAGTCTGATCGAAGATAAGGTAACCCCCTGATTTCAATGGTATATTTCGATCCAGCGAACGGCGGATCTCGTCCTCGATACCATGCATGTCAAAAATCGGCCGACGCCGCTTATACAGTTCCAGTGCGGGATCGATGTGGGGAAGATACGTGTCCGCGAAGTCCCGCATGCTGTGAAAATCGTCCTCGGAATCGACGAGGATGCGCTCGATGTCGCTGGTCACCATGTCCCTCAAGACACGCAGTGGCAGGGATAAGTCCTCATGCACCAACTCTTTTACACGGCTCTGGCTGTATCGTTCCTTAACGACCTCCCACAGCTTGATCGTATAACTCAGGTCCGCTTCGAGCGCATCCCTGTCCATACCCTCTGCAACAGTGCGCACAATAGCGCCGCAAGAAAGGCCTCGCGCCGCCAGAATGTCCTCCGCGATAACGCGCAGGCGCTCCCTTTCCTCGTCATCCTCTATGCGTGCCGAGATACCGACGACGTCGCTGTAAGGCAACAAGACCACGTGCCGGGATGGCAAGGTAACCAGGGTCGTAAGGCGCGCGCCTTTGTTACCCAGCGGGTCTTTTACGACCTGCACCATGATCTCATCGCTTTCGCGTACCAAATCGCGGATATTGGGGGGCTCACTCGATCCGTTTTCGATTCGGTTTGCGGCGATATCAGAGGCGTGCAGAAATGCCGTGCGTTCAAGTCCTATATCCACAAACGCTGCCTGCATCCCCGGCAATACGCGCAATACGCGCCCTTTGTAAATATTGCTGTTCAGTCCGCGACGAACGGATCGCTCGATATAGACCTCCTGCAGGACACCGTTCTCCAGCAATGCCGCACGCACTTCGCTTGGCGTCACGTTGATCAGGATCTCTTCTTTTAGCGATTCATCCGCCATCGTTTTTCCGTTGCAACAATATGTCGATGCCTGCCTTCCGCAACAGCCGCGCCGTTTCGAAAACGGGTAAGCCGACAACGCCCGAATAACTGCCGTTAATGGCCACCACGAATGCACCCCCTCGACCCTGGATGCCGTAAGCACCGGCTTTGTCGCGAGGTTCTCCACTGTGCCAGTATGCAAGCGCCTCGTCCCGACTGATTTCTCGAAAAATCACATCCGTAGAGCTAAGCGCCGTTCGCACTCCCTCCGGCCCGCGGAGGGCGACGCCGGTCAGCACGGCATGACGGCGATCGGAGAGCTTCATTAGCATCTCTATCGCATCATCCC